>SWBY01001407.1_pt1 | contig 114456 bp, 93 predicted proteins | sample 4693071 | NCBI WGS metagenome assembly SWBY01 (sample SAMN10267273, study PRJNA491770) | bioreactor metagenome | isolation source: DHS bioreactor inoculated with marine methane seep sediment | place: Japan: Omine Ridge, Nankai Trough | collected 2006-05-06 | reverse complement strand
TTTTTTTTAATAAAACTATTTGTAAAAGTATCTGATAAGTATCTTTATGTACTTTTTGTTCTAATTTTACCCTTAATATTCTGGACCTATTATTATACAATTAAAATGTTTATATCTAAAAAAATCAGATTAATTGTGAAATTTGATATTTTGGAAATCATTGATACATATAAGCTTGGAATAAAAGCTTTTCTGTCGGCGTTTTTTATTTTCCTTTTGATCCGGTTTGATATATTTCTTATAAAAAGATATACTTCTCTTGCAGAATTGGGGATTTATTCTTTAGCTGCAAATTTTGTTACGATACTACAATCGTTTAGTAATCTTGTTGGAAGTTTAATGCTTCCTAAATTTTCTAGTAATAGTATCGATGAAATTGGAAATATAATCATTCTAAGAAGAGTTGTATTGTTATTTTTTTTAATGATGTTAATGATGTCTGTTATTTTTATTTTAGTAGGTAAACAAGTAATTGGTTTTGTGTATAGTATAGAATTTATTCACAGCTATAATGTGTTTTGTGCTTTATTACCAGCGGTATTCTTTCTTTCTTTCGGTTCTATTATGAATACTTATTTTATGAGTAAAGGATTTCCAATCGCAACCATTATTTTTCCAATAATTGCTTTGGCAATAAATGTTGGATTAAACATTATTCTGATTCCTTCCATAGGTATTCTTGGAGCAGCAATAGCTACGAGCATCTCATATGGTGTGTGGCTTTTTTCACTAATTATCTACTTCTTCAATACTAAACTGGTGAAAAATCCAAAACTATTATTCTGGCAAAAAAAAGATTTCACTTTTTTTATTTCTGAATTATATAAAATTGGATCAAGAAGGTTTAGATGCAGAAAATAATACTAAGCAATTTGTTAAAGAAAAAGAGTATAGTGCTATGAAAATAGTATATATAGGAGATTTTGATTCACCACATACTTATATATTAGCTGAGCATTTTATTGATTTTTATGATTACAAAATTTTCGCTTTCTCAGAATATGAGCCTACAGAAAAAGATTCAAAGATCAAATATTCTTACATTTTCCCGCTTAGATCTGAATTTTCTATCAAAGAACATTTCAAAGAACTTATACTAAGAATATTAAAAAAGGTTTCTCTAAAATTATACTATATCTTTAGAATTTATTTATTTAAAAGTGCTGGATTGTTTAAAGAAATGAATGACCTTAAACCTGATATTGTACATGCACATTTTTGTTCAGATAATGGTCGAATAGCATATTATTCCGGGTTTAAACCTTATATTGTTTCTTGTTGGGGATCTGATCTTTTGATTCATCCTGAAAAATCTAGATATTTAAAAAATGAGATACAAAATGTATTACAGAATGCCTCATATATCCATTCTTGTGCAAATCAGTTAACTAGTAAAATAAAAAATGATTTTAATATAACAGAAGATAAGATAATTGAAATTCAATATGGATTAAAACCTCAGATAATTCAATATCTTGGGGATAGAGAAATTGGCATATCCGACAATAGGATCATTAAAATTATCTGTACAAGAGCTGCAAAATCGGTATATGATAATGAATCTATTATCTTAGCCGCTAAGATAATGCAAACAAAAGGATTAAATATAGAAATAAAGATGTTTACTGACGGACCACTTTTTAAGAATTATCAAAAAATGATATCAAAACTTAATCTTAAAAATTTTTCCCTACTCCATAATCTTAAACATATAGATTTGTATGATGAATATAAAAAATCAGACATATATCTCTCAGCTTCAATTTCTGACGGATTATCTATCTCGCTGATTGAGGCTTTTTCTTCAAAACTTTACCCAATTGTATCAGACATAGAAGCCAATAGGAATGTAATACATCACAAAGAAAATGGATTGCTTTTCAAAATAAATAGCCCAGAATCTATTGTGAAACAGATAACATATATTTTATCCAATCGAAATCATTTAAGTAAAACAATTGAATTGAATTATCAATGGGTTCTTCATAACCAGAATTTAGTACAGAATTTAAATGAAATTAATGAAATATATAAAATGTGTATTAAAACAAGTCGAGAAAATATATGAAAAATAAATTATTAATTATTGCTATGAGCGATTTGACACTTTTGAACAAAGCTCCAGCAAGAAGGATGAAAGCAATTATTGATAATTTCGAAAAGATGAAAGTACCAATCTCTGTTTTATCTGGAAATAGAAAACAGAGAAGTATAAGAGTGAGAAAATTTTTATTTTCAAATGATCTGAAAAACATCAAAGGGGTTTATGTAGAATCATCCAATAGTGGAATGGTGTTTGCAGAATTTCTTCTTTTACTAATATTAAAAGTTAAAAAAAATCCAATTTCTGTATTCATAAGAGATAGTTATCCTCTATTTAGAGAATATTGGACACTAAAATACTACCGTCAGACAATTGCAAATATCTTCTGGTTAATAAGCTATTGTTGCTATCATTTTCTAGTAGATACTATGTATTTCCCCTCAGAAATATTGATGAGAAAATTTAAGTTTAACAATAAAAAGCTATTACAGCCGGCAATACCCAATATCGATTTTGAACTAGGAAGAGTAAAAAATAATTCAATGTTTTACGCAGGTGGAATTGGTCAGCAATATGATATCGAAACATTTTTAACAGCTTGCAAGAAACTGACAAATGAGAAGGATATATCTGTTACAATTTTTTGCAGAGAAGAAGAAGTAAACAGGATAAGTAAGTGGTGGAATTATTCATGGCTAAACATTCAACATAAAAATTTGGAAGAATTAGATTTTCAACCTATGCTAGGCATCATTCCTTTACGTAAACACTTTTATTCAGATTTAACCTTTCCTGTTAAATTGTTAGATTATGTTAGTATCAATGCAGTTATCATAGCCTCTGATTCTACTGTAACTAAAGAATATATTGAAAAGAATAAAATTGGTGTTGTAGTAAAATCTGGGGATTCTGATGATTACTATCGAAAAGTTAAGGAACTATTAGAGAACGAGAAATATTATAATTCTTTAAAAGAGAATGTTGTTAAATTAAGTAATTCTGAAGAAGTTACATGGGAAAATAGATGTCAAAAAGTATTAGATGATTTTGGATTTAAACATGAAAGATAAAATAATTATAGTAGGACCAGGTCCTGAATTCATTGGTGGAATTTCTGAATTTATTCAGGGAATTTTCAATTCTAACTTGAATGAGAAATTTGAGTTAATCTTGTTCGATAGTTTAAAAATCAAACAACGAAAGAGAATTCATGATAAAACGCCCTTAAAGCTCACGGAGATAGTGTCTTCAGTTAAATTATTTTGTTGTTTTTTCTGTTTATTACTAAAAATTTCTAAAGCTAAAATTCATATCCATTCTTCCTCATATTTTGGCTTTTATGAAAAACTAATACTCCTAATTATCGCAAAGCAATTTCAGAGAAAGGTGTTATTTCATATTCATGGTGGAGAATTTGTTTCCTTTTTCTCAAATAATAAATATAAAGTAATGCTAAAAACTATATTAGCACTATCTGAAAAAATCATTTGTGTTTCAAATGAAATAAAAGAAGTAATTGGGTTACCAGAAAAATCCCTAGTAATGGGCAATGGGATATCTATTCCAAAAAACATTTCTTTCAAGAAACAAGAAAATCCAATTGTATTTCTATCCGTTTCTGTTTTGGAGTTTCGCAAACGAATAGATCTAATTTTACACGCAGTTCTGGATATTTCAAAACAAGGAATAGTTAACTTCAAATTTATTTTTGCTGGTGATGGTCCTGAAAAAGAAAAATTACTTCAAATTCTTAAAGAAACTGGGATTGAAGAGTATGTGCAATATGCTGGTGTAGTTAGGTTCAAAGAAAAGGATAAATTATTTCGAGATTCACATGTGTTTATTTCTACTTCTCTATCCGAGAGTTTTGGAATTTCTATTGCCGAAGGGATGTCATATGGTCTTGGTATTATTTCAACCGAAGAAGGAATAGCTACTTCTTGTATTCAAAGTTGTAACGGGATTTTAATTAAAAAAAACGATCTGGAATCCTTGAAAAATGCAATGATCAGATACATCAATGGATCTGAAAAGATTAACTTACAAAGTAGAAATAATGCTAAATTTATTCAGAATACTTATTCTTGGCAGACAATTTCAAATACTTTAGAATTATATTATAGAAGTTAAATGTTATCATTAAATACTTTAAAAGTCTTGTATCAAAATTCACCAATTTGGCTTCAGGAATTATATTCAAAAATTCCATTTTCTTTACGAAATGGGTCAGAATATCGAAAGTGTTATGAATTTCTTAAACAGGAAATTGATATTGAACAGTATGAATTGAAAAAATTGAAAGAGACAATTTCATATGCTGGCAAATATTCAAAGTATTATATTGAGCTCTTCAGTAAAATTGGATTGGAAACGAATGATATTAAATCAATAAAAGATATTGAAGCAATTCCATTTATAGATAAAGATATTATAATTAATAATTTTGAGAAATTAGTAGTCGCTAATTTTCCAGATTCAAAGAAATTCTATGTTACAACTGGTGGGACTAGTGGTACTCCTGTTAAATTCTTACAATCTAACAATATTTGGAAGAAAGAATTAGCATTCATAATGGATCTTTTCGGCAAATATGGATATAATGCAACTGAACTTAAAGCTTCATTTCGAGGTGGAGAGTTTAATAATCTAAAGACAAATATTTTTTGGAAGCCCAACCCGATTAATAATGAATTGCATTTTTCTCCATTTCATATAAATAAAGATACAATTAAATATTATGTGAAAGAAATAAACCGAGTTAAACCTTTATATTTTCATTCTTATCCTTCAGCAGTAGTGTCCATTATGGAAAATATGAAGATGAGAGATTTGAAATTATCTTTTAAACCGAAAACCTTATTTCTGATTTCAGAGAATTATACCCAGCATCAGGTCCATGAGTTAACTGAATTTTTTGGATGCAAATGTGTCTCTTTCTATGGTCATTCAGAAAGAGCAATATTTGCTCCATGTACCTCTGAATCATTAGATACTTATTATATTGATAGGCGTTATGGATTTGTTGAATTAATTGATCATAATGAGGTTATAGAAGACAACGATGTACGTGGGGAATTAGTTGGAACAAGTTTTGATAACTACGTGATGCCACTTGTTCGATACAGAACAAATGACATTACGCAATATTTAAATTATGATAATAAAATAATATCGAAAATTCATGGACGTTGGAATCAAGAATATCTAACTGGAAAAAATAATGAAAAAATTACTCTTTCAGCACTCAATATGCATTCAGATATTTTCGCAAATATCCGTACGTTCCAATATTATCAAAATGAAGCTGGAGAAATAGATTTCATTATTGTACCTAAAAATGATTATACAGAACATGATAGAGTTTTGATAATGAGAGGATTAAGACAAAAAGCTAGTGATTTAATAAATTTTAGATTAGTTGAAAGAAAATCTCCTTTGCTAACAAACCGTGGGAAATTCAATTTGATTATAAAAAAATGAAACTATGAAATCCATCAGATTAATTAGAACATTTCTTTTTCAGAAACCCATTCAAATCTTGAATAGATTATGCAGAAAATTGAAGCTTTTAAAAGTTAAAGAAAAAAACTTCCATAATGAATATAATACAATTAATTTGCTACTACCGGAGGATTATAGACAAAATATTGATTTATTCGTTTTTGGCAGATTTTATCCTAATATTAAGTGGAAGAATCATAAACCACTTAAAACTTATCATTTAAATTACTTCGATTACATTCATAATTATAAACAAGCAAAAGGGATTGAATTGATTCTAAAATGGATTAATGAGAACAAAGAACTTTACGAGCTCTCATGGGATCCTTATCCAACTTCTTTAAGAATAGTAAATTGGATTAAATACATAATAAAGAATAAAATAGAAAGATCTGAAATAAATAATTCATTGTTCCGGCAGGCCGATATATTGTTTAAAAGAAGAGAGTATCACCTTCTTACGAACCATCTTTTCAAAAATATTGTGGCTCTACTTTATTCTGGGGTTATATTTAATAATGAGAAATGGAAAAAGTGGGCAATAAATGAATTAAAAAAACAACTCCAGGAACAACTTACCGTTAATAATTATCACTTTGAACTTTCTCCAACTTATCATGCGATTTTTACACAAGATTTATTAGATATCTATAATCTATTATTGAATAATAATTGTAATGAATCAATTGAAATTTTTCAAACCTTAAAAAGAATTATACCGGATGCGCTTAGTTGGTGCAACTATTTCTCCAGTAATGATGAATATCTCAAAATTAATGATGTTAATTACGAGGGTTGTCCTACATTATATGAACTTCATAAATATGCAAAATTACTTGGTATATATGAAAATAAAAATATTCAGCAAAATATTCACTACCCGGTATTGCAAAACAATAATCTAAAATTAATGATGTATTGTGCTGCTCACCAACCTGCATACAATCCTGCCCATTCACATGATGATCTTACTTCGATTTTACTTTGGTTGGAGAAGAAACCTATTCTAATCGATACAGGAAATTATTGCTATGATGATACAGAAGAACGGGGTTATTCTAGATCCACAAAAGCACATAATTGTTTTACTGTTTCAGGGAATAACCAAAGCGAAATGTGGAAAGTATTTAGAATTGGAAAAAGAGCAAAACTGCTTAGTAGGGAGATTACAGAAAACAGAATAAATTGCACACATAATGGATACAAGGATTCTGGAATATTATACACACGAGAAATTAGTTCAGTTGATAATGGATTCGAAATTAGAGATGTATTTCACTCTAAGAAAAAGCGATCATACGAAATTTACTTTCATTTTCACCCTGACTGCTCAATTGTATTGAAGGAAAATGAAGTGATTGTAGATGATCAGCTAGAAGTAACATTTAGTTCAAAAAGATGGGACATAATAGAGACTGATCATTATCCTCAAATGTTCCAAAAAGTTAAAAAGAAAACAATTTTATTACAGGGTCCGGTTCATGAAAAGCAGCACTTAACTAAGATAACGGTGATCAAATGAAAATCCTTTACATTTCTCAGTACTTTCATCCGGAAGTAGGAGCCACAACAAATAGAGCGCTAGCTAATGTAAGATATTTAGCAAAAGAAGGCCATGATGTAACTGTTCTTACAGAAATGCCAAATCATCCTAAAGGAATTATCTTTAAAGGATATACAGGTAAGTTATTCATGACTGAGAAAATGGAAAAATTTTTAGTAAAAAGAGTGCTGGTTTTTACAAGTGCAAAAAAAAATTTTATTACAAGAATGCTTTTCTATATCTCATTTGCATTTTGGGGCAGCATTTCTGCTGTTGTGAATTGGAAGAAATATGATGTTGTATATGTAACTTCCCCACCACTTTTTGTTGGAATCATTGGATTACTCCTGATTTTTTTTTATTCTAAAACAAAATTCATTTTCGAGGTAAGAGATTTATGGCCTGATGCAGCTATTGAAATGGGTGAGTTGAAAAGCAAGCATTTCAGAAAATTCAGTTTTGCGTTGGAAAAACAACTATATACAAAAGCAGACAAGATAATTGCAGTTACTCAAAGGTTCAAGGATCGGATTGTAGCTAAAGGATTTAATGAAGAGAAGATCTGCGTAATTAGAAATGGATCGGACATGCAGTTTGAGAAAAAAGCAGTTTTAGAAGAATTGAAAATGAAATACAATCCCGATAATCAGTTTATTGTAATTTATGCTGGAATTCTTGGTATTGCACAAAATATAAAAACTATACTTGATGCTGCTTTGATTTTACAGAAGAAAGAGATAAGGTTTATACTGGTTGGTACAGGTCCCGAGGAGAAATTATTAAAGGATTATTCGAATGGAAATATTATCAATAACGTTGTGTTTACTGGACAAGTACCTAAGGACGAAATCAGTGATTATATGTCTCTCGCTGATTGTGGAGTTATCCCCTTAAAGAATATTCCAGTTTTTGAATCTACAATTCCCTCCAAATTATTTGATTATATGTCGGCAAATTTACCAATTCTGCTTGGGGTAAGAGGAGAAGCAAAAGAAATTCTAGATGATTCAAAAGCAGGCCTTGGTTTCGAACCAGATAATGCAGAAGATCTTGCAGAGAAGATTCTATATTTATCAAAAAATTCTATCGAAATTAATAAGATGGCAGATAGAGGACGTAAGTTTGTCGATGCAAATTTTAATAGGAATAAATTAGCATCCAGACTCGAAAAAGAATTACTTAAGGTTTGCAATAAATGAAAAAGATATTGTTTCTTATTGTTCTTTTTTCTACTACAATTATGTCTGCTTTTGATATGAACAATATGTTTAATTCATCAAAAACTTCTATTTCATTTAATTCATATATTGGTTCATATTATTTACCCAAAAAAATCTATAAGAAACTTTCTTATATTGATAAGCATTTTCTGAAATTGGGTGTTGAATACGATTTAAACAAAAATCTTTCATCATTATTTTCAGTTGGATTAAACGAGAAATTTATTGAAAAAGAAATACTTTTGGATGAAATCTGTATCAATTATCAAATGAAGAATTTCAGTGTCTCATATCGATATGATGATTTCCAGTTAGGTGAAGATTCTCATATTTTCAACTCAAATGTAAACTCCAAGTATTTTCAAAAAGGAGTTCTGGAAGATTATAAATTGAGTGGAATTGAAGCATCTCATAAGAATAATAGTTTGTTAACTTCGTTATTTATTGGATCAAACAATTTTAATAGAGGAACTGCTAGAGCTTCATCTTCATTTTCATTATTTCAAAGTAATTTTAATCTAGATCTTTTATACTCAATGAATAATCAAGAATATAACGAAGTTAGTTATTCATTAATAATACAGCACAAAATAGATGCTAAGTACTTTGGGTCGTATAATTCAATGGATTACATGATTATGCCTGAATTAAAACAAGGCAACAAATACAAATTATTTAGTGAACAAAGACTCTCGTATTATAAGTTTTCATTTTATGCTAATGTTTTGTATGAGAAATTTGCAGATATTACTGATTCATACAACTGTGAATCCTCACATATGCTACAACATGAATTTATAAATACATTCACTAAAATAATATTTCGATACTGTACAGTCTCTGAATTTAGTGATTCCTATTTTGTTCGAGAATACACTTCAATAATAGGATACATATTCGACAATGATTTTAAACTAGCTTTAAATTGTAGTTATTTTGAACCATCTGTAGGTGACAATTATTACAATCTTGGGATACAGATAGATTTCAAGTATGAAACAAAATAATATTTTGCTAATAGTATTATTACTTCTATTTGTTGGATGTGATCTGACGAATGATCCCCCAAATCCCTTCATTGTTATATGTTTTGATGATAACTATCAGAGTGTTTATGATAACGGACTATCCATATTAAATGCATATAACATGAAAGCGACAAATTTTACAAATACTGGATTACTAGGTGAAGGTAAACATTATGGATGGGATGAGTTGATTGAATTGGAAATAGAATATGGATGGGAAACAGCTGGACATACATTATATCATATTAATATGCCTTTTTGTGACAATGAATATGTTGAATATCAGATAAAGCAAGATTGGTTGAATCTGAAAAACAACGGATTGAGTCACGAATCATTTGCACTACCTTCTGGAAACGTTACAGTGGAACAATTTATAATTATTCAGAAGTATTATCAAAATATTAGAAACAGCTATGATATTAAGCAATTTTCTCCAATCGATGAAACTGCTTTGGGATATTATTCTTTTGATAGTAGTTTTTGTCCAGAAGACATAATCGGAAGAATTCTGCGAGGAGTTGATCATAAAGAAGTTTTAATTATTTTAGGATTTCATGCGATTGATTACAGCAGCACTTTTTCAGCAAATTGCACACCTGAACAATTTGAAGAGATTATTTCTTGGATCTATGAAAATGGTTTTGAAGTATTAACATTGAAGGATGCTGTAAAAAAAATATCAGGGTAAAAATATGAAACTACTCACCATAATCGGAGCTAGACCACAATTTATCAAAGCAGCAGCAGTTAGCCGCGAAATTGCCAAGCATGAAAATATTAAAGAAATTATTGTTCATACAGGGCAGCATTTTGATGCTAATATGAGCGAGATCTTCTTTGATCAAATGCAGATCCCTAAACCTGATTACAATCTGGAGATCAATAGTCTATCTCATGGAGCAATGACGGGAAGAATGATCGAAAAGATCGTAGAAGTGTTGCTAATAGAAAAACCTGAATGGGTATTGGTTTACGGAGATACAAATTCGACTATCGCAGGATCACTGGCAGCTAAAAAGCTTCACATCAAAGTAGCACATGTTGAAGCAGGATTACGTTCTTTCAACAGGAAAATGCCGGAAGAAATAAATCGTATTCTCACAGACAAAATTAGTGATCTATTATTATGTCCAACAGATTTAGCTGTTAAGAATTTGAATGATGAAGGTATTGGAAAACACTCTCTGGCGAAAATAATAAAATGCGGAGATGTGATGCAGGATGCTGCAATATTCTACACCGATATAGCTCAAAAACCAGAGATAGAACTTCCAGAAGAATTCTTACTAGCAACTATCCATCGTGCAGAAAATACCGACGATCCAAAAAGATTGAAATCAATAGTAAAAGCTTTGAACAAAATCAATCAGGAAATATCAATAATTTTACCGATCCATCCCAGAACCAGAATGATACTGGATAAAAGCAACTACAGTATTGATTTTACATTAATCGATCCGGTTGGTTATTTGGAAATGATCTATCTGCTGAAGAACTGTAAAATGGTGATGACCGATAGCGGTGGGTTACAGAAAGAAGCTTTTTTCTTTGATAAACCATGTGTAACTATGCGCGATGAAACTGAATGGGTAGAACTGGTGGAAAATGGTTTCAACACAATAGTTGGCAGCGATTACGATAAAATCATTCCCGGATTCAATTTAATGAAAGATAAGCAACTGAATTACAATATAAATTTCTACGGAAACGGGACGGCTTCAGCAAGTATAATTAAAGAACTCAATGACTTCTAATCTCATTTATTATACGAGAAATTAATGAGTTTACGATATTCTCATCTCTCAAGGTATAACCCGCGAATCAGTTAAAGTAGAAGTGTTTTATTAGTCGACTTAATTGCATCTAACTATATTACATAAATGAAGTAGGTCTGCTATTCTACAACCACTTTTTTACTGCTAATATCTCGTTATTGCTTTAAAGAAAAAAAACTGTCCCATATCTAACTTATTCAAGTTGAAACTGTCAATTTAGTTATCTTACCCGTCGAATCTCCACCAGATATTAAATGAAGGTAGTATAATGTTGCCATTGTTGTCATATGTATAAGAATTTATGCCAAATTTTAATCTTAGTTTTTCCCATCCCCAAATTACAGCACAACCTGCTCTGGTTCCTTTGTATGTATAATCATAGGCTAATTCACCAACGAATTTTGTACGATTGGATACATTTATATCCATTCCTAAAGCAGTATTTGATCCTTGTGAAAACCAATTTGGTTCAGCATCTTCAATATCTGCATCTTCGCTATTCCAAGACATTGAGTACTGGCCGGAAATGTGAAGCTTCGCTTTCTCACTCATAGAATGGGAGAGAGCACAATATGGTGATAAAAATGTATAATCTATATTAATACCATATGTTTTTAATGCAAAATAATCATAACGCAACCCAGCAGCAAAAGAATGCTTTGATGTATTATACAAGTTCGATTTTATCATGATATTTCTATCTTGTAATAAGAAGAGTAGTAGATTTGATCCAACTTGCAGGTGATTTGAGATTCCATAAAACACTGAACCTAACCCAATGATAAATTCATTCTTTTTTAAGGCAAAAGCTGTAGGCATTGACATTACATTGAGAATATCTCTATCTTTAAATCCTCTTCTGCTGTCCAATCTCTGCAATATTTCTTCCTGGTTCTTAAGCATTTGTTCTTGATTTTCTAGTAATTCCATCTCTGTTGCGGTTGGTTCGTCCGCTACTATAAATTGTACAAAAAAGATCATAATTACTAATGCTAGAAATATTTTTAACATTCTTCCTCCAGATGGATAAATTTTCATTTAAAACACAAAATGAAAATTCTTTTTCAATGTAAAGTAATTAATTACAATTTTTTTTAAAATTACCTATACGACTTCACAATATGTAATGAATCAATGATGAGAGAGGAAACGGAGAAATGGTTGTTATAATAATAAAAAACCGACCAGATTTCTCTGACCGGCTTTTTTTATAATGGCGGGAGCGACGGGACTCGAACTCGCGACCTCCTGCGTGACAGGCAGGCGTTCTAACCAACTGAACTACGCCCCCGTAAAATTCAATCTTCACTCAAAACACTGTGCACTTTTACGAAGGTGGGTTTTATGTGTCAAAGTTTTTTTTAACGATTAGTAAAAATCTATTCTTTTCATTATTTATTTAGCTTTACAAATTTATCTAGTATAGCGAATTTACCTCTATTAATGCATGTTTATTGATGTTAATTAATAAATGAAGTGCAGGGAGATTAGATTTGAAAGATAAGGTTTTACGAGGAATTACAGCAAATAAATTCATCAGGTTTTTTGCTGTTAATTCCACAGAAACGGTAAAGGAAGCCGTGAAATTGCATAATCTTTCCATAACCAATTCGGTGCTTTTGGGAAGATTGATATCCGGCGGGTTAATGATGGGAATTGATCTGAAAGCAGATAAAAATTCTCTTACCATAAAATTCGATGGTGATGGTCCTATTGGTAAAACCTTAGTAACATCGAATAGAACCGGAGAAATAAAAGGTTATGTTAATAACCCGAAAATGGAACTTCCGATAAATACAGAAACAAACACAATTGATGTAAAAACTGCTATAGGAAATGGCACCCTGACTATTATCAAAGATCTGGGTATGAAAAATCCTTACACGGGGCAGGTAGAAATAAAACACGGTACGATTGCTAAAGATCTCACGTATTATTTTGCAACTTCCGAACAGGTTCCTTCTTCCGTAGGTTTAGGTGTACTTATAGAACAGGATGGCAGTATACGGCAAGCTGGTGGATTTATCGTTCAATTGATGCCGGATACTCCCGAGGAAGTGATTACTCAGTTGGAAACAAACTTGTCTAAGTTCCCCAATTTAACCGATGTAATGGATATGGGATTTTCCATTGAGAAGATTATTTCGGAATTCATTTTAAAAGGGTTCAAACCTGAATTTCTGGAAGAGATCGAAGCGAAATATAAATGCGGCTGTTCCTACAAGAAATTCGAAAATGGACTAAAACTTCTTTCCAAAATGGAATTGCAGGAAGCGATCGAGAAAGATGAAGAATTGATTGTTCACTGTCATTTCTGCAATAAAGATTATAAATACGGTAAAGCCAGAATCACAAAGATTCTTGAGACAATGTAAATGGCTGATTTTCATCATAAAAAAAGTCTGGGACAGCACTTTTTAACAGATAAGAACATTATTCGCAAAATAGTGGATCTGGCAGATATCAAACCGCGTGAAGCAGTTTGGGAAGTTGGACCAGGAAAAGGAATTCTTACAGAAGAACTTGTAAAACGAGGAATCAAACCAACATGTTTCGAGATCGACAGCACACTTTACGATCACCTTGAATATCGCTTTAGAAAATCTATCACCCTTATAAAACAGGATGTACTAAAAGCTGATTGGAAAAGCTATCTTCCAGCAGGTAAAGTAAAAATTGTTGCAAATCTGCCTTATCAGATCACCTCACCCTTTCTATTTGAAGTATCTAGGTTTGCAGATCGTTTTTCTAAAGTTGTAGTGATGATCCAGAAGGAAGTTGCTCAACGGATCAATGCCAAACTTGGAACGAAAGATTATGGAATTCTTACTTTAAAGATGCAGTATTATTTTGATGTGAAATATGAATTTACTGTGAAACCGCATGTCTTTAATCCACCACCTAAAGTGGATTCAGCAGTGATAAGTTTAATTCCAAGAATTGATAAACCTGAAATTGAAAACGAAAAGTATTTCTGGAGAATCGTGGAAACTGCTTTCAGGAATCGTAGAAAAATGCTGCGTCGTAATCTGCGAGAACTAATCTCAGTTGAACAGATCGAAAAATTACAGGATTCCGGATTATTAGATCTAACTAGACGAGGGGAGACATTAACGGAAACTGAGTTTTTGCAGCTTTATAATTCGATTAGGAATTTGAAGTAACTATTTTTTAAAAGCTTGGATTCCCATTTTTCTGGGAATGACAAAGTATATCCTTCGCTAGTGTCATCCTGAGCCTGTCGAAGGACGAAAGATATACTCAAATTTAAATTATTTCACTGTGTCTCTTACTTGAAGAGACTATCTCACCAAATCTTTTCAAGATAGAATAACTCTCTGATGTTTCTTTAACTTCTGCAATTAAACTATCAACATCAATTTTTCCCGGATATTTTTCATCTTTACTTATAATTAGCTTCTTAATTACATCTGCATTAAATTCAGGATGAAACTGTAATCCCCAAGTATTATTACCAATCCTGAATGCTTGATATGGTTCCTGCTGTGATGATGCCAAAACAACAACATTTTTAGGAAGGATTGTAACCGATTGAACATGTGAAACCTGTGCATTAATTGCAGGATAATAATCTTTTAAAAGTTGGTCATTTTTTACTTCGTTTTTAAAATCAATTTGTTTTGTCCCAACTTCGATGTCGTTGGGATTAACAAGAACTTTACCACCCCAGGCATGAGCAATGATCTGATGACCAAAGCAAATGCCCAGAATTGGAACATTCCTTTTTCCAAAATACCGCAACCATTTACTCAAGGGTTCCAACCAATTATATTCATTGGTAAGCATTTTGGCAGCACCGGAAATTACTATTCCGTCAAAATCTATGTCATAAGGTAATTTATTTCCATTTGGAACATCGTAAATAGAGAAATTATCTGCTGGTAATCCAATCCCTTCTGTTAACAAAACATCATAATCTTCCGATACCGATTTTCGGATCGCTCCCATTTTTAGAATTGCAATATTCATTTATATCCCACTATGATAGACTTTGTCCTGAACTTCCCATGGTTTGTTTAAAAAGTATTTCAGCACTTTTCGCTGCTTGTTCAAAAGTCCATCCGGAACAATATCTTCAAATTTAAATAGTACTAAATAATTTTCGAATTTCAGGTTCTTTTCTTCAGCAACTTCCTGCACAATTTTCACACCGCTTTCTACGACTGCTTCATCAGTATATTCCATCAGATTTGTATTACAAACTAATTCTGTAACTCTTAAGTTAGATGAGCCTTCCAGCATATTCAGCATGGAAACTATCTCGTCTTTACTTGAGGTGAAAGGTCTTCTGGTATTGATAACCAGGTGCATTTCATAACCTCGTTTTTTTGCATTTTCCACATAGCGTGCCAGTGTTCGGCAGCCGGCAGGATCTCCACCTACATCAAGTATTACAGTGCTATTCAGGTTTTCAACTTCACCCATAATGCGCGGTGACATCATAGGTAGATCGGCGTGCTTAAATTCTCCTTCTGGTGCAATTACGGTTATTCCTTCTTCTTCAAACTTTTCTCTTACATCGCGGCTGCGGAAGTATGGATTTACCACATCCATATCGACCAGTGAAACTTTCTCAACAGCCAGCTGATATTCTTTTGCCAGGTTTATGGAATATTCACTTTTTCCACTGCCATAAGCTCCGATAACAATAATCAATTTATTCTGCATCAAGATCTCCTAATATATAATTCTCATAATATAAACTTCAATTCGAATTCACCAAATTTAATATTAATGCCTTGCTGTCAAAATTCTTTTTGACAGGCGAACAGATGTTTCATTATGTGTGTAGAGATTTTAAAGTAGAAGGATGTGAAATTTGAATAAGTTTATTGTAATTATAATTTTAATGATGATTTTTGGGACAATAGCGGCAGAAGATTATATTGATCTTAATTTTTTTGTGGAACCTCATTTTGAATCGGATAATACAAATATGGTCAATTTTCTGATCAAGAATATTCAAGCTGATTCGATAAAACAAGTGAATATTTTTGGTGGTAGAATCTTGGAACGAACTGCATCAGACAGCATGATCGTGGATTTTTTGAATACTATAGAACCAGATCTGGCCAGCCCAACGGATTATTTATTTTCAAATCAAATTATCGATTTCAATTTGCTAGCTTCAAATATAAGAAGTGATTCAATTTTTACAATTGAGAATCAAATATTTTTTAGCGATTCAATAAAAGTGGGTGTCTTTGCCTTATATACACCAGATTTTACAGTGAAAAATGATCTTCCCAAGCATATACATTTTGATTTTGAAATACCAGACGTTATTGAATCACAGGTGAAGCGTTTAGCAAAGCATACAGATGTAATTGTGATGTTTTCCAGCTTAAGCAAATTTATCGATGCAGATCTGATGAAAAAATATGAGATCGATGCTGTTGTGAGTTTTGATTATCAAAAGAAGCGAAATGAGCGTTTGGCAAATCATAAGACCAAGTGGTATAGTATTCTCACAAAACAGGGTAAGTATGGTAAGCTGAGGATAAAATATTCTGATGATGAATATTCGGTTTCCTGGCAGGAAGTTGAGTTTGGTGTGAAGTAGATTGTAAGATTATGCAAAAAACAATTGAGCAATTTGAAAAGTACATAACATCGAAAGGTTTATCCGCAAACACAAGAACTGCTTACAAAAAAGACTTACTGCAACTTCAAGAATTCTTAACAAAATATTTCGAAACCGGAGAAATAAACCTGAATGCAATATCAAAATTATATCTTCGCGACTATCTGAGAGAGTTGAGTTTCGAGGGAAGAACCAACAGAACATTAGCTAGAAAAGCTACGACAATCAAAAATTTCTTCAAATTCTGCGAACAGGAAAACCTAATCTCCAACAATCCGGCTGCAAATTTACAGATCCCCAAATTCGAAAAAAAACTACCCAAACATTTCACTGAAAAAGAGATGGAAGACCTGCTTTCTATACCAGATCTTTCCAGTAAATTCGGGATTCGCAATAAAGCTATCCTCGAATTAATTTACTCCAGTGGATTAAGGATAAGTGAAGTTGCCATCTGCCGTCTGCAGGATCTTGATCTTACTGAGAAGAGCATAAAATTTATGGGAAAGGGAAACAAACAAAGAATTGTTCCAGTGGGTAAGAAGGCTATTTCTGCATTGAAAAAATATCTAAAAATAAGATCACAATTTATTTCCAAATTCAGTGATCATTCCCTGTTCTTATCTAAAAGTGGAAGACCGCTTACAGCCAATGAATTGCGAGAGATTTTAGAGCGATACATCATGCTGGTAGCCAAAACAAAAGGATATTCTCCCCATTCCATAAGACATTCATTTGCCACACATCTATTGGAACATGGTGCCGATCTGCGAGCAGTTCAGGAAATGCTGGGACACAGTAACTTAAGTACAACCGAGATCTATACTCACCTATCCATGAAAGATTTGAGAAAGAGCTACGAACAAGCACATCCAAGAAGCAAGAAGCAAGATTAGCTAGCTCATCCAAGAAGCAAGCAGCAAGATTAGCTAGCGCATCCCAGAAGTAAGAAAGATTAAAAAAGCCTTCCAAATAATGAAATCTGGAAGGCTATCAATTTAACTAAATTTTATTATTTATTCTACAACTTCAACTTTTTCGATTATTACTTCTTCAATCGGCCAATCCTGCATACGCTTTTTTGGGTGTACTTGTGTTTTCACACCTTTTATTGTCTCAACAATATCCATACCTGCAGTTACTTTTCCGAATACACAATAGCCCCAGCCTTGCCCCTTATCTTTATGATCTAAGAAGGTGTTGTCATTTACATTGATAAAGAACTGGCTTGTAGCTGAATGTGGTGCATTTGTTCGAGCCATAGCGATAGTGCCGTTTTCATTTGAAAGGCCATTATCTGCTTCATTTTGGATTTGACCGTAAGTTGGTGTTTTCTGTGTTTGTGTCTGATCAAACCCACCACCCTGGATCATAAAAGTTTTAATAACACGATGAAAAACCAACCCGTCAAAAAAGCCATCATTAGCATATTTTACAAAATTGTCTACAGTGATAGGTGCTTTATCCTGATACAATTCAAGCTCAATAACACCTTTACTGGTTGTCATTTTAATTTTTACATTTTCTGCGTTTGCTGTCATAATTACTCCAATTAATAAGATCAGTATTAATAATCCTTTTTTCATTTTTTTCTAATTCTCCCGTCTGTTTTTTATTTTTATTTAGTATTATTATAATTCAAAAGTTCGATCTTGCCATCAATCATTTTAAGATAGGAACAATTTTGTACCCAATCTCCGGCATTGGCATAAATTCCGTTATCATAAATTTCTAAACGTGGTATGTGAGAATGGCCCATCACGACTATATCGCAATCATTCAGTTTCTTCTTAGCAAAGTTTATCAATCCCTGTTCACGATCTTTCGATAATTTATGTGGAATCCTTCTTTTACGGCTGGAACGGCTCATACTTCTGCCAATATTCAGAGCAAAATCTGGATGCAGGCAACCAAATATTTTCATTACTATTTTATTTCGAACTAAAGAGCGAAATAGTTTATAGCGAAGATCATTTTTAGTATAAAGATCACCATGAGTTACATAGATATTTTTCCCATCAATCACTTCAGAAAAGCTATCTGCAAAAATCTCTATTCCTAAGTATTCAGAAAGAAAATCTCGAAACCAGAAATCATGATTCCCTGCTGTGAACACAATACGGCAGCCGCTTTCGCGAATATCAGCCAGTTTCTTCAGAATAGGAAAATAACCCTTTATCATCACAGTATTCCAGGTAAACCAGAGATCAAATACATCTCCATTCAAAACCAGCAGATCAGCTTTTCCGATTAATGAATCTAAAAAAGATATTACGTTTTCTCTACGTTCTTCATCTTCCTGATTCTCGATAAATTTTAAATGGAAATCTGAAGCGAAATATACTCTCATAAATAAACCTTACTCAGTCATCAGGTAATAAATAATATTAGCACCCATTTGCAAAGCTTCCTGCTGGATTTCAGGAGGATCATCATGGGCATCACTCCAGCCATCGGTGATATTAGATTCATATAAATATAGCAATTGTAGCCGGCCTGTATTATCGAAAATAGCAAAAGCTTGAGGACGTTTATCATCATGTTTGTGCGTTTTCGGAACACCATCTGGAAAATCGAAATAACAATGAAAAAGAGGATGACTTGCCGGAAGCTCTATCAGATCTTTTTCTGGGAAGATCTTTTTAATTTCTTTGCGAAATGATTTGTCCAAGCCATAATCATCATCTACCAGCATAAATCCACCCCGATCCATGTAATCTCGTAGATTTGAAACTTCTTTTCCATCAAAGGAAATATTACCATGACCTGTTGCAAAGATGAAAGGATAATTAAATAGTTTCGATTCTGATGGTTTTACATTTTCTTCGATAAGAGCAAAATCAGTGTTTAGTGTTTCATTCAGAAATTCAGCAATATTGGGGATTATATCCTGATCGTTATACCAGTCTCCACCCCCACTATAATGCAGCCGTGCTAAAGCTGACTTTTCCATTGCCGACAATACACTACTTACTAGTAATATAATTAAGATATATATTATTTTATTCCATTTCATAAATCTGTGTGAATAATTTTAGAAAGCAGATTTTAAGGCAAGGGAAAATTCTATTGCGTTTATGTGAACCTTGCGAAAGTTTTCAATCTGCTTATTTGATCGACATTCGCAAGGTTATAAAACAATTAAGTAAATTCCAAAAAAACTGGACATAATAGAACTTAACTTTGAGATGGGATATGAGCAATTGCTAAAATTGCAGAAAAAGGGAGTAGAAATGAGTTTATTCAAAACTCTGTCAGCAAAAAAGGGATTCTTTCTAATCGCCGGACCCTGTGTAGTAGAAGACGAAGATCTGATGATGAAAGTAGCTCATCGTTTATTGCAGGAAACCACCATGAGGAATATTCCGCTGGTTTTCAAGTCTTCGTATAAAAAAGCGAATCGCACCTCAATTGATTCTCCTACAGGTGTAGGAATAGATGAAGGTTTGCGGATCTTGCAAAAAATAAAGGAAAGATTCAATTTACCTATTCTTACCGACGTACACGAAACAGCAGAAGTGGAAGCTGTAGCAGAAGTTGCAGATATTATTCAAATACCTGCTTTTCTCAGTCGACAGACTGATCTGCTCTTGGCAATGGCTCGCACCGGTCGCATCGTGAATATAAAAAAAGGTCAGTTCATGGCTCCTCAAGACATGAAAGCAGCAGCGGAAAAAGTGCTATCAGAGAATAATTATAATATTTTGTTAACAGAACGCGGAACGAGTTTCGGTTATCATAATCTGGTGGTAGATTTCCGAAGTTTTTCCATTATGAAAGACTTGGGTTATCCTGTGATCTATGATGTAACGCACAGTTTACAGCAACCTTCTATTGATAAGGTAAGTGGTGGTACTCCTCAATTTATTCCTATGATGGCAAGAGCTGCTTTAGCAACAAAGATGGTAGATGGACTTTTCATTGAAACTCATCCAAATCCGGAAAAGGCTCATAGTGATGCTGCTTCTATGCTGCCATTGAACCAAATCCCGGAAGTTCTGGATAGTTGCTTGGAATTGTATTAACTTTAAATTTGGATTTTAAGGTGATTTATGAAAGACTTTAGTAAAATCAAATTATTGATCTTGGACAATGATGGTGTGCTTACAGATGGTAAGATAATATATAATGAAAATTATATTGAATCTAAGAATTTTTCTGCCAAAGATGGTTTAGGAATCAGACTTTTACAGCAGACAGATCTTGAACTTGCTATCATCACTGGCAGAACTTCGAAAATTCTGGAAAGACGCTGTGAAGATTTAGATATAAAGTATCTGCATCAAAAAGTTCGCAACAAACTTGCAAAAACAACTAATCTACTGAAAGAGCTTGATCTAACCTGGGATAATGTAGCTTATCTGGGAGATGACTGGAATGATTATCCTGTTATGAAAAGATGTGCAATTTCAGCAACGCCAGCAGACGCATTTGATACGATCAAAGCTGAAGTTGATATAGTGTTGCAGCGCAAAGGTGGAGAAGGAGCAGTTCGGGAATTCATCGAGATCATCCTTAAGGAAAAAGGCATTTTTGAAGATACAGTTAAAAAGCTAACAGATTATTTAGAAAGTTGTTAAATTGAAATATATTTTATTTTTATTCTTCATATTTATCCTTTCCTGTCAGCAGCAGAAATACGAACAGGTAATGCCAATTGAAGGGCAAATTCCTGATGAAAAGGCTGACTCTATTAGAGTAATTGCTACTACCGACAGCATTATAGATTACGAAATGACAGCTGTACACATGTATAAATACTACGAAACAAAACAGACATTTGCCGATACAGTTTTTGTGAAATTCTTTAGACATGATGGAACCATTGAAACAACGCTGAAATGTGATAGAGCCGAAGTGGATGATGCGAAAAATACTATTATTGGTATTGGGAATGTGGTAGTAGTTAGTGATAATGGAACTATGAAAGCACCATATGCAGAACTGGATAGAAATACTGAACAGATTGTTGCCAGTAAAGGTGTTCAGTTGATCCGGGGTGAAAACATTTTGTACGGTGATGAAATGGTTTCTGATATGAAGCTGGATGTTGTAGAGATCACCAAAGTGTCGGGTGAAGGTAAACTGAACGATGAAGATCTCGATTTACAGTAAACAGATCTTTCTGATGATTTTATTCCTTTGTTTCAACCTAAATGCGGAAGAAAATGAACTTCGACCTTATAGACTCATCAATGCGGATAAACTGATCGTGAAAAAAGTAAACGAAGAAGTTGTTACCAATCTTATCGGGAAAGTACATATCTTTTATGGTGATACTGAGTTTTTTGCCGATACAGCCGATCTTTTTGAGAAACAGAATATTGCCCGATTGTGGGGAAATGTACAGGTATTCGATGACTCGTTATCTCTGTATGCTGATAGAGTAGATTATTACCGTGAAACAGAAAAACTATTTCTGGATGGAAACGTATTTGCCGAAGAAGCTCATGTCGATTCCACCATCCGCACTTTTGATGCAGATCACGTGGAGTATTTCCGAAAAGAAAGAGAATTTTATGCTCGCGATAATGTTTACAGCTACGACCAGCGTGAAAACATCCATGCCGAATGCGGTAGATTGAATTATTATCTAAATGATGGTTACGGCTACCTGCTTGTTAGACCTCAGTTACAAATGATCGATCAGGATTCGTTGATAATTTCTGCAGAAAAAATTGAATACTTTAAAGATTACGAAAAGGTAGTTGCAACCTTTAACGTAGAAACGGTTTCCGGTGATTTCAAGATGAATAGTGATTTCCTGCTATATTTCGCTGATGAAGAAAAAGCCATCTACCAGGGTAATCCCTCCTTTGAATCAGACTTTGCAGATGCAGTAGCTATGGAATTTCAAATTTATTTCGGTGAGCAGAAGATATCCCGTGCAATGCTGCTGGATTCCTGCCATGTGAAATTCAAAACTGCAAATGCTGAAGAAAAAAACAGCTGGGTAACTGGCGATCAGATAGAATTCAATTTTGAAGACGGTAAAATTACTTTCTGCGATGCGCAATTTAATGTATCATCATACTTCCATCAGAAAAAAACCGATTCCAGAGATTTTACGATAAATGAAGCAACTGGCATCAGGCTGTTGATAAATATTTCTGAGGGAAACAAGATCGATACAATTGATATGTACAGATCTGTGCAAGGAATGTATAAGTTCAAGAAGAAGTGAGATTTCCAAAAAAACATTAACACAATCCCAATACATTATATTTATAACAAACAAATTATTTATAAAAACCAATAGACAAATCTAAGCATATTCATACTTTCATCTCTAGAAATAAGGAGAAGGATCTTTTATGAGAAAAATTGTAATTCTTTGTATATTTATTTTACTTTCCACATTACTTATAGCTGTAATAGAAGAAACAGAATCTTTAAAAGGCTTCTTGTATGGAGAAGCTCCGGGATGTGAATATGACAACTGGATGAGCCATATTGCAGAAGGATTGGCGTCTCCAGGATATAATAAATATGCTCCATGGGATAGACAACTTGATGGATTTGGAAATTATGAGATTCCACAAGGTGATACTCTTGTATACTGGGGAGAAATTGTAGATGAATTTCTGACTGGAGATCTGGATGCTGCACAGGATTCCATAGATGCACATGGCTTTCCTTACCAGGTCGTTATTTTTCACGATACAGATTCAGATAGAACCTTTCATATGCTGCGGGAATTACCCAACATGGAGTATTATGACAATAATGATACAGCAGATTTCAATGACGATGAGTTTGGGGCTTTTGATCATGCCTGGGGATTATTTATCTATTATCCAGAAGGCGGTAATCCTCATATCACTACTGCTCCTCATCCATGCGATGATTATGTTACAATTCCACTTGCACACAAAGTTTTCATTGAACACGAATCCAAATTTTTCTTGATTTCTGGAGTTGGAAGAGAAGTAACATGGACGAATTCAGGAAATTACACTAATTCCAAATCTACCTGTGATCCATCACGTGTGGAAGATCATATATTTAACGTTTGTTATCAGAAATTCTGTGACCTGATCCGATTTGAATTCTATACAAATGAATTTAGTATTCAGATTCATAGTTTCGACTGGGGAGAAAGCCACAAAGGTTATGCTGATGTCCAGATTTCAGGAGGATACAGTGCTGGATCTCCCGATCTGCCTATTAGAGATCATTCCTCATTAAAACTCGACGTACCGAATTTGAGTGGTGAATTTGTACTTCCTGCCAATAGTGTAGGAATGCATGATGCAGTTCATTTGAATGATTATTATGCTTTTCACAGCAATCAATATGATTTTAATTACGATGATGCTGATACCAGTTTTGCTATTAATACCAGCACAGATCTTTGGGGCTACAGCCAGAATCGGCAGATTGTTTATACAATTTCCGGAATGAGCCAGTATGATAATTTCGAACGTTTTTTTCATATAGAAGTAGATGAATTGCCCAATACTTTTCCTTTAACAGTAGCTAATTATAACTGGTTCAACGGGTGGAATCCTGTTACACAGATATGGGATATGGAGCATAGGTTTGATAGAACTATGGCCTGGTATTCTCCCTGGATCGATGCTTTAGGAACAGCTTTAGCAGCACTTTATGAAATGGATGATGGTGAAGTGCCAATTGCACCTTCCAACCTAGAGGGAATATCAGAGACTTCCACCAAGATTAAAATCAAATGGGATGTTGGTGACTGTTACGATATGTATTCTTATGAAATTTTGTATTCCACAGAGCCAATAACAAGTGGTGTTTACAGTATTCGGGATAGATCTAATGATGCAAAACTTGCCTGCTTGGCTCAAGATAATTATACATTTACAGGTTTAGAACCAGGAGATGAATTTTATTTTGCAGTTAGAATTTTAGATAAGAATGGAAATCATTCCGAACTAACTAATGAAGTATTTGGATCCACAGGAATTGCAGAGCTTGGTAATTTTATTGCTTACGGACGTGATGAAGAGATCAATCTTACCTGGAAAACAACTTGCGATACAACCTATTCTGGTTTCAATATCTACCGAAAAACCAATGAAACAGATTTTGAACTGATCGAATCGTGGCAAACTAATGGAACTCTTATTGGGGTTTCAGGGACTAATGTCGATTATGAATATGTTGATATAGGTACAGAAAACGATTTGATTTACACCTACAAACTTGGTTCGGAAGATGAAGGAATCGAACACTTATATGAAATAGAACCAAGAGCGATATCTCGCAATATTTTTAAGTTGGTAGCTACATCAAGCGCTTTAGCCTTGAGTGATACCTGCTATTTTGGTTTTAATGAATTTGCTACCAATGGTTATGATGCAAATTTTGATATTCCGGCGGACACAACTACAGCTGGGGAATATTTAAATACTGAGTTTTTTGAATATTATTGGAATAATGTACCTAATCAATTGGAACAGGAGATCTTTAGTGCTTATGATCCTGTTCATACCCGCAAAGTATGGACCTACAGATTTCAAACCAATATGTTGAATTCTCCGGTAGAGATAGGACTAGTTGATCTCGATCGTGATGCCGAACGGATCTACCTTTATCGCGGAGGAGTTTATGTTGATCTTACATTAAATACATTTACATTTACACCAACAGCAGAAAGTTATTATTCGTTCGATTTATACTATGGAAACTGGGAGCCATCGGTAACGTTTGCAGGAATCCCAAATCAATTATTGTATCCATATGAAACCTTGAATATCGATTGGGATGTGAGCATGCAGCCCACAATTCAGGAAGTAAATGTTTATGCTGTGAATGATGAAATATCTATTCCTATTGCTATGAATCTAATGGCAAATAATACACAGACAGATTGGATTGTTCCACAGCTATTATTTGAAAATCTGCGTTGTAAAATCGATCTGGTGATGTGGGAAGGAGACACTTTAAGCTATTATTCTCCATATAGATTTGGGATAATTGCACCGCAAAGTGTTGTGCAGACCAATGAAGGTTGGAATCTGATCACCAAAAATTTCGATACAAATTTATATAGTACTGATGAAATTTATGGAGAGAATTCTGAATTTTTCATGTTCATGCAGGATGAGTTTTTTGCTGTGGACGAACCAGAATTTTTACAACCATACTGGATCTATGCTGAATATGATAATTATCTTGAACTTAATAATGTAACTTTGCAGAGATCTGCCAGCAGTACGATATTGGCTGCCGGTTGGAATTTGTTGCCAAATCCTCATCGAGCAAGTTACGATGTGGAACAACTGGTTTTTTCTATTAACAATCAGGATTTTGAATATTATCAGGCTGTACAAAACCATCTAATTGAACCTGTGATATTTGGCTATGATGATATGTTCAATATCTCTGGTGATCTTGTTGCCTCTGATGCTTATTATATTTATAGTTATGTAGATGATCTGGCAGTTATATTCATTCCTTATTATGATAATGAATATAATCCTGAGTTTGAATTTGAATGGCAAGCAACAGTTGAATGCGAAATTGAAGAATTGAAGAAATCTTCGCTGGTTGTGGGGACTTCTGCCATGGCAGATACTTTGTATAATGTGAATCTTGATGTTCTAAAACCTGTACACACTCCATTTGATGATCCGATATCATTATATCTTCCATTAGATGTAAATGGATCGAACGAAAAAATGCATCGTTCGATAATTAGTGATGAATTGCCTTTAAATGAGGTAGTTTATCGTTGGAATGCAGTTTTAGCAGTGACTGATTCATTACCGGTGATCTTTTCTGCAAATGACGTTGGGCTTCCTGGAGATTTAGAAATTGGCCTGGAATTCCCTGATGCATATTTTAATTTATCTCTAAGCGAGGAAGTAGAATATATCCCTTCTGATTCTATAACAAATTTTGTTGTTGTTATATCCAGTGAGTTAGCGGATGCTGATGACGAAATGATCATCCCAGCTTCTTATGCATTGGGAAATTATCCAAATCCTTTTAATCCTACAACAACAATCAGCTATGATCTACCGCAGGAAGGAAAAGTGAAACTAGCTATTTATAATATTCGCGGCCAAAAAGTTAAACAGCTTGTTCATGATCTGGTAGCAGCTGGTAGCCATAAGATTAAATGGAATGGCAAAGATGCTGGTAATAAGCAGGTTGCATCTGGAGTTTATTTCTATCGGCTGGAAGTAGCAGGTAAGAAAACTCTCACAAATAAAATGTTGATGTTGAAATAAGCGTAGTCATTGGAGATATAATATGAAAATTGTGATACTTATATTTTTAGTTTGTTTTTGTTCTTTGTCTTCCGAAACTATCTGGCAGGATAATTTTGAGGAAACTCTAGACTGGCAATTGAGTGGAGAATTCGAAATTAATACTCCTCAAGGTTTGGGTGGTGAACATGGAAATCCCGATCCAACTTCTGCTTATGAAGGTTTACGCGTACTAGGCATTGATTTAACTGGAACCGGTAGTTATCCTGGAGACTATGAAACAAGCCTGGGTGAAGACGAATATAGTGCAATTTCGCCAGCAATAAACTGCGATGAATTCTTGAATGTAGAACTCTCTTTTATGCTATGGCTTAATGTAGAACAACCAGATTATGATCATGCTTCGATTGATATGAGTAACGACAATGGAACAACCTGGATAGAAGTGTGGACGAATACAAGTGGTGTCGAGAATACCAGCTGGGGTCAAGTAACATATGATATCTCAGCAGTTGCTGATCTTAACGAAGAAGTACGAATCCGATTTACTGTAGGACCCACCGATAGTTCTTACCAATACAGTGGTTGGAATATTGATGATTTAATAGTTTCAGGTGATCTTGTAGCTTACGGAGCTATCGAAGGAAATGTTGTGAATTCAGTTACTAGCGAACCTGTTGCTTTTGCTCAGGTCAATAATCAATTTGGAAATACGATTTCAGACGATGAAGGTTACTTTATTCTGTCTAATATTCCTGCTGGACTACGAACGTTAACTATTAATGCTTTAGGTTATTATACATATGAATCAGAGGAATTTGCAGTTCCGGAAAATGATACCATTTATGTTTTATGTGAAATGGAGGAAAATCCAGATGCTCCATCTTCACCACAGAATCTGGAAGCTGAGATTTATGATGAAAACAACGTTCAATTAAGCTGGGACGCTCCTGCTACAGAAGAAATTCTATTAGCTTATAATGTTTATCGGAATGGTTTTCTGATCAACAGTGTATTGGAAGAGAGTTACGATGATCTGAACCTGATTGCTGGAATGTATGGATATTTTATTTCTGCTGTTTACGATGTGGGAGAATCATTACCTACAGAGGTGGTTAATGCAGAAATTACAGGAGTTGGAATTGATCAGGATCAGCTAATAAATAACGGCATAAAACTTTCAAATTACCCTAATCCTTTCAATCCAACTACAGAGATCATGTTTCAAATTTCTAACTTCAGCGCTGCGGGAAAGATAGAAATCTACAATTTAAAAGGTCAGAAAGTCCGACAATTCTCAATATTCAATCATCAATCTTCAATAACTTGGAACGGAGATGATGATAATGGAACTCCTGTCTCATCTGGTATATATCTTTATCGTTTAGTTGCTGGTAATGTAGATATCAGCAGGAAGTGTTTGTTGTTAAAATAAAAAGAGTTTAAAATTTCATTTTAATCAAGATATAAAGTTGTAAAACAATAGATATTTTTAAATTAAAATTATTATTATTATAGTAATCTATTTGTTTAGCACAGCATAAAAGCATTAATTATGCCAACAATGAAAAAAATCCAACTATAGCTTGACAAATTAAAATACATATTGTAAAAACAATACTGAATTTAGTGGTTATGAGGTAATATTTCGCGATATGGAATTAAATGTAATTAGAACGGAAAATCTGGTAAAGATCTACGGGAAAAGGCGTGTTGTTAACAACATAAGCCTGCAGATAAAACAAGGTGAAGTAGTTGGGATTCTAGGACCAAATGGCGCTGGTAAATCAACTACATTTTACATGATCCTGGGTTTGATCAAAGCTAACAAAGGTAAAGTCTTTTTCGGCGAAAAAGAAATAACAAAACTTCCAATGTACAAACGTGCACAATTAGGAATTGGATATCTTGCTCAGGAACCTTCTATATTCCATAAACTAACTGTAGAACAAAATATTATGTCGATTTTAGAAACTCTAAAAATCTCTAAAGTAGAACGCAAAAGAAGGCTGGAAGAGCATCTTGAGGAACTAGCATTAACTAAACTTGCCAGACAAAAAGCCTATACCTTATCTGGTGGAGAACGAAGAAAATTAGAAATTACACGATCATTGGTTACGTCTCCATCTTTTATGCTTATGGATGAACCTTTTGCTGGAGTTGATCCCATGGCAGTAGCAGATATACAAGATATTATTGTGAAACTAAAGGAAAAAAGTATTGGTGTTTTGATAACAGATCATAACGTACAGGAAACTCTGAAAATTACACAAAGAGCTTATATTGTATTTAATGGAGAGATTCTTTTTTCCGGAACTTCCAGAGAACTTGTGAATAACGATAAAGCCAGGGAAGTATATCTGGGAGAACGCTTTACAAATCCTTTCGGTAATGAGATATGATCTCATAATATTTGGAATAATCAATGAGTAAAATGCGACAGACATTATATCAGAAGCAAACACAAAGTTTATTATTAAAACCCAAAATGTTGCAATCACTAGAGATGCTGGCAATGCCATTAATGGCGCTAGAAACACATCTCAAACAAGAAATGATCAGCAACCCTATGCTGGAACTACTCGATCAAAAATCGGATGAGGATAGCAATACTGAAGAGCCTGTAGCAGAGGCCAAGAAAGAAGAAAAAGAAGAGATTGGCATAACATCAGATGATCCAGAAATGCAAAAAACCTTGGAAGAATCTAAAGAGCTTAGTGAAATCTTAGATACTTTTAATGAATATAATTATGATAGCTCTTATCGTCACAAATCATCAGAAGCGGTTAATTTTGATCAAATCCTAAAAACAACAGAAAATAAAATGCTGAAATATCTTGAACAGCTTGAAACTGTTGATCTTGCTCAGGATGAGTATGAATTTGCCTATGAAATTATTGAGAGTTCTGATGCCCATGGTTTCCTGCCAAAAGGCTTCATTATTGAAAGTCTTGCTGATGAGTATGGCATTTCTATCGAACGGTCAAATGAAATTCATACAATGATTCTGCATTTTTTGCCAGCTGGAGTTACAGCACGTAATATTCAGGAATGCCTCTTGGCACAATTGGAGAAAAGCGAACAAAATCTTCCTCTGATTGATCTAATTTCAGATTCTTTTGACGATTTAATCCATAAAAGATATAAAAAAATAGCTTCCATGATGGGAGTAACTACAAACCTTGTTCATCACTGGAAAGAACAAATTGCCAAACTGGATCCAAAACCTGGCCTTAGAATCCTAACTAATAACGATAATTATGTAGTTCCAGATATAATTTTAAAAAAGATCGGGAATGAATACGAGATAATTATAAATGATTTTTCATTTCCAAAAATCCGTATGAGCAGACGATATAAAGAAATTCTAAAGCAAGTTAAAACTGAGAAATCCGCCGTTGATTATGTCCGAAATAAAATTAATTCTGCTAAATTTTTAATCAAATCTGTATATTTAAGAAGCCGTACTTTAGAAAGAGTTATGCGTTCAATTATTAATAATCAACCCGGCTACTTTTTTGAGAATACCGGTGTGTTAAATCCTCTTACATATGCAGTAATAGCAGAGGAGTTACAAGTAAACGAATCAACTATAAGTCGAGTTGTAAGACACAAATTTGCCGATACACCTTTTGGTATTATGTGTATGAAAGATTTCTTTACCAGTAAAGCCGGCAAAGATGATGAATATAATTCTGTATCACGGCACAGTGTGGAAATTCAAATTAAAAGAATGATCGATGCTGAAGATCCAAAAGTTCCTTTAAGTGACCAGGATATTGCAGATAAATTAAAAGAAGGTGGTATCAATGTTTCCAGACGGGTTGTTGCAAAATATCGTAAATCAAAAGGAATTTTAAACAGCCATCTTCGTCGTAAAGAATAGGTTTCAGGAGAATTATAAATAGATGATCAAAGTTGCAATAATTGGAGGTGGACCCGGTGGTTATGTTACCGCAATTCGCCTTCAACAGTATAATATTGAAGTAACAGTATTTGAAAAAGAAAGATTAGGCGGAGTCTGCTTGAATCATGGCTGTATTCCTACCAAATCTTTGGTGAAAGTTGCAGAGCTTTTTGGCGAAATCAATGAAGCTGAGAAGTTCGGGTTATCGGTAGAAAATCCGCAAATTAATTATTCACAAGTTTGGGAACGAAAAAATAAAGTTGTAGATCAATTGGTTTCCGGTGTGGAATTTATGTTTAAGAAGCGCAAGATTCCCAATATTAAAGAAACTGTACATACAATTGAAAAGTTGGATAAAGGTTATAAAATATTTACCTTCGAAGCTGAATATGAAGTCGAATATGTGATTCTGGCAACCGGTTCAAAACCAAAAGAACTTCCCTTAATGAAATTTGATGGCGACAAGGTCATGTCTTCTAGAGATATTTTAAAAATGCAGGAACTTCCTTCTAAACTTGTCGTGATTGGTGGAGGTGTGATCGGTTGTGAATTTGCTTCGATTTATAATCAATTGGGAGTGGAAGTAGAGATAGTGGAATTTCTGCCAACTTTGGTTGCCATGGAAGATTTGGAAATATCCAAAAGATTGGCAATGGCCTTAAAAAAATCCGGCATTAAACTGCATTTAAAAACAGCATTGGAATCTTTTGAAGAAGCTGATAACGAATTGACCCTAAAACTTTCAAATGGAAAAGAATTAATTACAGAAAAAGTATTGATGAGTGTTGGTAGGATACCAATTTGTGATATCAAATTCAAAAATTGTGATCTGGCTGCTGATTCTGGATTCATAACTATTAATGATGAGTTTAGAACAAATTTAGCTAATATGTTTGCAATTGGTGATGTTACTGGCAAATTGATGTTGGCTCATACAGCCAGCAAACAGGGATTAGCAGTTGCAGACATTATCAATAATGAAGTGAATGAAGAACAAATTATGCAAATCACTTTGAATTATAAAAGAATTCCAGCCTGCACCTTTACAAATCCTGAAATAGGATCTGTTGGTTTTACCGAACAGCAGGCCAAAGAAGAATTTGATGAAATTATCGTTGGCAAATTTCCATTTACAGCTAATGGTAAGGCTTTGGGACTGGGAAATACTTTTGGCTTTGTAAAAACAATTGCCGACGCGAAAACACATAAAATTATTGGGATGCATATAATTGGACCGCAAGCTACCGAGCTTATTGCACAAGGTGGAATATTGCTGGGAAGTGATTCTACAATTGATGATGTGAAAGGCGTAGTTTTTGCTCATCCAACCTTGTCGGAAGCAGTAATGGAATCTATCGAAGACCTGGAGAAATTAGCGATCCATAAAATATGATATTACAGAATTGCCTGTTATCATTATATTTGTGTAAAAGGAAGTGTTTATATGCGGGAAAAGCTTATACATGATATTTGCTTAAAACCCAATATAGATTAAAATAATAATATGAGAAGTGTGTTAAGAAAACCGGAATGGCTGAAGTCGCAAAAACTGGGAGCCAGGAAAACCCGGGAAATTATGAAATATCTAAGAGCGCATAATTTACATACAGTTTGTGAAAATGCCAAATGTCCCAACCAGGGTGAATGTTTTGAGCTTGGAACTGCTACATTCATGATATTGGGAGAAACCTGTACACGAAACTGTAACTTCTGTGCTATAGATAAAACTGAAGGCAAACTGAATCAACCGGATAAAACGGAACCTGTTAGAATTGCAGAAGTTGCAAAAGAATTGAAACTAAAACACGTAGTAATTACAACTGTAACAAGAGATGATCTGCCAGATGGTGGAGCATCACAATTTATTGAAGTAATTAATCAAATTAAGCAGATATGTGACAAAGATGTATCAATTGAAGTATTAACATCAGATTTTAATGGTGATCTGGAGCAAGTTGATAATGTAGTTTCCGCTGCTCCGGACATATTCAATCATAATATAGAAACGAGTCCCAGATTATATCCAAAAGTAAGACAGATGGCAGATTTCCAACGTTCCTTGAATGTTTTAGAAAGAGCGAACAAGAGCAGCATTTTAACAAAAAGCGGCTTTATGGTTGGTCTGGGAGAATCGAAAGAAGAAGTACTTTCTCTTATGCAAAAACTTCGAGAAGTTGAAGTCGATATTATTACTATCGGACAATATATGCAGCCTTCTAAAGAACATTATCCTGTAAAGGAATACGTTCACCCCGATGTATTCAAATACTATCAAGAAGAAGGTGAAAAGATGGGTTTCCGAATTGTAGAATCGGCTCCTCTGGTGCGAAGTTCTTACCATGCAGAGAAAGCTAGAGAATTATTAACAGAATCCTAACTCAATCATTAATAAATAAGGTTAGGAACTAATAGAAGAAAGGGGTCTAAAATGCAAATTACAATTACTGCACGCCATTTTCATCTGACAAATGCTATCAGGGATCATATCAATGATTCGGTAGAAAAACTGGAAAAGTATTTCGAAAATATCATTACGGCACATTTTGTGCTGTCATTTGAAAACAATCAAAACAAAGTAGAGCTGGTAATGCATATTCCCAAGCACAACTTGAAAAGTGAAACAGTGGAAAAGGATATGTATCTGGCCATCGACGTTACTGTAGATAAAATGGAACAACAAGTAAAGAAAATGAAAGAGAAGTGGAGTGATCATTCTCACAAACGCAGTCTTAAAGAAAGCGCTCATTTTGTTTACGCCAATCTCATTGAAAAAGGTAATAACAGAAAAACTGTGAAAATTAAGCGAATCCTGGCCGAAGATATGACTGTGAAAGAAGCGATGGACAGATTCGATGAAATAAAGGAACCCTACCTTATTTTCAAAAATGATGAAACAGATAGGGTGAACGTTCTTGTGAAAATGGACGAAGACCACTATAAATTGATCGAGCCATAATTCAATTATATTAATTTCCCCATACCTGAAGTTGGTGTGGGGAAGTTATCCAACTATTTAATCAGGATTGAAAGATGAAAAAAATTAGTGTAAAAGAATTTTTCCAAACAAAGAAAAAAGATTTCTCACTGTCATTAATAACCCAACCTACCACCTTGGATAAAGATATTACCAGTGAGTATTTAAACAGGCCAGGATTGGCTTTTTCGGGTTACTTTGAGAGATTTTCTTATCAACGTATTCAGGTTTTGGGAGAAACAGAGATTTCTTATTTACAATCCTTGAAAGATGAGGAATTGTATAATATCATTAAAGAAGTATTTGTTTATGATATTCCCTGTTTGATAATCACAAAAGGTCTTTCAATTCCTTCCCAAATGGAATTTTTGGCAAATGAGATGAATATTGCCATTCTCAGTTCCCGGATTTCTACAGACAAACTTTATCAGCATCTTCGTAAATATCTTTCAGACTATTTTGCACCCAGCAAAACAATTCATGGAACTCTGGTGGATGTTTATGGTGTCGGAATTCTTCTTACAGGAAAAAGTGGAATTGGTAAAAGCGAATGCGCCCTTGATCTTGTGGAAAGAGGGCAACGGGTAGTTACAGATGATGCAGTAAAAATAACTGTAATTGATGAGATGCTAATGGGAACTTCTACAAACAATTACGGCCACTTTATGGAAGTGAGAGGTGTAGGACTTATAGATGCTGCCAAGATGTTTGGTATACAGGCTGTTCGCAGAAATAAAAGAATGGATGTTCAGATAGAATTGATGCCCTGGAAAGATAATATGGATTATGAACGATTGGGACTCAGTGACAACTTTGCAGAAATTCTGGGAGTTCGAATTCCAATTATTTACTTGCCAGTTTCACCAGGTAAAAATGTTTCTGTAATAATAGAAGTTGTTGCATTGAATTATATCTTAAAGAGATATGGCTATGATGCAGCATATGAATATACACAGAAATTACAGGAAGATTTAAAGAAAAAAACAAGATTGAAGAATTCTGGAAATGCAAAATAGAGTTGTAACAGTAATTTTGTTAAATTAATGTCGTAAATATGGAGAAAATAGTTAAATATGATTAGAAAGAGAATAATGATCGCAAATAAATTGGGAATGCATGCTCGACCAGCTACCCTGGTGGTAAAAGCAGCGACCAAATATCGTTCTGAATTTAAGATATTGAAGGATGATATGGAAATTAATGGAAAAAGTATTATGGGTGTAATGACTCTGGCTGCTGAATTTGGCTCTGAACTGGAATTAGTAGCTGATGGTGTAGATGAAGAATATTTAATAAAAGAGATGGAAGAGTTATTTGCTTCCAAATTTGGAGAAGAGTAAACATTTTACCATGAAGAAGGTCAAGGGAATTCCTGTATCAGAAGGTGTAGCCATTGGAAAAGCTGCAATAATTCAACGGGAAGTCCTGCACGTAGAGCGCAAACATATAAATTCGAAAGATACTTCCAAAGAACTAAATAAATATAAACAAGATGTAAAAAAAGTAACGGCTGAAATAGATCATCTGATTCAAAATTATGCCTTTTCTCAGGATCAAAAAGAGATTTTATCAACTCAAAAAATGATCTTAATAGATCCTGAATTCGTAGACAGAGTTAACTATTTAATAAATGAAGAGAACTGCAGTAGAGAAAATGCCATAAGTGTCTATTTCACTGAAGTTGCAGATATCTTTAGAAATATGGATAATCAGTTCTTTTCACAAAGATTAACTGATTATGAAGATGTTGCTTATCGATTATTGAGCCATATTCTAAAAAGTGGAAGCAATAGACTAGATTGTTTGAATGACAAATCAATATTAATAATGGATAATATAACTCCTTCATTTGTTACTCGTGTTTTCGAAAAAAAGATAAAAGGAATTGTTACAGTAAAAGGTAGTCGCAACTCTCATAGCAGTATTATAGCCAGATCTATGAATTTTCCAATGCTGGTAAATACTACTGGATTATTAAAAGAAGTGAAAAACGATCAATTGGTCATTATAGATGGAAATAATGGTGAAATTATAATAGATCCCGAGCCGGATGTATTGTTAGATTATGAAAAACAATATCAGCATGAGCAGAATCAAAGAGAAAAATTATTAAAACTTATTGATGTACAGTCTAAAACAACTGACAAGAAAATAATAAAGCTCATGAGCAATATCGAAATACCTGACGAAGTTGAACGTGTTGTAAAAAATAACAGCGATGGTATAGGATTATTCAGGACAGAATTCTTATTTATAGACAGGGAAGATCTTCCTTCAGAAGAAGAGCAATATGAGATTTATAAACAGATCGCAGAAAAAATATCACCGGAACCAGTTACCATAAGAACGATTGACGTTGGAGGTGATAAGCTTTCCAGCATATTAAATCTGGCTCATGAAGATAATCCGAACCTTGGATGTCGCGGAATCAGGATTTCTTTCGAGAATATTCCAATTTTTAAACAGCAGATTAAAGCTGTGTTAAGAGCAAATGTGGTTGGAAATATTAAACTTATGTTTCCCATGATCTCTGATGTATCTGAGATCTATCGAGCAAAAAAAATAATTGATGAATGTAAACTCGAGCTCAAAGAAAATTCTATCGAATTTAATCCGAATCTTCCAATTGGTGCGATGATCGAAATACCTTCTGCTGTTGTTACATCGGATGCGATTGCAGCTGAATGTGATTTCTTAAGTATTGGTACAAACGATCTGGTTCAATATATTCTTGCAGTGGATCGCGATAACGAAGCCGTTGCAGCATATTATCAATCATGTCATCCTTCAGTCCTGCGATCAATACAGTTAACAGTAGAGAATGCTCATAAAAGGAATGTAAAAGTTGCTGTTTGCGGAGAAATGGCTTCTGAACCATTATTTGTGAAGTTACTTTTGGGACTTGGAGTTGATGAACTTAGTGTGAGTCCGGGCAGGATATTGAAAATAAAAAATGAAATTATACATAGCAGTTTGCATGATTCACAATTACTTGCTCAAGAATGTCTTCAGCAGAAAACCAGTGCTGAAGTAATGAAATTATTGAATTAAAATGATGTTAATGAGGATAATATGTTAAAAGGAAAATATTTATTTACATCTGAATCTGTTACGGAAGGACATCCGGATAAAATGGCAGATCAGATATCGGATGCAATTCTGGATGAAATTTTTAAATGCGATCCAAATGCCAGGGTTGCCTGTGAAACGTTTCTGACCACGGGTATGGCGCTAGTTGGAGGAGAAATAACTACAGAATGTTATGTAGATATTCCAGAGATTGTAAGAAATACTATCAAAAAGATCGGTTATGATAATGCTGATTACGGAATTGATTCTAATACTTGTGCAGTTATTACAACTATCGACAAACAATCACCGGATATAGCGCAGGGAGTTAATGAATTTTCGGATCATGAACAAGGAGCTGGAGATCAGGGTATGATGTTCGGTTATGCCTGTGATGAAACAGAAGAATTGATGCCGATGACAACAATATTAGCTCATAAATTGGCTGCACGATTAGCTAAAGTGAGAAAAAATAAAATAGTAAACTATCTTCGCCCGGATGGCAAAACTCAGGTTACAATCGAGTATTTCGATAAAAAGCCAGTACGAGTAGATGCAGTTGTTGTTTCTACCCAGCACGATCCGGAAGTTTCTTTAGATCAAATTAGAATGGATATAATTGAGTATGTTATCACGCCTATCATCCCAGCTGAATTAATAGATGAAAACACTAAAATTTTTGTAAATCCAACTGGCCGTTTTGTTCTAGGTGGTCCACATGCCGATACTGGATTAACCGGTCGTAAGATCATAGTAGATACATATGGTGGAAAAGGTAGTCATGGTGGTGGAGCATTCAGTGGGAAAGATCCTTCTAAAGTAGATCGCAGTGCATCTTATATGGCACGTTATATTGCCAAGAATATTGTAGCTGCAGATTTAGCAAAGGAATGTGAAGTACAGCTTGCTTATGCGATTGGTGTGGCAGAACCGGTTTCTGTTATGGTTCGCACCTTTGATACAGGGATTTTGGAAGACGGTAAATTAAATGATATTGTGCGTGAATTATTTCCTCTTACACCCAAAGGGATAATTGATTATTTAAAGCTCAAACGTCCAATTTATCTTAAAACAGCAGCTTATGGACATTTTGGCAGGGAATTGCCCGACTTTACCTGGGAAAAGAAAGATATGGTTGAGAAGCTTAAGGAATTAGGAGCTAAATCCTGATTTCATGAGCTTTAATTTTCATTACGATCGAAAAAAGTACTTTGATCAACAATATCAAAATACAATGAAATATATAATACCTTTCATATCCAAAACATATGATCTGGCGAATAAAAGTTTACTGGAGATCGGTTGCGGTGAAGGCGGAGTATTAAAGGCTTTTTACGAACTTGGAAGCAATATCACAGGTATTGATCTTGCACCCAATAAAATTGAAAATGCTAAGAAGTATTATTCCGAGTTAAAGCAAATCAATTCTTACGAATTTCGCGCTGAGAATATTTACGATTTCGATTTCAATTCTCTAAACCAGTTCGATTTGATAATTCTGAAAGATGCAATTGAACATATTCACGATCAAAAAAAAATGATAAATTTCTTGGCAGAAAACATGAAGCAAAATAGCCATCTATTTGTTGCATATCCACCCTGGCAAATGCCCTGGGGTGGACATCAACAGATCTGTAAGAATAAATTTCTATCATTTTTACCCTATTTTCATCTATTTCTAAATTTCATTTACAAAGGTATTCTCAAGCTTTTTGGCGAAGCTCAATCTACCATTGAAAGTCTTTTAGAAATTAAAGAAACAAGGATTTCAATCGAAAGATTCGAGAAGATTATTAAAGAGTGCAACTTGAAAATCACAACAAAACGATTCTATTTTATAAATCCAAATTATGAAGTGAAGTTTGGATTAAAACCACGACTACAAAATAGATTTATAAGCAAGATACCATATCTACGAGGATTTTTTACTACAACCTGTTATTACTTGATTGAAAAGAAATAGATATGGATAGAAAGTTAAAATTTCACAAATTACTATTAGATATTGTACATTCAACTTTAGACGAGATGAATGCAGGGAAGCTGTTAAAACGTGCATTAAAGAATTACCCCATTGAAAACAACTACATTCTTATAGCTATCGGTAAAGCTGCCTGGCAGATGGCAAATGCAGCATATAAAATATTGGGTGATAGAATAACTGATGGAATAGTAATTACTAAATACAAACATTCAAAAGGTGAAATTGGGAAATTTGAAATCTTTGAGGCTGGTCATCCATTTGTTGATGAAAATTCACTTTTTGCTACTAAAAGAACAATTGAAAAGGTGCAAAATCTTACAGGAAATGATTATGTTCTATTGCTTGTTTCGGGTGGTGGATCAGCTTTGTTTGAACTCCCATTTACTGGAGTTCAATTAATAGATCATCAAGAAATTAATCGAATTCTGATCTATTCCGGTGCTTCGATTAAGGAGATAAATGCTGTTAGAAAGCATCTTTCCATGGTTAAGGGAGGTCGATTTGCAGAAATTGTTTTTCCTGCCAAAATTCATTCCTTTATTCTTTCAGATGTAATTAGTGATGACTTAAATGTAATTGCATCAGGACCGACAATTGCTGATCCAACAACTTCTAAAAATGTTTTATCAATTTTGAAAAAGTATAATTTAGATATCACAGAAGAGATAAAAACAGCAATTCTAACAGAAACCCCCAAACATATTTCTAATTCTGACAATACCATTATCGGTAATAACAAAGATTTATGTAATGTTGCATTACAATTAGCTACAGAGAATGATTTGGATGCAGAGTTAATTACGACCAACATCGAAATGGAAGTAACAGAATTTGCAGATTTAATTAATAAAAAAATAATTGATAACAAACGATTAAAGCACACTAAACCAAAATTATTAATATGTGGTGGGGAACCAGTTGTAAAAGTAATAGGAAAGGGCATTGGTGGTAGGAATCAACATCTCGCACTTCTGATGGCAAAACGAATTTATGAATTAGAGAACGTATTATTTTTATCTGTTGCTTCTGACGGAACTGATGGTCCTACAGATGCAGCAGGCGGAATTGTTGATGGAAACAGCTGGCAGGAAATGAAAGATCGAGGATTGAATCCTGAGAAATCACTGTTAGAGTTTGATTCGTATAATTGCCTGATAAAATCTGGGAATCTCATCAAAACAGGACCTACAGGGACAAACGTAAACGATATTTTCTTAGCCCTTATTTATTAATAGATTTATATATATAGAATTATAATTAAATTAATTGACCAAACGTACTCCTAAATTTTTTTGTAAAGCAAGTCAGAGGTTAGTGATTCTAATAATTCTTGAACAGGAAATAATCTCGACCTAAAAATAAATGTGTGAAATTTATTTAAGCTAAATCGGGATTTGGATTATGCGTAACAGATTGAAAACTAAGTTTTTAGGTGTGGAAGTAAAATCACCGCTGGTGCTGCCGGCTGGTGTAATGGGGATGTCGTTTTCTGGAATGCAAATTTCTGAGACTAATGGTGCTGGCATTGTAACAAGCAAGTCGTTAACTCTTCAACCAAGAACGGGGCACAAAGGACCGGTAATTTCCGAATTCGAAGGTGGTATCCTTAATTGTATGGGGTTGTGTAATCCCGGCATTTCGGATGGCCTGAAAGAGGTTGATCAATATAAAGAACGCTCACAAATTCCAGTTATTGTGAGCGTTTTTGCTACAAACACAGAAGATTTTTTGCAGCTAACAAAAGAAGTTAATAGTTCAAAAGGTGATTTTCTTGAACTGAATCTTTCTTGCCCCAATGTTTTTGATGAATTTGGAATTCCGCTGGCCGCCTCCAAAGATGAAGTCTTTAAAATTGTGAATGCAGTGAAGCAAATTTCCAAACTACCTGTAATTGCTAAGCTTTCTCCCAATGTTTATAATATTGTAGAAATCGCTCTGACAGCTCAACAAGCAGGAGCAGATGCTCTATGTCTTATAAATACAGTCGGACCAGGAATGGCAATTGATGCCAAAATGGTAAAACCTGTTCTCTTCAACAAGTTTGGTGGATTATCAGGTCCCTGCATCAAACCTATTGCACTTAAGCTAATTTATCAAACATACTCTGCGGTTAATATTCCAATCCTGGGAATGGGTGGAGTTACATATGGAATTGATGCTGTTGAAATGCTGATGGCTGGTGCCACAACAATTGGAGTGGGCACAGCTGTCTATTATAGAGGAATAGAAGTATTTGATAGTATCAATAATGAGATCATTCAATTCTTGGATGAAAATGGCTATCAGAAATTGATTGATATTCCAAAGTTGGAGAAATTAGATGGATAATCGTGTAACCCTTAAAATTTCAAACATAATCAAAGAAACCAAAGATATAAAATCTTTTGTTTTTAAACATGATCTGGGAGCTAAGCCAGGGCAGTTCATCATGCTCACAGATTTTGAAGGTGGAGAAAAGCCTTTCTCAATAGCAGATTGCAACGCGGATAATTTCACATTAACTGTGAAACAAATTGGTGAATTCACAACTCGACTCTTTCAGAAAGAAGTCGGTGAATTCGTTTCTGTAAGAGGGCCGTTCGGGTCCTCTTTTTTTATATCCAGTGGAAATGTTTTACTGGTTGGTGGCGGTTATGGCACACCACCGCTTTACTTCCTTACCAAAGAGCTACAAAAAAAAGGAGCAAAAGTAACGGTTGTAAATGGAGCCAAAGCGAAAGATGATTTGGTGTTTTGCGATAGATTTGCAGATTTGGGTGTTACTTATAGCAATATTACTCAACTTGGCTGCCTGGGAAGAGAAGGTACTTCAGTTGATCTGGCAAAAGAAGCCTTAGATAAACAGAAATTCGATTATGTTTATGCTGCAGGACCGGAAATGATGATGAAAGCTCTACAGCCGGTCTTGAAAGATCATGAATATGAATTTCTCTTTGAACGGTACATGAAATGTGCCATTGGGATTTGTGGTAATTGTACGATCGATCCAATTGGTATTCGGCTTTGTGTGGAAGGTCCTGTTCTTCCTAAAAAATTGGTTGTACAACTTACTGAATTCGGACAATATCATCGTGATGCAACAGGGAAGAGGATTGAATATTGAAAAGTATAAATTTAATATCGATACCTTGCGAACGGTTTTCGAACTTCTTGCATATCTGGACCTTCGCAACGGTTGAGAATAAAAAATAATGAAAACATTATTAAACAATTGCCAAACACCGGACGGAATCAAGAATATTTTGATCATTGATAATCTGATTGATTACATCGGATCAGACCAACCAGATCACGCTGAAATTCTTGATTGCTCTGATTTGATCGTTCTTCCTGGCATGATCGATCCTCATGTGCATGTTCGAGATATGGGTATGGCCTACAAAGAAACCTGGGAAACTGCTTCCAAAGCAGCAATTGCCGGTGGAATTACTACGATAATGGATATGCCGAACACAAAACCAGCAACAACCAATCTTGATGGATTGAATTCCAAACGAAAAGCTGCTGAGAAATCAAAAGTGAATTATTTTATTCATCTCGGAGCTACCACAAAAAATATTGATGAACTAAATTACATATTAAATGATATCCCCAAGGATGTAGCTGGGATAAAGATTTTCTTAGCCGGTTCCAACTCAAATGAAGTAGTTGAATATCATCCTAAACTGAAAGAACTTTTCCAACTCGCCAAGAAATTCGATAAAGTGGTTCTAGTACACTCTGAGATGCAATCCATTTTGGATAAATGGCAGAAGCTTACTCACGAACAATCTATTGAATCTCATAATCTTATTCGTAATCGTGGAGCAGCCATCGAAGGTACTAAACTGGTTCTGAACCTGGCAGAGGAAATTGGAAACAAACTCTATATCTGTCATGTTTCTACAAAAGAAGAAATAGAATTGATCCGTACTGCTAAGAATATTAGCAACAATATCTTCTGCGAAGCTACTCCGCATCATCTCATTTTGGATGAGAATATTTTGAAACAGGTTGGCAATTTCGGGAAAGTCAATCCACCCCTTAGAACAAGAGAAGATAATAAAGTTCTACTAGAAGCTGTTATCGATAATACCATCGATTGTCTGGGCACAGATCACGCTCCGCATTCAATCGAAGAAAAGAAACAAGAATATTCAAAAGCTCCCTCAGGTTTTCCAGGCTTGGAAACTGCAATCCCACTAACTTATTTCTTAGTTTCGGAAAATCATATTTCATTACCAAGATATTCAGAGCTGATCAGCGGAAATGCTGCAAAAATATTTGAATTAGAAACAAGAGGAAAGATCAAAGTTGGCAATTTTGCAGATTTGATATTGATTGATCCCGATAATAAATTGAGGATTGATTCTAGCAAATTCCAAACAAAAGCAAAATATTCTCCGTTTGATGGAAATGTAGGGAAAGGAAAAGTGAAATATACATTTGTTAATGGAACGTTGTATGAGAATTGAATATCCAATATCGAATGTTAAATTTCCAATGATGAAGTAAAGATGAAATGGAGTTAAGATGGATGAAATTAAGGTTTCAAAGTTAATTGAAAGAGTAATTAAAATTGCAAAATTAAATAATTTTTCTTCAAAAGTTGCTGATGCAATTAAAATGTTAAAAGATGAAATTGAATAGTAAAATTCCATGTACAAAAATGATAAATACTAAAGGAGAATATAAATGACCAAAGAACAATTTGTTCTGGAACTGGAAAAGATCGGAGCGATCAAGTTCGGCAGCTTTACACTGAAGAGCGGACTAGTCTCCCCGTTTTATTTTGATTTGAGAGATATGATCAGTTATCCTGCTATCCTAGATGGAGTAGTCGACCTTTTGGTAGATAGAATTAAAGATATGGATTTTGATGTGATCACGGGTATTCCTTATACAGCACTGCCAATTGCATCTTTAGTAGCTGCAAAACTTAGTAAACCGCTCATCTACATGCGTAAAGAAGAGAAAGCTTACGGAACAGGCAACAATGTAATCGGTAAATTCGAGAAAGGTGCGAAATGCCTTGTAATTGACGATCTAATCACAACCGGAGCCAGCAAGATAGAAACTGCGGAAGGTTATGAAAAAGAAGGTGTGGTTGTAAAAGATTTTGTAGTGGTGATCGATCGCAGTGCCAATGGATCTGAAGATCTGGGAAAACAGGGTTACGAACTTCATAGTCTTATTACTTTAGATGAAATTGTCAGTTTACTTCAGGTTAAGGATTTGATCACTTACGAAAAAGTTCAAGAAGTGCGTGAATTTACTACAAGTTTAGCAAAACCATCAAAAAAAGAAAAATATATCAATCCCCTCACTCAGAAATTGATGAATCAAATGATCGAGAAGAAATCCAATCTAGTTCTATCTTTGGATGTTACATCACAAAAAGAATTTTTCAATATGCTGGATAAAGTTGGTGAAGAGATCGTAATGCTTAAAACACACGTGGACATAATTGATGATTACGACGAGAATTTCGTTCCTAAACTACAGGAGTATGCCAAGCGCCAGAACTTCCTGATCTTTGAAGATCGCAAATTTGCTGACATTGGCAATACAGTTAGACATCAATTCCGAAATGGAGTCTACAAAATAGCAGACTGGGCAGAATATATTACAGTTCATATGGTGGCTGGTGAACTTATTCTAAAAGGGCTTTTTGAAGGTATTGAGAACCGAGTAGCATTTGTGCTGGCCCGTATGAGTTCCAAAGGTAATTTGCTGAATGAAACATATACAAGAAAATGTTTTGACGCCGCGAAGAAAAATCCACAACTTGTAGCTGGTTTCATCGGGCATGGAAATAGTGTGGAAGATATCAAAAGATTCAAAGCCAAGTTTCCCGGGAGTGAACTGCTGATGATGCCGGGAGTGAAGAAAGAGAAAGGCTCTGATGCCATGGGACAGCAATATATTACAATTGAAGATGCTGTTGGTGGTGGAGCAGATTGTATTATCGTAGGAAGAGGTATTTTGAAAGCTGATGATCCGGCTGCTGAAGCGAGACTTTATCGTGAGAGAGCTTGGAAAGCTTACCAGGAAAGAAAATTAAAATAATTTTATAAGGAGTAAATCATGGAAAATATTTTTGAAGAAGAATTCAATATCATCAATACCGCATGTTCAGAAGTAAGAAAGATATTAGGAATCGGTTTTACTGAAAAAATCTATGAAGAAGCATTGGCCATAGAAATCGAATTTGCTGGCTTAAGAGTAGAAAGCCAGAAAAAATTGGATATTTATTACAAAGGTAAACTTATAGGAAACTATCTGGCAGATATGGTAATTAACGACGATATAGTAGTTGAATTCAAGCGAGAAGAAGTCATGAATGATATTCACACAAAACAACTTCTTAACAGTTTAGCAGCTACAGACAAGAAATTAGGAATCCTTATAAATTTTCCTTATGCAGATAAAGATTTCGAAATCATAAGAGTAACTAATATTAAAAAATATTGAGGAATTTTACTGATAAGTTGATATAAAGCACAAGGAGAGAAAATGAAGAATCTGATTTCAATGCGAGATCTTAGCAAAGATGAAATCCTTAATCTGATGGATGTTGCAGGAAAAATTGAAAATGGGAAAATCATCCCTGATTTGCAAAGAAAATTAGCAGCGTTACTTTTTTTTGAACCTTCCACCAGAACCATGTTTTCGTTTGATACTGCTATGAAGAGAATGAATGGTGATACTATTATTATGAGTGGAACCAAGAATACATCGGCAAAAAAAGGTGAAACTTTTGCTGACACTTTGCAGACAATTGCTCAGTATTCTGATATTATTATTATGCGAAGCCCCATAGAAGGTTCAGCGCGTTATGCCAGTGAAGTTGTAGATATTCCTGTTGTTAACGCTGGAGATGGTGCCAACCAGCATCCAACTCAAGCTCTTCTAGACTTGTACTCAATAATAAAAACTCAAGGAACTCTGGAAAATCTGAAGATTGGATTAGCTGGAGATCTTAGATTTGGTAGAACTGTTCACTCCCTGGCGCAAGCAATGGCTTTATTCAACGTTGAATTCAAATTTTTCTCACCTTCTTTCTTGCAAATGCCACAATATATAAAGGACGACCTTTCAGCAAAAAACATAAAATTCGAAGAATTTAAAGATATGGAAGGCAACATTGATGATCTAGATATTTTGTATGTTACCCGTATCCAGAAAGAACGATTTGCCAGCCCTGAAGATTATGAAAAAGTTAGAGGATCTTATATTTTAAACAAATCTATGCTGAATGGTGTTAAACCAAATATGAAAGTGATGCATCCACTACCCAGAGTTGATGAAATAGCAACTGATGTTGACGATACTGAATTCGCTTATTATTTTCCTCAAGCCAAAAATGGTGTTTTTACGAGACAAGCGATTATATCGATTTTACTGGGTGAGGTGTAGAAATGGAACAAGTTAAACAAATTAAAGTTAATGCTATTAAAAATGGAACAGTAATTGATCATATTACTGCTGGTCGTGTTCAAAAGGTTTTGGAAATAGTTAACCTAGATTCACCGGAAACAGTGATGATAGGTATGAATCTGCAAAGCAATAAAATTGGCAAAAAAGATATTATAAAAATTGAGAATAAAGTTCTATCGCAAGATGAAGTAAACAGCATCGCTCTAATTGCACCAGAAGCTACATTGATCATCATCAAAGATTTTGAAGTTGTTTCAAAAGATTATTTGGAACTTCCTGATAAGATAAGTAACCTGATCAGGTGTCCCAATCCTAAATGCATAACTAATGAAGAAATCATAAAATCTCAGTTCAGATTAACAAAAGATACCCCTCCACAGGTTCGCTGTTCATATTGCGAAAAGAAATATCTAATCGAAGAAGTGAAGATAAAGAAATAAATTAGTATGAGTATCGAACAATGCTAATAGGAGAATGAATGGCAAAAAAAATATACAACGAACCATCTAGAACACTGATGGAGTACCGCCTGTTACCAGGCTTAACAACGGAAACATCAGCTACATCAGAAATTTCTCTTCGAACTCCGCTGGTATATTCTGCCAATAATGAAAAGAAATTCTTTTTGAATATACCATTGGTTTCCGCAGCAATGCAGTCGGTTTCCGGGGCACTTATGGGAATCGAAATAGCCCGTCTGGGTGGAGCAGCCTTTATTTTCTGTTCTCAAACAATTGCGTCACAAGCAGAGATGATCTCTGAGATCAAACATTACAAAGCAGGTTTCGTGCAGCCACAAACTATGACACCAGAGATGAAGATCAGCGAGATGTATGCTATTCGCAAGCAGACAGGTCATTCTACTTTTCCTGTAGTTGATGAGAATAACACGTTTTTAGGTTTGATATCGAAGTGGGATTATGACATCTCTCTGCATGCAGAGCTTATGGTTAAAGACAGAATGATATCTAAACAACAGATTGAAATTGGTGTGGATATTACTGATCTTTCCCAGGCAAATCAAATCTTGTTGGAAAGTCATAAATCTGTTCTTCCCATTGTAGATGAAGACGGAAAGCTTTTATCGATGATCTTTCGAAAAGATATTACAGACCAGACAGAAAATCCCCTGGAAATTCACGATGAAAAGAAGCGGTTGATCGCTGTTGCAGCTGTCAATACCCACGATTATGAAGAAAGAGTAAAAGCTTTAGTTAAAGTTGGAGTTGATGTTCTTGCTATTGATACATCCGACGGACATACACAATATCAGGCTAATGCGATTAAATGGATCAATCAAAATTATCCAGAAATTCCTGTGATCGGTGGGAATATTATTACTCCATCAGGTTTTCGTTATTTGGTAGATGCAGGAGCAAAGGCCATAAAAGTTGGAATGGGTGGTGGATCGATCTGCATTACTCAAGAGCAGAAAGGAACCGGTCGTGGACTGGCAACAACGATAATTGATGTTGTTGAAGAAAGAGATAAATATTACAAAGAATCTGGAATTTATATTCCTGTTATTGCCGATGGTGGTGTTACCAGTACAAAAGATGTTACTATTGCCTTAGCTCTGGGAGCAGATTATGTGATGATGGGACGTTATTTTGCCAGGATGGATGAATCTCCCACCAACAAGATCGTAGTAAATAACCGTGTGATGAAACCATATTGGGGTGAAGGATCAGCTCGTGCTCAGGAATGGAAATTAAAACGCTATAACCAGGGTAAATTTGTAGAAGGCGTAGAAGGATTGGTAGAATATGCCGGCCATCTGCGGGATAATCTGGAAGAAACCCTGGCTAAGATCAAGTCTTCAATGAGTACCTGCGGAGTTCAAAATATCATGGAATTCCATGATAGAGCAGAATTGGAGCTTGTGTCAGCACTTTCCATACGCGAGGGTAAAGCTCATGATATTTATCAAGGTACTGAAGCTAATGAATCTTTTGATGAACCGATTCATGATAACTAATTTTTATTTACTTAATGAGGATAGATGATTGATTATAAAAAAGCCGGTGTTGATATTAAAGCCGGTGATGCTGCATCCAAAATAGCATATAATTTTGCTAAATCTACTTTCAGTTCCAGAAAAGGTATGATCGGAGAACCGCTTGTAGAAGATGGTTCTTTTGCTGGATTAATTGATATGGGTGATTTCTTCCTTGTTCAAGGTGATGATGGTGTAGGAACCAAAATTGAAATTGCTGAAAAGATTGGTAAATTCGATACTCTTGGCTATGATCTTCTGGCTATGGTTTGCGATGACGCTGTATGTCTGGGAGCTGAAACCATTTCTATTACAAACACTCTCGATACTAATAAAATCGATGCGAATGTTGTCTCTGAGCTTATGAAGGGTTTAACGCAAGCATGTATTGAACAAAAAATCGTTATTCCTGGTGGAGAGATTGCTGAAGTTGGAAACTCGGTAAACGGCAATGTATGGAATGCAACAGCAGTGGGAATTCTGGAAAAGGATAAAGTAATCTCCGGAAGAAATATTAAAGTTGGTGATAAGATAATTGCCATTGAAGAAAAAGGATTTCGTTCCAACGGTTTTTCATTAGTTAGATTTATTATTGAACAAAAAATCGGAAAAGATGGATACTTACAAAAATCCCCGTTTAATAAGAGTTGGGGAGAGGTTCTTCTGGAACCATCTACAATTTATTCAGCTGCATTGCTGAAAATACTTGGAAGATTTGGAGAAAAAAGAAAGATCAATGTAAAAGGTATTGCTCATATCACCGGTGGAGGAATTCCCGGCAATTTCAACCGAGTTTTGAAATCAACTGGATTAGGTGCAAATTTCGATAATTTAATAGAGCCTTCATCAATGGTAAAAGAGATTCAAAAAATGGGGAATATCGCAGAAGACGAAACCTACAAAACCTGGAATATGGGAAATGGTATGATGCTTGTTGTTGCTCCAGAAGATGTGAAACAAACACTTGAACTATTATCGTTAAATTCACAGATAGTTGGTGAAATTATAATTGATAAAAAAATAATCTTAAACACCCGGGGAGCTGATCCAAAAAGATTAGTTTTCCACTATTAAAATCGGAGGATTTAGATGAAGAAAATTTTCTTAGTTCTATTATTAGTCGCAGTTAGTGTTGTTCTATTTGCAAATGAACGTGGTTTAACGACAAAAGAATTGAAACCAGTTCTTGAGGGAAATGGTGGAAAGACTTCAGAATATTTACCACCACAAATCGATAGAACCGGAACAAGGTCCGATCCTATAAATCGTGATACATGGGCAGCAGTAGATTCAATCTATTTTGACAAGTATATTTCTGCTTACAGTTATTTAGGTGTGCAATTCAATAATGCAGATGGAACCTTGGATTATGTTTCTAATCTTTTAACTCTTTCTCCAGAATCCCAGCAGGCTGTGGCAAAATCACCTGCCTGGATCAGAACAGCTCTAGAAAATACACTTCGTCAATTAACTTCTGCCAATCAGCAAAAATGGGCAGGAGTCATCAATGATGCTGTTGATCCTTACATTGATGAAATTGCTTTTTCAGTAGCAAATTCATCGGTAGCATATCTCTCTTCACCGTACGCTTATACCGAGGTATTTGAACAGAACGCCTTCTATATTTATGAAATTGATAATGATCTATCCTATGTAGAAGTAATAGATTATGGTCATTCCTATACAGATGAAGATTATTATTCCACTACAAAATATTGGAAACAAGATGCAAACGGAGTTTTATCTCAAATTGAAGTTCCTCGTGAGATCTATTACTGGTATCTTGTTCATCCTAAGATTACAGATGAAATTCTCGCTTTTATCGATCCTGAGATCATAGAGAGCAATGGAACACATAATAATAATATTACAGGACCGGAAGAGGGTGTTTTCTGGCGTGATTATTTATACAATCATAACGACGAAGGTTACCCAAAACTGAAATATTTTCTGCAGGATTGTGATGTGTTATGGAATGGAACCAATCATAGCCTCACTACTGCTGTGGGTGCTACTCATGCCTGGATTTCACAATCTGTGGTGTTTACATCAAATTCAGAACGTCCTCATCAACCGGTGAGGATTTATGCAAAACATATCGGTCGTTGCGGTGAACATGCAGACTTGCGAGCAGCTGCTCTGCGCATAGCTCTGATTCCTGGAACCAGTATTCTCAGTATTTCAGGAGATCATACCTGGAACGAATTTTGGGATGAAGCTTGGATTCATTATGATGGTGGTGACCTTAATAATCCGTATGTTTATGAAAATGGCTGGGGAAAGGTATTTGGTTCTGTTTTTGAAATTCGCAGCGATGGCGTGCTTACTCCAGTAACAGATACATATTCACCTGGTTGGTCAACTCTAGAAATTTATGTTACAGATTCAAATGGTGAACCTGTAGATGGAGCTAGGCTTCTTCTGGGAACGACTGCCAGTAATGTAAGCGATAATGTGGGTGTGACAGATAATGAAGGTAAATACATTTTCATTGTTGGAGATTCTCGTAGTTATTCTGTCTCTGTAACCTCATCTGTTGGAAATACAGCATTCCAGCAGATTGTTGATAACACAGAACCGGGTGTAACCTATACTCATGTTATCAATTTAACCGGAACTATGCCAGCAGTAGATTTCACAGCAATAACAACGCCGGTGGATACGAATGATGATTACAAGATTTTTGCAGATTTTACTGCTGAAAATCAAGTGGTAAAAGGAGTTATCCCTTTTGATGATATAGATAATGGATATTATACTCATGTTTTAGAGGAAGGAATGATCAACTTTTTGATGACTTCCGAAACTGAGTTTAATGAATATACTTCGGGTGATAATTTTGAAGCTTTTGAAGAGCAGATCGATGTAGTAAACGGTGCAGCAGAATTTGATATTCCTGTTGGGGATAATTGGTATGTCCTGCTAGAAAATGGAAATAATCTGCGAAATCCACAACACGTAAAAGGCTGGGTTACGCTATACAGCTATGATGAAACCGGTGGCCTGGGAACTATTTCTGGAACAGTTTCAGATCCAGTAAACTCTATCCCAGTAAGTGGTGCAATTGTTATTGCTGGTGTTTATGAAACAACTACTGCTACTGATGGTACATATTCTTTGGATGTTTATCCAAATATTTATGATGTTGTTTTTGAAGCTGATGGTTATTTCACTACTACTCAATTTGATATTTCTGTTTCTGATGGAGGATTAACAGTTATCGGGGCTGAAATGCAGGAATTGATCTACGCTCCAACGAACGTTGATGCTGAGATTCTGATGAACGGAAACGTTATGATTTCATGGGATGAACCAGGTTATGTCAGAGATCAAGCTAAACACAAAAAGAAAAAAGCAAACAGCCGTGAATTGTCGGGCTATAATATTTATGTGGGAGAAAACGGTGAAGAAGGGAACGTGGCTGCTTGGGCTCAGGTAGGTTTTGGTGTATCTGGAAATTCGTTTGAAGATAATGTTTGGGTTGCACTTCCGGCCGGAATCTATAAATATGCCGTACGTTCTGTTTATTCGGATGATACACTTTCCGCACCTGATTTTTCTAATATGCTTTATAACGATATGCATGTGCCAGTAGATGTATCTGTTTTCACTAATAGTGGGGATGATCCAGAAGGTGCTGTCGTGAATCTGAAAAACCAGGAGAGTACAAACAGCGCTTTTGATTATACGGAATGTATAGAAAATGGATCAGTAGAATTCGAAGCTGTTTTTAAAGGTAATTACACACTTACTGTTTCTTTGGCAAATTTTGAAACTTTTATTTCTGAAGATATTGAAGTATTGGAAGAAATTTCATTACAAGCACTTCTAAATGAATTGGTTCAGGAAATTCAAGGAGTCGGTGTAATCGAGTATATGGCATATTGGGATGCAGTTTCGGCCGATAATGCAAATCGCAGTTTCCAAGAATACAATGTTTTTGTTGATGCCACTCTTGTTGCTTCTGTTTCTGATAACTATTATGATGTTTCAGCAATTGGCTCTGGAATTCATGAAATAGGAATATCAGCAGTATTTTCAACTGGAGAATCTGCAATTGCTTCTCTGGAATATGAAGATGGGAATTCTATGTTTACCAATATTGTAGGATACTATGAATTGGATGGAGATGCAACAGATTCCAGCGGAAATGGTTATGACGGCGTGATAAATGGTGACATTACTTTTGCCTATGATGGTGTGATAGGGCTTTGTGCAGAATACAATGAAGAAGCTGAATATATAGTTGCTCAAGATGTTTTCACAACTGCTCCGGAAGCATTTACTGTAAGTTGGTGGCTGCTGCCTAATTCAAATTTCAATTGGAATCAACAAATTCGAGCTACTGTAGGTTGGGATGGATTTAATTTCCATTCTACTAATGAAAGTACCATCTATATCGGAGTTACTACTGGAACTAGATTCAATCCTAATACTTGCTCTGAAGGTGTGACAGTTAATGAATGGAATTTCTTCTCTTTCTCGTATGATAATGGATATTCCTGTTTTTTCAAGAATGGTCATAAAATTGCCGAAAGAAATAACATGAATGCTCCGATTGCGTGGGATGGGTTCCAGATGGGAACAGACAATGCAAATACAATTGATGGAAAAGTGGATGATGTACGTGTTTGGGAACGGTCGGTTGGTACAGCTGAAGTTCAGTATTTATTCACCGAAAATTATCCTTTCTGGGGAATAATAGAAGGTACTGTGACATCAGCAATAAATGGAGATCCGGTAGAAGGGGCTATTATAACAGCTGGAATGTTTGAAGCATTTACCGATGCATCTGGGTTCTATTCGATTGATGTTGCTGGCTGTACTTATCCTATTGTAAGCTGTTCAGTTGATGATTATGAAATAGAAGTCGTAGAAAATATTGTAGTTGGTGATGGTGAAACTATAGTAATTAATTTTGAATATGGTTTCGTTGGTTCTGATGATCCACTTGTTATTCCTGAGACAACAGAATTGTATAACAACTATCCAAATCCATTTAATCCCAGTACAACAATTTCATTCGATCTAAGTTCCGATACTTCAGAGAAAACAGAATTGATCATTTATAATGTTAAGGGACAGAAAGTAAAGCAACTCGTTAGAGAGCAACTATCTGCTGGTCAGCACTCAGTAGTATGGAATGGTAAAGATGATGGTAATAGATCTGTTTCCAGTGGAATCTATTTCTACCAATTGAAAGCTGGAGAAGTAACCCAAACAAAGAAAATGATATTAATGAAGTAAAATTCAAACTTCGGATTGTTCCCGCTTTAAACGGGATCATCCAAATGTTGATGAATAAATATCAACACTCGGAAGTCCAGCTATTGCTGTACATTCGGAGGTTGAATTGAGAATTATTGTCCCAAGAGAAACTTGGGAACAAGATATGGAGAGAATTTGAAAAATCAGATTCAACTTGTTTTAAAGGATAAAATCAGAGATGTGCAGGGAGAGAAGGTTCAGCAGGCTGCCAAAGCTTTTTTGAATATTGATACTGGCATAGTAAAGACCGGGAAGATCTTTAACGTGATGTATGATCTTCCTCATGAGAAAATCGAAAGATTCGCCAATCTTGGCTTGAAAGATGAGATCATTCATGATGTTTTCATTAATTCATTTTATCAAGATGTAAAGTACAAGACATTTGTGCTGGTTGCCAAAATGCCGGGTGTAACGGATGATGAAGGTGTCTCAGCTCAAAAGACCTTGAATGATATTCTCGATCTCGATCTGGATGTGAATACTCAACACATCTACACTGAAGATATTTATCTATTTGAGAATAATTTAAGTGATAGTGAATTGAAGGAATTGGCCGAGAAGCAACTGGGAAATAAACTAATTCATCACTTTGAATATGGTGAATTTACCGGAAGCATTGATTACGTTCCCGAAGTGAAAATTGCATCAGATAACGAAGTTAAAATAATCTCTCTCGATTTGGATGATGATACACTGCTTAAACTTTCCAAAGACATGCTGCTTTCTTTGAACCTGGAAGAGATGCAGACGATTAAGGCACATTTTGCTGATGAAAAAGTAAAAGCTTATAGAAAGGAAAAGGGTCTTCCACACGATCCCACTGATTGTGAATTGGAAGTTCTGGCTCAAACCTGGAGTGAACATTGCAAACACAAAGAATTCTCTGCTTCAATTAGATACATCAACAAAGAAACAGGAGAAGAAAAAACAATTGATTCTCTGTTTAAAACGTATATTCGTAAATCAACTGAAATTGTAAGAGAACGGTTGAAAAAAGCGGGTAATAATTGGCTTTTAAAGATTTTTACAGATAATGCCGGAGTTGTGAAGATCGATGATGAATCGGTTTTTGTATGGAAAGTAGAAACCCATAATTCTCCTTCAGCCATTGATCCTTACGGTGGAGCAATTACCGGAATTCTGGGAAATAATCGCGATCCATTGGGAACCGGAATTGGTGGTGGAAAACTTTTGTTCAATACAAATGTGCTTTGTTTTGGTCCTCCAAATTATGATAAAAAACTACTTCCCGGTCAGTTGCATCCACGTAGAATTATGGAAGGTGTACGTCATGGAATTGAAGATGGTGGTAATAAATCCGGTATTCCAACTGTGAACGGCTCGATCATTTTTGATGATCGCTACAGCGGCAAACCGCTGGTATATTGCGGTACTGGTGGAGTAATGCCTTACACACTCAATGGTATGAATTCCTGGTTCAAACCCATTGATGCCGGTGACCAGATTATCATGGCTGGTGGACGTGTTGGTAAAGACGGAATTCATGGAGCAACATTCTCGTCTGCCGAGATCGATGAACATTCACCGCAATCAGCTGTTCAGATCGGCAGTCCGATCACACAAAAACTTCTGGGTGATTTTATGCAGGAAGCTGTGAAAAAGGGTTTGATTAAAAGTTCCACTGATAATGGAGCTGGCGGTCTTTCATCCTCTGTAGGAGAACTTGCTACAATTTCTGGCGGTGCGATAGTCAACCTGGAAAAAGTTCCACTGAAATATGCCAATCTTAAACCTTGGGAAATTTTTATTTCGGAATCACAGGAACGAATGACGTTTGTGGTAACAGAAGATAAAAAAGGAGCTTTATATAAACTTGCTAAAGAAAGAGAAGTTGAGCTTTCAGATATTGGATTTTTCACAGATGATGGATTTATCGATGTTCGCTTTGAAAATAAATCTGTTGCTTATCTTGATATGGAATTCCTGCACGAAGGTGTTCCCCGAAAATACATGGAAGCTATGTGGGAAAAACCTGAGTTGCGTGAACCTGAATTACCTGCAGACCTTGATTATAATGATGTTTTAACAAAACTAATGGGAAGCTTGAATATCTGTTCCCGTGAAAATGTGATCCGCCAATACGATCATGAAGTAAAAGGAAAGACAACCATCAAACCTTTAATGGGTCCGAACGGAAAAGCTCCGCAGGATGCTGCTGTGATGCGATTGAACTTTGACAGCTTTGCTGGAGTTGCGGTTTCCAATGGAATCATCCCGCGTTACAGCGATATCGATGCTTACCAGATGAGTGCTGGAGCTTTTGATGAAGCGATCCGCCAGATCATTGCTGTTGGTGGAAAACTACCAGATCCAGAAGATTCATCAAATCGATTTTGGACGGTGAACGATAATTTTTGTGTTCCCGATTCTCTCTACGATCCGGTTACCAATCCTGATGGAAAATTAAAACTGGCAAAACTAGTTCAGATGAATGAAGCTCTGTTTGATATCTCCACTTTCTACAATATTCCTATGACTTCCGGCAAGGACAGCATGAAAAACGATTTCAAAGCTGGAAAGACCAAGATCTCAGTTCCACCTACAATTCTGTATTCGATGGTTGCGAAGATCGATGATATACGTAGCACAGTAACCAGTGATTTCAAAGCAGCAGGTGATCTGATCTTTTTAATTGGCAAAACATACGATGAGTTGGGAGCTTCCGAATTCTATCATCTTTTTGATGAATTAGGTGCAAATGTTCCTAAAGTTCGAAAAGAAGCAGCTAAAAGAATTTATGAAAAAGTTATAAAAGCAAATGAACATAATCTCATCGAATCTAATCATGATATTTCCGATGGAGGAATGGCAGTAGCTCTCACGGAGTCTGCTTTTGGTGGTGGATTTGGTGCTGAAATGGATCTTGATAAGTTCAGTGATCTTGATTTGAATGCAATCCTTTTTGCTGAATCACATTCCCGTTTTGTTTGTTCGATTAATCTGGAGAATTATTCTGAATTTGAAAAGATATTTGGTGAAGATGCAGTTCCTTTAGGAGTAGTTACTTCTAAACAGTATTTGATCGTTAAAACGAAAAAGGATGAAGTTATTAATATTGAAATCGAAAAGTTGAAAGCAGCTTGGGAAAATGGATTGACAAAATGAAAAAAGTTAAAGCATTAATAATAACAGGTTTTGGTATAAATTGTGAAGAAGAGATGTCAGCAGCATACAAGTTGGCTGGAGCAGAAGCAGAGATCTATCATCTAAATGATATTTTTAATGGCATCGTCAGCATTCATGATTTTGATATTCTAAATTTCCCAGGTGGTTTTTCTTTTGGTGATGATCTGGGTTCTGGAAAAGTTTTAGCCAACAAAATGAAATACAAAAGAATGGATTCCGGCAAAACACTCCTAGAAGAGATAAAAATCTTTTTAGACAACAGCAAATTTATTCTAGGTATCTGTAATGGATTCCAATTCTTGGTTAAGATGGGGCTACTTCCAAACACAAATGGGAACTTCGATCAGGAAGTTACACTCACCAGGAATAATTCTTCTAAGTATGAAGATCGTTGGGTTTATCTAAAGAAGAATCCAAATTGCCGAACTCCATTCTTAAAAGACATCGAAATTATGCCCTGTCCGGTACGGCATGGAGAAGGAAAACTCATCATCAAAAATGAAGCGATTAAAACTGAAATTATAGAGAAGAATCTGAACGCTTTCAGTTATTGTGATGATGAGGGAAATGTGACTTCCGAATATCCACTAAATCCCAATGGGGCAGACCTGGATTGTGCTGCACTTACCGATCCAAATGGACAGGTGTTGGGCATGATGCCGCATCCGGAAGCTTTTCTGAGTTTGTACAATCATCCTAACTGGGGACAGATGAAAAGGCAAAATCCGGATATTAGTGAAGATGGTGATGGATTGAAGATTTTTAAGAATATTGTGGAATATATTGAAACTCATTAGAATGTGATATTATGAAAAAAATAATTTCAACCGATAATTCACCCAAAGCAGTGGGACCATACTCCCAGGCTGTCTGGGCAAATGATTTGCTTTTCATTTCAGGTCAAATCCCTATTGATCCAAAAACAGGAAAATTTGTTTCGGAAGATGTGAAAGAACAAACAAAACAGGTTTTCAAGAATATAGGAGCAATTCTTAATGTTGCTGAACTTGGCTTTGAAAACATCGTAAAAGCAACTGTTTACCTGGCAGATATGAATGATTTTGCAGCGATGAATGAGATTTATGCTGTATATTTTAAGAAAGATTTTCCTGCGCGTGCAGCCTTTCAAGTAGTGAAGTTGCCATTGGGAGCTAAAGTCGAGATTGAAGCTATTGCTGTGAGAGATATTTAGTTAAGGAACATATATGAATGTATCAGAGAAGATCAAAAAACTTAGTTGGTTACGAGAAAATATAATCGGCCGGAATATGCTGTTCGAAACATGTTATGGTAAAAAGCCTCTTGTTTATGCGGATTATACAGCCAGTGGAAGAGCTGTTTATTTTATCGAGAATTATCTTACCGATCTCTATCAATACTATGCAAACACGCATACAGAAGATGACTTCACAGGCAAAACAATGACTACAATATTGCATGATGCCGAAAAAGAGATTAAACGGATGGTGAATGCTGGAACATCAGGAAAGATAATATTTAGTGGAACAGGGGCAACTGGTGGCATAACAAAACTTCAGCAGATCATCGGTGTATATTGGCCGCCAGCTACTAAAAAGCGGATCAAAGACTATTTACGTGAACCTTTGAAAGATGCAGATGAACAAAAGAAGGAATGTCATACCAGTTTTTTGAATAAAATTGAGGGAAGCAAGCCAATGATTTTTGTGGGGCCATACGAGCATCATTCTAACGAGATCATGTGGCGGGAAACATATTGCGATGTTGTAGAAATTCCGCTGAATAATGACGGTTTTATCGATCTGAAAGCTTTAGATAGAGAGCTAGCAAATCCAAAATATGCTGATCGAGAAAAAATAGGCTCATTCAGTGCTGCCTCCAATGTTTCCGGTGTACGAACAGATGTATATGAAGTTGCTCGAATTTTACATAAACATGGTGCGATAGCCTGTTTTGATTTTGCGGCTTGTGCACCTTACGTGGAGATCGATATGAACCGTGATGACGAAAGTTATTTTGATGCGATCTATCTATCTCCCCATAAATTCTTGGGTGGTCCTGGTTCTAGTGGAATTCTTGTGTTCAATGAACGTATCTACAAAAAAGATCTACCTCCCACAGTTGCAGCAGGTGGAACTGTGGATTTTGTTACTTTGGATAGAGAAAAATATATTGAAGATATTGAGACGAGGGAAAAACCTGGAACACCTGGTATTATGCAAGATATCAAAGTAGCACTAGTCTTTCAACTGAAAGAGAAAGTGGGTGTAGAGACAATAGAAGAAATTGAGCATTATTATCTGAAGAAATTTTATGACTACTATAGAGGGAATGATAAAATCCAACTTTATGGACCAACTGATCCAGTTAAAAAGATAAATATTATTCCTTTTAATATTGTCCACAGGGATCGAGTTTTCCATCCGAAATTTATAACTAAACTACTGAATGATATGTTTGGTATACAGACACGGGCTGGTTGTTCGTGTGCAGGGCCATATGGACATCGTCTCTTGAATATTTCACAGGAAATTTCTCGCTACTATCAGTGTGTGATCGGAGTTGATAAGTATAGCGGAGTTAAACCGGGGTGGGTGCGCTTGAATTTTCATTATACTCTCTCGGAAGCTGAATTTGATTATATTATCTCTGCTCTAGATTTTGTGATTGAACATGCCGAGAAATTCTTGCCGGAATATAATTTTGACTTTTCAACTGGAGATTGGTTTCATATTGATGATGAACAGTGCAGTAAAACGCTTTCTTTAAATATAGATTCAGTTCTAAAGACTCCTAACTATATTCACAAGGACTGCGGAGATTGCAGCAAAATATTTTCTGAAAAATTGGAATATGCCAGAAAAAAGGCAGGCAAACTCGTTCCTGCTGAATATTACCCAACCTTTAATGAATCAATGGAAAACCTGATGGTTTTCTATGTAAAAAACTATTATAATTTAAAAGGATTTAGCTGTGATCAATGTTAAACGAGCTTTATTAAGCGTATCAGATAAAACAGGAATTGTAGATTTAGCAAAAACACTTAAAGAAGTTGGGTGTGAGATTATTTCGACTGGTGGAACCAAAAAAGTATTGGTTGAAGCTGGAATTGAAGTGACTGAAATTTCTGAAGTAACCGGCAATCCTGAAGCATTTGGTGGCAGGATGAAAACGATCTCATTCAATATAGAGTCTGCTATTTTGTTTGATCGTGAGAAAGATGCCGCAGAAGCTAGAAAACTTAGCATTGAGCCGGTTGATCTGGTTGTATGTAATTTGTATCCATTCTCAAAAGTAAAAGAATCTGGAGCGAATTTTGATACTTTGATTGAAAACATCGACATTGGTGGACCAACCATGGTTCGGGCAGCTGCTAAGAATTTCAAATATGTTGGTGTTGTTACCGATGTTACAGATTATAAAAAGATCATTTTCGAACTTAAAGAAAATGACGGTTCTTTATTAGCCGAAACTCGATTTGAATTAATGAGAAAAGCGTTTAATTACACTGCAGATTATGATGCACTAATTGCAACTACCATGGATGAAAATGCGGATGAAAAGAGTATCCGTCTTCATTTTACTGGTGGAAAGAAACTACGTTATGGAGAGAATTCACATCAGAAGGGATTCTTCTTTAGAGAATCAGGAAAAGCAGATTCATTGTATGATATGAAGGTTCTGCATGGAAAAGAAATCTCTTATAATAATCTAAACGATATCCAGGGAGCAATTGATTCTGTGAAAGATCTGAATCGCTTTGGTGTTGGTGTGATCAAACACAGCAATCCCTGTGGATTGGCTGAGGCTGATGATCAATTTATAGCTTTGCAACATGCCTGGGCTGGTGATCCGGTTTCGGCTTTTGGTTCTATTGTATCTTTCAACAGACCTGTAGAACTAGAAACAGTTGAATTTTTCGAGTTGAATAATGAAATTAAATCAAAGCGAAAATTCGTTGAAGTGATTATTGCACCAGACTTTAGTGAGGAAGCTCTAAAATATCTGGAATTCCATAAAAACTTAAGAATTGTGCAATATGATCCTGATAAATGCCGAAGTTCAGTTGATATGAAATATCTACACAATTCACTTCTTGTACAGGATGCAGACACAATACTTTATGAAAAAATGGAAGTTGTGACGAAACTGAAAGTAGATGTAAAAGCGAAGAAAAATCTAATAGAATTTGGTTTGAAAGCGATGCGACAGGTTAAATCTAATTCCATAGTTTTGGTTCGAGAAGTAGATGAAGGAGTTTTTCAACTTTTAGGAATGGGAGCTGGTCAACCAAATCGTTTGATCTCAACCAGACTGGCTATCGACAAAGCTTCTGAGAATCTAACTATTGAATATGAAGGGGAAGATATTCTTGGTTACTTTGATCAAGAATTTGGAAATGCGATAATGGTTTCAGATGCATTTTTCCCTTTCCCCGATAATGTGGTTACAGCGTCCCAAGCGGGAATCAAAACTATCGTTCAACCTGGTGGTTCAATGCGAGATAAAAAAGTAATCAAAGCCTGTGACGATCTTGAAATTGCTATGGTTTTCACAGGATTAAGACATTTTAAACATTAGGTTTTACCTGGAAAGAACGGTAAGACGAAAAGGTAGCAAAAAAATTATTGTTCAATAATCCAAAAATGTCACACTGAGTTTATCGAAGTGTGGAAGATTTCTTCGTAAGTTGACTAACGAAGATTACTCAATCCTTCGACAGGCTCAGGATGACATGAGAATGTTAAAGAATTAATTGATATAAGAGGTTAAGATGAATTGTTTTAAATCATTTTACAGTCCACAATTGAAGACTATCCATAAAGGAAAAGTTCGTGATAGTATTCGTGTTGATGAAAAATCTAGGCTAATTGCGGTGACAGACCGAATTTCCAGTTTCGATAATGTATTGAATAATTACATTCCCTATAAAGGTGCTGTACTTACAGGAATTACAAATTTCTGGTTCGAGAAAACAAGAGATATTGTTGATAATCATTTTATTAAGATGATTGATCCCAATATTGATCTTGTAAAAGAAGCAGAACCGATCCGAGTTGAAGTTATCGTGAGAGGTTATCTTACTGGCTCAATGTGGCGAGGATACAAAAAAGGAAATCGTCATTTCAGCGGAGTTGATGCACCGGATGGTTTGCAGCAAAACGACAGGTTCCCAACTCCAATCGTAACTCCTACTACAAAAGAAGACATAGATAGAGCAATTACTCCGGATGATATCGTGAAGGAAGGTTGGACTACAAAAGAACTCTACGAAAAGATGGAGAAAGTATCATTAGAACTTTTTGAATTTGGTACAAAATACTTGGAAGAACGTGGAATAATCCTGGTAGACACAAAGTATGAATTTGGTCTTCTGGATGGAGAGTTGATATTGATAGACGAAATGCACACTCCAGATTCTTCCCGTTTCTGGAGCTTGGAAGATTACAAAAAAGATCCCTTAAAAGTAGATTCGATCGATAAAGAATTTGTTCGTCAATGGCTTCTCGAGAACAAAGAAGATGGCAAAATCAAGCAATTACTTCCCGATGAAATAGTAAAAGAAACAAGTCGAAGATACAAAGATATTTATGCCAAGATCGTTGGTGAAGAATTGGTGTTGAACGAAGATGAAGAGATCAATGATCGTGTTTATAAGAATCTGTTTGAAACTGATCTGATTAAAGATGGTTATGTGATAATTATCATGGGTTCACCGGCTGATCTGGAACACTGCAAGAAGATCAAACTCCATTTGGAAGTTTATGATGTATATGTAGAGATGAGAGTAACTTCTGCCCATAAAAACGGAGAACGTCTTCCCGAAATTACAGAAGTTTACAATAACTCAATTGAACCTGGCTGCGTTATTGCTGTAGCTGGAAGGTCAAATGGTCTAGGCGGAGCATTGGCTGCTAACTTGGCAATTCCGATGATTAACTGTCCTCCATTCAAAGATAAGATCGATATGATGGTTAATATTAATTCATCTTTGGTAATGCCTTCTAAAACTCCTGCTTCTACGGTCATAGATGTTAGTTCGGCTGCATTAGCTGCACTAAGAAGTCTGAACCTGCAAAGACTAAAAACAGTTTTCAGAAAAGAAATTGTGGATGTGAAAGAAAAATTGATCGATGCTGATGATGAGATTAGGAATAGTTAGCATCAAAGAGGTAAAATGAATATTGCAGTTATTGGCTCAGGTGGTAGAGAACATGCAGTTGCCTGGAAACTGGAACAAAGTGAATTAGCAAATAAAATTTATGTTTTACCAGGGAATGGTGGAACAGATAATAACGTTTCAATCGATGTAAATAATTTTGAGAAGATCAAAGAATTGTGTCAGTTGGAAACTATAGAAATGATCTTTGTTGGACCGGAAGTCCCTCTGGCAAATGGAATTGTTGATTTTTTCGCTGATACTCCTGTAAAAGTTTTTGGCCCCGATAAGGCTGGAGCTCAATTAGAAGGATCAAAGATCTTTGCCAAGAAATTCATGGAGAAATATGGAGTTGCAACTGCTGGTTATTGGGAATTTGGTGGGATTTGTCATGATGAGCGTAGTCGAACCACAACAAATCAATTCTTCGACTCCGCTCAGGATGACAGTAAATCAATTGTGGAAAAACTCAACGGAAACGGTGTTATCAAATTTGACGGATTAGCAGCTGGTAAAGGTGTTTTTGTCTGTTCAAATGAAGCTGAAGCACTGGTTGCTCTGGATGAAATTTTTTCTAAATATGGGGAAGATGCTTCTTACCTGATCGAAGAAAAACTGATTGGAGATGAACTTTCCATATTAGCTTTTACTGATGGTGAGAATTATCAACTTCTACTTCCTTCGCAAGATCATAAACAATTGCTGGATGGAGATAAAGGACTAAATACCGGTGGTATGGGTGCATTCTGCCCGGTTCCATTTTATAATGATGAATTAAAAAAGCAGATTCAAAGAGATATAATTGTACCAACCATAAATGGTATCAAATCAGAAGGTTTTAATTACAAAGGGATTGTCTATTTTGGCTTGATGATAACAGAAGATGGTCCTAAACTTTTAGAATACAATGTTCGTTTGGGTGATCCTGAAACTGAAGTTGTACTTCCAGCCATGAAAAGTGATCTTCTGGAACTTTTGCTTTCCTGCTTTGATGGTTCGCTAAAAGATTATAAGATGGAATTTAATGATGGATATTTCGTAGATGTTGTTCTCGCTTCCGGCGGCTATCCAGCTGATTACAAAAAGGGATTACAAATCTGGGGTATAGAAGATTATCAGGAATTGATCTTTCATGCAGGTACAAAAAAAGTGGATTTTCAAACCGTAACGGCTGGTGGAAGAGTTCTAAATGTTGTCGCTCATGGTGAAACTCTTAACGAAGCAATCGAAAACACTTATGAACGTGTTAACAAATTCCATTTTGACGATATGTATTATAGAACTGATATTGGAAAAAGAAAATAACCTCAGCTAATTCTATGAATAAAATAATTATCATGATCAGTGGTCGCGGCAGTAACATGCTGGCGATCGCAGAAAATGTTCAATATGGTGTTTTAAAAGATCTTTGTGAAATTCAAGCAGTGTTTTCCAACAAAGCAGATACAGCAGGATTACAAAAAGCAACTGAACTTGGCATTTCTAATTATGCGATTGCTTCAAAAGGAAAGAAACGTAAAATATATAATTCTTTGCTTTTGGATTGGTTGAAGTTACAAAATCCGGATTTTATAATCCTGGCTGGTTATATGAAGATCCTATCACCTGGGATCATCAGAGAATTTCCAAGAAAAATTATTAATATCCATCCTGCAGATACAACACAGCATCAAGGATTGTATGGTTATGATTGGGCTTGGAAGAATCAGTTACCTGAAACAAAAGTAACAGTCCATTACGTAGATGAAGGTTTGGATACCGGTGAGATCATCGGACAGAAAACTGTTGATTTGAACGGATGTAACTCTCTTGAAGAAGTGGAAAATCGTGGATTGAAGATTGAACATAAATTTTATAGTGAATGTTTAAAAAAGGTGATTTCATATAAACTCTAATGTCACACTGAGTTTATCGATGTGTGGAGGGATTCTTCGCAAGTATCCTCATGATGATATCTTTATCCTTCGACAGGCTCAGGATGACATAAGAAATATTTTAAGTTAGTGTCTTAGTGGTAGAAGTTGAGGAAAAATGAAGAAAATTGCAATAATAGATTTTGGTGGGCAGTACACACATTTGATAGCCCGACGTATTCGTAACCTGGGAGTGTATAGCGAGATTTTCAATCCTGAAGAGTTTGAAGTAACAACTGATTTTGTTGGAATCATCTTTTCCGGTGGACCTCAATCGGTGAATGCAGATGATGCATATCGCATAAACATAGATATTGAAAATATTGAAATTCCGATATTAGGAATTTGCTATGGACATCAGATCCTGGCATCAATGCTGGTTGGAGCAATTGAGAGTGGTGAAAACAAAGAATACGGATTCACTACAATCTCCTGTGAAAATGATTCTGTTCTATTTAAAGGATTAGAGAATAAGCAAACCGTTTGGATGAGCCACGGTGATCATGTTTCTGAATTACCTAAAACATGTAAAATCACTGCTTCATCTGATTCAATCAAGATCGCTTCTTATGAATCTCTGGATCAAAAATTTTTCGGAGTTCAATTTCATCCTGAAGTTACACATACAACATATGGTCTGAAAATGCTGGATAAATTTATTTCAGTTTGCACTGATAAACGAGACTGGAACCCTCAAAATTTCAAAGATACTCTCATTCAACAAATTCGAGATGAAACCAAAGGCAGGAAATTGGTGTTGCTGCTTTCCGGTGGAGTTGATTCTTTAGTAGCTTTGGAATTATGCATTCAAGCGATTGGAAATGAAAATGTATTTTCTATTCATATTGATACCGGATTCATGCGCGAGAATGAATCAACTGAGATCATGGAACATTTTGATAAACTGGGCTTTGAAAATATTAAGATCATAAATGCAGAAGAATTGTATTTGAATGAGTTAAAAGGTGTAATCGAACCGGAAGCAAAACGACTGATAATTGGTAGATTATTTGTGGATATTGCCAATAAAGAATTAGCAAGTTTAGAGGTAAATGAAGAACTTATGCTTGTTCAGGGTACTATCTATCCCGATACAATTGAAAGTGGATCCACAGATAAAGCTGCTAAAATTAAAACTCATCATAATCGTGTAAGTGAAATTGAAAAGCTGATCGATGAGGGCAGGATCATCGAACCGATAAAGGAACTTTATAAAGATGAAGTTCGCAAACTTGGAGAAGAACTTGGCCTTCCATATAAACTAGTTCATCGGCATCCTTTTCCTGGTCCCGGTTTAGCAATCCGTGTGATCTGCTCTGATATTGATAAATCTGTAGATGATTTTATTGCTGATAACAAAATGTTAAATGAAATACTTTTAAGTTTTGGTTTAGAGGGAAGCATTCTTCCAATCAAAAGTGTCGGTGTTCAAGGTGATTTTCGAACTTATCATCATCCAGCTGTGGTTTGGTTTAAAGATGAAATCGAACCAAATTGGGATACTTTGAAGGCTGCAGCATCAAAAGCAATTAATAAAATTCAATCAGTTAATAGAATTGTTTTCAGCAACCAACCAATTGATCTAAAATTAAAAAAACTGTTTCTAGAAAAAGAAGTATTGAATAAACTGCGGGAAGTAGATGCAGTATTACGAAATGAAACCGACCATATCCCAGAGATCTGGCAGATGCCGGTTGTTAGTTTACCGCTCTTCAATGAAACTGGGCAAGCCTTTGTGATGCGTCCTGTTTGTTCTACTGATGCAATGACGGCTAGTGTTTATGAAATGGATTTCGCAGAATTTAACAGACTTTCAGAATTGATATTGAAAATAGATGGCGTTGGTAATTTGCTTTATGATGTAACAACCAAGCCACCCGGAACGATTGAGTGGGAGTGATTTAATTATAAACTAGGATTAAGTTAAAATTGGAAAAAAAAAGCTCGATCTGATGATCGAGCTTTTCTGTTTTTTGATTTTTAGAGTTAAACTCTTGTAACGTTTATGGCTCTTGGACCTTTATCGCTTTCTTCAATGTCAAAAGTTACTTTATCGCCTTCGCTAAGAGTTTTGAATCCATCACCACTAATGTTTGAATGATGACAAAAATAATCGATACCATCTTCACATGATAAGAAACCAAAACCTTTGTTCTCGTTAAACCATTTTACTGTGCCATTTTTCATTTTTTTTCTCCTACTAATTTTGCGGGATTTATCCCAGTGAAATTATTTTAATACTACACATTTAATTCCATAAAGTTATGGGATAAAATTTTTACGTATTAGAATTTCTACTCACAAGAAGCCAAAAAAAATACGTCGATTAACTTGTCAATATCATTTCTTTTTAACTATCTTAACATTAACCCTCAAACCTTATTTGTCACTAAGTCGCGGTTTTCGCGACAAAAGTCACTGTTGAAAAAATTGTTTTAGAGTTGATGCGTCCTATATGATCTACAGACGCCATGTCAGCCAGTGCATACGAAATGGATTTTGTAGAAATTAAAAGACTTTCAAAACTTATTTAAAAAGATTGATGGAGTTGGAAACTTACTCTATAATGTAACGACCAAACCACCAGGAACGATTGAATGGGAATAAAAAAGAGGAATCAGTAATTACCAATTCCTCATAGTTTATTATTTGTTATCTTAAGTTTTCTTACTTTTCTTTTTTCTTCAAAATTTCTTCTTCAATACTTTTTGGTACAGCTTTGTATTCGCTGAATTCCATTGTGAAGTCTGCCTTACCCTGTGTTACAGATCGGAATTGTGTTGCCAATCCGAATGTCTCAGAAAGCGGCATTTCAGAATCAATCCTGGTAAATTGGTTATCTATTACTGTATCTAAGACAAGACCACGATTCTGATTTATAATAGCCATGATGTTTCCCCTGAATTCTGATGGTGTTTCCACAGAAACTTTCATAACCGGCTCCAAAATAATTGGTTTAGCTTTTTTGTAATTCTCTCTAAATGCAGATCTGGTAGCAATTTCAAAAGCAAGTTGAGAGGAATCTACTGCATGAAAATCTCCATCATCTAATGTCATTTTAACGCCAACTACTGGGAATCCGGCAAGAGCACCCTTTTCCAGCGCAGAGTTGAATCCCTTTTCACAACCGGGGATGAATTGACTTGGAATATTTCCTCCACGGATTTTATCTCTAAAGATATTTTCGTCTTTTCCAGAGTGAGTTAAGATTCCCTTAATTCGTGCAAATTGACCACGACCACCAGATTGTTTTTTATGAATATAATCAAAGTCAGCAGCTTTTGTAAGAGTCTCTCGATATGAAACTTGAGGTGCTCGAACTTCCAAAGTAACATCATATTCTCTTCTAATTCGCTCAATATAAACGTTCAGATGCAGCTCACCCATTCCATGAATTACTGTATCCTGTGTTTCTGGATCCACGTTTGCTTTAAAGGTTGGATCTTCTTTGGTGAATCGAGATAAAGCTTTGGAAAGATTATCTTGATCATTACTATCATTAATTCCCAGAGCAAGTGAAATTATTGGCTTAGGAACAAATGATTCTCTCATTGTATAATTTATACCTGATCCGTTGAATGTATCTCCCAAAGCGCAGTCAACACCAAACAAAGCAACAATATCACCAGCTCTTGCTGAAGTGATATCTTCCATATTATCGGCATGCATTTTCACAAGACGGCCAACTTTTATTTTCTTGCCTGTTCTGGCATTCATCAGATTAGAACCTTTGGAAATAGTTCCCTGATAAATTCGCAAATATGTAAGCTGACCATATTGTTGATTTTCTAATTTAAAGGCTAAACCAACTGCAGGAAGATCAGGATCGGAAACGAGTTTAATATCTCTTCTATTATCATCTTTGTCGTGGGCAATATTAATTCCTGTTGTTGGATCGGGAAGATAACGAACTACTGCATCTAGAAGAAGTTGAACACCTTTGTTTTTAAATGCTGAGCCTACAAATACAGGAGTCATTTCCATAGCGATTGTTGCTTTGCGAACACCTTCAATGATCATCTCTTCAGTTTCATTGCCATCCAGGAATGCTTCAGCCAGTTCATCACTGAACATGGCAACTGCATCGATCATTTTTTCTCGCATTTCTTCAACTTTTTCCACATATTCTGCTGGAATTTCTTTTTCTAATACTTGTTCGCCTTTAGGTCCTGTAAAGTATCGAGCTTTGCGGGAAATAAGATCGATTATTCCTTCAAATTTGTCTTCCAGACCGATTGGAATCTGCATGAGAACCGCGTTATGATCCAGCTTTTCACAAAGCTGATCTGTAACTTTTTCCGGGTCAGCACCTACTCTATCCAGCTTATTGATAAAAGCAATGTGTGGTACTTTATAGCGTTTCAATTGTCTGTCTACAGTAATCGATTGGGACTGAACTCCACTAACAGCACAAAGAACCAAAATTGCGCCATCTAAAACTCTTAAGGCATTTTCCACCTCAATTGTAAAATCAACGTGACCAGGAGTATCAATAACATTAAGATTATGTTCATCCCATCTAACATTTGTAGTTGCAGATGCGATTGTGATCCCGCGTTCTTTCTCCAATTCCATGGAATCCATTGTAGCACCTACGCCATCTTTGCCGCGTACTTCGCCTATTCGGTAAATTTTATTACAATAATATAAAATACGTTCTGCTAAAGTTGTTTTACCAGAATCAATATGAGCACTAATGCCAATATTTCTAAATTTTTTAATGTCCATTTTATTTCCTATTTCTTTTTTAATTTAATTTCATTTTCTCTTAACAAACTGTAAAATATAAATTTATATATTTATTACTTAATAGATAAACTAATTTGAGTCATAAATTTTCGCTGGGTTTATTGTGCAAGATAATTTTAAGAATTAGCCAATACAAAATCTTTTTATCTTGACGTTAAGATGTAAACTTTGCAATTAAAGAAATATAATTTATTATTAAGATTTACTACATATCTAGGAGGTTATTATGAAACGATGTATAGTATTTATTGCACTAATACTGTTCTTAATAAGTTGTGACAACCGTACTGTTGACCCTGATGATATGCTTTGGGCTTGGCTGCATGTATATGAAAATGGAGTTTTAATTTATGATGATGTACTGGATGAAACAGATAACGGGCATTTGATTGTATTGAATCTTGCTGATAATTCTGAAGCTACACTAAGTACATTCGTAAATATTCATTACTCAGATTTACCATCAGAAGATGAAGAAGAAATTGCCAGGGATTATATTATTCTTGCTTCTCGAGAAAATTATTTTACCAGGCATTATCAACGCAGTTATCTTGATACATTGGAGATTCATATTATAGGTGCGTTATCACCAATTCCATCCGGCAAAGTCTGCGGAGCTGTGTTTACCGAAGATTATTATTCAATGAGAAATGAGGCTTTTACAGTTCTTGATGATACCTTGATCGTAACTAATATTACAACAGATCTATACGGTCATTTCGAAAGTGATGCATTATTGCCTGGGAATTTATATGATATTATTCTACAAGATTTTCCCGAAGGTGATACTTTATCCTTCAATGTAGAAAATTACTATCAAGATTACTATTTCGATTTTTCAATGGATGAATAATTTTTTAAATAGTATATAATAGCCTGTCAGATTGTACAATCTGACAGGCTTATTTTTTCTTAAAATCTTTTCTTTCGTCGAGGTGCACCTGTATTACCAGGTTTGCTATAATTCTTGCTTCCTCTATTATGGTGGGGTTTGCCAGATCTGAAATTCTTTTTAGGTGCTGAATCATCCTTGCCTTTTGCCTCTACGATCAAGGGCTTTTTATCTTTTCCACGACGTCGGAAAGTTTTAATTATTTGTTCAGCTTCTGCAAAGGGAACATTGGCAAAAGAGAAATTATCGTAGATCTGTACATCTCGGATAAGACGTGATTCCACCATTGCTTCATTCTGAATTAGATTAACCAGTTTTTTGGCATTCATATCATCTTTACGACCCAAAGCAATAAAGAGTCTGGTGATTCCTTCCATATCCGGAGAGTTCTCAGTATGCCTTTTATATTCAGATTTCTGTTTTCTTACCGGCTCAAAGATCTCGGTATATTTTTCAGCTGAGAATTCATCTTTGTAGGCGTGGATCAATAATGCTGAAATTACCTGGTCACCAGGATATTTTGCCAGCAGTTCGTTGGCGATTTGCATATTTTCTTCAAGACTGCCGGAAGCAACGATCTTATCGATCTCTTCAATGATTCTTTCTCGCTTTAGTTTAATTAAATCCTTTACCTTGGGAAGTGATTCTTTGCGGATCTCAGATTTTGAAACATGCTGGATCATCATTAATTTTCGGTATTCAGAAGGAGTAATAAATGTGATGGCTGTTCCCTCTTTTCCTGCTCTTCCTGTTCTTCCAATGCGATGAACATAACTTTCAGGATCTTGGGGTATTGAATAGTTCAAGACGTGTGTAAGACTATTAATATCAATTCCTCGTGCAGCAACGTCTGTGGCTACTAATATGTTTACTCGTTTATTTTTGAAGCTTTCCAGGATTCTTTCTCTTTGGGTCTGGGAAATATCTCCATGCAATGCAGCAGCGTCGTAACCACGATCTAGAAGTGCTTCGGCAACATGGTCCACTTTCAGTTTAGTTCGGCAAAAAACAAGAGAATAAAATTCTTTTTCCACATCGATAATGCGGCAAAGTGCTTCAAATTTATCAGAAGCACGAACTTCAAAATATATCTGATCAGTTAGATCTACAGTTAACTGTTTAGTTTGGATCTTAATAACTTCATACTCACCCATATATTTTTCTGCCAATTGTATAATGCGTTTTGGCATAGTGGCAGAAAACAACATTACTCTTTTCTCTTCTGGTGTTTTAGAAAGGACAAGTTCAATATCTTCTATGAATCCCATATTAAGCATTTCATCCGCTTCGTCCAATATCATGAATTTCAAATTATCAAGATTTAAAGTACCTCGGTTTAAGTGATCTATTACACGACCGGGAGTTCCAACCACAATTTCTACACCTTTTCTTAAGCCGCGCAATTGCTGATCGTAAGATTGCCCACCATAAATTGGTAAAACTGCAATACGACGGCCGCCGCGGAAAGAATTTATTTCTTCGGCTACCTGCACTGCAAGTTCTCGGGTTGGGGCCAGGACCAAAGCTTGAACTTTGCCGATTCCTTCGGTGATGTTATCCATAATCGGTAGACCAAAAGCTGCAGTTTTTCCGGTTCCGGTTTGTGCTTGACCAACAATATCTTTCTCGTTTTTCAAAAGCAGTGGAATCGTTAGTTTCTGAATAGGTGAGGGCTCTTCAAAACCTTTCTTGCCGATTGCCAGCAGAGATTTTTCGGACAAACCCAATTCTGCGAATTTTTCTAAATTACTCATTTGTATCCTATACATTTATTTTTGCAACGTCCAGAAATTAATATGTTCTGAGAATTACGTAAGCCAAAATTTATGAAGGGGTTATATTAGCAAGGTATTTGTTGGGTGTGGGCATAGTGCAATGAGCAGAGAGCAAAAAGTGGAGGGAGGAATGACTTTTACAGAAATTCAGATTTCTTACTTTGCATAAACTTGCCAAATTTAGAATGAATTATTCTAAATTAGGGTCCTGTTGTTTAATATATTCCAGAAGATCTGTCGCAAAGTCAGTTACAGTTACGATCTTGCTGTAATCGATAGGAACGTTATTCAAATATTGCATAATGAAATACTGTTTTTTATCGTTCGGGAAGACACCTGCAAAGAAAAATCCCAGTTCTTTAAGTTCTTCGATCTTACTAACTGTGAGTGGATCATACATGTCCATGTAAAGATTTATGGCTTCGATCTTCTTCTGACAGAGCTCTTTAAGACGCTGTTTTATTTCTAGCTGCAGATTTTCTCCACTGGAATTTATGTAGATGTTTGCATAATTCAAACTATCTATAATATCAATTTCCACATCGGATTGAGGATTAATATTCATATCTTGTCTATTGAAATCAGGTGTTGAAATGTGAGTTTCAATTCCCATATTTGCATAAGCTTTTTCAACGATATCTTTGTGTTTCTCGATCATGAAAAGATTCAGCTTATCATGTTTTAAAAGTTTCAAATAACAAAGCACTAAGCTTTCTCTTTGTGCTCCCTGACTATCCATTTTTGCGAATGTTTTTGCTGGAGATAATCCGATCTGAATTGCAGAAACTTTTAAACCACCACTACGAACAGCCTTTTGAGAAAAAGGGTGAGTTGTAACTGCTTTAGCATAAACTCCTTTTATGTTTTGTTCTTTCGCACTATCCAAAAGAAGAGCAGTGAGAGCTTTCAAACAGCCTTGTCCACGGAATTTTGGTTTGGTAAAAGCCATTCCCAGTTCAGGAACATCTTTTTTGCGTCCAAATCTCTCCAGAGCGCAATGGGTCATTACTTCTCCAGTATCATCTGTAACAGCTACCGCTGAGATCAATTCACCAGTTTTAGTCATCTCGATCAGTCTGTCAGGATAATAAATATTTTCCATTATATAGGTATAACCATATGTTTTGTAGGCACATTGTGAAATCTCGATAGCATATTTAGATTGAAGCATTTCGGCATGGAAAGCAATTTTTGTTATCTCATCTCTACTTTTAGAGGAAGGTTGTTCAAAAGCTACCATTTTGGAAGTTTGCACTAATTCATCAATGTGTCTTTGATCTATGAATTTAACCAGGTGAACTTCTTTGCCGCCATAGCCTTTATTGAAAAATGAAAGCTTATCGACGCTGCCTTTCATTAATCGGAATCCTAAACCGGATTGTGCAGCTTTTTCCATATCTTTTACTTCAAATTCTTCAACTTGCTCCGGATCAAAAGGCAATCCCTTATCTTTTATTATAACTTTGAATTCGGTAGAAGTTAATTTGCAGATTATTTCAAAGGTTGCATCTTCATCTGGTAGAAAAGCGTGTTTTATAACATTACTTACAGCTTCTTCTACAGCTACATTAAATAATAGAATATCTTTGTTAGAAAATTTTACGATATGTGCCTGCTCTGCTATAAATGCCTGTATGGATGCTAAATATACCAGGTCAACCGGGATGATCATCTTTGCAATTTTATTGCTCATGAGCTACTCCTATTTCATCAATCTTAATACGAACTTTTTTACGAAATTCAGAATTGAAATTTATATGTCAATCTTTGTTAAAAATATGTTGGATTTCTTTTCCAAATGAGTCAAAAATTATCGGCATCTGTCTCAATCATTTATCAATTCTTTATAATTCTTATACAAATAACCGATTCCCCAAATTCCATAAATAGTAAATAGAGATAGCACAACAGTATATTCTATGAAACTGTTGAAGTGAAATTCAGGTAATCCCTTTGTCATAATAAGAATGAATAAACAAACCATGGGCCAATAAGCTGTAATTCCCAAAGCACCGATCATAGAAAAAAGTCCCCATTTCTTTTTTAACCATAATCCTATTAGACCTATTAACAAAAGCGGTAGATAGATCATTGTATCACCAACGCCAAATGCTTTATTAATAGCAACTCCAGTATCACCAAGAATATCTACTGATTCCTGCAATCCAAGTGAAACTGAAAAATCATAATTTATAAAGGACATCATTTGTCCAAATAGCAACATCAGCAGGAAAAAAACTCCCAAAATCATTAACACACAAAATCCTGATTTTCGACTATTCATCAAGGAACTTCACTTTTTTGTGTTTTTTTTTGGGAAAGAAAATAACTGTAGACCATTAATATAAACAAGATGATTAGCTTAACCAATATCCAAATATTGGTTGTATCTCCTGCAAATACCTCTTTAATAACAATCATGAATAATCCCACAATTACTAAAGCTGTTAACAATATCACTCCTCTACGTTCAATTGGCTTTTGTACTGCCCAAATAAGGAGTATTGTCCAACCTGCCATCAGGACTCCAGCAATTCTTATAACAGTTAGCAGTTGCGGATCTGGATTAAAGTTTAAATCACCAGTTACTAAACCAAACAAAGACGGTACTAGTAGCGCAATTGCCCAAAAGCCATCCGCTACAATTCCTAACCAGTAAGGAAATTTGATCCAAAAGATTTTTTGCTTTTTCATGGCTATAACTCTTTTCGTATCACGATAGCTTTAAACAGAAGATCATCAGCATTTGGATCTCCACTATTTACTAATAATTTTTGTACTTTTAAAATTCTAAGGTTTAACTGTTTTGCAATTTCATTAATGTATTTGCCTGAATGTTTAAAAAGAGATATTCCCCAGGCTGTAGGTTCTTCAATAAAGTCAGAAGATATTTCTTCTTGTGGAGAAGCAACTGTGAAAGCAAAGATTCCTCCAGGTTTTAACATTCGAACAGAATCTTCGATCATTGGCAGAATATTACCAAAAAAATGAAAAACTCCACAGCAGATAACGTGAGAAAATGATTCATCCTTATAGGGCAGAGGAACATCTTGAATATTGCATTGTTTCAGTTCTTTAGCAAAATCTTTCTTTCTACATTCATTCAGCATTCCATCGGAACCATCCAAACCGGTTATTTCCAAACCAACACCAGCAAAATGAACTGAACTTAATCCCGTGCCGATTCCTAAGTCCAGTAAATTCTCTCCTGGTTTCACGTATTCATAACACATTCCAAAAAGAACATCGTGTCCATAACTGCTGTATTCTTTCACTTGAGAATCATAGGATTCGGCATATTGATCATGGTTGGCAATGTGATCTGTTTTACTCATAATTATTATTCCTTTTTCCAACTACAGATTTTATGTTTGAAAAGATCAGAGTTTCAACTACTTCGGGTGTGAATCGTTTCATGAAATCTATTCCTGCAGTTTTGTATTTTTTCCATTCTTTTTCATTATTATAAAGATTAATAACAGACTCAGCAAATTTTAAGGGATTATCTTCAATTATCAGTTCATTTCCAGAAAAGCCAAATCCCTCAGCACCAATGGTTGTGCTTACAGTTGGTATTCCATAGCTCAAAGACAAACCGATCTTTCCTTTCATTCCAGCACCAAATCTAACAGGTGAAACAAAAATTCTGGCATTTGCAAAATCCATTTCTAAGTTTTTCACATATCCTTTTACTAAGATATTCTCTGAATTCAAATCTAATATCTCTTGAGGTGGATTCGATCCGATAATTATCAATTTAATATTATTTACTCTTTTTATTATCTTCGGGAAGATTTCAGAAACAAAATATTTCATTGCATCGACATTGGGAGTATGCCGAAAACCTCCAATAAAGAGAATATCTTTAGTTGAGTTATACTTATTTATGTTTTTAACAGCGGGATGAATATTTGGAATAACCTCAACATTAGCTGTCAGCTTGCTTACTATTTCCTTTTCATCATTGGAAATAACCCAAATTTGATCAACAGAATAAAAGATCTGAGTTTCGATTTTTTTAAGTTTTTCTGATCTTCTTTGAATTGATTTTTTCTCTGAATCACATGCAAATGCAGATTCTCTTTGAAGCCTTAAATAATGTAAATCCACAGTATCATAAATGAATTTTGCATTCACACAGTATTTACGGGTAACAGGCAGATAATCTTTAGCTACAATTGGTCGCGATATTAATACAAAAGTAAAGTGTTTACCAAAGGTTTTAAAGAATTCCACAGTTTCAAAATAGTTTCTTAGAATTAAAATCTCAACTCCAATTAAACGCATCATTTCAGAATATTCTTCATTGTACTGCAAATCTGCCGGTAAAAAGATAACTTCATACTTTTTTGATAAAATTTTTAAAATTTCATTCATACGAAAAGAACCGGAATCCATATCTGGAGTTGGAATTTCGCGATCAATAACGAGTACTAGTTTTTTTTTCCGGTTTAAGATATTTTCAAAATTAGTTTGAGAAAATCCTAGTTTATCATGTTTACTTGCAAGTGAACTTTTACCGGTATATCTATAATATATCCACTTTGATCGACGAATAATTTGGGATGGTAACAACTCTGAAATTGCATGTAGGAAATTATTCATTTTGTCTTTAGTAGAATTCATAAATATTGTATAATTTTTTTGTATTCTTTAATTAAAAAATTATTTTCTTCTCATCGTCCAGATTCCGTCCCAATCTTTTTCAGGTTTCTTCTTTAACGATGTTATTCTTTCAAGGATAAGTTGAGGAGGATGGTCTTCGGGATCAATTTCTATTGCTTTTGTTAACAATTGCGAAGCATTTTTGAAATCACCTTTCTGATAAGCAGTTAACCCAGCTTCGAAAGAATCAATTTTTTCTAGTGTTGTCTCAGAAAATTCTTTTTGATCTGAGTGTTCTATCAATTCATAAATATTTTCACCGATCATTTTGCCTTTCACTCTTACAGTATCTATCCGTCTGGTTAGAAATTCAGGAGGTAATGAATTACGGGTATTTTCATTTATAAGAATGCGAGTTCTGTAATATTTGTTCAATCCTTCCAATCTTGATCCAAAATTCATCAGATCACCGATGCCGGTGTAATCAAATATCTGTTTTGAACCCATATTACCAACGATCAATTCACCAGTGCTGATACCGACTCTTGTAATCAAATTGGCAAAATAAGGATTGTCAGTATAATCCTGTCGTATTTGGTTTGTGATCTTTTGAATTTGCAAAGCAGCCATGCAAGCTTTAAGGGTATAGTTTTCTATTTCTATAGGAACACCAAATATAGCAACTATAGCATCTCCTATGTATTTATCCAGCATTCCTGAATTATCAATTATTGTTTGAGTACAACGTGTAAGATAATCGGTAAGGAAACTGCTTATCACGGCGGGATCATTTTTTTCACACATTGTTGTAAAATCTGCAAGATCCGTATAAACAACTGAAACTTCCTTTTTCTTTCCACCGGATTTCAGATCTTCCGGATGCTGTAATACTTCTTTTACTAAATTTCCGGAGATATATTTTTCAAACGTATTTTTAATTCTTTTTCTTTCTTTTATTTGAGTTTTATATTGATAACCAATAAAAATTACGAATGCTATGTTTAAGGAGATCATTGCAGGCATATACTCGAAAAGTACATTTACTGCATCAAATAAAAAAAGAGTAAATATCCAGATCGCAACATTTAATAGAATTAATAGAAATACGGATTTATATGGGGATAGAAAATTGAACATGAGAATTGATAATCCTATAAATAACCAAATGGAAAGGTAATACAATAATGTGGATGGATAAGTGATGAACTGATTGTTTAGGATGTTGTAAATCAAGGTAGCATGCAACTCTACGCCAGGATAGGATTGGTCTAATGGAACTGTTTTAAGATCTTCCAGGCCGTAAGCAGATGGACCTATTAACACAATTTTATTTTTAAAATATTTCGCAGGTATTCTGTGGGATAACACATCACAAAAAGAGATATAACGAAAACTTCGTTTCTTGCCGTAAAAATTGATCAGTAATCGATCCTTTGAATCTAAAGGTATAATTATTTCATCATTATTATTGTTAAGAAGATACAATTTTTTCTTATCATATTTTATTTTTTCAACCTTCAGTAGATCGAGTGCAATTTGAAGACTGAAGTTTGTAATAAAACTATCTTCATACTGAAATAGAAGCGGATAATACCGTATCACGCCATCTTTATCATTATTAATATGAGCAAAACCTATTCTTTTGGCACTATCGGCAAGTAGTGGTATTGGTGGAAAGGGATTTTTTGTTTGAACTACTGATTTCGGAAGTTTTGTAAGATGATATTTATATACATTTTTTGGTAGTTCTTTTTTAGTAGTTTTAACCATGATATCTATGTTTTGGTCGAACATTGCTAAATAAACATTTGAAGCATTAGCTAAACTTTGAGCAAAAATCTGATCTGTGGATGTATGTTTTAGAATTTCCTCTAATTTCGGTTTAGTAATTGGAAGATCAATTTCATCGGATATCTTTTTTACATAAATTTCCAAAATATCTAGAGTAAGAGAATCGTTTTCAGGAAAGAAAATATCAAATCCAACAGCAGCGGCGCTACCTTGACTAAGTATATCTACGACAGAAGCGAAATATGAATTTGGCCATTTTGAGAATTGACCAAGTTTATTCAAACTCTTTTCATCGATATCTAAAATGATTATATCATCGATTTTTTTATTTTTTTCGAGGGTCGAACCTCTAAATTGAAATCTGGCATCGATCATTTTTTGTTCAAGCAGATCGATTTGTGAGCCGATGAATTGAACTTGTAGCAGTAAAAATGTTAGTAAGACAGCTATTAAACTAAAATAAAAGGAGTTCAGGAATATACCAGATTTCTGGATAAATCTAATAATTCTATTATACTTTGATTTCTTGTTGAAGCCTGGATTTTTCAATAAGAACTCCATGGAATATTAAAAATGAGATGGAATTAGTCGATGATATTAATTCCTTGTTTAATCTGCTCAATCATAACAGAATTCGGAAAATCTTTTTCCAAAATAGATAATTGCTCCTTAGCTTCATTTTCTCGATTTGTAAGAAAATAGCTAAGTGCCAGATATGCTCTGGCAAATTCAGCATCAGCAGAGAGAGGATTCATCTCTATTACATCTTTAAAGATTTGAATAGCAGTCCCCAGGTTCTGAGCTTGAAAAGCATCTACACCAATTTTCAAATCAATTTCTTCTTCTGTTTTCCAATGAAGTTCACTCTCTTTCTCAAGCTCTACTTCGCTCTTTCTAATGCCAGCAACTGTGTTGGCTTCATTACTATTTGCGTCTGTGAATAAACTATTCAGTTTACTAGTGAACTTTTCATCCCAGGAAGATTCCTTAGACGCATCAATCATTAATTGCTTAATACTGATCTCTTGTTCGGAGGTTAAAGTAGATATTTGATTATTTTGTTTCCAGGTTATTTCCAGCTCAGTATCCAGACCAGTTTTTATGATCCCTGTTTCAAGCACAATTGAATCTATATCCAGAACTTCCCATTCTGCATTTCGATTTATTTTATATTCTGCTTCCCCTAAAATAAATGAAACAAAACCAATTTCTTCTGCCTGCAAAGCTATGCTCGAAGCCATAATTAAAATTAACAAATATTTTGATAATTTCATTAATATCCTCCTATTTTTTTAAAATTTCTAATATTAATTGCGGATTGTTATTTCTAAGTGTTTCTTTATCTTCAATTTTGAAAAAGTAAAACCTTGCCTTTTCACAATTTTCTCTTTTCAATTCTAGAACAGCAAGATTTTGAAAAATCCCATCATCCAAGTTTTTAATATCTAAAGCTTTTAAATATAATTCAGCTGCCCTGTTATAATTATTAGCTTGTAATTTTAAATTTCCCAGATTATTTAAGGCAACTAAATTATTTTTATCTTCATCCAGAATTTCATTTAACAATTTAATGGCCAAGTCATTTTGCGTATTAACTATATACCATGTTGCCAGTTTATTTTTCACATGATTATTTTTTGGGTATTTAGTTAATATATCAAGAAATTCCTGTTCTTGAGAAATGCTAGTTAAATCTAAGAAAGTTTTTAAATCTGATTTATAACTTTCTAATATAATATCAAAATCAATTGGATCCTTAAGATTGATTTCTCCTTTAAATAAAACAGGAGAAAATAGATTATGAGCTTCAGCAATTATGAAAATTTCTGGTAGTAATCCTTTCTGTAGAATCTCATTGTACCTGTTCATTCCACTAATCCAGCTTCTGTATAAGCTCTCTTTACCGATCAAAGTTGTTTCAACTGGCATCCAACATGTATCATTTGTTTCTATATACATCTTAGGATCAAAACCCTTTTCTGATGCATCATTTTTGCTCATGCCAGTATCGAAAGCTACCATAACATGTCCTGGAACATCTATATATGCTGTTTTAATACCAATAGATTCCATAATGCTGGAAAGTAAAACAACCAAGTCTTCACAATCCCCACCTTTATCTTGAATTGTTTGAATTGCCGGTTGAACAAAATCAATAATATCGCAATTCCCTGATGGATCAATTGCCTGATTTGGATCCGAAATATAATGAATTCCGTATTCTGCCAGGAAGTTGTATAGTTGGATAACCTGCTTAATCTCTTTATTAAATGTGGTTTTCTTAGTATTTTCATCAAATGGGTTAATTATTTCATTCAATACGAATTCTCTGATAACCGGGTCTAACGGATTGATAAATGAAGCTATCTGTTTTTTATTGTTCCAGGATATAGCATTTAAACCAAGGATTTTTAATTCTTTGGTAGTATTAACTTCATACTCTTTACCAGCAAAAACATAATTAGCTTTAATTTCTGCGATTTTTGTTATCTCTCCATCCTTGCTGTTCGCAAGCAAACTGTCATTAAATACGACGGTTACTGGATAGCTTTGAGATTCATTGGGAAGAACAGATGAAACAATTAATTCCCATTTTTTTTCTATGATATCATTAATTTCCAGTTCCAAAATAATATCTTCAACAGGAATTTCTCGCGTGTTGAACAGTGTTATAACAGCAATAGGATGCGATTGATAATATTCCTTTAAAGAAGGGTAGATCATATCAATAGTAACATCTTCAATTTCAATCGGATTTCTGGATTTATTATATTCAATTCTTGCGGTTTTCGATTTTGCTAATAATCCTTGAATTTCAGTTGATACAGGGAATAAATTATTAGCAATTGTAAATTCATAAAGTGCTTTGTCGTAGTCTTTTTTAATCATCAATAATTTACCAAGTTCCACATGAATTGGTATAGATGTACTATCACCCGGAACAAAGACCGCAGCTCTTTGCAAAGCTGAGATAGCTTCATCAAATCGATTTAATGTCTTAAGTGCTTGAGATATTTCATAGCTATATTCATAGCGAGTGGAATCAAGTATTATTGCTTGTTGATAAGATTTTATTGCTTCCTGTAATTTTCTGTCTTTTTGATAAGTTTTACCTAAATAGAAATAATTATCAGGATTTTCAGGATTGTTGGAGATTGCTCTTTCGAATTGGATTGCAGCATCTCCCAATTTGTTGTTTAAAAAATACGTTACTCCAAGTTTATGGAAAATATTATTATCTGTGTAATTGGAGGAAATTACTTTTTTATATAATAGAATTGCTTCTTCGTATCGTTGTAATTTAACCCAAATCTCAGCAACATTCACAATGTCCTCATTTAAACCGGATTTAGCAATAATTTTATAGATTTGCAGTGCTTCAGAATACAATTGCAGATTTTCATAACTACGAGCAAGCATCTTATCAATTTCAGTCGATTCAGGGTTGTTTTCTTTGTAATTTAGTGCCAATTCAATTACCGTATAATAATTCTTATTCAAATAATATAAGCTAACTATTGTTTTCCAATATTCCTCTTTATCCAAATTTTCTAAAGTGGATTGTTGTAGAAAAACAATACCATCTTGATAAGCTTTGGAAAGTTTATAGGTTTGGATTTTTTCAAATATTACATCACGATTTTCAGGATTTAAAGCTAATGCTTTTTGCAGATAAAATAATGTGTTTTCATAATCACGTCTTTTCTTGTAATTCTTTGCTATTGATCTATATATTTCAACAACGTTATTTTTAAGATGATTGTACTGAGGATTTGTCTCATATAATTGAAAATATACATCTGCAGCTTCACTAAGGTTGCTGTTTTCCTCAAGATATTTTCCATAAGAAAATCTATCAGTAATCCACGTACTGAGTTCACTTTCTAGACTATCGATTGAAATTGCCGTTACAGCATATTCAAGGCTAAACTTTGAACTCTCAGTAAGCTTAAGTTCATTTGACTTTGTATTCTGTTTCAGCATTGGTTCGAGATCAATAGAATTGCGATAATAAACATTGTAACCAGAGGCTTGCTGACTATCATCCCAATGTAATTTGACTTCATTTTCTGAAGATACGACAAGGTTAACATTGGTGGGGGAATCAGGTCTAATTAGCAGCTTGAGTTTCTTAGCGTTAGTAGCTGCCTTGTCGCTTACAAATATCAGATTTTGTTCATTGTTAAAACCAATGGCATAAATCTCAGCAAATTGATCAGAATCTTTCTTACTTCCCTTACAACCCAGTTCCATCAGGACATCAAGATCATGTTTCAGTAAAATTAATTTCTGTTTATTATCATCAATAACAGCAAGAATATCATCCACTATACATTCAATTGCAGATATTTTCAATGTACTTAGAGATAATCTTAAAATAATGCTGTAATCCTTATCAATTCGGTAAACAATGGAGGAGTTTGATAACACAAAGAGTTCTCCTCTATTATTTAATGCAAGATCAGAAGGAGATTGCAGTATATCATTTTTATAGCATTTCTGGAATATTCCTTTTTTAGAAAAAATTGATAAACGATTATTTTTATTATCTGCAATACAAAGATTTCCATCATGATCTACTACTATTCCTTTAGGATTAATTAATTTTCCTTCTTCCTTTCCTTTTTCACCAAAAAACCTTATATAAGAACCATCCAAGCCAAAAACATGTACTTTGTTTGTTCCAGAATCTGTTACAAAGATAAAGTCATCAAGAGCTACCATTTTCTCTGGTTTGCCAAATTTTATACCTTTTTCTTCAGAAGTTATTTCATCTATTTTAAATATAATTTCCTTTCCTTTCAGGCAGTAAAAAGCTGGTTCATCACTATTGATAATATATTTCTTATCTTCGATAAACAGGATATCATTAAATTCATTCGTATCATTTCCAGCAAATTCAAATAGAATTGGGAATTCTGATTCAACCAGTTTAATCGATGCTTCTTCTGGTGTTTCAAGATATCTTTGAATTAACCCATGCTTACGATCAAGAAAATAAATGATTTCTTTTTCACCTTCTGGCTGGATGAAAATTGATTGAGTTGAACTAAAATATCCTGGTAAAGGATCTTTGCTTTTTACACCAAAGTTCCAGATTTCTTCTCCATCTGAATTCAATTTGAGAAAGAAACAATTACTATTATCAGAAATATAGTATTCACCAAAATCATTTATTACAAAATCTGTTATTTTTAGACTTAGCTCTTTGCTTTGTGTAATGGTTTGTATTGTATTAATCTTATTCAGATAATGGTCAAAAACATCAATAACTATTTTCTTATTTCTTTGCTGAAGAACATGAATGTTTTGTGAAATATCTAGACAAATGGCGATTGGTTTCGCTATGGATATTGATCGCAGAAAAAATCCATCCTCATTGAATAAGAAAATTTCTTTTGAACCGCTATCTAACACATAAATTTGGTTATAACTATTAATTTCGACATCAACAGGAGATCTTAAATCTGAATGTGATCCTTTTTTATCGCCAATCGTTTGGACAATTTTGCCATCTTTAGTGAGAATAATGATATTACTCTCTCCGGTATTTGCGATATAAAAATGATCGTTATGAAGCAGAAGTTTTGAGGGTTTAGCAATTTCATCAGAAAATTTTAATTTTCCAATAATAGAGTCATTTATTGTTGAATATTTTATAATCTCTTCATTTTTATAATCTAAGAGATATACTATTTCATTCTCAACTACAAAATCAATAATTGAACCAAAATTTTCTCTAATATTTTGTTTAGGGAAACTAATACTGTATTCTGGAACAGAGTGAAGCAAAGACAAAGTAAATAACAAAATAAAATAAATAGCAGATTTTCTACTCATAGATCACCTTCAATATTTTTTACTTTTAAATTACAAATCAAAATCCTTTTGAAGAAAAAAAAAGTCAATTCTTTCTTAAGAATAAGCATTTATGAAAAAGATTATTTTATAATTACTCCTAAAAAAAGGGATTACAAGGGAATTTCTTAGGAAATTTTGTTACCATATTGCTAGATTATGACGATTTTATCTAATTTCATTTTTTTCTTCCTTGCAACTAATTTTACTAATTTTGTATAATATTCACTTTTTATAATACCTTTATTATTTACAATCTTTTTACATCAATATTTTCAACGAAGATTTTTAAATTTGCGAATATGATTTCGAACAAATTATATGGTAACCTGATTCGAATTTTACGCTGCTATTTAAACCGTATTTTATTACAGAAAAAAGTTTTAACATTGATACAATTTAAGAGAAGAATTTCTCATTGACAAAATTCAGCTTGTTAACATTTGTTTTCAACAAAAAATAGAATGTTTGGAGATATTTATGAAAAAAATATTAATTACAGGGTCAGTTGGTCAAATCGGTTCAGAATTAACGATGCTATTAAGAGAACTTTATGGGAACGATAATGTAGTTGCTGGTGGAAATAGAACAAAGCCTACAGGTAAATTATTAGAATCAGGTCCTTTTGAAATAGTTGACTGTACAAATGCGCAGCAAATTGCTGATGTAGTAAAAAAATATGATATTGATACAGTATATCATTTAGCAGCTATTCTATCTGGCGTGGCAGAAGCAAAACCGAACCTTGCCTGGGATGTAAACATTAATGCTTTATACAATGTTTTAGAAGTTGCACGAGAAAGAAACTGTGCAGTTTTCACACCAAGTTCAATCGGTGCATTCGGACCATCAACACCTCATGATGATACACCACAAGATACAATTCAAAGACCTAACACAATGTACGGTGTTACTAAAGTTGCTGGGGAGTTACTTTGCGATTATTATTATAAAAGATTTGGTGTAGATACACGAGGTGTTAGATATCCTGGAATCATCTCTAACGAAACTCTACCTGGTGGTGGGACAACAGATTACGCAGTTGATATATATTATGAAGCAATTAAAAAGAAAGCTTACACTTGTTTTTTAGAAGCTGGAACTTTCCTTGATATGATGTATATGCCGGATGCCTTAACAGCTGCCGTTGACCTGATGGAAGCCGATCCTGCTAAACTTATACATAGAAATGCTTTCAATATTTCCACAATGAGTTTCGACCCTGAAATGCTTGCAGATTCTATCCGTAAACACATTCCAGAATTTAAAATGGATTATGATATCGATCCGGTTCGACAGGCAATTGCTGCCAGCTGGCCCAACAATATGGATGATTCTGCAGCAACCGAAGAATGGGGTTGGCATTACGAATATGATTTAGAAAAAATGACAAAAGATATGTTAAGTGTGTTATCTAAAAAATTGAAGTAATCCGAGGAGGAATTATGAGATTTATTAAATGGATTTTAATTGGAATTATCTGTGTTGCACTACTATCGTGTGATGACATTGTAAATCCTGGTGATGTATCTATAAATATATCTCCATCAGTAGATGATTTTATTTGGGATAGCCAAATAACAATTACAGTAACTGCCACTAAGATCGATGATCTTGATAAGATAATCTTTTATATTGATGGTGAGCAAGTAAAAGAAGATAATGTCGAACCATTTGACTACATATGGAATACTGCAACAGTAACATATGAAAGACATGAGATCGAAGTTGTAGGGCATTACGACAATAAAAAGAGTAGAGACGAAATAGAAGTATTTTTTTCACCTTGCCCTATAGCACAAGCTGATCTACAGAATTTTGCCGGAATAACAGAAACTAATATTTATGGAGAGTTGGATGGAACGGTTGATGATGACGACTGGCATTTTGAAGCTTCCAGAGACTATTCTGTTACTTTTGGTCCTGGATTTCCCAATTCAGCTACCTCGCATTGCAATATTCCGTTTTATCTAGATACACCTCAATATGTTTCGATGATAGTGATCAACAATGAACATGAGATAATTGATGTTATTTTTAATAAGCAGCTTTTTGATGCTGGAGACCATTTCGAAGAGTGGATTCCGGAACAAGGAATTAACGACATTTACAGAGTCATATTCCATGTATCAGATGAACAACATTGGCATGGAGATATACTGGTTGAATAATATCCTTGTTAGCAAGATTTTGGATACCTTATGATATCTGGCATTGGAATAGATATAATTGAAGTTCCCAGAGTGGAGAAATTAACTCGGAAAGAAGATAAATATCTAAAGAAGATCTTTACTCAAATTGAAATTGATTATTGTCGTAAATTTAAAAATGGAGCACAGAATTTCGCTGGAAGATTTGCTGCTAAAGAAGCTTTTTCTAAGGCAATGGGAACCGGCTTGAGCAGTGGAATAAAGTTCAACGAGATTGAAACTATTAACGACAAGTTGGGTAAGCCAGAAATAGTTTTATATGGAAGCACAAAAGAAATACTTAAAAAGCGTGATCTTAAATGTGTGCATGTTTCAATAGCACATTTAAAAGATTATGCTACAGCAGTAGTAATAATTGAAAAATAAATATTAGGAGAAGTAATATGGCACTTGAAAGATTGAATTCTGCCCTTAACACAAATCTGGAAGATCTGCGATCTACAGGAAGAGATAAAGGTGCAGAACTGGTTATCAAAGAAATCAAAAAAGAAAAAGGTGAATTTGGACCACGATATATTTTGGAAGGACATGGCGAAAAAGAATTCATCAAGATGAATGCGAATTCCTATATGGGAATGTCGATGAATCCGGAAGTGATCGAAGCAGAAGAAGCAGCTGCTCAAAAATTCGGTGTAGGACCGGGAGCTGTTCGTTTTATCAGTGGAACTCATACTCCGCATATCGAGCTTGAAGAAAAACTAGCATCATTTCATGGTCGTGAAGCTGGTATGATCTTCAGCTCGGCTTACGTAACAAGTCTGGGAGTAATTTATCCGCTTACAACCAAGGAAACAGTTACAATTTCTGACGCTCTAAACCACAACTGCATTATTCAAGCAATGAGACTTTCACGTCCTGCTGCAAAATATATCTACAAACACAACGACATGGCAGACCTGGAAGCAAAACTTGAAGAAGCAGTAGGCAAAGGCAAACGCTGTCTGGTTATTACAGATGGTATCTTCAGTATGCGTGGAGATTTTGCTCCACTTAAAGAACTCACAGAGATCTGTGCAAAATTCAACGATAAATTTGAAGAAGGTGTTATCACCATCGCAGATGATTCTCACGGTGTGGGAGCATTTGGAAAATATGGTCGTGGAACAGAAGAATATACTGGTGCAAAAGTAGATATTCTTATCGGAACTCTGGGAAAAGCTTTTGGTGTAAATGGTGGATACGTTGTTGCATCTAAAACAGTTCTGGATTATCTTCGTGAAACTGCTCCGATGTACATTTATTCAAATCCTATTACATGCTCTGAAGCTGCAGCAACATTGAAAGTTTTGGATATGGTTAACAGCGAATGGGGAATTGAAAGACTTGCTCATCTGGCAGCTATGACCAAGAAATTTGAAGATGGACTCACATCGCTTGGTTTTGAAACGATCGAAGGTCCTCATCCGGTTGTTCCATTAATGGTTCGCGATACTGCTGAGACTACAAAATTGGTTGCTTATCTTACCGAAAACGGAGTTCTGGGAACTGGATTGAACTTCCCGGTTGTACCAAAAGGTGATGAAGAAATCAGATTCCAGGTGAATGCAGACCACACAGAATCAGATATTGACAAAGTTCTGGAAATTCTGGGAAATTATAAAAAGTAATTTTTAAAAATCAGATAAGATTGAAAACAGGGAGCAAATGCTCCCTGTTTTTTTAATCCCAATCTTTCATAAATAACTGATTCAAATCGTTACCAACGACATCGAAATTTTTATGCAATCCCATTTCTCCACAAATCAAGTTGCAAATATCAGATTTTATTTTCAGTTTTGAATCAATACTAAATTCCTGCCATAGATCATTAGATTTTACGGTTAAATCCTTAATTGCTTCTTTTGCATCTTCAGCTTTATCCAATTCAAACGTAATTAATGCACTGTCTCCCATAAATTTTATTACTTTTCCCCCAAACTTTTCAATTTCAGTTTCGACTAAAGTATAAAATTTATCCAGAATCGAGAAAATCTCATGTTCTGATTTGTCCCTACAGGCTTTCGCAAAATTGGAGATATCGACAATAAAAACAAGTAAGTTACATGTTTTCATCATTCCTCCTGAAATAAAAAAAACTACTTCTTTGGAAATTCAACGATAAATGTAGTTCCATTATTTGGTTGAGATGAATAATTTAATTCACCTTTGATCTGCTCAATTAGTAAGCTTATTATCTTTGTTCCTAACGAATCTAAGTTATGGACATCAAAATTATCTGGTAATCCTACCCCATCATCCTGAACTGTTAACTCTACTTTATCTTCTGTCAATTGGTGTAAGTAGATCAACAACTTACCTTCTGAGTCTTCATCAAAAGCATATTTGAAAGCATTCGTGATCAACTCATTAAGAATTAATGCAAAAGGAATTATAATATTCATATCGAGATCAATTTTTTCTATATTAATCTCAATCTTAATTTTAGAAGTATCTATATTGAAACTTCTTGTAATGTCATCAACCAGATCGTGAACATATTTTACCACATTTATTCTACTCAAATCAATTCTACCAGACAGCATTTGATGAAGATGTGTTATTGATTTTAGTCGACTTTCACTTTCCACAAGAACCAGACGAGATTTCTCATCCATTGCTTCTTTAGATTGGATTCTAAGCAAACTTTGAATGACTGCTAAATTATTTTTAACTCGATGATTCATTTCACTCATCAAAAGAATATTTTTATCCAAAGCAGTTGTTTTCTCGTCAATAGCAACTTCCAGTTCGGAATTTTTTAATTGTAATTCTTCATTTTTATGAGTTATCTCTTCTTGTTGTTTTTGTGTTATATTTTGATAGATTTTTATAGTGATTGAAGTTAAATAAATTACAATTACAGTGATAATAGCACATATCAAAAGATTCATTAAAAGAGAGTAATTTAAACTTTCTAATACTCCAGATTCTTTTTGTTCGACAAATAGATATAGATCTAGTTCAGAAATATATCTTGTGTTTAAGTGGATAATTTTTCGTTCATGAATATAACTTAAACTATTTTTTAAACTCGAAAGTAGATTTTCACTATCTGCTTTCAAATCCGGTAATTCATCAATGTTACCTATACTATTTGGAAATGATAAATTATGAAGGAGGATTTTACCAGCTCTGTTTACCAAATATATATTGCGATCATATTTCTGACTATACTCTTCCATCATAGTAGAAATAGATTTGATTGCCAAACCTATTCCCGTTGCTCCTATATAGTTTCCATTACTATCACGAACTTTATAATTTATGAAAACAGTCATAGTATCATTATTTGCCATGTCCGGATCAATATTTATTTCGTATTCGGGTTCCATATCTCTAACTCTGAAATACCAGACATCGCGTTCTTCATTGGGATTTATTTCTTTTAGAATCCCTTGAGATTGATAATATATCCGAGATTTATCTGACACAAAAAAACTGGTGAGTGTATTATATTCTAATTTTATCTCAGCTAAGTATTTTGTGATTTTCCCAACGTCTTTTTCTCCATTTAATATCCAGTCATGCAGGAAAGTATCGTTTGCCATAAACGAGGAAATGAATATTAGCTGTAGAAGATCACGTTTAATTTCGGAATAAATATTGTCACTTGTGAGTGGAAGCCCTGAAGATTCTATTTGAAAACGCAGGGAAGTTCTTGCTACATAATAACTAACAAGGCTTGTAACAAGAAATCCTATTATTAAAAGTATGCTAAGTGTAATTATCAACTTTTGTTTTCTATCTTTTTTTAAGTTATTCATTTCAACCTCAAAATTTATATTAACTTCAATTTCTATTAGTTTAATTTCAATTTAACTGTCAATTTGTTTGTCGCCGTCAAATAATTACAAGAGAAGAATAGCACTACTTCTTTGCCCACAGCTCTACAAGATTACCATTGGGATCTTCAAATGATGATGTGAAGCCCAATCCTTTTCCGATGGCATACTTATCTTTTGTCTTTCTCCCATCTAATTTTACGATTTCAATCATTGTATTTTCAATACTTTCTACAGTAATGGAAAAACGTATACCGCTTATGTTTGGTTTTAAATTTTCGTCAAACCCACCGTGAATTGTATCAGCATCAAATAACCAGAATTCAGGAGAAAATTCGGTTACTTTCCAGTTAAAAATGCTTGAATAGAACTCTTTTGCTTTATTAAGATTTGCTGCTGGAATAACCAGCCACTCAATTTTACATGGTTTATTCATTATTAATTCCTTTTATTAAATTATAGTACACTCCAACCAAAGATAGGTTTTGCTATAATCTGTTGTCAATTATTTTCTAAAAAGCTTGCAACTTAAGACGATATTTCATTTAAGGAAATCATGAAGAATAAGACAAAAGGAAAGCTATATATTGTTCCAACTCCCATCGGAAACCTCGGAGATATGACCTTTCGAGCAGTTGAAATATTAAAAGCTGTGAAAATGATTGGAGCAGAGGATACGCGCACTTCTGGAAAACTATTAAAACATTACGAGATTGGTACTCCGATGTTCAGCTATCACAAATTCAATGAACGATCCAGAGTTGATAAAGTTCTTGATCTACTTGGGAATGGGGAAGATGTAGCAATTATAACAGATGCCGGAACTCCTGGGATATCTGACCCTTCTTCAATATTGATTTCTGAAGTACTAAAGAATGGTTTTGAAGTTGAAACCCTACCCGGAGCAACTGCTTTTGTGCCAGCTATAGTAAGTTCTGGTATAAATTGTGACAGATTTCATTTTATCGGTTTTCTAGCGGATAAGGAAAAGGATAAACTGCAGCTATTGAATGACTTGAAACAGGAGAGAAACACTCTGATCTTTTATGAATCTCCACATAGATTACACAAGTTTCTAAATCAATTGCTTGCTATCTTTGGTGATCGAAAGATTTCCATTGGTAGAGAATTATCTAAACTTCACGAAACTTATTATCGTACAACACTAAAAAAAGTTACCAATTCTCCTGAGATGATAACTTTGAAGGGAGAGTTTGTGATAGTATTAGAAGGAGCTGTTGCTGTAGAAATGGATGATGATGAAATTAGTGAATTGCTTCAAATTGAATTGGATAGTGGTAAATCTAAAAAAGCTGCTGTAAAAATAGTAAGTGAGAATACAGGTGTGAAACGTAACAGGGCCTATGAACTGGCTCTAAAGCTTTAATTTAATTGACGTGAGATGATTGAAAGAATTAATTTGCGCAAGAATTAAATAAAATAAAAATTCGAAATATTCGATTGCATAAGGAGTATAAATTATGTTCCCAGGTGGAAAAAAAGGTATGAAAGACCTGATGAAACAGGCACAAAAGATGCAAAATGATCTTATGAAAGCGCAGGAAGAATTAGCTGCAAAAATAGTAGAAGGTTCTGCTGGCGGCGGAATGGTGAAAGTTGAAATGAATGGTAAGAATCAGGTTCTTTCCGTGAAGATCGATCCTGAAGTTGTGGATAAAGACGATGTGGAAATGCTGGAAGACCTTATCATTGCTGCTCTAAATGAAGCACAGGAAAAAGTATCTAAAACCAGTGAAAGCGAGATGGGAAAACTTACCGGTGGTATGAACATTCCCGGGTTATTCTAAAACGAAATGTTTACTGGACTTTTAGCCGAACTGGAGAAGAACCTAAAAAAACTTCCTGGAATCGGTACAAAATCTGCCCAGAGACTGGCAATGCACCTTATCGGAATGGAAAAGAATTCGGCGTTAGAATTATCAGAATCAATCAGCTTAGCTGTAGAGAATTATCAGAACTGTTCTCGTTGCAATATGCTGTCTGAAGATGAGGTTTGCAGCTTTTGCGCAGATACGAATCGGAACGACACGCACCTTTGCGTAGTTGAAAATACTCAGGATGTTTATCTTATAGATAATACTCATGAATTTCACGGTCGTTATTTTGTTATGGGCAATCTACTTTCTCCATTAGACGGAATTGGACCACAGGAGATTAACTTTCCCAATCTACTTAAGCTAATAAAAAATAATGGGATAGAAGAATTAATCTTAGCCCTGAATCCTTCTGCAGAAGGTGAGAGTACAATTAGTTATATTGCGCATCAGTTGGAAGATCTTCCGGTTCGAATTACTCGACTTTCAACAGGGCTGCCATTTGGTGGAGACATCGAATATACGAATTCTCTTACCTTGGGGAATGCTTTGAAACGACGCTATTCTGTTACGGATTAATGAAACAACTTTTAGCTTTTTGTTTAATAGGAATAATTATTGTTGGATGTGGACATCGCAAGAGACCTACAGGGGGGCCTAAAGATACCGAAAAACCAGAAATTATTTCGATTTCACCAGATGAATTTTCTGAAATCAGCAGCAGTGATATTGAAGTTATTTTTTCTAAACCCATTGAACGAAATACAATCATCAGCGGACTTTATATTTATCCTCCTATCCTAAAGAAGAAATTTAAGTGGGATAAGAATATTCTTACAATAAAAATCCTCGAAACATTGAAGGACAGCACAAATTACTTTTTTACTTTCACAGAAGCCATCAAAGGTGAACATCGGAATGTACTAAATAAAGAGTATACTTTTACTTTTTCTAGTGGAAATCTAAACACAAGTAGAATTAGTGGTAATATTGTTTATGAAGACTATGAAGATGCTTCCAAACCTGTGAATTTAAAATTAATGGCAGCTGATTCAATTTTTATATTAAATCGGGAGTTAACACAAAAAACATATGAATTGGATTATTTAAATGATTCCGATCATATCATTGAAGCTTATATAGATTTAAACAAAAATAATAGTTACGAATATGGAAAAGAGCCGTACTGTTATTATCATGTTCCAGCCAGTGAATTTTCTTCTGTCGACCTAGAGATGAGCTATGAAGATTCATTGAAACCGGAATTGAAATCTGGTAAAGCTATCTGGAATAATTTGGTTGAACTAACCTGTTCAGAACAGATTAGCGGTTTTGATGCTATTCAAATATATACTGCTGATTCTCTTTCTCAACAGATTCAGATTATTGAGAACTCTTTGAACAGTGATGTATTGAGCATCCTTACAGAACCTTTAGATACTTTGAAATATAATATTAGTATTACAGGATTAAAAGATTTGAAGATGAACTACTCAGATTCATTGCAGATTATAGTTGATGGAAATACGGTTTTGGACAGCATTCCTCCTGAAATTATTTCAGTTTTTCCAAGGAATGGATCTACCATAGATAATTTGAATCCAAGAATTATAATTCAATTTTCTGAAATAATTCTTGAACAAAACTTTTCAGCAAAACTAAGAGCGCTGGAATCTGGTGAGGAATTTCAATTAGAATTATTAGAAAAAGATTCTGATAGATATAAATTAAAACCAATTGATAAACTTAAGAATTACTCCTCTTATACACTTTCTATAAGCATTTCCGATTTAAACGGTAATAATTTGATAGATGATGAAGTAGTAACTTTTATCCCAATAATAAGATAATCATATGAAATTATTTAGATCAGCGAATGTGATAAATTTTTACTGCTAAATGAAAAATTCATCAGTATTATTTAAAATATTTCTCAAGGTAAAATAACTTGACATTATGAATTATATTCAACCATTTGGCAGGTGAAGTATAATTATATATAGAATTATAGAGTGTATTAATATCGCAAATCAGGATAATCTGGATAATAAAAATACAGATTCTTTTATGTGTTAGTTATGTATAAAAATTATTAATGAGGGGAGTACAGATGAAAAAAGTTTTTAGTTTGTTAGTCGTATTGATGTTCGTAGGAAGCATGTTTGCCAATGGACTTAGTTTGAATAGTATTGGCCCGAAAGCACTTGGTATGGGGGGAGCTTTTGTAGGTTTAGCAGATGATGGCAGTGCTATTTATTGGAATCCGGCTGGATTACTTGGCCAGGCTAATGCAGTAAATTTATCCGGTGCTGATATTGTTCCTATCGGGAACTATAAATATGCTGCTGCTGGCGTAGATGCAGATCTGGTAAAGAATAATTACCTGAGCCCAGATCTGTTTGCCAATTTTTCGATGGATAAAATGGCATTTGGATTAGGGATATATGTGCCGGCAGGTTTAGGTGCTGAATATGATGGAGCTGATTTAGTAGCCTTTACCGGAAATCCTGATATTGAATGGATGTCAAAAATTGGTGTGATCAGTCTTTCTCCCGCTTTTGCATATCAAGTTTCAGATAACTGGTCTTTGGGTGTTGCAGCAAACATCTATTATGGTATGTTTGATCTGAAACGTGCTGCAGTTGTACCTGGTGTAGGTGCGTTCCAATATTCTGAAGAGTCTACAGGTTTAGGTTATGGCGCAACGGTTGGAACTATGTACAAGTTTTCAGAGAAAGTGAATCTTGGTATAACATACCGCTCTCCGGTAACAGTTGATATGAGTGGAACTGCTGAAAATGGTGCTCTAGCTGGTGCAGGTGTTCCAGAAAGCGATTTTGACAGAGAAGTAACCTGGCCTACCTGGATTGCCGGTGGTCTTGCTCTTACACCAACAGAAAAAATGACTCTTACTTTTGATTTACAATGGAGCGATTGGAAAGCCCTTGATAAACTTGTAACAGAATTTGAAGATCCTATTTGGGTTGGCGCTACCGAACCAACAGGTGAAAATGAGTTTATATTGAATTGGGATAGCAAAACTCAGGTAAGATTAGGGATGGAATATAAGGTTATGGATAATATGGCTGTAAGAACAGGTTGGTATTATGATCCTGCTCCAGCTCCTGACGAAACATTGAATATTCTTTTCCCATCCGGAACTTATTCCGTGTTAACTGGTGGTTTCTGCTATAAAATGGGAAAACTTGATTTTGATTTTGGAACAGAATATCTTTTCGGCGCAGATAGACACGTATCTGCTGCTCCACATAATATGCCTGGAACACATGGCATTGACATATTTGCCTTTGCTTTAGGTGTTGGTTACAAATTTTAATAAGTTGTAATTAATAAGAAGCCCTGCAGAAGCGGGGCTTTTTTATTACAAGTTGACAACGGATATATTATTTTATTTAGAGTCTCATTATGTTAAATGAAAATATTAGATTTTTAAGAAAAAGTTTTAGATTTAGAAGATTATTTAATGCAATAATAGTTTATCTGTCATATTATATTTCATTACTTTTCAAGAAAGCAATATACTGGGGTTCTCCACCGGTTGTGATGATAGAACCTACCAATATCTGTAATTTAAAATGCCCATTATGTCCTTCTGGAAATGGTACGCTAAAAAGATCTAAAGGATTCATGTCATTAGCTACCTTCCAAAAGATAATTGATGAAATTGAATCCACAGCATTTATGGTGGTTCTGTGGAATCAGGGTGAACCTTTTTTGAACAAGGAATTCCTGCAAATGGTTCACTATGCATCTGAAAAAGGATTGTTCACCTTGGTTTCTACTAATGCGAACACCGATTATGATGCCGATGAAATCGTGAAATCCGGTTTAGACTCGATGATAATATCTTTAGATGGTACAACACAGGAAACTTATAATAAATATCGAGTAAATGGAAAACTGCAAAAAGTTTTCGATAACGTAGAGAAACTTGTAGCTGCTAAGAAAAAACACAAAAAACAAAATCCTCTTTTGCGTTGGCAATTTTTGGTAATGAAACATAATGAACACGAACTTGAGAAAATTAAAGAGCTGGCAAAAGAACTTCATGTGGACAATCTTGAATTAAAAACCATCCAAATTTACGAAAAGAGTGATATTAAGAATTTTTTACCACAAAACCCAAAATACAGACGTTATAAAGTAGTTGATGACAACTTTGAATTGAAATATGGCGTTAAAAATCGTTGTCGTCGTATATGGACTAATGCTGTTATAAACTGGAATGGTGACGTGGCCATTTGTTGTTTCGATAAAGAAAATGAGCATGAAATTGGGAATGTTAAGGATAGAAGTATAGATCAACTCTGGAAGAGTGCATCTATTATGAAAATAAGAAATCAAATTTTAAAGGATCGTAAGGGAATTCCGATTTGTACGAATTGTCTGGAAGGTGTGAAGATAAAAATCGAATCTTCTGAAATTAGTTCCTAACGCATCCGTTTATTCTTTATTATATAGATTGTACCAATTAATGCAGGTAAAACAGAATTAAATAAAAAAACTGTTAAAGCAACTGTAACTGCTATTTCGTTTGCAATATGATATTTTGACAAAACTTCTATCGCAAATTTCTCTCGTAAACCTAATCCTGCGTATGTAATTGGGATCACATTAGAAAACAAGATCAAAGGTATGGAAATAATTGCAGAATATATGTGGAAATCGTAGAAATTATTGATCAAAATGAAGTATTGAAATATGGTAACTCCCATATAAATTCCCTGCATCATAGCAATTCTAGGAAGGATTTTTCCGTATTCCTTGAAGTAAACATCGATACTTTTATTTAAATTTAAATTCTTTATCCAGTACAAAAACAGAGGAAAAAATAATACTATTATAAAGGCAATTATCGGTATCGTAATATTAATTTTACGAAAATAAAAAATACTGGCAAAGGCTGCAAATACTAAATTGATCCAGATTTGAAAAAAGCGTTCAAGGCCCATAGACATAAATGAATGCCTCTTTGTATTATTTACAAAATACATTTTTCCCCAGACCCCCTGACCTCCAGGCAAGAGAAATCTAAGTGAATGACCAATCATGTGGGATTTGAAAATTTCAGAAGATTTAGGTTTATACTCAGGATTGACCTTTAAATAATGTCCCCAATTAATATATTCTATATAAATTTTAACAATTGTTGTTAGAAAAATTGCTAAAATCACATACCAGCGTAGTTCTGTGAATGTGTGTAATAATTGTTTAAAATCAATTTTTCTGAATATGAAATATAAAATTGTAATTGTAATTGCAATTTTAATAAAATATATATATCTGTTTTTTAATAATTTCTGCATATATTATCTTTTGCTTTAGCCTAAATCCAATAATTGATAAGGTTTGGAAACTGGCATCAGCACTTTCATTCTACCCTCTTCATTAAATACAAAGCCTAAAATATTAAGTAGAATATAATAGTCAATATATAGCTAATTACGATTTCCATTTCCACTTGTTGCGCATACCCAGCAGACTATAGAATATCACATAAAAAGGATAATAAAGAATATAAATCGGATCAAGAATATTAAATTTTAATTTGTGCTTAAGTAAATTCATTAGCCAGAAAAACAACACTGAGAAGTAATACATTGAAAATTGACTCCATTCATTTGCTACAAAAACACTTATAGGTAAATAAATATAAAATAGAAATATCAGAACAGAAATGATCTTGAAAAATGGAGATGACATCCAGAATTTGCCGTATTTTCTTTGATTACCATGATGTTTCAGTTTACTATTATTCTCGGTAACTACATCCTGGCAGGGATTATATCTGATTTGCCAATCTGTTTTTGCTATTAAATTTACTATCTGTTTGTCATCACCAGCTTCATTATGCTTTATCGAGTTATAACCTCCAACTTCTTCGAAAGCGTTCTTTCTTACGCACATATTTCCTCCAGCCCCACTGAAAGGAAACCCTATTCCTGTTGTGCATGCATAAATAGCTGTCGATGCTTGATTGCAGAATTTCTGAAATCTGCTGGTATTTATCTCTTTATAACTGCTTATTATCATTCCTGTATTTTTTGAAATATATGAGTTATAGTTTTCTATCCAATTCTGTGAAAGAATACAATCAGCATCTGTGAATAGCAAAAACTCAAAAACAGCAACATCGGTAGCTGCTTTTAAAGCAGCTTTTTTACCTTTGAATTCTACACTTTTTTCTTCTAGAATTATGGACTTCATATAGGAAAAGTTTTTACAGAAATCATTTATCAACTTTGTCGAATTATCGGTAGATGCATCATCAACAATGATAATTTCAAATTTATCTACTGGATAATCCAATTTCTGCAAACTATCGAAAAGTTGAGGTAGATTTTTTTCTTCATTTCGGCAGGCGATAAGAATGGAAAATGTATTTTGAATTGGTGATTTTACCTTCCAATTACGCAAAATACCTAAAGCCAATATTATAACAAAACACGAAAATAGCAGAACAGGAATATCCATTAATAACGAGCCTGATAGCCAAAAGTTATTTCATTTTTCCAATCTTCGTCAGCGGTTTTTTGGCTTGTGAAAGCAAGTTTGATTTTGTGATGAGTAAGTGGTGACCAGTTACAGACAAATCTACCTAGCATCTTGTTAGTAATTGTACCTTCTAACCAGTGAGTATTTTCATCAAGATCGCGATCACGTCCATTATAGTTTAGACTAGAATCACTTCCCACACTACCCTGTCTGGTGAATGAGCTATGAAGATTGAGTTGTAGATTTTCTAGTATTGTGTAATCGAGTTCTGAAGCAAACTGGATTAAGTTGCTACCTGCTGGAAATCCTAAACTCCTGTCATCTTGAGAAAATTTCGTATGAATATATTTATGCGTATAAAGCCAGGGACGAATCGCTGTAAATTCAAAAGAGATTCTGCCATTTTTCTTAAGATCATAAGAATAACCAGCCTGAACTGCATATTTGTTTCCCCACCAGTTATCCAGCAATTTTCCCACACTTAATTCATCGATAATAACGTTCGAATAGAGTAGTTGTTGATTTTTTGGAATCCAATTAAAACCGGTGTAAATGAGAACGTTGTCTCTATCGCTGAGATTATGCTCTGTAACCCTCCAAAATCCAATAGGAATTAAATAGTTTACATCTATACTTCTATTACCATACATCACATGTTCACCAAGAAAGTAATTGAATCTATCGCTTGGATGCCAGTCGAGTTTATGTGTAGCCAGATATTTATCTGGGAAATCTTTAGACCCATTTTTTGTGCTGTCTGCTACCAGGGATGCATGCAGCATCGATATACTGAAATCTTTGAACTCAAACTTTGTCGATAGATATCCGTAATCATTGCATTCATCGCTTAGAATGATACTTCCACCGATATTGCTTCCTATCTCGTACTTACCGCGACCTATCGAAAGATTCCACCAGGGAGCGACACTATATTGGAGTCGTCCTGTAATATTATCGAGATAAGTTTCTGTAGAATTACTATTCGATTGTGTCCAGCTATCTATTAGATAGGAAGTTTGGGCATAATCCTGATCAAGGCTGAAATGGCCTTTCCACCAGTTCGAATAAAATCGCAATCTATTATTAATAGTTCCAGAAAAGTATGTTCCATAATAATAGAGGTAATAATTATCTTCTGTGTCTGAAACGAAATCAACGCCGGTATACATCTCGAAACTAAATGCGGAATGCCTTGGAATGCTGGGTGACTGTAGGGAAGAAGATAAGTTGGAATTTACTATTTTTGGTTTTATCGTTTTGTAGCTGTTTTCGGTTTGGTATTGCAAAAATTTATGATTATCTTCCCGATAAGTCAGAAACATTTTCCAGGCTTGTTTAAAGTCCTGCCAGCTATTGATCGCACAATAAAAATTGTTTTCTACATTGTCATTCTGTTTGTAGCTTACGATCGTCTCAGATTGTTCAAACAAAAATGAAGTATTACTGTCAGAAGTTAACATTGGCTTGTTCCACTCAATGCTTACTTCATTTGAAAATAATGAGAATACTAAGCATAAAAAATTCATAATAAAAACATATTTTTTCATTTTTCTTCCTCTTATAGAACTTACTGTAGAAACTGGCTGTCAGTGTATTATGTCAAGACAAAACAATGAACTGCTATATTAAAATTACAGAATAATTGTCCAAATCTTGACATCAATATTCTCTTGTTAAATTTGTTCTTATTGTAGTAAAGATTATTAACTGATATCGATGTATAAGAGGTAAATGTATGGATTTGAAGGAATTAAATTACCATTACAAAAAATTTAAATTCGGGGAAGACAACTTTCATGAATTGATGAAGAAAAGAGTACATGAGATTCTATTAGTTTCAACCTTTTATGATGCTTTTATATTTGAACAGGATGGTCGCCTTTCCGAGCAGATACATGGTGAATATATGCAGCTTAACCTTAGTACTGCACCCAGGATTACCAGTGTTCCCACCGGTGTACAAGCACTTGAGCTTCTTAAGAACAAGAAATTCGATCTTGTAATCACTATGATGCGAATTGGAGAAATAAGTCCTTTTAAGCTAAGCAAGCAAGTAAAAGAATTGTACCCCGATGTGCCAGTTCTACTTCTGCTAAATGTATCCAATGATGTAGCTCAGATAGATAAAGAAAGCGAAGAAATGATGTATATTGATAACGTTTTCAGCTGGAATGGAGATAGTAAAATTTTTCTTTCGATGGTAAAATATATCGAGGATAAATGGAATGTTGCTACAGATACCGAAATTGGTTTGGTACAAGTTGTAATTCTAGTGGAAGATTCAATTCATTACTACTCTATGTTTCATCCACTTCTTTATGCCGAAATTCTCAAACAAACTCAACGTTTGATCAGCGAAGAATTGAATGATATGAATAAAAGATTGAGGATGAGAGGACGACCTAAAGTATTACTTTGCCACACATTTGAAGAAGCTATCGAACTTTATGAAAGATATAAAGAATATGTTATCGCAATTATTTCAGATATTCGCTACAGCTACAAGGGTAAGGTTCACCCGCAAGCCGGCATAAAGCTTATCAGGCATATGCATATGCATAATATAGATTGTCCTATTTTACTTCAATCATCAGAATCCGAAAATGAAAAAGATGCGTTGGATCTTGGAGTTCATTTTCTTCATAAAAACTCGAAAACACTCTTGCATGATCTGCAGAAATTCATCGTAAAGAATCTTGGCTTCGGAGATTTCATTTTTAGAAACAAAGATGGTAGTAAAATAGACCAAGCCAGTTCTATAGATGAATTTGTGGTGAAATTGCAGGAAATTCCGGACGAATCGCTGATATATCACAGCAGTCACAATCATTTCTCTGCCTGGCTGGCAGCTCACAACGAATTTCTTTTTGCAAAAAAACTTAAAGTGATAAAAGTAGAAGATTTCCAGAATACATCAGACATTAGAAATGTAATCAGTGATGTTTTTAATGAAGTAAAATATTTACGTAATCGCGGCAAAATTATCCATTTTAATCCCAATGCATTAGATGTAGAAGAAGGAATTATCCGACTTACAGATGGTTCATTTGGTGGAAAAGGTCGCGGTTTGGCTTTTCTTAATTCCCTCTTTGTTTCTATGGAATTAGAAAAACGTTATGAAAACGTTCATATAAAAATTCCCAAAACATTTATTATAGGAACAAGTGAATATGATCAGTTCATACAGAATAATGATATAGGAGCGTGGCTAACAGAAAATGAAGATCAACAAATCAAAGATCATTTTGTTTCTGGAAAGTTGAGCGAAAAACTTCAACTTGTACTGGAAGCTTTTATCGCCCAAGTTGAATATCCAATAGCTGTACGCTCCTCCGGTTTGCTGGAAGACTCGCAATCACAACCTTTTGCCGGAATTTATGAAACCTTTATGCTACCCAATAATTACCAAGAAAAAGAACTAAGATTAAAGCATCTGAAAAAGGCCATAAAACTTGTCTTTGCATCAGTTTATTTGCAGACTGCTCGTAATTACATCGAAAGCATTAATTATAAGCTGGAAGAAGAAAAAATGGCAGTTATTATCCAGGAATGTGTAGGTAGCAAATTTGGAGACTATTACTATCCTCATATATCTGGAGTTGGACAATCGTATAATTATTATCCAACCTCCTACCTTAAAAACAGTGATGGAGTAGTTTCTCTGGCAGTAGGTCTGGGAAAATCAATTGTAGAAGGAGAAAGAGCATTCAGATTTTCTCCCAATTATCCTAAACTTGAATTGATCCCTCAGGAAGAACTGATGGGAGAATCTCAAAAAGATGTTTATGTAATTGATGTAAGCTGCAATGAATTGAACTTATCTGATACAGAAGAAGGAACATTGAATAAAATTAGATTAAGAGAAGCAGAAAAACACGGTGCTCTTGATCATCTTGTCTCAGTTTGGGATTTTGAGAATAATCGATTGGTGGATGGATTAGTTGGGAAAGGCCCCAGAGTTGTAACTTTTGCCGATATCTTAAAGTATAATTACTTCCCATTGGCTAATATCTGCCAGGAAATTCTGGAAATTGGTGAAAAAGCTATGGGTGTTCCTATCGAAATCGAATTTGCTGTAGATCTTACTAAAGATGCAGCAAAAGGTATTAAACCAACATTTTATGTTCTTCAGATCAGACCTCTCACTGTTAATACAGATGAGATTTATATAAATTCTGATGATCTGGTGAAAGAAGAACTTTTATTATATACAAAAAGCGGCATGGGTAATGGAGTGATTTCTGATATTAATGACATAATCTTTATTGATCCGGATAAATTTGATCGAATGCGAACAATTGAGATGCAGCAGGAAATTGCCCATTTAAATAAGAAAATGAAAGATTTGAATAGGCAATATATTCTAATAGGACCAGGTCGCTGGGGTTCCAGGGACAGATTCCTGGGTATTCCTGTAAAATGGCATGAAATAAATAAAGCTAAAATAATCGTAGAAGCAGGGCTGAAAGACTTTGTAGTAGATGCATCACAGGGAACGCATTTCTTCCATAATCTGGTTTCTATGAACGCAGGTTATTTCACAGTTCCCTTCAATTCACCTGATGATCTTATTGATTGGAACTGGTTGAAACAGCAGCCTATCGAAGAGAAAACTAAATATTTCATTCACATTCAAACCGATGAACCAGTTATTGTTAAAATGGATGGTAGAAAAGGGATATCATTCATTTATAAATCTAACTGAAACATATTGAGAATTGCATTATGAAGCCAGGTGAATTAAGTTATTATTATAGTAAATTTAAGTATGGTGAGGATATATTTCACCATCTTATGCAACAACGGGTAAAAGAAATACTTCTTGTCGCCAGTTTTTTTGATTCTTATGTTTTAGAACAAGATGGTCGACTTTCAGAACAAATATATGGTGATTACAGACAAATGGATTTAATGATGTCACCTCGTATTACTACTGTGTCTTTCTCTGATGATGTTATGGCTGCGATGGATGAGAAAGAATTCGATGCAGTTATAATTATGATGCGTGTGGGTACAATAACTCCTTATGAATTAAGCCGGAAGATCAAAGCTAAGCAACCGAGTATTCCTGTTTTGCTACTCTTAAATAAACAATCTTATATAAATCTGATAGAAACAAGTCAAGGAAAAGCGGATTGTTTTGATGATATTTTTCTTTGGAAAGGAGATTCGAAGCTATTTGTAGCAATGATCAAATCCATTGAAGACAAATTGAATGTTGATAATGATACCAGTATTGCAGATGTACGAATTGCATTGCTGGTAGAGAGTTCAATTGATTATTATTCTGTATTTCTACCTCTTTTTTATACAGTTGGAATGGCTTTGACCCAGGAATTGATAGATGCTGAAATGGATATTGTTAATAAAAGGTTAAAAATGAGAGCCAGACCCAAAATCTTATTGGCTCACAATTATGAAGATGCAATTGAAATTTATAATAAATTCAAAGATAATATGCTTTGCATAATATCCAATGCAAATCTCAAAATCAATGATAGTTATGATTATATGGGTGGTGTAAAGCTGCTTTCGAAAGTTCGACGGACTAGCCCTGACCTACCGTTATTATTACAATCGGCAGACGAAAAAAATAGATTAGAAGCAAGAAAATTGAAAGCAGATTTCCTGTATAAATTCTCTGATAGTGTAATTAACGATCTGGAAAAATTTGTACGCACTAATCTTGGTTTTGGTGATTTTATTTTTCGTAAAAAAAATGGAGAGATCATTGGCAAAGCAAAAACTGTATATCACCTGGAAAAATTGCTAGAAAAGGTTCCGGATGAATCCATTGATTATCATGCAAAACACAATCATTTTTCTTCCTGGCTAATTGCTCATAGCGAAGTTCAGATCGCCAGGGTGATGAAAGGGATGAACTTATCTGATTTTTTATCAATTTCAGAGTTGAGAAGATTTCTGATCAATGCAATCCATGAAGTTCGGAAACAGCAAAATAGGGGAAAGGTAATTACATTTGATCCTTCCATTTTTACAGAAGATGAAAAGATCACTCAGTTAGCAGAAGGTTCGATGGGTGGAAAAGGTCGTGGATTAGCATTTTTGAATGCACTACTGGTTACTATGGAATTGGAAAAAGAATTTGAAAATACTAATATCAGGATTCCACGAACAGCTATTATCGGTACAAATGAATTTGATGTCTTCATGGAAACCAATAATTTAATTACAGATGAGATAATTCAAAATAGCGATAAAGAAATCGATACTCTATTTATAAAAAGTGAAATTTCAACGGAGCTTTTCGAAAAATTAAGTGTTCTGACAGATAATATTCAAAAACCAATAGCAATTCGTTCTTCCGGTCTTTTAGAAGATTCTCAATCTCAACCATTTGCAGGAATTTATCGCACTTTTATGATCCCCAATAATCATCCAGATAAAACTGTAAGACTTAAGCATCTTTGTGATGCTGTAAAAATGGTATTTGCATCTCCATTCCAGGAAGGTGCACGAAGGTATATAGAGAGCATTAATTATAAGATAGAAGAAGAAAAAATGGCTGTTGTTATCCAGGAGATTGTAGGTTCGGAAGATGAAGAGAATCTTTTTTATCCTCATTTTTCTGGAGCTGCTCAATCTTATAATTTTTATCCAACATCTGCTATGAGTCATGAAGATGGAATTGCTGCATTAGCTGCCGGATTGGGCAAAGCAGTTGTTGATGGTGAGCGAGCATTCCGATTTTGTCCCAGATTCCCTAGGGTTGATATGTTGGAACCTGCTGGAATAGTGGAAAACAATCAGCGGGATTTTTATGCTGTAGATCTTGCAACAACAGATATAGATTATGAAGTATTAGATGAAGATACTTTCCAAAAAAAATGTCGCATCAGGTCATCTCATCTGGATGGAGTTTTCAAAGAGATCTCTTCCATATGGGATTATAAAAATCTCCAGTTTTTGGACGGAAAATTTATTACAGGACCCAGAATGTTAACATTTCGAAACCAGATCCATTATGAAAAATTTCCTCTTTCATCGATTCTAAGAAGAGTTCTGGAAATTGGTGAAATATCATTAGGAGTTCCTGTGGAAATTGAGTTCGCAGTTACTCTAAATAACAGTCCAGATAATCCAACTTTTAATCTTTTGCAGATCAGACCTTTATCTGTAAATAAAGAAAATATAAATATAGACCTGAAAAGTGTGAATAGAGATGAGTTAATTCTGCTTACTTCGCACGGCATGGGAAATGGAATTATCGAAAATGTGAAAGATGTTGTATTTATTGATCCGGATAAATTTGATAACACCCAGACGTTAAAAATGGCAGCAGAAATTTCTAAAATTAATGATGAATTAAACGAACAAGGAAAAGAATATATCCTAATAGGCCCTGGAAGATGGGGAACAAGCGACAGATTTCTGGGAATCCCAATACGCTGGGATCAAATTTGTAAAGCTAAGATCATTGTAGAAGCCAGTCTGGAGAACTTTGTTATAGAAGCGTCGCAGGGAAGTCATTTCTTTCACAATCTGGTAGCTATGAATGCAGGTTATTTTAATGTATCTTATACGTCTGAAGTTGATTTTATAAATTGGGAATGGTTGAAAACAATTAAGCCACAAGCCGTTGGGGAGTATTTTATTCACATTAGTTTTGTTAATCCGTTAGTGATTAAAATTGACGGAAAAACAGGTCTGGCAATCATCTCCAAACCTTTAGCAAAATAGAGTTCAAAAAAAATCTTAAAAAACTTCTGAAATCCTTGACACTTAACGGTGTAAAACAATTTTTTTGCACAATAAAAAATAGAGGATGGTTGTTATGACAATGAAAGAATTTTTAGCAAACATTGCTGCAAAAAATGCAAATCAACCTGAGTTTATGCAAGCTGTTACAGAAGTTGTAGAATCTATCTGGCCAGCATACGACTCTAACCCAATTTACAAAGAAGCAAAAGTACTGGAAAGAATCATTGAACCCGAACGTGTTCTAATGTTCAGAGTTCCCTGGGTAAAAGACAATGGTGAAGTTCAAGTTAACCGTGGTTTCCGTGTAGAATTCAATAGTGCAATCGGCCCTTACAAAGGCGGGCTCCGTTTCCATCCAAGTGTAAACCTCAGCATACTCAAATTCCTCGGATTTGAACAAGTATTCAAAAACAGCCTTACAACACTTCCTATGGGTGGTGGTAAAGGTGGATCTAACTTTGATCCTAAAGGAAAATCTGATAATGAAGTTATGCGTTTCTGCCAAAGCTTCATGACAGAACTTCAGCGCCATATCGGCGCAAACACAGATATTCCTGCTGGTGATATTGGTGTTGGTGGAAGAGAGATTGGTTACATGTTCGGCCAATATAAAAGACTTCGTAACGAATTTGTAGGTGTTCTTACTGGTAAAGCTCTTAATTGGGGAGGAAGCCTTATCCGTCCTGAAGCTACAGGTTATGGCCAAGTATATTTTGCCAATGAAATGATGAAATCTAAAGACATCGATTGGGCCGGTAAAACTTGTGTTGTTTCTGGAGCTGGAAACGTTGCTCAGTATTGTACTGAAAAAGTTAACCATTATGGTGGAAAAGTAATCAGTCTTTGCGATTCATCTGGATCTATTGTTGATGAAGATGGTATCGATGCTGAAAAATTAGCTTTTGTAATGAATCTTAAAAATGTTAAGCGCGGAAGGATCAATGAGTATATTGAAGAATATCCTAACGCAAAATATTATGCAGGAAAATCAGTTTGGGATCTGGTAGGAAATGAGATTCCAAAAGTTGATATTGCTCTGCCAAGTGCTACCCAAAATGAAATCAATGAAGATCATGCAAAAGCTCTTGTAGCTGCTGGTTGCAAAGTGGTTTCTGAGGGTGCTAATATGCCTACATTTCCAGCTGGTGTGGAAGTGTTCCTGGCTGCTAAGATCCTTTACGGACCTGGTAAAGCTGCTAATGCTGGTGGAGTTGCTACATCAGGACTCGAGATGTCTCAAAACAGTCTTCGTTTAAGCTGGACTCGTGAAGAAGTTGATGAAAGACTTCATAATATCATGATCGCTATTCATGAACAATGTGTGAAGTATGGAACAGATGGTGATTTCGTTAATTATGTTAACGGAGCCAATATTGCCGGTTTCATCAAAGTTGCAGATTCTATGATTGATCAGGGTGTGGTGTAACAACTAAGTTAATATAAACTTTGCTCAAAAACATATAAATAGTTACTAAATGAAGCCCTCAGTAATGAGGGCTTCTTATTTCTGTAAAAATTTATAATGTAAACATTTAACAGTATTAAATTAAAAAAAATATCACAAAGATTGACATAAAAATCTATCATCTCTTTTTGTGCTCAAAAAAAAAGAGATGTTTATGGAGGATGTAATGGAAATGAAAGCCTTTTTGGATCGTGTAGCTGCAAAAAATCCAGCTCAGCCTGAGTTTTTACAGGCAGTTCAAGAAGTAGTTGAATCTGTATGGGAATTATATCAATCGAATCCCAGATTCAAAGATGCAAAAATTCTGGATAGAATCGTTGAACCTGAAAGAACAATCATGTTCAGAATTCCCTGGACCAACGACAAAGGTGAAGTAGAAGTTAACCGTGGCTACAGAATTGAATTTAACAGTGCATTAGGGCCTTACAAAGGTGGTATGCGTTTTCACCCAAGCGTTACTCTAAGTATTCTCAAATTCCTTGGATTTGAGCAAATTTTCAAAAACAGTCTTACAACACTTCCAATGGGTGGTGGTAAAGGTGGATCAGATTTTGATCCTAAGGGAAAATCTGATAATGAAATTATGCGTTTCTGCCAGAGTTTAATGAGCGAATTATTCCGTCATATCGGTCCGAACACAGACGTCCCTGCTGGTGATATTGGTGTTGGTGGACGCGAAATTGGCTACATGTTTGGCATGTACAAAAAACTTCGCAACGAATTTACAGGTGTTCTCACCGGTAAAGGTTTGAACTGGGGTGGAAGTCTTATCAGACCGGAAGCTACTGGTTTTGGTAATGTATATTTTGCCCAGGAAATGCTGAAAACAAAAGGCGAAAGCTTTGAAGGTAAAGTTGTTGCAGTTTCTGGATTTGGGAACGTAGCATGGGGAGCAGTTCAAAAAGTTAGCGACCTTGGTGGAAAAGTTGTAACTCTTTCCGGACCTGATGGTTATATCTACGATGAAGCTGGAATCACTGGCGAAAAAGTTGATTATATGTTGGAAATGCGTGCTTCCAACCGTGACGTTGTAAAAGATTATGCAGATGAATTTGGTGTTCCATTCTTCGAAGGAAAACGTCCTTGGGAAGTAAAATGTGACATCGCTCTGCCATGTGCTACACAAAACGAACTTCATTTGGAAGATGCTAAAAAATTAGTTGAAAACGGCTGTATGTGTGTGTCTGAAGGTGCAAATATGCCTTGTACTCCGGAAGCAATTGAAGCTTTCCATAAAGCTAGTATTCTGTATGCACCAGGTAAAGCTGCTAATGCTGGTGGTGTAGCTACATCCGGTCTTGAAATGTCTCAAAACAGCTTACGTTTCAATTGGACTCGCGAAGAAGTTGATCAGAAATTACATAGAATTATGGTCGATATCCATGATCAATGTGTACAGTATGGTACAGATGGTGATTTTGTAGATTACGTAAAAGGTGCAAACATTGCCGGTTTCATGAAAGTTGCAAGTGCTATGTTAGATCAGGGCGTAGTATAACAACGAAGCTGTTAGACCAAGGTGTTGTTTAAATATAAACTGAAATTAAATAGAGTTGAAGCCCCCGTTAATTCGGGGGCTTTTTCAAAAAAGCTAGGATTTCCTAGCAAATTTTCATTTTCTTGACAATCACAAAGTTGAATAGTTTCATCTGACATTATATAAAGGACGGAAATATGTTCACGAATGCTATTGTAAGAAAGCCAGGAAAAAGCATGATACGAGGATTAACCAACGCCACCCTTGGGAAACCGGATTATGACAAAGCTGTAATTCAGCATGCTACTTATATAAGTGCTCTCAAAGATTGTGGACTAAGAGTGACTGTATTGGAAGCAGACGAAAACTATCCTGATTCGACTTTCGTAGAAGATACCGCTTTATTAACACCACACTGTGCAATAATCACAAACCCGGGAGCATTATCTCGCAGAGAAGAGATTAAGGGAATTAGAAGTACAATAATGGATTTTTATTCTGATATCGAAGAAATAAATTCACCAGGGACGGTAGAAGCAGGTGATATAATGATGGTGGGAAACCATTTCTATATTGGATTGTCCAAAAGGACCAATGTAAATGGGGCAGAGCAGACCATAAAGATTCTTGAAAAATATGGAATGAGTGGATCTATGATCAAATTGAAAGATGTGCTGCATTTAAAAACAGGTTTGGCTTATCTGGAAAATAATAACTTACTTGTTTGCGGAGAATTTTTTTCGAATCCAGAATTAAATCAATTCAATATAATTAAAATCCCAGAAGAAGAAAACTATGCAGCCAATTGTGTATGGGTAAATGATAAAGTGCTTATACCAAAAGGATATCCAAAAGCAAAGCAGAAAATCATAGATGCTGGATATAAGGTAATCAAGGTTGATGTATCGGAATTTCGCAAGCTGGATGGTGGTTTAAGCTGTTTGTCAATAAGGTTTTGAGAGTTAGTAAAATCTGAATAAACATTATTAAATCAAAAAAACCGGCAGATACTTCCTGCCGGCTTCATTATTTCAAACTTCTCTAAATACTATTTCGAAGAACGATTTGTTTTATCGAATTCAATCTTTTCTTGAACCTGAGGAGTTGGCTTGTCATTAGAAATTGTGCATCGACCGTTAGATACTGTAATAGTACAAACTTCCCACCAAGCTCCAGGCAGTGATCCATTAGCATCATCTACGATGAAATGATTAGGACCATAAGTTGCTTCTAAAGCTCCATCAAAGAATACTTGAATAGAAGCATCGGAATAATCATCACTATTAAGTGAGTAGCAATTAACCTGAATTTCGTAAACTCCCAGATTAGCAATCTCAACTACAAATGTTTCAGGACCATAACCCTCTGTATCATCAAGATCAAGATATCCATCTGAAATAACTGAGTTGCCATAAAAACAATGTTCTCCCGCTGGATTCCAGGTATGCAGATCAAGATCTGATGTGGGTGTATTCCACCATAAGACAACTTCAATCTCAGGAGCTGTGAAATCTCCGTAAACGGTAATTATGTTACTTGTTCCAGTATCTCCATATGGTTCGTTCGCTCTTAGCTGAAGCTCATTTTCACCTGCAGCAATAGAAATATAGAAGTCAAAATAACCTGAATAATCTACATAAAATTCAGAATCGATTCCATTGATAGAAATAATTCCTACTTCTCCAGTGAATGACGCGCCCGTATCTAATTCTACCCAACCCCATACATTCACTTCATTATCATTGAAGTGTTCACCATTGTCAGGTCCCCAAACATCGAAAACCGGATATGGAGGGACAGGATAAGTTAATATTTCATTTATAGTATATGGAACATTTTCCTCTATGAAGACATAATGCACAATTTCATTGTAGCCAGGTTTATAAATCCTTATAAAGTGATATCCAGGAATTAAATAAGTAAAAGTAACTGGAGTATAATATCCTGTATAAGCACCATCTATATAAATTGATGCTCCTGTTGGATTTGTATTTACAGTTAACGAAAATCCCGAAAGTTCTTCCATAATTGTATAGATTTCGTGAGTATCTCCTTCTTCTACAGAGAATTCTGTATTGTAGCTTTCATAACCTGCTAAATCTAACGATATAGTATGAAAGCCAGGATCAATATCTAATTCTTTTGGTGTGATACCAACAGCTTGTCCATCTAAAGTTATTGTAGCTCCCGATGGTGAACTGTTAACATTTAATGTTGTTGTAACCATTTCTAAACTTGTATTAATATGATGTGTTTCCTCTTCTTCAAGCGTAAAATTTGTATAATATATTTTATAACCAGCAAGTTCTAGCCATATTTGATGAAAACCCGCTTCAATTTCTATTGTAGCTGGTGTTACTTGCTCTAATTGTTCATCGTCCAAATATATCAAAGCTCCTTCCGGATCGCTTTCGATAATTAACAATGTAGGTTCTGGATCTGTAGTTTTCTCGCATCCTATGAATAAAAAGGCTAAAATTAGCATTCCTAAAATTACAATTCGTTGCATTTAATCCTCCTAGGATTATATACTAAGAAGTTGATAGAAGTGTAATAGTGTCAAGTCTTGGATGAATATTTTATTAATTATCAAACTTCTTTTTGAATTATTTCAAAGCACGATTTATTTTATCGAATTCAATTTTTTCTTGAACTTGAGAAGTCGGCTTGTCATTAGAAATTATGCACCGACCGTTAGATACTGTAATAGTACAAACTTCCCACCATGCTCCAGGCAGTGATCCATTAGCATCATCTACGATGAAATGATTAGGTCCATATGTAGCTTCTAAAGCACCATCAAAGAATACCTGAATAGATGCATCAGAGTAATCATCGTAATCTAAGTCATAGCAGTTAACTTGAATTTCATAAACACCCAGATTAGCAGTTTCAACTACAAATGTTTCAGGTCCATAACCCTCAGTATCATCAAGATCAAGATATCCATCCGAGATGTCAGCACCATAATAGCAATGTTCTCCAGCTGGATTCCAGGCATGCAGATCAAGATCTGCAGATGGAGTATTCCACCACAGTACAACTTCAATTTCCGGAGCTGTAAATTCTCCATAAACGGTATAAACACTACTTACTCCTGTGTCACCATATGGTCCATTAGCTCGTAATTGTAAATCATTCTCACCTGCAGCGATGGAAATATCAAAATCGAAATATCCATCAGAAGCTACATAAAATTCAGAATCGACTCCATTAATGGATATTATTGCATTATCACCAATGTAAGCTGCTCCTGTATCCAACTCAACATAACCCCAAACATTAACTTCGTTGTCGGTAAAATGTTCATAATTATCAGGTCCCCAAATGTCGAAAACCGGTATTGGAGATACAGGTAATTGAAGAGTCTCAGAGATCGTATATGTCTGATTGGGCATAACATAAATATCTTCTACAACTTCATTAAAACCAGGTAAATAAATCCTAATTGAATGATTGCCTAATTCAATATTTGTGAATGTAACTGGTGTGAAATATCCAGTATATGCTCCATCGATGTATACCGATGCTCCTGTTGGGTATGAGTTTACAATAAGAGTTGTGTTCAATAGTTCTTGCATTACTGCATTAATATTGTATGTGTCTCCATCTTCTACAGTAAATTCTTCTGTATAGTCTTCATATCCAGTTAATGCTAGAGTTATTGTATAGGCACCGGGATCAATTTCTAACTCCTTAGGTGTAAGACCCACAACTTCTTCACCTAAATAAATTGTAGCACCAGCTGGTATACTGGTTACAATTAAAGTTGCAACTGGATCTGCTTCTTCTTCACAACCCATGAATAATAACATCGAAATAATAAGCAATCCGAACAATAAAAATTTCTTCATTTTTCCTCCTAATTTTTTTCAGATGAAATACTTGATTTGCAGCTCTTTATGTCAAGTCTATAAAATTGTAATCATTGCAATGAACAGTGTTCACGCATGCAAGTGTAAAAGAATAAAATATTTACAAAACAAATAAAAAAAGAATTAATATTTGATTATTTATACATTAAGTTGAAAGCTTTTTAGCTAGCAATTGAAAAACCAAAAATTTCATTTTATAATAACATAAGATTTTACAGCGTTGAATAAATTTCTTTACTTCACAAACTAAGTTTCGTAAATGTACCTTATTCTACAAGTGGAGGTTGCCATGAACCAGCATATAGCTGAATCTGCCATAATTGGCAGAAACAGCAATTGGGGTTTTAACTGTATAGTAATGGATAATGTGAAGATCGGAGAGGATTGTCAGATTGGACATAATGTAATAATATATGAAGAATCAATAATTGGAAATGGGGTTCGCATTGATGATAATTCGATTATTGGTAAAAAACCATTGAGTTCTCCTCGTAGTATTTTTAAGGTAGATCCCAATTTAAAACCTGCAGAAATTGGAAATTTATGCCAGATCGGGGCAAATGTTGTAATTTATGTTCAATCAAAGATTGGAGATAATTGTTTGATAGCAGATATGGCAACAATACGGGAGAATGTTGAAATTGGTAATTTGAATATTATAGGACGCAACGTTGCAATTGAGAATTTCACAAAAATTGGTAATCGCTGCAAAATAGAAACCAATGCCTATATAACTGCTTATTCACAGATCGGAGATTACTGTTTTGTAGCACCTGCAGTTGCTACCAGTAATGATAATTACATGGCTCGTGATAAAGAGAGATTCAATCATTTCAAAGGTCTAACTATGAAAGATGGAGCTCGAATTGGAGTAAATGCAACAATATTACCGGGAAAAACAATTCATGAAGACGGAATGGTAGCAGGTGGAAGCGTAGTAACTAAAGATATAACGGCAGAGGATATCTGGCTGGGAAATCCTGCCCGGAATATAAAGAAAGTAGATGAAGCGCAGCTTCTAAAAAATAATTTGGATAAGAAAAAATGAAAGCCTTAGTAATAATACCCACCTATAATGAAGCAGAAAATGCTGCTGCAATTATTGCAGAAGTATTGAAACAAGATAAAAACCTTGATGTATTAATTGTTGACGACAATTCTCCTGATAAAACAGGACAAATTGTAATGGATTTAAAGAAAAAAAA
>SWBY01001330.1_pt1 | contig 114759 bp, 151 predicted proteins | sample 4693071 | NCBI WGS metagenome assembly SWBY01 (sample SAMN10267273, study PRJNA491770) | bioreactor metagenome | isolation source: DHS bioreactor inoculated with marine methane seep sediment | place: Japan: Omine Ridge, Nankai Trough | collected 2006-05-06 | reverse complement strand
CCCCCCGACGACTCAGGCGTGTACGCGGATCCGAACACCGAGGAGCCCGCGTTCGACCCGGGCCAGGAGCCAGACCCGTGGGGATATTACCCGAGCGTGGACAGCGTCGACAGGCTCAGGCCGGTCGGCGACGGTCGATACCATCTGGAGGAGGCCCAGCCCGAGGTCGACACCGCCGGGAGACTCAGGCCAATCGGCTCCGGCAGATTCCACCTTCCAGAGGGAGGGCTAGAATCAAAGCCCCAGCCCGCCGAGTCCGAGTCCAAGGGTTCGACGGGCAAGTGGGTGGCGGGTATCGCCGCCGTGCTGGCCGTGGGAGGTATTGCCTGGTGGATCGCGGCCGATAAACCGAACGATTGACGCTGGCCCCAAGCGTGTGTGACGATCCGGGGGCAAGGAGAACCATCTGATGGGAACTCAAGACAGAGCAATGTTGGGCAAGAAGTCGCCCCGAACGCAGATGGCGCTCCGGCGCGTGGCCGCCGCCGCCGCTGTCGCCGCCAACGCGGCCGTTCCGGAGCTTCTGACGACGGCAGAGCGATTGGCTCTCACCGATCCTGAAAACCACAAGCTGGTCTACGACACCAGCATGGCGCTCCTGATGCTTTGGGATGGCGCGGTCTGGCAGGTGACCTGATGTACGAATGGGGAACCAACGCGCTGCCCGTCGGTACGTTCGACGGGCAAGTACACGTAGACGCCAGGGGCAAGGTCCGCCAGTGGGACCTGGCGAACGAGGTCTGGATCGACAAGCCCACGTTCTCGCTGGTCGAGTCCTGGAACCAGGAACTCGGGCTCAGCGGCCAGAGCGTCAGCCAGAACTTCATGACGGAACTGATGCGAGTGGCCACGGTGCTGCCCCAGGTGTGGGACGGCGTCTACGACAAGGCCCTCATCGAGATCATCTGGCACACGCCCGACGGCCCGGTGGAGCGACTCGCGGACCTCACGCTAGCGGAGTTCGTCGCCTACGTTCAGGCCAACGGTCCCCAGGCCGGCGGCGTGTACACGAGCGACTGCTTGCTCCGGATCTACGAGGTCGTCGACCCGGTGCTCTCCATCGCCCGCATGCAGAGCCAGAACCGCGTCTTTGGATCCATGAAGGGCCGAAAGAGCTACTTTGGAGCCTACGGTCGCCAGACGCCCGAGACGGGCAACGAGGTGCGGGCCGGCTACGGCACCAACTTCACCGACTACTGGAGCAACTCTGGCGACCTCATCGACCGGATGATTTCCACGAAGTGGGGCCCGTCTCCTCCCAGCGAGGAGTCCAGGGTGCTGTGGTACCCGGTCAAGAAAACCAACATGTACCGATCGACCGCCGGCCACTACCGTATGGGAGGGGTCAACGGCAGGCGGTACTGGGACAGCGGGACCAACACCTTCGCGGACATCGCGGCGCCCAGTGACTGGCAGCGTGACTCCTCTGACCCGACCCCGCTTTGGGTCTACACCAACGAGAACCCGGCCGACACCGAACTGCATGTCGTCTCCGCTTCCGAGGGCGAGACGATGGGTTCTTCCGTGGTGTGGAAAGCCAGGTCGGTTGTCGTGGCCGTGCCGATCGAACTCATTGCGGACAACGCCTTGAAGGCGTTCGTCATGATCCCCATGGGCATCTCGGACTTCACCGTGCAGACGCAGGCCGACGTGTCCGGGCACAATGTGGTCGCGCTCAACGAGTACGGAGGCAGCCCACGCTCGAAGTTCCTGCGCGTGGTCGCCAACACGGAAAATCCTTCGCCGAACATGATTCGGTGCAAGGTCTGGGACTCCCTGCATCTCATCGGGCCCAAGCCAGCCAACTCTTCAAGCAACGTGTCGCTCGATTCGTCGGCGGTTCCGACGAAGCTGCGCGTGTACATCCGCAACCCGGTTACTGGCGTGCGCGGAGCTTACGCGGACCGAGCCGTCGAGAAGATCATGCGGAAAAAGGACATGCCCCTTGCATGGCTCCTGTGCCCTTGATAGTCTGCCTTTGGGACCACTGAACTAATACGGGTCCTCAACCAGGGGTTCTTGAGCTAACGCGGAACCTCAACCAGGGGTTCTTGAGCTAATGCGGAACCTCAACTGAAGCCCGCGCCGCTAAACGACGCGGGCTTCGCCCATTTTGTCAGGCGGGTTCGATGGCGAGGGTGATTTCCTCTTCCATCAGGCGGTCGACCTCCTTGAGGTAGACGCGCATTGGCTCATCGGGACGGCGCAGGGCCTTGTCGAAAAATTCGAAGGCTCGCACTTCCTCGTCGCAGACGCGCATTGCTGCCTCGACGGCCGTTTGCGCAGGCGCGCCCTGTTGCAGACGCTCGCGGGCTTCCTCGACCCCCCTGGGGATCGCGTAGTGCATGGCGCTTTCCACTTCTGGAAAACCGACCTTGCTAAGGCGTTCGACTCGCTCGCCCGCCTCCTCGGCGGTAGCGCCGAACGCCATGCAGCACACGCCGTACAGCAGGGATCGCTCGTCAATCTGGATCGGTTCAGGATCCGGCATCGGTGGGAAGTCGTCCGACAGGACCGGTCCTTCGCACGTGGACAACGCGTTGGCGGGTACGGAGCAAGCTTTGCTGGTAGGCATGGAGCGACCCTAACACAGGCCTCGATTCAAAGCCCCTGCAACGATTCGGCTAAGCGTTGCAGGGGACTACGAAACCAGGGGACTACGAACTTTTTCTTGACCAATTGGGGGGCGCGTGGCAAGTAGACGTCGCGGGCCGACCGAGGCCGGTTATCTACTCGTAACAGACCTTCCGGCCTCACCACCTTTGCCCGCGATGACGGAGCCCTTCTCGGAGACGAGCGGGGCTTCGACCATTTTGTCTCGTTGACGCGGCCAAGGCCCTATGTGACGATTCGGTGGCACCGCAACGTCCCGACCCACAGGTGAACCGATGTACGAATGGGGAAACGCCACCCTTCCAGCCAGCAACCCGACCGGTCCTCTATTCGACGGCCAGCTATACGTCGACGACCAGCAGCAGATCTGGCAGTGGGACGCCACTGGCGGAGCTTGGCGCCACCGCGACGACTTCCACCGCGTGGAGTCCATGGCGCAGGAGTGCGCCACCAATGGCAACTCGGTTACCACGGGGCCATTTCGGTATGTTCATAGCCGGAACAGCAACCAGTGGGATGACATCTTCAACCGGTCTTTCGTGAAGCTGGAATGGCGCGACCCCAGTCCCCCGTACGCCCTGGTCACTACCCAGCGCGTCGCGCACATGGACACGGCCGAGCTTACGACGTGGATGCAGGCGAACGGGCCGCAAGCAGCCGGCCGCTTCACCGCCAATTGCTTGCTCACGGCCTACGAGGTGGTGAGCCCCCAGATGCGAATCACCCGAATGATGGCCATGCACCGTATGTACGGATCGATGCGAGGCCGAAAGGCCTACATGGGGGCCTTCGGCCGGAAATTGGGAGACACGGCCAACGGCGAGTACAAGAACGCGGGCTATGGTACGCGGTTCAAGAACTACTTCGGAGCCGCCAACCTGTGCCGTGACTTGATCCAGGACATTTGGGGCCAGACTCCCAACCCAGCCGATCCCAACGACGGGCGCGCCCTCTGGTTCCCGGTGGCAAAGAAGTCCGGGAAGTACCGGATCGGCGATGGTTCTGAGGTTTACCTGGACGGCCCTGGCCTCAACGGCCGCATGTGCTGGGACACGAACACCCAAACCTACGTCACGGCTCCCGCCGGAGCGTATCAGCCCGCCGGTACCGATGTGAGGTGGCTGTCCGTGCAGGAGCCCTCCGGTACCACGATCCAGATCGACCGCATGACCTCAAGCGTCACCAAGGGGTCCGGCTTTGCTCGCGACCGCCTCGGGATCGTGGTGGCTGTTCCCATCCAGTCCGCCGGAGACAACGCCCTCAAGAGCGTGTTGCTCTACCCGATGGGTATCACCCACGTGACGCTCAAGATCGACCAGGACTTGGGGCTTGCCTCGGACATCTTCGTGGTCAACGAGTACGACGTCACCTCCCAGACTCCGATCAAGCTCCGCGTGCCTGGGGCGTCGGTCGAGAACCCTGCCGCCAACATGTTCCGGATGCCCATGTCCCAAATCGCCGTGATGCTGGGCGTCAAAGGGGTCGTTCGCAAGACCGGGCTCGACGATCCGGGCATCCCCTCGCGGTTGTCGTTCTACCTGCGCGATCCGGTCACTGGTTTGCGAAGCGCACTCGGCGACCGGCAAATCATGAAGGTCATGCGCAAGAACAACGTCCCGCTGGCTTGGGCCGAATCGCCCCTGGAGTAGCCGGTGGACCAGGCAGCCATCGACGCCCGGCGCCAGGAGTTGTCCCGAGAGTATCCGGAGGACTTCGAGGATCCTCTGGAGTACTACGACGAGGACCACGACCTGGACGACGTCGACGAGGCGACGCTCTTTGCCCTGCTGGCAATGCAGGCCAAAGCGGACCCGAGCTTCAAGTACGAGGACCACGTCGGCCCTCCAAGGCTCGTCACAGCCGGGGATCGGGTGTTCGAGCAGACGGGCGAGGAGGATGGGGTTGCCGTGTTCGGCCACTGGTCCACGGCTGGAGACTTCCTGGCGGACGTGAGGATGTCCGACAGGTTCCACGAGTTCTACGGGGATTCAGAGGGGCGGTTCAACGAAGAGTTCTGGGAGTATCCGGTGCCCCTGTACCACGGCACCGACGACCTGGAGGGCGTGCTGGCCGAGGGAATCAACCCCATGTCGGAAACCAGGGGCATCAGCAACCGCTCGGTGGGAGCGGCCGTGTTCACGTCGCTGAACGATGGGGTCGCCGACCAGTACGGCTCCGGGACGGACGGCGGCGTGGTCATGATCGACACGGAGGCGATGAAGCGCGACGGCTACACCCCGTTCGTGAGTCAGGAGCCGGAGGTCCTGGAAGAGGAACTTTCGGCGGCCCTGATGCACCGGCTCGGGCAGCAGTACGACATCGAATACTCGGACTCGGGCATGGATCCGGACACCGTCGTCATCGACGGACGGGTGCCCAAGCAATACCTGACGGACACAAGCTCCGCCGTGTGATAGGATGCTCTTCGAGGCCCCTGAACTAGTAGGGGGCAAGAGAACCGAGGCCCCTGAATTAGTAGGGGGCAAGAAAATTGAGGCCCCTGAACTAGTAGGGGGCAAGAGAACGGGGCCCTGGTCGTAAACGTCCGGGGCCCCACCCTTTTGTGGGTTCGTGCCGGGGCCCAGCCGTGGTACAAATAGGCATGCCCAAGACAGTCAAGCTCCAGTCGCTCACCTACAAGGGTGTCCAGCTAGCCCTCAACAAGCTCGCCGTCATGATTGCCTCGGGGGCGGCCGGAACCATCGAGATCCTGTCGGGGGGGTCCAGCCTCGGGCAGCGAAACGCCATCGACTTTGGTGACGGCTTCGAGATCGACCCTGTGGGCGGCGGGGTGACCTGTAATTACCCCGAGCACGTCACAACCCTGGAGCGGCTCGCGATGGCGCCGCGTCGGGGCACGACCGTCTACGACACCGACGAGGACCGGCAGTACTGGTACGACGGCACAAGCTGGGTCGCGGCGGTCGGGGGGGTGGAGATCCTGGACGGCGGTTCGAGCCTGGGACAGCGAACCGCCATCGACTTCGGTGACGGCTTCGAGGTCGCTCCATCGGGCACTGGGGTGACATGCGACTATCCTGAGCACCTGACCACCGTGGAGCGGCTGGCGATGACGCCGCGACTCGGCACGATCGTGTTCGATACCGACGCCATTCGCCAGTTCTGGTTCAACGGCGGCACGTGGGTGGAGGTCTAGGATGTACGACTGGAAGGGCAATCCGCTTCCGTCGACCAACCTCGACGGCCCGCTTTTCGACGGACAGATCTACGTCGACGACAAGAATCAGGTCTGGCGCTGGGACGCTTCACTTTCGGTATGGCTGCGCGAAGAGCAGATGTACCTGCGCGAGACGGCTCGGTTCTGGATCGAGGCCAGTGGCCGGCCGATCGCCACCACGGCGCTGTCGCGGTGCTACAACAGTCGCGTGCGCAACCAGTGGGACACCCACTACACCCGAACCATGTGCGAGCTTCGGACCTCGCAGAGCGCCCAGACGCTCTTCCGGGCCCACATGGACTCGTCGGAGCTTCAGTCGTGGGTGTTCGGAGCCCTCGACACCTCGGGGCCCCAGTACGACGAGAACGCCGAGGTCATCGTGTACGAGGTCGTCGACCCGACCATCCGGTGCAGCCGGATTCAGGTCTGGAACTCCGTGTACAGCACGGCGCGAGGCCGAGCCGCCTACAACCGCAAGTACGGTCGGTCCAGCCTGGGGCTTCCGGAGAACTACACCTGCGACCCGAAGTGGCGCGGCGGCGGCCCGTACTGGGCGGACGCTTGGACCGAGCCGGGCCGGGACTTCCTCAACGCGTTTCACGCGCTGGTGGGCCCAGTGAACCCGAACGTGAGCGATGGGCTGATCTGGTTCCACAGTTCGCACCGAAACCTGTACAACCAGCCCCGTGTGGGCTCGCGCGTCGTTGTCCCGGGCTCGAACGAAAAGACGGTGTACAACTCGTCGAGCAACACCTACGTCCAGAGTTCGGGCAACTTCGTCGTCGGCACGCCCAAGGTGTTCTATCGATACGGCGTGGCTCCGACGCGGCAGCTTGACGATCCTGGCTCGTGCGTTTCGGGAAACGACGTGCTGCACAGCCAGGTGGGTGGCGTCATGGTCTATCCGCTCGTCAACGGGGACGAGTACGCCTTTTACGTCAAGCCCATGGGCATCGATTGGGTGGCCTTGTCGTTCGATTCCACCGCTCCGCACCAGATCGTGGCGATCACCAGCTACGGCAACACGCCGGAGGACTTGCGGCGCGAGCCGGCGGGAAGCTGGAACGGCCCCCAGAACCTGAGCTACCGTTTCCCCCTGTGGAACGCGGTGCCGATCACCGAATCGTTCATGCGCACCTCGATCGACAACGCCAACACGCCCAAGCGAATCCGCTTCATTGCGCGCAACCCAACCACTGGCGTGATCTCCGAGCCGTTTGCCACCGAGGTCGAGGTGGTCACGCGCAAGGCCAACATCACGAAGTGCTTCGAGCCCCGACGCGTTCGTTGACCAATCCACCCTGCTGAGCTAGCCTGGGTTCTGCGGCCCCGACAACCAAGCTGGGGCCGAATGGCGGCCCCGACAACCAAGCTGGGCGCCGCACAGCGGCCCCGACAACCAAGCTGGGGCCGCATCTAATTTGGGGTGTCGTCCAATTGGCAAGACACTGGTTTCTGGTACCAGCGATCGGGGTTCGAGTCCCTGCACCCCAACCAGCCTTCGTGGTATCCTGCCTCCATGATCGGCGCATTCATCGGCAAACAACGCCCCCGCACCCAGATGGCCCTGCACCGTATGGGGCAGGCGGCTTCCAATGTGATCACCTCGTTCGGGTCGTCCTTCGTGTTCCGGCCGGGCGCCCAGACCTCGGGCAACGTCTACGGAACCTGGGCGGAGCTTGTGCAGGCGGCGGCTTCCCAGCAAGGCACCAAAGAGGTCTACTTCGACGATTCCGTCGACGAATGCGAGATCCCAGCGGGCACGTGGGACCTGGGCAGCTACACCCGTCTGGTGGGTCGGTCCAAGGGCTTGGAGTCCGCCCCCTGCGAGTGCCAGCTTGTCGACGGGGCGCGGCTCGTCAACGTGTTCGAATTCGAGGCTCTGGCTATCGTGTCCAAGAGCGACGCCCCGGTCATCCGGACCTCCGACTACGGGGGGGACGGGGAGGTCGTGTTCCGGCTGGCGAAGGGCTCCAGCCTCACGACGGCCGGCGCCGCACCGTTCTTCGTCACGGACGGTGGGCCTTTCACTGGCACTTGGTGGGTGGCCGACGACAGCCGCCTGGTTGAAGGCACCGAGCCCGTGCTCCGGGCTCAGGGCAGGGGCACGACGTTGCATGTCATCGCGGCCGACGTTGGCGTGGTGGAGGACAACACCCTGCACGGACTTCCCAACACGACCGTGATCGGCCAGATGGCGAGCGTGGAGGCGAGCATTAGCTTCACGCAGGTGTCCCAGCCCAACGCGATGCCCGGTATCCGCGTGCTGGAAGGCAACGGAAGTCCGGAGGGCGTCGCTATGGGCATGGCGGGCGACATGTACGTCGATCGGCTCGGTGGTGCGGGAGCCACATTCTGGGTCAAGGAGTCTGGCAACTTCACGGATACCGGCTGGGTCCGTAAGTAGAAGTTCTTCCAGCCTTGTCGCGTATGGGGGGGACTGATAGCATACGTCCATGTTGATCTCGGTCCATGCTGGCCCCGACGGCGGCTACGTCGTACAGGCTCAAGACGGGCGCCAGTTGTCGGTGACGACGGATTGGGACTTCCCGCCCCTGGCGAAGGCACTTGGTTGGAGCGGACGGTTCACCAAGCGCAAGTACGGCACGGGCTGCTCGGCTCGCCTGCAAGCGGCGGCTGACTGGCTCGACAAGCACCTCGGGCGTAGCGTCGAGGATCCTGGCTACTTCGAGCCGCTACCAGCCGGCACCCTGACCGTCGAGCTTGCGGCCGTGGGCAACCCGGACTTTGGCGAGCCAGCGCGTATTGGGGTTCCGAGGCGCCGCGCCACTGTCGGCTCGCTCCAGGAAGCGAGCGCCGTGGTCCGCCAGTACATCAACCAGAACGGGCTAGGATCGGGCAACTGGGCCGGTGGGACCGTGCGGCAAGGCAAACGGCCCGTGGCGCGCGTGTCTTACAACGGGCGGGTGTGGAGCGTCGATGGCAGCGAAACGTCGCTATACACCCCTTCCGGCAGCACCAGGGGCAAGCGTAGCGTTAGGGCGAACCGGCGAGCGTGCCGGTGTCGAGGTTGAGGTCCTATGGATTGGCTACTGGCAGCAGCGGCGTTCGCGCCGCCAGAAGACGTGGTGAAAGCAGGCGCTGACGCGGCCAGTACCCTGACCCAGACTGCTCTGGGATCCATGCTCGTGCTGACGCTCATCGTGTGCGGCCTGCTCGGGTGGCTCGTGGTCAAGGCCAAGAACGCTCACCTCGCCGACAAGGACGTCATGCGCGAGCAAATGCTCCAGCAGGCCATCCAGAGCCGCGAGCTTGCGGCCGAGACGACCAGGGGGTACGAGGCGTTGATGCGCCTTGTGCAGGCGAACTCGGAGCAGTCCGCTCAGGTGCTGGCGGGGCTTGGCAAGTTGTCAGAACAGGTGCGCACGATGGCGAGCGACTCCGCCGGCCATTGCCGGGATGCGGAGCAGGTTTCGGCCAAGATTGACGCCCTGGTGTTGGCGATCCCGAACGTGGATCACGACAAGTACTATCTCGCGACAAAGGGGGGACGATGATCGCGAGGATCTGCGCCATTTGCAGGATGCTGTTGGGCATCAAAACGGCCAGGGAACGGCAACTCGACCACGACTTCGAGCTAGCTCGGGTCGCAAGTGAAGGGGGGTCGAAGGCTCTGACCAAAGCTCGAAAGAACATCGAGCAAGCCCAGTTCAACATCCACGCCAGGGTCGACAGTTTGGACGAACAAACGGGAGAATTCAGTGGGATCCAGCGAAGATAAGCGTAAGAAGGGCACCAAGACGTCCGGTTCAGGTGGGTACTCGCTGATGCTGAACGACACCCTGCGTAGGGAGAGCGGCAAGACCAGGCGAAGTGCGCACCAGGCCTTTGAGAAGGCAAGGCAGGTTTCTGATCCTCCCCCCATCGAATCCGAAGCTCCGCCGTCGCGCGCCGAGCTTGCGCCACCCCGGGCGCCGATGCCCACCGACCCGGCGGCGGCCGGCGCCGAGGTCAAGGCCGCCACGGTGGCCCTGACCACCAGCGTGGACCAGATCTGCGAGGCTCTGGTGTTGGTGTTCGGGGAGATGAAGGGCTCGACCACCACCTTGGCGGCCGTCACCCGGGTGCTCATGCTCCTGATGCTCGGCCAGATGGTGGCGTTCGGGTTCATGGGCTACATGGTCTGGCGCCTGGAGTCGGTCGTGGACCAGGCCGAGAGCACCCGGCTGGAGCAGGCCCGCACCACGGTCGAGATTGCCAAGCTCAACAAGTCGTCGGAGGCGACCAAGCGAAGCGTGGACGAGGTCAAGTCGGCCGCGAAAGACGCGCCAAAGGTCGAGATCGTCGCCGACGAGAACACCCCTGGCAGTGCGGTGGTCCGGATCGTGCCGCCCTCCAAGTCCACAGAACCTCACCCGTCGGCGTCGTCGCCCTCGGTGGTGATTCCGCTCAAGCTCGACGAAGCCAGGGAGGGTCCGGCCGGCCGTTGAGGCTTGACTGGCCCCCGGGTCGTGGGCATCTTCAGACCACGGCCTCGTAGCTCAGCGGTCAGAGCGGCGAGTTTTAGCCTCGCGTTCGTCGTGGGTTCGACTCCCTCCGGGGCCTCCATCCTACCTCCTCATCTCGATCCCTGGTAAGCTACCAGCCATGAGCCGATACGACAGCCTGGAGGACACCTCCACCATTCTCGGAACGATCGACAAGGCCTCCGAGCTACTTGCGGATGGCGGAGCCATCGTATTCAGCAGCCATCCCCAACGTAGATGGCACAGCACGTGGCCCGACACCATGGAGATCATCGAGAAGGGCAACGACGAAGACGGCGACGAAGAATACCGGGCAATATGGGCCAACGTCCCGCGCAGGGACGTGATGGGCTTCTTTGAGGACGTGGACTGGGGGGAGGTAGGCGACATCGCCGGCCTGTCCCGCGATGAGGTGGTGCGGCTTTCCAACAGCCGAGAAACGATGGACAGGGCGATCCTCGTGTACCTGATGGCCGCAGCGCTCGGATGGGAATCGATTTCCTCGGACGTCTTTGAGGATACGATGATTTTCTCCCGCCTCGACATGAAGGAACGCTGGCCTTACACCCTGCGCGACGCGTAGCCTCCTCCTTATCCCCGTCGGAGCTTGTGGTATCCTCGGGCCATGAATTCGATGGGTCCCCCCAAGTGCCAGTGGATGTTCGACCACTGCATGGCGGAGCGCCACGGGCAACTGGCCGCGTGCTGGTTCGTCCGCGTCTACTCCAACGGCCGCGAGGTCGCCAACGTACCCGAGTACATCTCGGTGTGGCAAGGCGAGCACCAGACGTTTGCGAGGCTCATCGCCACCCGTGAAGCCGCCCGCATGTTCGGGTTCAACCCGCCGGATCGGGAGGCCATCAAGCGAGAGGCTCGCACTCTGGTCAACGCCTTGGTCGAGGACCCCGACGGGGTGTTCCACCGCAAACCAGTCGGGGAAAAATGGAACTGGGTCGGGCTCGCATGCTTCTGCAACTGGTACTTCTGGCTCCCAGAGGGCGGTCGCGAGGAGGTGCTGGGCGACATCCGCCAGGGAAACAGCATCTGGGCCTACTGGATGGTGAACTTCCGGGGCGTGTGCCCCTCCGAGGTAGCCCAGGACCCCTTCTATCACGCGTTCGACGATCCCCCCCCGCCTCTGAGAGAGAACTGGGAGGACTGGGAAAAGACGCCGTTCGACCCGTTCCTTCCCTCTTGGAACCAGAAGGGCGTCGCCTCGAAGCCCGCGAGCGCAGCGTCCTCCGGTTGGCCGGTGATCGGCCCGAGGCCTGAGCCTTGGCCCCTGCTGCCCCTTGGCCCCGGCATTGGCTCAATCCCGGGCATGCCCCCTCCCTGCACGCCGTTCCCGAAGTGCGCCATGGACCAGGCAGCGGCCGTGGGCCTCCCGATGCCGTGCTCCCCGGCGCCACAGTGCCTCTGGACGGTCGCCGAGCAGGTAGCCGCCATCAATCCCGCCATGGCGCTCACGAGCCGCCCAGACGGCCGTGGAGCCTACCAGTCGGCCCCTTCCACTGAGCCCGCCAAGAAAAACGGCTGGGTCGTGCCCGTCGCAGCCGTCGGCGTGGCTTTGGCGGCCGGCCTGGTGGTCGTGGCGATTTCTGAAGAATAATCGGCTGGCGCGTCAGATCGGCCCATGCCGCCTGATACAGTGGCGCCATGAAGCGTAAAGACCTGCATCCAGACACTCGGAAGTTCATGGACGACCTGCTCGCCGCCGGAAAGGTCCGGCTTTCGGACAAGGCGGAGCTTCCAAAGCTCGACGAGGCGGTTCGCCGGGTCATGTGCGATCTGACCCCGAGGGAGCTTGAGGTGCTGCGCAAGCGCTTTTCGATTGGTCGCAAGTAGGCGACGGGCGTACCATTGCGCCCATGGTGTCGACTGTTTGATTCCCAGCGGCGCCTCCGGTAGGATCATGGCGCGAATGGAGAACAGTACGAATGCCTAAACCTCCCCCAGGCGTATACACAGGTGACAGCCGTGTCCGCAATGCGCGGGAACAGATGGCACTCAACCGGCTCCGAGGGTACCTGCTGTACCTGTCGCAGAACATTCCGGAGCGGATGACCACGGTCGAGCGCCTCGGCCTGCCAGATCCAGAGGACCACCGCTTCGTGTGGGACCTGGACCTACAGGAGATGTTCTACTGGGACGCGGGGACTTGGTTCCTCATCGGTCCCGGAGGCGCCGGCCTTGACGAACTGGTCAAGATCTCCGCCACGGACACGACCGCCGACTTCCTGCTGGCGAAGCTCGCGGCCGGGCCCGGCATCAACCTTGTGCCCCAGAACGTCGGCGCCAACGAAACCCTGCGTATCGACAACACTGGCACCGGAGGGGTGACGGGCTTCTATGCCGACGGCGGCGTGGCCGTCAACGACCTTGTGTCCATGCAGACGGGCGTGCCCATCCCAACCGTCATACCCACGACGGCGGTAGCCAACGCGGCCGTGGTCGCGGGGTTCGTCTCCAACGTCGCTGCTGGCGTCGCCACGGTGCAGTACGCTGGCGAGCTTGGTGGCTTCGTGGGCCTGAGCCCGCACACCGAATACTACGCGGCCGTCGGGGTCCCTGGCAGCATCCTGCCGAATCCCCCGCCTGCCGGCAACATCCGGCGCAAGGTCGGCATCGCTAAAGACGCAACAACACTCGTGATCCGCGTAGACGCGGACTACCTGATCCAAGCATAGGGGCCCAAGATGCCGCGATTCAAGTACCTGGGAGAGCCGTCAAAGTTCACTTTCGTCAAAACGGCTGGGAAGCTTCTCAAGATCAAGCTCCGGCAGAAGGACGGCACCATCCGAACCTTGGAGCCGGTGGCCCCCGCCACTTACTTCCCCATCGGGGAGGACCTTGGATACGACCTTACCGACGAGCGGTCCGTGTATCAGCTTCGCGCTGACACCCGCTACGAAGAAATCGTCTGATAACTAGCTGAAACGGAACGTTTAGGAGCACCAACATGGCAAATCGAAGGGCGATCGTAGCAGGGCCCCAGTCATACCAGGAAATCGGATCGGCCGGCATTGCCGCTGATTATCTGTCCGTAGGCGCGACCGGTATCGTCGGCACCGCCGGAAGCATGGCCATTTATGGCGATGAAACTGGCAGCGGCACTGACAAGACCCTCGTCATCGGTGAACAGGGCAACACTGACACCGGCAACGTGGTGCACTTCTTCGGATCGGCCACCGGGCCCGGTCTGTTGGACGGCGTCGTCAAGATTCACGGTAACCTCGAAGTCGAGGGCACCGAGAACGTCCTCGGAGACGCCACTTTCGAGGCCAACGCGACCTTCGAAGGCAACACGACCTTCGGCGACAATTCGGCGGACACGGTCACGTTCGTAGCTGGCATCGCAAGCGACATCCAGTTCGACGCCATTGGAGGCGGCGGCGGCAACCGCACCATCGACATCGAGGCGTCCACTGCGGCTGGTACCAGCCTCGTGCTCGGCTCTGGCGCAGCAGGCGGCGCAGGCCCATCGAACGGTGGCGACATTTCACTCGTTCCGGCGGCAGGCATCGGTGGTGGCTACTACGGCGAGGTGCTGATCGGCAACCCGTCGCGCGTCGACCCCAACGACGGCAAGAGCGGCCCTGCGATGCTCCTGAACACGGGCAACCCTAACCAGGCTGGCTTTCGCTGGAACTCCACCGACACCAAGCTCCAGTACCGCGTCGACAACACGACGACATGGGTCGACCTCGTCGGCGGCGGCGGCACCCTTCCGCCCAGCACCGACCAATACTCGCTCCTGCAAGGCACCGGCAGCGGCACCTGGAGCGAGACTTTCACGCTGATCTTGCCCGACACCCTAACAGCCGCAGGCCGTGGCGTAACGGTTCAGAACCAGACGACCGCCAACATTGCGGGCGACGCTCTGTCCGTGTCGGCAGCCGATGGAAACGGCACCGGAATCGGCGGTGACCTGAACCTTGACGCTGGCGCAGCTTCCGGAGCGACCGCCAGCGGCGGCTCCGTGCGAATCACGGGCGGTACGCCTGGTGCGAGCGGAGCTTGTGGCCACGTCTACATCAAAGCCGGTGAAAATATTGGCGGCACAGGCGCCAGGGGTAATATCTACCTCGATTCCGGGGTGACTGATGGGCCCGGCGTGATCTACTTTGGAACACAGGGGTCGAGCGGCGAAACGGTCCAGTTCGGCGCCAGCGGCGGCAACACAGTCTCCATCGACTTCACAGCCAACGGCCTGTCGAAGATCATCAGTGACGTTGAATTCGATAATCTTGCGAACCGTGAAATCCGAATGGAGTCAGGGTTTGGCAAGGGCAATTCGCTCACGTTGCTCGGGATGGATAGCGCGAACGACGACGGCGGCGCCCTGTACGCCACAGCCGGTGCGGCCGGCGGAGCCGGTGCGGGAGGCAGTCTGTACCTCACTGCTGGTGCGAACAACCTGGGCACGGGCAACGGCGGCAACGTGGAGATCGTCGGCGGTTACGCCGGCACGAACACGGGCGGCAACGTCTTGATCGACGCCGGCCAAGGTATCGGCACTGACGGCGCCACGTTCATCGGCACCCAGCGAGGAGAGATCGTCTTTGGGCTCGGAGGCACGACCACCAGCGCCTTGTACGCGAATTCGACGACCCCGGGCGTCAGAGCCGGGCTTCGCTACCACGAGACGACCGGAGACTGGGAGATCCGAGCGGACAACACGAACCCTTACGATTGGTCGGCCTTGCTGTACTCGGGTGGACCCGGAAGCGTTCCGGACGGTACGACCACGCACGAGATTCTCCAGTGGAACCAACTTACGACCCAGTGGACGGTACAGAAAGACCTGACTCTGGCCGGAGACGGCGACCGTACCGTTGGGGTGCAGACCAACACGGCTGCTGGCGACGGTTGGGATTTGTCCGTGGCGGCGGGTGACTCCGCGAGCGCCGGAGGCGGCGGCGACCTGAACTTGACTGCCGGCGACCACGCGGGGGCCAATCAGGTCGGTGGCGACGTCAACATCACGGCCGGCGTGGGCGATGATACGGGGCTTGCTGCCTGCGGCGGCAACGTGCTCATCACTGGCGGCGCGGCCACCACAGACGGGTATGGCGGCGGAGTGCTCATCACTGGCGGCGCTGCCGGCGGCGGTGACGGCCCGCGCTCGGGCGGTCCGGTCATCCTCGAAGCAGGCGCCAGCGCTGACAGCGGCTATCAGGTTGTGTTCCTCCAGGGTGGCAGCCTGACGCTCGGTTCGATCGGAATCGGCGTGAATGGCACAGACGGCGTCTACGGGCTCACGCACGAAACCGACACGATCGGCATCGGTGGCGATTACACGACGGGCACCATGATCGGGATCGACAGCCCGGCTCGTCAGATGGAACTCGGCGCTGACGCGGCGGACGTCATCTTGATCACTGCGGCTCTTTCGCTCGCCGCTACCACGCGCGTCATGACCGACGTCGTGTTTGACGACGCGGCGCCTCGTTCCATTTACATGGAAACCTCGCTCACTGGAGCCGGGCAAGACCTGACGATTCGCAGTGGTACCGGGCTCGCCGGAGCTAACGATGGTGGCGACATGTTCGCCATCGGCGGCGCGGGCGGCGCGGGCGCCCTGAACATCAACGGCGGCGGCGGCGGCGACTCTTGGACCTACGCCGGCCAAGGTGGCGCGATCGGCACCGGAACGTCCGTTGCCGGTGTCGGCGGCGACTCCTACCTGCGAGGCGGTACGGGTGGTACCGGCGCTGCGGGGGTTGCCGCTGGCGCAGGCGGCGATACCTACGTGCGAGGCGGCCCAGCAGGCGCTGATGCCACGGGCCTCGGAGCCGCAGGTGGCCGCGTCTACATTCAGGGCGCCGATGCCAGCGGCACCGGAGCAAACAACGGCGGCCTCGTCGCCATCGAGGCAGGCGATTCCACCAGCCTTGGCTCGCCAGGCGGCGTCCTTCTCAGCCCCGGATGGAACTCCACCGCGAGCACTGGTGGCTCAGTCATCGTCGGCAGCGCGACTCTGGAGGACTACTCCTACCTCCTGTTCTACACCGACGGCAGCACGACGACTCAGGCGCTCGGGCCAGGCTTCCGCTACGTCGAAACCAACGACTGGATGGAGGTCTACAATCCCACATCGGCCGCGTGGGAACGCATTGCGTCCGGTTCGGGTGGCCTGGTGCCAGACGGCACCATCGAAAACGAGATCCTGCAATGGGACAACACCGGGGGCCAGTGGCTCGCGCAAACCGATCTGACGATGCCGTCCAACGGAGGCAACGCCACGATTACGCAGGAAGCGACGGACACTCCTACCGATCGCCTGGTTATCGAAGGCCACGCGAGCGTGACCGGAACCGTCGATGCCGGCCCGTTGTGGGTCTATGGTGGTTCGACGACCGGGACGGGTGACGGCGGAGGAATCCAAATCCGAGGCGGAAGCGCCGGAGCCGTTGGTGGAGTGGGCGGCGACGTCACCATCAATGGTGGGTTTGGCGGCGACGGAAGCCCGGCGACCGTATGGATCGGCGACAACGGTGGCCCCACCATTCTCGGCGACACGGGCGCGACGGACGTGGCATTCTACGCCAACTCCGACACGGCCCTCGACCGGGCCGGCGTCCGATACAACGACACCACGGATCGTTGGCAGATTCACTATGACAATGGCGGCGTGACCTGGCTCGACATCTCCACCGGACCGTCCGTGCCGACGGGCACTGCAACCGGCCAGGTGATGGAGTGGGACAACGCTGGCACCCAGTGGACGGCGTCCGACGACATCGAGTTGCCCGAGGGCCAAGCGGGGACGCGTACGGTCAGCCTCCAGACCCACACGGCAGCAGGTGCGGCCGAGGACATGATTGTCAGCGGCGGAGCCAACACGAACATCGGCGCCGGCACCTCGGGTGGCGATCTGACCGTCAAGGGCGGCGATTCGACCGCTGACGCGGGCGGTGCCCTGATTCTAACCGGCGGCATCGGTGGCACCGCCATCGGTGACGTCGTGTTCGGAGACGGCGTCAACGTCAGCGACATCGACTTCGAGGGCACGGCCGGAAACCGGATCAAGAGCGACGTCAGATTCCGCGACTCAGGAGCGGGAGGGACGTACGCGATCATCATCGACACGCCTGGAGCAGGATCCGTCGGCATGTCGATGAACATCGCCGCTGCACAGGGCGGATCTACCGCGACCGGAGGTTTCAACGGCGGCGGCATGTCCCTTCGAGGCGGTCTTGGTGGTTCGTCCCTCGGTACCGGTAATGGCGGCGACGCCGGAAACCTTGTGATCGGTGGCGACTCGGGCGGCGCGGCAGGACCTGCCGGAGTGGCCGGCGACGGCTCGGACGTCTCCATCAGCGGCGGCAACGCTGGCGCTGCGGGAGCCACTGGTGGAGCAGGCGGCGCCATCAGCGCCGTTTGCGGTGCCAGCACCGGAAACATCGCCGGCCCAGCGCTGACCCTCACGGGCGGAGCTTCGGTCGGAACCGCCATCGCTGGCGCCGTCAACATCGACGGTGGTGCCAACACCGGCACGGCGAACGGTGCCTCCGTCAACATCACGGGCGGCGATTCCACTGCGGCCACGGGCGGCGACGTCGTCCTCCAGGGCGGCAGCGGTGGCGTCCAGGACGGCGACATCTTCATCGGCAACAGCCAGACCGCCAACGTGACCGTGGGCGGCGCCAACGGCATGGCGATGGACGTGAGCGCTGCGATCCCGGTGCTCGGGTTCAACGGCACGGCGACCATCAACCTGCCAGGCGGCGCAGCGACCAACAACTTCCGCATCCAGGGAACAGCGGTCAGCGACAACGTTACCGCGCCGAACCTCGACACCCTCACCGCCGGACCGGCCAGCGATGCGTCGGCCCTTCACACGCACACCGGACTCGGGGCTCTGAACCCGACCTCCGGCGAAGCGATCACCCAGTACCGCGTCATCGCGATGGGATACGACGGAGCCAACGCCCCGCGCGCATACCACTGCGACATCACCAGCACCCCTGGTGCTGGCACCGACGGGCCGCTTCCCATCGGCTTCTCGGCCGAAGGCGTGGCAATCACCACGGCGTTCGACGTCCTTCAGGGCGGAGAGATCACCATCCCGGCTGCTGGGTGGGACGCCAACCCCGCTGTCACCGACGTCGGCAAGCAGGTTTACGCTTACGGCTCCGCCGGCCAGGTGTCGCTCACTCCTCCGGCATCTGGCTCCGGTGACTGGCGGACCAAGGTGGGCATTCTCATGTCCGTCGTTGCCGCCACGAGCGGTACCATCGCCATTGCTATCGGCGATTCGGTGCTGATGGCGTAGGTCACTTGACACTGACCCGGTGGGGGGCTTCAGGCCCTCTGCCGGGATTCGCACTTCGAAGGCCGCTAGGAATGATCGAGGACGTAAATGGCAGATCAGCGCGCACTGGTTATCAATGGCGGCGGCGACTTCGCCGAGGTTCTCACCGCTGATGCTGTCGTGGTTGGCACGGGGGTCAAGGCGGCCGGCTCCTCCAACCTGACTCTCACCCCCGGAACAGCAGCAAACGTACGAGTGTCGGGGGACACCCTCGTCCTCAACGGTGACCATTCTGGGACTGGCGAGACGACGTCCATGTACGTCTATCGCGACACCAGCCCGGCCGTGGGCATCCGCTGGGAGGAGACGAACGACCAGTGGGAGTACTCCAACGACGGCACCAACTGGGTGGCCTTCCTGGAGGGCTACGCCCACAACGCTTCCCCATTCGGGACCGCTCTGGGCGTGGGCACGGTTCCCTCGGGAACCTTGACGGCTCTGCGTCGAACCGTGATGGGCTACGGCGCGGGAGCCTCGATGGCGGCCGGCGCCGACGACTGCGTCGTCATCGGCTATCAGGCCGGAGCTTCGCTTGCTTCCGCTAACCGCAACATCATCATCGGCGCCAATGCGGCAGGTTCGCTCGACGCGGGCGAAAACGTTGTCGTGGGCGCGGACGCCTTGCAGTCGTCTGCGACGCTCACCCAAAGCGTTACGATCGGCCACAACGTGGCTGGAAGCCTCGTGGGTGGGGCCGGAAACGTCATCATCGGCTACAAGGCACAAGGCGGCGGCAACACCGTCGACGGAAATGTGTCGGTCGGGTTCCAGGCCGGCGAGCTAGCCCCTGGCGACACGTCCGTCATGGTCGGCTACAACGCCGGCCGCAAGCAAACCGGTGGCAAGCTCGTCTACGTTGGGTACTCGGCAGGCTCCGAGACGCTTGGTGAAGGCAACGTGGGCGTCGGCGAGATCGCGCTTCAAGGCGTCCTGGGCTCGACGGCAGAGCATTGCGTGGGCGTGGGGTATTCAGCCCTCGGCGGCATCGCCACGGGCGGCAACGACAACGTCGCCGTCGGCTACTCCGCTGGAGCGGCCGTGACTTCCGGCTCTTCCAACACGATCGTGGGGACCAACGGCGGCGCAGTGCTCGCGACCGGATCGAACGCCATCTACATCGGAGATTCCACGTCCGCATCGGGCGCGGCCATCTCGGGCGAGATCGTCATCGGCCAGGGGCTCACCGGCAAGGGCGCGAACACGACCTTCATCAAGAATTCCTCGCTGTACTTCGGTTCGAACGTCGACGAGAACCACACGATTTACGTCGACAACACGGATTCTCCTCCGCCAGGCCTTCGTTACGACTCGGGCACCAGCGCCTGGCAGTACAGCAACGACGGGGCCTCGTGGAACCCGATGGGCGGGGGAGCGCTAGTCAAGTACGCCACGATAGCCGCCGCCAGGGCCGGGGGTGCGGCGACGGCTGGGGACATCTGCTATGTCGAAGAGACGCAGACGTACTACCAGTATGTTTCCAACGTGAATGATGACGATGGGTACGCCTTCATTCAGCCGACAGCGGAGGGCGGCGACCTCGCATGGAAGGCCGTTTCTGGCCGCATGGGACATACCGCCCTGTATCGGGAAGCTGGTTCACTCGCCGAGGTGACCTCTTCCGTGGTGATGGGCTACGGTGCGCTTGACTCTGTGACGATGAACCCGAACACCCGGTACTGGGTCGAGGATTCCGTCTACATCGGGAAGAACGTCGGAGCCGCCCTCATCAGCACCTGGACGGATAAGGGGCAACAGAGCGTTGTCATTGGCTCTGGAGCCATGGAGGCAGATACTCGGTTCCAGGATATGGTGGCGATTGGGTACAAAGTTTATTCCGTTGCGACTGGCGAAAGCACGAACAGCGTATACGTAGGCTCCTTCGCAGGATCGAACAAGACATCTGGCAGTCATACGGCAGTCGGCTTCAGGGCGGCTGGGTATTCTGGCGCAGCGGCGCGTGGGACGGCGATCGGGGACCACGCTGGGTATACAGCCACTGGAGACGACAACACATTTGTCGGGCACTATGCGCGAGGCAATTCCTCTGGGGGAGCAGGACAGTACAACGTCGGCGTCGGTGGATGGGTTCTTCATGACTTGATAGGCGGAAATGGCAACGTTGGTCTTGGGTTTGAGGCGGGACAACACATCACTACCGGCCACTTCAACGTCTGCATCGGCAGGTCTGCCGGGGATTCAATCGTTGGGGGCAGCAACAACGTCCTGGTTGGCTACAGCAACGATGTCGGCGCGAGCCAGACCAACGCCATTTTGATCGGTGAATCTTGTACATCGGCGTTCAACAACGTCTTGGTGATCGGTGACTCGGGCGCAGCCATCGCGGCAGACACAGCCCTGCTCGACTACAACACCTTGTACGTGGGGAGCGCGTCGGCCGGATCCAAGTACCTGCAATTTCTGAACAGCGCCAGTACGACGCAGCCCGGCTTCAGATGGAGCGGCTCGGCCGTCGAGTGGTCGAACGACGGGACCACATGGAACACCTTCGCGGCCGGAGGAACGTCGCTCACCGGCTACACGAACGGGGCTTCGAACTACGACACGGCCCTGGGCGTGGGCACCGGTACCACCCTGGCGAACTCCTTCCGAGTTCTCGTTGGGTTCAACGCGGGAGCCAACCTTTCGACTGGCACAGGCGGGACGTTTGTAGGCGCCTTCTGTGGCACGGACAACACGACAGGCGGCAACAACACCGGGGTGGGCCTGAGTTGCGCCCGATACTTGTACACCTCGACCAACAACACGGCGGTCGGCAACGGCGCCCTGGAGGGCCAGAACGGCGTCACCCCCGGCATTGGCAACGTCGCCATGGGCAACCAGGCCTTGAGGCTCATCGGTTCGGGCGTCGCTTACAACGTCGCGATCGGGTGGGCTGCCCTATACAACTCCGCCGGGAGCAGCAACGTCGCGATCGGGACCGATGCCGGGGGGAGTTACTCGTCGAGCGGCGGCGTGATGATCGGGTACCAGGCAGCCAACTCGTCGTCGAGCATCGACATCGTCGCAATCGGGTATGAGGCAGGCGAGTCCGCCACCGGCAGCGACAACGTCGTCTGCATCGGCCTTCGCTCTGGCCAAAACGTCAGTGGAGCCACCAACAGCGTCTACATCGGCACCGATGCGGGCAACAACGCGGATGCGGCGGATAACATCGCCATCGGTCAAAATGCCCTGTATAGCAGCACTGGCCTGAGAAATATTGCCATTGGCAACGCGGCTATCGGCAACGTCGCCACGGTCACTTCCGGCTCATACAACACGTGCATCGGATTCGGTGCGGGCTATGACCTGTCTAGCGGCAATGCCAACGTGGCCATCGGGCGCGAGGCAGGCACGAACCTGACGACAGCGGTCGGCAACACTCTGATCGGCGACTACGCTGGGAATACGAACACCGTCGCCGGGGCAATCACGGCAGTCGGGTATAATGCTCTTGGGGCCCTGCAAGGCGCTGGCTTGTACAACGACGCCTTTGGCTTCAGCGCTGGCGAGACTCTTACGACAGGCACTGGCTGCACCTTCATGGGCAGGGAGTCCGGCCGGTACGTCACAGGAAGCTCGAACGTTGCGATCGGCTTCACCGCGATGAACGGACAAGCCGCAACGCCCGTTTCCGGGGCGAGCAACGTCGCGATCGGAAGGCAGGCGTCCTACTACCTGTCGACCGGCAATAACAACGTGTCGATGGGCTACCAGGCGGCGCACTTCGGCACGACGGTCGATGGCACCATCTTCATCGGTTACCAGGCAGGGCGCGGACTCGGCACGGGGACCCCCCCGACGGGGGACTACAATATCGGGATCGGGTACCGCTCCCTGTTCGACGTCACGACCGGCCAGTGGAATACGTGCGTGGGCACGACCGCTGGCGAGAATATCCAGTCTGGCTCGAACAACGTGATCCTAGGCTATGCCGCGTGCGCCGTCGCAGACGCTCCGGGCAACTGCGTGTTCGTTGGCGTGCAGGCGGGGCAGTCCTTGGCCGGGACGCAGGGCAACAACGTTGCCGTCGGCTACTACGCCTTGGCGGTCGGAGACGATGGCTCCGGCAACGTTGCCGTCGGAACGGAAGCGGGCAGGTACTTCGGAGCGGGGGCAAACAACACGTTCGTGGGTAGGGCGTCTGGCCTTGGTGTCAGTGGCACCACTGACGGCACAGGCAATACGGGCATCGGGTACCGTGCGGGATTCTTGATCACGACCGGAGATTTCAACGTCTGCGCGGGCTACCAAGCAGGCGACGCGATCAGCACTGGCAGCGACAACATCGCGATCGGCCTCAATGCGCTGACCTACGTCACGACCCAAAGCGACAACGTCGCCATTGGCACGCAGGCTGGCTACAACATCACGGGCGTTGGAAGCTCTTCTACCGGCAACACGGCCGTCGGCGACAATGCGCTCTTCGGCTCGACCGCTACGAATACCGTCGCCAACAACCAAACCGCAATCGGGGCGGGAGCGCTGTACAACGTCGCCACCGGCAACACTGGCAGCACGGCGCTGGGCTACTACGCGGGAAATCGGGTCACGACGGGCGACCGGAACATCGCCGTCGGTGTCTGGGCCCTGCACTACTCCGGAGGGGCAGCGGGCATCACCGGGGCCGACAACATTGGCATCGGATATGAGGCGAACGGGCGCCTGACCTCGGGCGCATACAACGTGGCGATCGGCTACCAGGCCCTGACGAACCAGACGACGAGTAGCTACGGAATCGGCATCGGCTACCAGGCTCACGCTTTGGGCGGGGGGGCTGGCGACATCGCGATCGGCTACCAGGCCCACTACACCGGAGGGGGAGCGCGCCCTACGGCGATCGGCTACCAGGCGATGCGAAGCGCTTCCGCGTACTGCGACGACCATCTCGCGATCGGCTACCAGGCCATGTACACCAAGAGCTACGGTCTGGCAGACGGAACCGGCCACGACAACATCGCCATGGGATACCGGGCCGCATACTCGGCCGGCGGTGGCACCAACATCTTCCAGAGCAACGTCGCCATCGGCAACAACGCCTTGATCACGATGACGGCTGGGGTGTCGAATACGGCAGTGGGCATGTCCGCTGGCGTCAATGCGACGATTGCGTCGTCGCTCACGCTGATTGGTGAATCGGCTGGCTACGGCGTCACCACCGGCACCGGCACCACCTGCGTCGGCGCAGGCGCTGGCTCCGGGATCACGACGGGCCAGTATGGGGTCGCGATCGGCGCGGCCATGTTCAACAGCGCTGGAGTCACCGGCAACAACAACATCGGAATCGGATTCGGTGCGCTCGACGACGTGACGAGCGGAAATGGCAACGTGGGCGTGGGCTACAACGCGCTGGCGCTAACGCTCGGCGGCACTTCCCCTGCCGGCAACTACAACGTGGGCGTGGGCTTTGAGGCGGGAGACAACAACTACACCGGCTACTACAACTGCGCGCTGGGCTACGGCGCCATGTCGGGCGGTACAGGGCTGGTGACGGGGTATTCAAACCTCGCGATGATGGACGGCGCGCTGGAGGACCTGACCTCCGGCGACTACAACATCGGCATCGGAACGCTCGCCCTCCAGAATGTCACGACCAACAACTACAACACGGCCCTCGGGGCGTTTGCGGGCAACGCGATCACGACCGGTTCGAACAACACGTGCATCGGGCCAAGCTCCGACTGCGCCGCCACAGCGGCCAACTGCGGTGCGTTTGGGTACCTTGCCGTAGCGAGCGGAACTTCGTACTGCTTCCAGTTTGGGCGTGGGACGAACGCCACCAACAGTCGCGGGCAAATGGGTGACACCGGCACTCCCATGACGTGGTACTCCTCCTTCAACGGTACGTATTCCGACGTGCGCCTGAAGGACAACATCGCGGACTTGGAGCCAGGCCTGGACCTGATCAAGCAGTTGCATCCACGTCAGTTTACGATGAAAAGCGGAGCAAACGCCGACGCCGAGGTATTCAAGCGGCAACGCATGGGCTTCATCGCGCAGGAGATCAAAGAGGATCTTGAGGCGCTGGACCTGCCTCCGATGGTCTACGATGACAGCAACCCAGACGAGTGGGGCATGGATTACCAGCAACTCGTAGCTCCGCTGGTCAAGTCGGTTCAGCAGTTGGAACAGATGGTTCGGGACCTGCAAGCTCAGCTTGCGACGGTCCAAGCAAAGGTGGGATGACATGGCGCTTGAAAAGGCGAAGGAACTGAAAAACGGCGTTTCCGCCACGTACTGGCGCGTGAGTCCAGCCATTTCCGTCGACATGGTTGCCCGAACGGCCCATGGGAAACTGCTGCTGTACTTGAACGAGGACTCGCGTCGTGCGGGCAAGGATCCGCTGCACCCCATGGAGCCCGACCTTGGTGTGGAGACGAACGTGACGCTTGAAGGCGAGGACTTCGAGACGGCGATCAAGACAGGTGAGCTTCGCGACGGCATGTATGCGAAGGTCAAGACCGAGGATTTCTTCAAGGACGCCAAGGACCTGTTGTAAAAAATGGCCGCAATCGTCAGAGTCGGAACCAGCGGGGCCCTTGAGACGTATGAGGCGGCTCAGACGCTCAACGTTACCCTGCCAGGCTACGGAGGCGACTACACGTCCATCAAGACCGCTGTAGACTCCATCCTCGACGCCTCTGCCGCCAAGCCCTACGGCGTAATCGTGCACCCTGGCGTGTTCGCCGAGGACCCCATCACGCTCAAGCCTTACGTGTTCGTGGTGGCAGCGGCGCGCGGCTCGGCCATCGTCACCCCGAACAACAACGCTTCCCCGCTGTTCACGTTCCAGGGGTTCTGCTCGCTCAAGGATCTGGTCATCCAAGGTCCGACGACAAGCTCCGCCATCTACGTGCCGGCTGGAGCAAGCTACTGCACCTGCGAAAACGTCCAGGTCAACTCCGGCCAGACGGCATTTCACGCCACTGGCGCCGCCGCGTCCCTGCTCATCGAGGAGTGCAAGGCCTTTGCCGGCGTCACCACATGCGTGCTCGCAGAGGCAACGGCACGGATCGACGCCTCCAACGTCCTGACCTACGCCAGCGGGTCGGCGTTCTTCGCGAACGGCGGAACCATCTGGATGCACAACTCGGGCGGCGTCGGCAACACCAACGGGCTGTACGCCGACAACGGTGGCACGCTGTACCCGCACAACACCACGTTCGAAAACACCACCAACGTGATGCGTACCGGCACGACCGGGACCAACGTGATCTCGGGCAACTCCGTGGTGTCGCGGGGCACGAGCACCTACGACGTCTACCAGGAGGCGGCCGGTTCCACGATTTCGGCTGTCGGCTGCGCCCTAACCTCGACCAAGTTCTCCGTGCAGTCCTGGGACGACATCTTCATCTATTACGACGGCGAGGAGGAGGGCGATGACATAGGCCAGTTCACGCAGGACCTGTCGGTAGGTCTGCCCGAGGCCGGGCGCCACTGCCATTTCGGCGAGGGCATTCCGTACACTCGGGGCATGAAGGTCATCACGACCGACTCGACCGCCACCTCCACCACCGATGGCGGAAACCTGACAGACGTTTCCGCCGCCGCTGCCAGCCCAACAAGCTCGCCGTTCACGTTCCAGGGTACGGCGGCCAACCACACCATCCTGATTGGCTCGGAACTGGTCAATGCCGCCGACGTGGTCAAGCACTGGGGGCTCTTCATCAGGCAGACCGTGGCGGCCGTGGAAGCCACCAAGCGGTCGTTCGTGTTCGAGGTCTGGGACGGCGCCGCCTGGTCCGAGGTCACGGTGATGGACGTGTCGGAGCCTGAGCTTTACCGATACGCCAACGAGGTGTTCCTCCGGGCCAACTCGACCGAGATTGTGCAGTACGGCGCCGACCAGAACACCGCCTGGGTCAAAAAGACCATCAGCGGCGACAACCTGTACTGGGCTCGCATCCGAATCACGGCGGCTTTGACGACGGCGCCCGTGTTCGAGCAGTTCCGGCTGCTTCCGAGTCACATGTACGTGTTCGACGACGGCACGGCCGCCTTCATCGGCCGGGCTCGGTTCCGAAGGACCCTCGCCGCAGGGGGAAACATCTTCGGCGAGTCCGGAGGCGTCGGCAGCAGCCTCGTGCCGGTAGGTACCGGCGGAATTCCCACGGGCTGGGACCACTCCATCAAGAATTCGGTCCTCAACGGTAACGGAGACGCCATTTACTGCCAGTTTTCGGTTCCGCTCGGGACCGACACCGGCTACCCGATCAAATTCGAGGTGCAGTTCGTCCCACAGGTTGGCGGAGTTGGCACGGTGAGCCTAATTGCCTCTCTTATGCCGCTCGAATGCTCAGGCGTGCTTGAAGCCGATCCTACGGGCGGAAAGACTCCGGTAGCCCGGACGCTCGCGAACACCGAGACGACAACTGCGAAGGCAGGGCTGACTGACACCCAGACGTATGCGTCCGGTACGACCGACAAGATGCAGCGACTTACCTTCGGCCCGTTTGACATCAGCGACTACTACGAGGGCGACCTTCTGTGTTTCCGTCTCGAAATGGACAACCACGGGGGAGGATCCGCCGACACGTTCGTCATGACGGTCGAGGTCGACGGCGGATGCTGGACGGACGGCGGGCGATTCTGATCCACCAACCCTCTGGACAGCCTGGATTTCGGGTGGCAGGATGGCTTCGAAAGGGAGGTCACAGACCATGACGACGTCAAAGGCACGTAACACCCGTAAGAAGGCACCCGCCAAGGCAACGAAGAGCGCTTCCAAGGCACCCGCCGCTGCGCCGCCCGCTGCGGCATCCGCCAAGCCCGCGAAGGGCGCCAAGGCACCGTCAAAGCCGGCCGCGCCCCCTCCGAACCTCGGAGAGGTGCTCGGGGAGATTCCGACGGAGCTTCGGGTTCGCATGAAGGGCCTGACCGAGGCAATCAACGAGAAACGTGCGGCCATGGGCAACCTGTCCTTCCAGGCCACCGAGTTTCGTCTGAAGCTCAGCGAGATCGAAAAGGCAGAAGCGGAACACTTCCGCACCGCTGCCGCGATGAACCGCGAGATGGAAGAGTGCCGCCAGCAGATCGGGCAGCACGTCGAGATGCAAGACGGGACCGAATACCACGTCGATCTGACCAGCGGCAGCGTTCACGCCATCAAGCGCTAGCTCCGGCCGCCCGCGTTGACCCCTACGCCAACCATCAGGTAGGATCGCTCCACACGTGGCACACCCGCCGCCTTCGAGGAGCGATTCATGTCAGCCCAGATTTCATCCAAGATTCGCAGCAAGCTCACTTACGCGGCGCTCGTCCGGCTTCGTCGGGAAATGGCGCAAAGCGGACAGTCTGTTGGTATCGAAAATGTCTTGTTCGTCGCCAAAGATGGCGATGACGGCACGGCAGTGCCAGGCAGCTTGCTCAACAAGTACGGGACCGTCCAGGGCGCCCTGAACGCGGCAGCGACGCGGCCTGGTAGCGTTATCGCGGTGGGCCCAGGCTCCTACGTGGAATCCCTGGTGGTCGTGGACGGCACGACCAACCTCGCCATCGTGGCGAGTGCCCCCCTGCTGACCACCATCCAGTCGGCGGTGCCTGGGCAGCCGGCACTGTCCGTCAGTCCCACCACGGCGATCGGCCTTCTCGAACTCAAAGACATCCTGTTTGTGGCCGACGCCCCGGCGGGCGCGATTGCCATCGACGGCACGGCGGTGGCAGCCGGCGACATTTTCGCCAACGGCGGTCTGCTCCTCGACGGAGTGCGATCCATCAGCCTCGGCACCTCTCCGGCGCTGTCGCTCACGCGGTGCGACCGCATCCGGCTGAATGGGATCGACATGGACTCCAACGTGACGGGCCCGGGGGACTACACCTGCACGTTCCGTGAATGCAACGGCGACTTGCGCGACTGCGTCATCGACCGCACCCTCATCCGGTGGGACGCCACCCAGCCGCTTCCTGTCGGCGGCAACCGGATGCGGCTGTACGAGTGCCAGGGCAACCTCGTGGTGACCGACATGGCTTCGGTTCGCCTGTACGGCGGCTACTACGAGGGAAGTGCGCTTACGCCCTACAACGCCCTTCACCTTGTGGCCACCGACGACGCCACCTACGTCGGCAAGGTCGAGGCCGACGGCACCCGATTCGACTGGATCGTTCGGCTCGAAGCTGACTACAACAACGTCGCGCCCCCGCCCACTGCTGACCAGAGCGTGTTTTCGAACTGTACCCTCGGCAATGACGTCGTGACGCTGAGCACTGGCGGCGAGCGGCATGGTCCCCGCATCATCGCATCGTCGGTGAATGGCATTGTCACCGCCAACAACGGGTGCGACGTGGACCTGCGCGGCTCGGAGTTCGAGCAGAGCAACCTGGTCGTCAACGGCGACGGCGCCATCGACCGGACGACCGTCCGGCTTCAGGGCTGCACCATCCCCAACGTCCTGGGGCCCGTGACCCCAGCGCCCGTGATCACCAGCCTCGGCGGGGCGCCGTTCCCCGGGTACGTGGGGGGCAGATACGGGGTCTTGGTGGAGCCACACTTGATGGGCGCCCCCGTGAGTTGGAACATCGACCCCAACCTACTGACGAAGCTTCCAGACGGGTTCAGCGGGGAGGGCTTTATCAACGGCGTCGGACCCGAATTGGTCGACTGTGACATCGTGCTCGTTCGGCGCTGACCGGCGGAGCTTCGAAAAGGAAAGGGAACCATCATGGGCTTTTTGAGAATTGGGCGGTTGCAGATCCGGATCGTGCGAGCTTGGGGCTGGGAGCCCGACCCAGAGGAGGGCAACGAGGACGACTGGGGCTTCGAGAACAGCGAGATGGACGGCGCCTCGATCAAGTCGGGAGCCATCGACAACGCCCCCTACTTCAAGGCCATCAGCGACCAGCTTTGGCTCCCTAGCTGCGTGGGCAACGCCGCCGCTGACTCATGGGAGGCAGCCACCATCGTGGACATGGTCAACAGCGGCGTCCCGCTCGCCGAGGCTCAGGCCGCGATGCCGGACCTGTCCCGCATGTTCCCATGGTGGAACGCCCGCAACATGATGGATCCCCCGCGTCACCACGACGCCAGCAGCGGCACCTACAACCGGCTGGCTCTGGCGTCGCTGAGCATGTTCGGGTGCCCGGCCGAGAAGTACTGGCCCTACGACCCGGCTCTGGCGACCCGCCGGCCCTCCATCACCGCGTACCGGCAAGCTCGCAGGTACACCTCGGGCAACTTCTATGCGATCAACACCGATCGCGTGGACAAGCGCCTGGAGCAGATCATCAAAGCCCTTCAGGCCAAGCAGAACGTCCTGATGGGCACCGCGCTTCCGATCGACTTCCCCAAGTACGAGTCGGGAATCATCAAGCGGCCCACCTCCACCAGGGGCCGGCACGCCATGGTCATCTGTGGCTACGACGGCAAGGGCGCGTTCAAGGTCCGCAACAGTTGGAGCAAGAACTGGGGCGAGGACGGCTACGGCTGGCTGTCCGAGGACTACATCGCCTGGCACAAGACCAAGAGCCTCTGGGTGCCCACCAAGGGCATCGGGATGAAGGGATGATCCGATGAAGCATTTCCCCCTACTTCTGCTGGTGAGTCTGGCTTTCGGTTGCGCGTGCAGCAGCCAGAACTCGGACCCGGCACCCGTCATCCGGCCGCAGCCAGGAGCCGAGCACTGCGCGGCCGTGGCGGCACACATCGGGCCCGACGGCCTGAACTGCGAGGAAGGCCTCCCGGTTCCGGTCAACGACGCCGGCACCGTCGAGTGCGAGCCCGACGCCGGCTCCCTCGAATGCATCTCGCTCGAAGAGTTCTGCGTCGAGCAGCACCAGAAGGGCATCTACTGGAACACCGAGTGCATGATGAACGTCGCGACCTGTGAGGAGATCGAGACGGTCTGCAACGATGGCGGAGGCGTCTGATGGCTCTCGGGTGGATGCTGCTCGGAGCCGTCGCCGGCTCCCTCGGGACGCTGGCGTTGGTGCGCAAGGGCACCATCGACCCGTATGCCGCCAACCCCGCCTGGGGAAACTTCATTCGAGGCGAGTACTGGATCGACCAGTACGGCGAGGCCCAGTACGCGGACCTCGACGTCGGCGAGAAGGGCCACGAGGCCATCGCCCTGGATCTGATGCTGGACAAGGAAGCGCTCGTCGACGGCCTCATCGAGTACTACGAGTCCCCACAGGCGTTGGAGGACGGATGGCAGCAGGAGGAGATACCAGAGAAGGTGTCGGAGCTTGCGTGGCTCAGGGATAGCGACGACGTGGATCCCTCCCACGTGTACGCCCAGGAGCAGAACGTCATCTCGGATGAGGTGGGCGCTGCGGCCACCGACGGCGGCAAGAGGGTCTGGGACGTGCTCAAGAACGACGCCCGTCTCGCCTACGCCCAGCACACCGGGGCGATCGCCGTCGTCGACCGCAACTTCTACGCCTGGCGTGTGACGAAGGACACGATCGAGAACATCCTGTACTTCCTTCAGGAACAGCTTGGCGGCGAGGACGAGTTCATTGCCGCCAGAAACGAGATGATCTGGATCGAGGAGGGTTCGAAGGGTCGCACGACCGGCGTGACCCTAGGGAAGCTTATGGACCTCGAAACCCCAGGCGAACTGTGGAGCCAGAAACACGAGCCCGGCTTGAGCGAATGGCTCCAAACCCACGACCCTTCTGACGTCAGGCGCGCCCAATGAGTTGCGAAGAGGCACGAGCGTACGTAATCCAGTACCTCAAGGACGAGGGCGCCGAGGACTACGTCAGCGTCGACCAAATCGATGCCCTGGTGAAGGAGTGCTGCGACGACATCGACGGCCAGCCGTGCCAGGAGGCGCTGGCGACCGTTGCGGCCACGGTGGTGTGCTCGGTCTACACGGAGGGGGCCTGCGTCCCCTGCTGCGAGAAGCTAGGGGAGATCGTGGGGCCGGTCCTGGCCAAGGGCGTCGAGGTGTCGGTCGAGATCCTCAAGAGCGTCTGGGGCGCCGTGTCGAGCCTGTTCACGTCCGACAAGAAGTACAACTACGGGCCTGCATACCGGGACCTGCAAGCTGAGTACAGCCGGGCAACCGAGGGGCTCGCCATCGCGCTGGCCGACGCATGGGTGCAAATGCGGCTCAAGGTGCTCGGCCACGGCTCCCGTATGCCAATCGTTTCTAGGAAAGGTCCAGGCGGAACCTTCGTCCCGGTGTTCGAGGACGATCCGGACGTTATCGACTGGAATGCACTGGGGCTCCGGTGGGACCAGGCGTGGCTGCGCATTCTGATGCACAACGCGGCGGTCCACGCGGTGCACGACCATCCACCCCAGGGCTCCTACGAGCAGTCCGAGGAGCCATTCGGCAAGTTGATGTGGACGAAAATGCTGTTTCCGGAGGCCAAGGGCTACACGCCCAAGGAGTTCTTCAGCTTCGCCTGGAGCGGCAATATGTCACCCGACCTGTGGCTGCGCAACGCCGACGGCATCCTGAACGTCCGCTACGAGTCCGTCGAAAAGGCCATGGCCCGGTTTGCGTCCGACATGATGCAGATGACCACGTTGCAGATGCAGCGCGACGGCATCGCGGAAAAGCTCATGAACGCCAAGCTGAAAACGATGTCTCCGGCGCTCAAGCGCAAGCCGGACGAAGGCACGAGCCCGCTTCTGGTGGTTGGTGGCCTGGCTGCTCTCGCCGGTTTGGGATACGCCGGCTACCGCTACCGCGACGAGCTATTTGGCTAGGGCGCCGTTGTGGTACCCTGTTCGGCATGGCGTGCGAACAGGAAAAGCAGTGGCTGGCAGAGAACTTCGAGGAGGCTCCCCAGGATGCCCTGATCGACGCGGTCGACGCGTGCTGTGGGAAGCTGTCGATGGACCGGGCCTTCGAGACGGCCGGCCTCGAAGTCAGCGGTGACCCGGACTGCGAGGAGGCCCTGCACGCGCTCGCAGCCGCCTCGATCTGCAACTACTACACGGGGGGCAACTGCCCGCCCTGCTGCTCCAAGCTCGCTGGCGTCGTAGCCCCGATCCTCGCCAAGAGCGTGAGCGTGCTGGTCGACGGGCTGCATGGCGTGTGGGACGGGATCAAGTCCCTGGTCGGAGGCGGCGGCTGCGACTACGACCCGGCCGCCAACCAACTGGTGGCGGGCTACGGCAATGCGACCGTGGAGGCGATCCGGGCCCTGGCCGAAGCCTGGTACGCGATGCGCTTGGAGGCATTCGGGCAGGAAGGGCTCGACACCTATCCGGTCGTGCATCCGGGAGGCCCGGGGGGAAGGTTCGTACCCACGTCCCCCAACGATCCTGGCCTATGGCGATGGAACAAGTCCTCCGTGAGTGCTCAGGAGGCCTGGGAGCACATCGTCGTGCACAACGCCAAGAAGCTGTCGATCGCCTCCGACAAGGACGGTCCCTTTCCGAACGGCCGGGTCTGGCGAGTGAAGGGCAAGAGCGGGTACCTGCTGATGCCAGGTTTGCGGGACGACAAGGCCTACACGCCGTGGGACTTCTACTACTTCTGGTGGACCGCGTATCCGTGCGAGGAGAGCGCCAACTGGGAGAGCGCCGCCCGGGACGTCACCGGCATCAGATGGCACCACCTTCAGCGGGCGATCGAGCTTTTCACGCAGGAGATGCTCCAACAGGCCACCATCGAGATGGAGGCAGACATGGCATCCAAGCTGACGCTGGTTCCGGACGTCAAGCTCAGCCCCAGCCACAAGCTCCGCCAGCCAAAGGACGAGGGCATGAGCGGCGCCGCGATCGCCGCCATAGCGCTGGGTGCCATTGGCCTGGGCTACGCCGGCTACCTCTACCGCGACGAGATATTTGGCGGTTGACCGCCCTGCCCCCGCTGTGTACTGATGGAGATCTTCTCGGCTTCGGTCAGGAAGTGGTGGAGGCGCGAGAGCGCCCCGGTCGCCGGACTCCTACGCACGGTCCGGCGGCCATTTTTTTTGCCTGTGACCTGGATTTGTGTAACGGTCGCGTGAGTGAAGGGTCCGAAATGGTTTCGACGTGGAGAGGAGACTTCGTCCAGCGTGCAGGCAGATGCTCCCGAACTGCCTTCGCCGTCGCTCGCGGCGGTCAATCAAACGAGAGCGCACTGCAATTGCGAACGATAACGCTTTTGCCGCAGTAGCCTAGGCTTCTGCCACGGAAGGGGGGGTTGCCCATGACCCCTGGAAGTGTCAACCCCTTGGGATTGGACCTCTGGATCCCGCCGACCTAGGGTCTGAAATTAGGCGGTGGTGGTGGCGCCGGCACCACAACCGGCACCAAGGTCGCCCTGAACCTCAGATGGGCTATGCACGTAGACGGACGCGGTTGAGACTTTGCGGACTTCGGTTCAATTCCGAACGGATCCACCAATGATCGATTCGGTGGTCATACGAGACAACGAGCACAAGTTCAGGAGACACGTTCCGGGTGGGCCCGACGACACCACGGGGTGCATTCTTTGGGAGGGCCCTAGGAGGCATCGAGCCTGATCGCAAAACTGTCTGAAAGATACGGCGTCGACCGCAAAGCGATCCGGTCGGCCATCGCTCAGAAGACTTGGAAGAACGTGTGAGCCCGTCTGGGGTCCGAGGTTGACCGGATTGGTCCACTAGGGTAGATCCTTGGTCGTACCCCGGGATCCGACATCGGCCGACAACGGGTTCGACTCCCGACGGATCCACAAGCGCACATAGAGGCCCTCCAAACCTCGCGCTTCGCCCTGCGGATGATGGCACCAGGGAAGTCGGGCTGACCCAACCCGACCAGCACAAGCTCTATGCTGAAATGAGCCGCCACCGCCAGGCGGCTGGAGCACCAGGCGGAGAGAGTGGTGGTTCTCAATCAGGGCTCATAACCCTGGCCTCGCTGGTTCGACTCCAGCCTCCGCAACTAGGCCCGCCGGCCATGGTGCGTAGGGAGATCCTACGACAAGCCCCTCCCTGTTCTGGTAGGTTCGGGATTCATGAAACAAAACCGGCGGGCCGACTTGTGTCTGCCTCCCAGGTCACAAGTCCGGTTGCGTCAAGCAAAGCGAGGTCTGCTTGACACAACCTGGAGCCACGGGTAGACCTGCCGCACCTCGCGAGGGTCGCGGGGACCATAGGACCATGGAGGTCTGCCATGATGTTTTCGTGCGACGAGCACCAGGGTGGGTGGTTGCGCTACAAGCCGTTCGGCCAGTACGCGCTGCCGGAGATCGTGTCATTAGATGAAACTGTGCGTCTGAAGCCGCCAGAGCGGCATGGGGGGAGCCCGGTAGAACCGGATCCAGAGCGGCGCCTGTACTACCTGCACTGGCCGGGAGCGGGTACGCCGCATGCGGACCCGTACGGGTGCGAGGTGCCCATGCATCTGGTCGACCAGTGGATCGTGGACTACGGGCTCGTGGCACACGCAAAGGTGCCCCGAACGGTTCGGTTGTTGGTCCAGGACCGGGTGCTGCCTCCGGTCGTCCCCATCCCCCTGGCCTATCACGTGGCCGTCAACAGCCGCCGTGTGCAGTACACCGGAAGCGGCAAAGTCGAGTGGGTCGACGGCCTGCCGGCGATGCCGGTCGCGGGCCTGACCGCCGCCGGAGCTTCGTTCGTGGTGGGTCAGTCCTTTGCCCTGGACGGCGAGGACCTGGCAGCGATCCGCTACCTCAAGTGGCTCGCGGAGGGGCACCGCCACCACCCCTTGTTCAATCGTTTCGACACGTCGATCCACGAGGAACTGATGGGGCTGAGCGTGAAGGCCGCCAAGCTTTTCTTCATGCTGCTCGGAGACTGCATCTTCGATCCGGACGAGCAGTTCTTCTCGCGGGATCCACGCCGCTACGGCTGGAACCGCCTCGCCTGCTACCTGCATTTCGCCGGCAGGGTGGGCACCGGCCGGATCTTCGACCAGAGCGGGATGGATACCTGGAACAAGCAAAACGAAAAGGACTTCCCCGGCATCTGGTTTGCCATGGACGAATGGGATGGTAAGGCCGAGCGGGAGGCCAGTCGCCTAAGAGCCGTCGGCGAGCCTCGCCGACGCTCTCGCCGCTAGCCCGAGCCCCGTGGTATGCTGGTGCGCATGCACCGCTACTCCCACCCGATGTACCTAGCGCCCGGAACGGTCGGCGCGCTTCCCGAGACGACCAGTGCGACCCCCGAGCAGTGTCAGGCCGCGTACTACCATGGTGCGCAGGCAGCCGCGACGGGGCTCACAGCAGACCAAGGCCTGGTGACCCTGGCGACGCTCTTCCCCGAGGGGGTCATGGACCCCACGGCGTGCGTGGGCGGCTCATGCGGCCTCGAAGAGATGAAGCGCTGCTACCGGCTCGGGTTCGACGAAACGAAGAACCCCCCGAGCTTCTACAAGACAGACAACGGCAAGAAGGGCCTTGTCTGGGGCGTGCTCGGCGGCCTGGCAGCCGGCATCGGCGGAGTCCTGGCCTACCAGAAGTACGCGCCCAAGGCGTGAGCCATCAGCCGCGCCGAATCGGGTTCATGTCGTAGCCAGGGCTACTGACCATCACGGCGATGCCGACGACGCCCAGTCCAAGAGCCCCGATAAGCACTGGCAGGAGCCAGGAGGGCGACTTGTCCTTCTTGTCGCTCGCGGCCTGATAGGTGCCGCGACCATCGGGGGCGACCGTCGTCTCCGTCGCGGGGTCAACCGCTGCGGCTGCGCGAGCAAGCTCGAAGGCGCACTCGGGGAAGGGCTGGCATGGCATCGGAAGGCCAGCGGCCATCGCCTGGTCCACTACGCATTGTGGGAATGGCTGGCACGGCTGTACGGGCAGCATGGGGATGGAAGGCACCCCAGGAGCCGCCCTGAGCACGGGCCACGGCTGCGGGAAGGGGCCGATGGGCCGAGAGGGGGCCGTGCCCTGCCGGTCCCAGGAAGGGTCGGTTGCGTCGTCCTGCTGCCCGCTCTGGACAGGAGAGCGGGAGAACAGCGCGTCGTGCCAGTGGTCGTAGACGGGATCGTTGGCGACCTCGTTCGGGCACATGGACTGATAGTGCATGGCCCATACGGCCCACTTGGGCTGGCCATCGTCCAGGTCGCGCAGCACCTGCGCCCGCCCCTCTTCATTGAGCCACCAGAACCAGTTGAAAAAGCACGCCAGCGCATGCCAGTTCCATTCTTCGCCGCACGGTTTGGTGTTGTACACGCCCAGCGGATCGTTTTTCAGGTGCCTGACCACGTCCTGGGACTTCATTGACAGGGTTCTCGTATCCGGCGGGTTGAAGCCATGCAGCCGCGCCGCCTCACGGAGCCCAATCTTGCGAGCCAAGGATTCCTCGGGACCGAGCCACTTGTCGCTACATGCGAACACGCCTCCCCGCTCTTTGCCGTTCGAGAAGTTCCGGTTGCTGTAGAAGCACATTTCTGGCGTCCGGGACGCGGCATAGCGCGTGAGGCAGTAGTGGTACGCCGCTAGGTCCATCGGCAAAGGGAGGGGAGGGAGCATCGTCATGCCGCCCAGGATACCACGTGGTCGCTCCGGAATCAGCAGGCCAGCCGCGTGATCAGGCCGCGACGTCCTCAAGCTGGGAGAGTCTCTGGCGGAGCTTGTACTTGGTGCGCACCTCGATCTGACGAACCCGCTCGCGCGAAATGCCAAAGTGCTGCCCAATCTCTTCGAGGGTCAGCATGTCGTCCTTGTCAGCCATCAGCCTGCGCTCGACGATGAAACGTTCTCGTCGGTCGAGCTTTCCCATGGCGCCTCGAAGATGCGATGCGGCCATGGCATGCCACCGCGCTCGGCCGACCATCTCCTCGGGGCTCTCCCGATCGCACCTGAATCGGTCCCCAAACACCAGGGGGGTGTCGCCCACGGGGGCCTCCATCGACGTGTCGCCGCCCTCAAGGCCCGCCGACAGCAGACGTACCTTCTCGACCGTCACTCCCAGCATATCGGCAAGCTGTCGCATGACCTCGTGCTCGTCGCCCAATGCTGCTGACAGCTTCGCCCGCTCTTTGCGGAGCCGGTAGAACATCTTGGTGCGCAGCGAACCTCGGCCGCCAACCATGCTCCAGGAGGTGGCTATGTAGCGCAGGATGCAGGCCCGGATCCAGTGGTTCGCGTAGGTCACGAACCGGTTGCCGCGCTCGGGGTCGAACTTCTTCAGGGCCTGCATAAGCCCGAGGTTGCCCTCCGCGATCAACTCGTCGAGCGGCACCTGATAGCGCTGGTAGCCCATCGCGATGCCCACGACGTACCGGAGGTTCGCGGACACGAGCCGGTTGCCGCTTTCCGGGTCCCGCTGTTGGACCCACTTGTTCGCGACGTCGCGTTCCTGGTCGCGGTCGAGCCTCTCGACGCTGTTGACGTAGCGGATGTACCGCGAGACGCCTTCTGGGATTCTGGTGGGATTCATGGTGTGACGATACTGGAGGCGCTCGCGATGTCAACGGGCCAGGTCGCGGTCCGACCACGACCTACCCCAGCGCCATCCCTAGACGCCTCGTGAGGCGTCTGGCCTCCCGGGAGGGTCCGAGGGCCACGGCGGTGAGTTCGAGGCCCCTGTCGGGCTCGTGGAAGCCGCAACAGGGGGTTTTGAGGAAGGCGGCCATGTCGAGTAGCGAGCGGAGCTTGTGCTCGTCGTCCACCACCAGCAGCGAGATGACGTTGGAGTCCTCGAACCACCGCTTGTCCTCGGCGGGATGCTCCTCGGCGAACTGGCGCATCGCGTGGGCCGCCTGCACCGCCTGCTGCGCCGGCTCCAGGTCACTGCGCGTCACCAGAAACAGCTTGTTCGCCTCCCTCGGGTAGTACCGGAACCTCGGAGGCCCTCCCCTGTCCATCTTCACCTTCATCGGGCTCCTGCTCTTTCTGCGCCCAGTACGCTTGCTCCAAGTCGAAGTCCTCGGTCTGCTCGTCGAAGCGGCAGCACCCGCACGGGTGGCTCTTCTCGACCGTGCGGGTCATGCCCGGCTTGCGCCAGACATCGTTCCACATGTGCTCCCAGCCGTGCATGGTGATGTAGGCGGCCTGGTACACCTCGTGCTCGTTCAAAAGCTGGCACATCACCAGTCCCCCCCGGACGAGTAATGGAGCAAGACGTCATTGGCGACTCGCTCCTGGTGGGGATCATCGCCGAGCCCGTCTAACTCGCCGTGGGAAGGTCCCACCATGAGGTTTAGGGTGTTGTTCGCGAGGTAGTAGTTAGCCTCGGGCTCGTACGTATGCACGCGCTTGAGCACCCTGTTGAGAGAAGCGACAGCGCGCTCGAACGCTCGGTGGTCCTCGGGCTTGATCCTGTCTGACGCCGGCCTATGGGGATCCATCACGCTGCCTCGCTTTGCGAAGCTCCCCGTCCCAGCAGCCACGACTCGATCCGCTCGCGGCTGAAGCCCACCATGTCCAGGTCGCGCACCACGGCTCGAAGGGCGACGTGGATGCTGTACTCGTGGATCGGCTCGGAGCACTTGGGCTCGACCCTGGCGTAGGGCATCCCGCGAAGCATCGCATACGCCAGCAGGCGTGCTCGCCGGTTCGGGCGCCCGGCGCGCTTCGCGTCCCAAAGCTGGCCTCGCACCGAGCCGTGCTCGTCGGTCGTGCCGTGGGGCGTGGATTTGATACGGGCGGTGAGGGCGCGGCCTTCAGCGGCATCGGCCTTCACCAGGCTCTTCATCTTCGAGATCGCTTGTTTCATCGGTATCCTCCGTTCGTTCGTCGTTACCAGTGGGCGGCATTCAGAACGCGGGGGAGCACGGCAGCGTATTTACGAGAAGCCTTGGAGCGTCATGTCCTCCAGGATATGAACGCCTAGTCGCCCAGTCAAGGCCCTGGTTCCAAGAACGCGGCTCGGGCATACTGGGACGCATGGACGGACGCAAACGGTATCGAGTGACTGCCAAGGAGTTGGAGGCGGCGGCCGTCATTTTCGACCACGTGAAGGCTGGCAAATTGCCAGCGACGTGGAACCTCACCCACGAACAGGCGGCCGATCTTAGTCGGCGGCTCAAACAGGGATCGAGGGTGTTGTCGGTGTCGGCTCCCTTGGTTACAGGGTCAGAACGCCGCCAATTCGAGGCTTGGGCGAGAGATGCGAGCGCACTTGCATCCAAGCTCGGACCGAAGCCAAACCCGGTCAGGAAGGTATTCTGGCACGCTGCTCCTCCATCCGTCCGAGATGACATACGCAGGGAGGGACTCCGGCCTGGCACCGATGCCAGCTACGGGCCACCAGCGGTGTACCTGTTCCGTTCCCGCCTTTTCGCGGAAAACTATGTCTCGGATGCCCCATGGGACGTGTGGAAGGTGGACACGGGGGCGCATGGAATCGACGTGCGCCCGGATCCGGAGGACCCCAAGGAAGCGGTCTACACCGAGCAAGCGGTCCCAGCAGACGCCCTGAAGTTCGTCGGCACGTTCCTGAACGGAGAGAAGATCACGCTGTTCGATTTCCGGTACCGGATAGACCCCGAGCAAGCTCGCGAACAGGCCGAAATCGAATTTGGAGAGGACGGCGTCGAGACAGTGGCACGCATCACCCAGGGGCCGAAGGGGGCTTTCCTCGAAGGGCAGATCTACGCCACGTCCAAACAGGACGCGATCGAAAAGCTCGCCCGGGAATTCGGCTTCCTTCTCAAGCTCGTGACGCTCAAGAAACACTGACCCTAGCGGTTGATGGGTCGCTCGGGCATACTGGGCGCATGGACGGAGCGCCCCCTTTCCACCCGACCGTGACCGAAGCGATTCGGTACATGGCCGCCACCGGGCTGCCGATGCGGCCTACGGCCCATCACAAGTCGTTCTACACGCTCGATGACCCCATCTATGACCAGCGGTACAAGGATCGCAAGGCCGCCATCCGTGCTGGCGCCGAGGTCGCCTTTGGTCTGCACACCGACGGGATCCCGCAAATACTGCATCAGGAGATGGAATTTGCGGTGGCCGACGGCCTCATGCGACGGGATGGAGAGAAGTACTTTCTGACCCCATCGGGCTGGGCCCACGCCGAACGGCAGCAATACCTCGTGACCGCCGACGAACTCGACGCCGCCGAGGCCGCCCTCGAACAAGTCGAGGCGCGAAGCGAAAAGGGGCGCCAATACGCCCACCACCTGACCCGGCTCGTGGAGGAACTGCGACGCGACACGCGCGCCTGGAAAAAGCCCAAGGGGGCTCTGAGTCGCCCCGCCATGCTCGTGCTGTCCAAGATGGACGAGGCGGGCGAGCCCATCGAGCGTCGCCCCGGAGGGTCGTGGTGCATCCAGGGCAGCGACGGGGCCTGGTCCACTGGCGTGCAGACGATCCGGTCGCTGCAAGCCAAGGGAATGCTTGAACAAGGCGACGGCCCGGAATGGAAGGCGCCGCGCACCCTCACCGACAAGGGACGGGACCTGGCTCGGCGGGCAGGGGACATGACCGCAAAGTGGACCCTGACGCGCGACGAGGCGACGGAGCTTGCCGATTGGCTCTCGCAGGCATCGGCGCTGTGGCTCGCGTCTGCTCCGGCCCTATCGGGCCAGGACAGGTCGCAATTCGAGGTCTGGGCAGACGAGGCCGGCAACCTGGCGGCCAAGCTCGGGCCAGCGCGCCACTACGTGGTCGACGAGCGGACGCTTCGCCGGTACAACGATCCCGAGTCCCGAGCGGATTCGATGGCGTATGAAGGCGGATACAACGAGCACCGCATCGAGATCGTCCCACTCGCGGACATTGACGTGCCCAAGGTCTGGAGCGAGGGAAAGTTCGAGCAGGCTCTGGCTCGCTTGGTCGCCCACGAGCCCATGGATCCCATCGACGCATCGCCCGGTGCCAAGGGCAGGTGGGCCATCAGCGACGGGATCCACCGGAGCAACGCCTCGCTGGCCCTGGGCTACACCCATATCCCCGTGCTCACCAGCACGTTCGTCGAGACGCCCGAGGCATACGTTCCAGAGCAGCCCGAGAAGCCACGCCTGCAAGTAGGCGATTGGGTCAAGCTCCGCGAGGGGTTCCGGGGAGCGCGGTGGGGCTGGGTGTCCGATCCCCTGGGCGACAAGCACAAGCGGGGGGTCAAACGGCACTGCTACGGGATCGCCCTGGTGCAAAAGGACTCGGACTGGCCCTCGGTAGCCGACCACTGCGACGACGAGTTCGACGTCGCTAAGCCGCCCGCGTGGGCCGTGAAGGCCAAGCGCGAGGCCGAAGGGATCGGGTGGGAGGACGGCTGAACGTTTCAAAAAGAGTGGCGCGGTCAGTAGCCCGGGGCTATGGTGCCTGATGTCGAGCATGAGCACGACTGTCCAAACGCATGAGCGGGAAAATGGCAGGCTGGCGCCTTCAAGCCAGCACGGGTGCGCATCGAGCCACGCTTGGGCTTTCTGGTTGCGTCGCAATGGCAGGCTGGCGCCATTCAAGCCAGCACTCATGTCGGCTCCTTTTCAGCGCGGTCGTGACCGGTCGCAATGGCAGGCTGGCGCCATTCAAGCCAGCACACCTCCGTGGTTCCGTCGGAAGTCGCAATGGCAGGCTGGCGCCATTCAAGCCAGCACAAGGCGGCAAGACGTTCCTTCCCCGTCGCAATGGCAGGCTGGCGCCATTCAAGCCAGCACACCTCCGAAGCTGTACGCTGCGTGATGCTCCGGGCGGCAGCTTCATGGTAGGATAGGCGCCATGAGCTACCACGCAGCCTATCCCACCCATGCTGGACTGGTCGCCGTCCCCTACGGCATGGTCGGCGCTCCCAACGATTACGCCGGCCTGTGCGCGATGATCGCGAACCAGGGCGAGCAGGATGGCCGACTCAAGCGAGATCCCGTCGATGGCTTCGACGCAATGGAAGAGCGGATGCGCGCTGAAGGAGTCATCACCACGATGCCCCTGGAGGACGCCCGGACCTGCTACATGCAGGGGTACGAGCGCGGGTGGATCACGCCTGCGCAAGCGGCAACCGGCGGCCTGGTCCTTGGCGGCATTGGGGGCGTCGTCGTCGGGATCCTCGGGACGCTGGCCGTGCAGCGGTGGCTGTGATGGACACGAGGCACCTTTACGACGTGCATGTCACGTTCAGCATCGACGACGACAACAACCTGCCCTACGGCTGGTGGGAGATGTTCTTCGAGCACGCCCAGGCCGCCATGAAGCGCGTGCTCACGGTCGACGACGTGGCGGGCTCGGTGAGCGCTCCAGGGTGGTTCCGGGTGGCCGGAACCATCGACGTGCCTGAAAAGAAGGTCAAGCGGGAGTTGGTCCAGCTTGGGAAGTCAACGATCCCAAAGTACTTGCAGGCCAAGCTGGCCGACCCGCTCCTGACGGACCTGGAAATCGACATCAGCGAGGCCGACGCCATGGGAGCCGACCTCGAAATCGAGGTCCACGTCGCCATGGTGAGCGTAACGGACACGGTCACTTACAACCTCTGAGGGGGACCCTCATGGCTAAGCAGACATTTCTGGCTGCCCTCGGGCCCATCCCGTGAAGCCCAGAGACGCGGACAAGCACCTGAGCCCCGAGGGCAAGCAGGACCTCATCCAGATTCGGGACACGGCGATGTCCCGGATTGACCTGCCCAAGAACCGCAAGGTCGTGGGCGAGGGGTTCATGCCCGACGGCAACCGGGTGATCGACCTGGAGCCCATCGGGCCGGCCCCTGACATCGCTGGGCTGCTGTACACCGTGACCGCTGACATGCAGCTTGCTGGCGGCCTGGAGTACGGTCTGGTCTGGATCCCTGACTTGGTCGAGGGCCTGGGGCTGGAGCCGGACGAGGTCTACCTGGCGGCAGGAACCGCGAAGGCCAAGCGAGCCAAGGCGCCCAAGCAAGTCGACGACCTGATCAAGATACGGGACCAAGTGTCCGACGAACTGGACAAGCTCCGCTCCGCCATCAGCAACGTGAAGCCAGGTCGCTGGACCGACTTCATCCGTGCATTCGAAATCATGTGCGAACGAAACCCAGGATCCGACGAGTGCGACGTGGATGCGCTCGCCAAACGGGTCGAGGTGAGCGTATAACGAGGTAACATCATGAGCAGCAGAAGTTTCTTGTCGGGAGCAACGAAGGCGCGCATTCAGCAGGCGCTCCGTAGAGGGGTGGCGAGTGCCTTCGAGCCAGGGGGGGACTTGGGGGGCGATGCGACCGAGCAGCAGGTGGTCGCGATCGACGGCGTTCCTACGCCAGATGCGGGGTCAGCGTCTCCGGGCTCCGTCATGGTGGTGGAGAACGACTTTCCTGCGGCTCCTCGGTCGCTGCTGATGGACGGCACCACCCTTTGGGCTGCCGCGTCCACTCAGATCGTCCCTCCCCCCACGCCGAGCCCCGAGGTCTACAGGTACACGGCCGACGGAGACGACCTTACGGTCGACGCCAAGATCGATCTGGCGGCCATTTTGCCTGCCGTCCAGCAGGTCCGGCAGATCGCCCAGGACGCGGACTACATCTACGCGGCGACCTGGGATGCCGAGAACGTCGCCATCATCGACAAGTCGACCACCCAGGTGGTGGGCTGGGGCTTCGTCGCGGGCGAGCGCATCGTCAGCCTCTGTACGGACGGGGCGGGCAACATCTTCGTTCATGCGCTGGACACCGGGCCGTTCACCTCGACCATCCGTCGATTCTCGGTTTCCGCGTGCCTCGGCCAGGCGCCGAACACCGTCGGCCCGAATGCCACGTTGGTGATGCCCAACAACATCCGGCGCCTGGCGTACCACAACGGCTCGCTGTACGTCACGGACGGGGGATTCGGAGGCGGTCTGCAACAGGTTGATCCCACCGGAGCCATGTCGATTGTCGGCAGCAATCCGGCGCTGTCGTGCCACGACCTCGTCGTGGCATTCGGCTCGCTATGGGTCACCGAGTACTCCGGTTCGGACGTCTGGCGCGTCAACCTGACCACGCTGGCGGTCGACGCTACCGTCGCTACCGGGGCGACCGACGTCAACGGGATCGGCACCGGTCCCGACGCGGCCTACACGGCTGACGCGTGGATTTGGGTGACGGACATCTCTGGGAGTCAGATATTCGCCATCGATCCGGGAACGGACGCCCAGGTCGATGCTGTCGGCGTCACCGGCCTTAGCGAAGGCGTGGCGGGAGGTGCCACACGGGTGTACACCGGGGCCTTCCTTGCCCCCAACACGGCGATCGATTCCACGGATCCCGCGACCAGCACGTCCGTGGTGGCCCAATCCCCCCACATCATCTACGCGACTCGGCCTTCCGGCTACCTCATCGGAGGCGTGCGCGGACCGCTGGTCATCGGGGCGCGGACGGCCGGCCCCACGTTCCAGGACGAGGGTGTGCAGGGAGCGCTCCCGGTGCCGATGCCGTTCGTCATCTTGCGGGACGGTTTTCTGCGCATGTTCCATGCGCGCCTTGCCGGAGGCCCAGGCGTGGGTCAGACAGTGGACGTCGGGATCCGCGTCGGCAGCGGCGGTGTGGCGGATCTGACCCTGCCGAGCTTGACGGGCGTGCTTGTCGTCGAGGTGACGGACTCCACGTCCGTCATCCCGGTGCAGGCCGGCCAGACGGTGGACCTGTTCGTGACTGCCTCGGGAGGGGCGCCTCAGAACCTCATCGTCTCAATGGAATTCCACGCAAAGCCATGATATTCGTGCCAAACGAATTGCTCGCGTACTGAGCACCCCCCTGTCCCGGCCCTGGCGACGCTTCGAGGGTCGGTGAACCACAATCAAAAACGAATCGAGCAGCCTTGGGCCCAACCGGTCGTCGCCCCGGTGCGCCTACGGGACGAGAAGGCGCCGGACGTCGCGCAGCGAGTGCCCGTCGTCGACGAGTTCGGCCACGACGGTCAGCAGGTCCCTGGCGGCGCTCTCGTCGAGGGGCTCGTAGGTCTTGTCGGACAGGTCGCGCCACATGTGCGACGGGTACGGGTCGCAGCGGTCCGCGTCGCAGGCGTCCAGGACCAGGGCCTGGGGCTCGAATGCGAACCCGATGCATCCACAGGAGAACTTGACGATGTGCATGCCCCAGCCACTGAGCACGAGCCGTGCCAGGGCAGAATCAGGGGCAAATGGTCCATTGCCGGCGCCTGAGCGCAAGATTGCTTGTGGCGGGGGTAAGGTTCCTTACCCCATGGGTTCGGGGTATGATTCGCTCATGAAGGAAGAGGACGACGGCATGGAGTTCGCGATCGCCGGCCTCGTCCTGCTGGTAGGCATCCTTCTCGTGGGGATCGTGGCGGACGTGGCCGGGTGCATCAGCCTCGCCGAACTGGACCACCTCCGGTAGTGCGCCCGCCCCTGCGCTGCTGTATCCTCGCGCTATGGAGTCACAGGAGATCCAGATCGACGTCGAGGGGGGCGCCCTTTACGGTGTCATCCACCACGATCCTAGGCGCGTGATGAACTGGGCTTCCAAGGAGCGCTTGGACGCGGACTCGAAGGGTGCTTTGGCCTCCCTTGAGCTACCAGTCGCCATCCTGAAGAACGTGAACGTCGAGCCGGAGTTTCGAGGCGAGGGCATCGGAAGCTCGCTGATGGACCAGTTCTTCGTCGAGGCAGACATCGGCGACGCCGTCTCATTCGTCCTGATTGCCGACACGTCCGAGCAGCAAGACGGGGGGTTTGACCTCGTCCGATGGTACGAGGGCTACGGCTTCGAGGTGGTTGGACGTTCGGGGGGCGATCCGGTGATGGTTCTGTCGAGGTGATCACTTCAAGGGGCGCGAAGCCAGGTGCCGCTCCACGTCCGCGAGCAGTTCACGGATGCGGCCGATCCCCCGTAGTAGCTTGAGCCGCACGAACGGGTCGTCGATCCCCTCGGGGCCCACGTCGTGCAGCAGCCCCTCCGCCCGTTCCACGATCGCGATGAGCCTCCCGAGCACGTACATCCGGCCGCCGGACGCGACAGGCGTCTTGGGCTCCTCCTGCCCGTACAGGTACTGCCGGAGCTTGTCGTCAATCCTGGACTTGTCGCCCATGGCCTAGCGCGGCGTCCGAAGCCACTTCCACAGGGCAGTCGACCAGGCATCGTAGCCAGCGCGTGTCGGATGGATCTTGTCGCCGGTCATCTGAATGTCCATCTGGTCGCTTCGGAAGTGCGGCATGCCGGCCTTGCGGGCGGTCGGACTGTCGTAGATCATCTGCATGACCTGGGGCACGCGCGGGGCTGTTTCGAGCTTTGGGGGATCGATCCATATGGGGCGCGCCCCCATGTCGATGATGTCCTGCAATAGCTCTTCGAGCTTGGGCCGCTCGCTCTCGATCTGGTCGGCCTGGGCATAGGCGTCGTTGGTGCCCAGGGAGATGAGCACGACGGTGGGATTGGCGGCTCGAATGTGCTGCTGTCCGAAGGTGCAGGGGCCGAAGTTCGTGTCCTGGCGGACCCACTGGAAGATCATGGTCCCGCCACAGGCTTGCCCCATGAATGGGATGCCGTCGGCCTGTGCCAGCGCTCCAAGGGGCTTTCGTAGGCCAACGCCGAGCGAGTCACCGATGAGCACCACCCGGTCGGACTTGCCCACAAGGGGCGCCTTGCTCTTGGATCGCGTCGCCAGAAGCAAAGCTCCGACGGCAGAAGCCGCCACCAATCCGATGCCCAAGTGCTTGCGCTCCATGGCACGCATCGTAGCATGCGGTCCGAAGGCTGTGGTAGCATCGACAAGCCATGACGTCGTACAAGCGCAATCCTAGCGCGCGGGCTAGCATCGATAAGCCAAGCACCCAGCTTGTGCGGTTCATGCAGGACAACCGCAGTCGCATTGAAAAGGCCACCGGGCTGGAGATCACACAGGCCGACGAAAAGCCGCTCGGTTGTGGAGGGTACGGATGCGCATATGCCACGAATGACAAGCGCTGGATCATCAAGATCAGCACGGATGCGACCGAGGCGGCGCTGGTCAAGAGCGTGATGGACATGCGCATGGAGCAGAGCGGGGGAGACGGCACGGGACCGTCCAAGGCTCTTCCTGGCGTCGTGTTCTTCGAGGGCATCTGGATGCGGCCGGACAGGCGAGGCCACACGGTGTTCGTGTTCGTGCGCGAGAACGTGCAGCCCTTCCAGGACGTGGACGTCCTGAACCTCGACTGGTTCGGGCACAGCGGCGAGGAGCACCCACGTATCACGAAGGACTACGGCACCACCGCCCTGAACCTAGCCGTAGAATACGCCACCGACTTCTACGATGCGGGCAACAACGAGGCCAAAGCCAGCGACGCCATATCGAACTACCTCAAGTGGATGGAAGTGATCTCCCAGGAGATGCCACTGGTGGCCGAGGTCATGGAGGACTTCCTGAGCCACGGCGTGGTGCTTCGGGACGTGCATGACCGCAACGTGGGTCGCACCCTGACAAATTGGGGTCGAAAGTACCGCCCCAAGGGCTCCGTGGTCATCTTCGACCTGGGATACACCCCAACGGTCAAAAAGGGACGTTACCGGCGGCTCAACCCCACGCTCAGCGCCGAGGAGGCCGCGCGCCTAGGCAGCAGGCCGCACCACCGCTCCCGGCCGGCAGAGACTGCCGTCGTCGACTCAAGCCGCGACCCCGTGTCGCCGCTGGTGCACTCGAAGTGGACTGGTCCCGTCAAGATCCCGAGACTTCAATGAGCGACAAGCTGGACTTCAAGGTCGAGTACAAGGACGGCATCTGGTACGCCCTGCTTCCCTACGAGGCGCAGGAGGCGGCAGAGCAACTCAAGGGTGCCGGCTGGAAGTTTCACTGGAGCCGGGGTCACAACAAGTGCCCCAACAGATGCGGGGGGTGCCAGGCCGACATTCCCAGCTTCGCCAGGTTCACGTGGCTCGCGGAGCGCGCGGCCCCCTTCCGGGACCACTTCACGCCGGAAGCGGAAAAGGCCTTCAAAAAGGCCGATGCCAAGGCGAAAAAGGAAAGGGATGCGGCGAGCGGGATCTACGACAAGTCCTTCGCCGCCTCCGACGCGGACGTCACCATCGCGACCCCCGTGCCCTCCGGATTGGAGTACCGCCCCTACCAGCGCACCGGAATCCAGTGGATCGTCGAGCGAGACGCGACGCTCCTGGGCGATCCGCCTGGTCTTGGCAAGACGATCCAGGTGCTTGGCGCCGTCAACGCCCTGCCGGACATCCGCGAGGTCCTGGTGATAGCTCCGTCGGCTCTGGCGGCGAACTGGGCCCGCGAGGCGAACCGATGGGTCATCCGGCCCGTCAACGCCGTGTTCATGAAGGACTCTGGCGACATTCCGCCGCCCGCCAAGCGAGGCCACGTCAACGTCATGTCGATGGCGTACGACAGCGTGCCCCAGAGCAAGGGCGCCGACATCTCCAAGGTGCTCAGGCAAAAGACCAAGCTCCAGACCGACAACATGGGACTGCGCAGAGCGCTGAAAAAGGTCGCTAGCCGACCTTCCCTACGGCGAATCCTGGTCGTCGCGGACACCACGTCGCCGATCGACTGGAAAGCGGCGCTCACGCCCAAGCTCAAGGCCGAGATCGGCACGCCGAAGATCTTCATCTGCAAGACGCGAGAGCAACTCGTAGAAGCTCAGTCGTGGATGGTCCAGAACCCGAAGCGGCTCGCGGTCGCGATCATCGCCATTCCGGCAGAAGAGATTGCTCTGGCGGCCATCGCGGGCGGCACCACCAACCTCCACGACCCGCTGTATTCGGTCGCGATGCGGTTCTCGATGCCCGCCCAGCGCAAGTCCATGCCGGGCAAGCACTCCAGCGGCTACGACTTGGTCGTCAAGGACCAAGTGCACACCATGCGCACCATGGGCCGGGGGCTAGGCCTGATCGACGACCTGATGCAGCGCCGCATCGACATGCTCGTGCTCGACGAGTCGCATGTCCTGAACAACCCCAAGAACGAGACATCCATAGGGATCTTCGGCGAGTGGGATCGCGAGAACAAGCAACTGAAGCGCGGCCTTGCGGACAACGTGAAGGACAAGAAGGTCTACCTGACCGGCACTCCCCTGCGCAACGTGACGTGCGAGCTTTGGGGCCAGCTTCGATCCCTGGCGCCCAAGACCTTCAACAACTTCTGGCGGTTCGGGCTTCGGTACTGCGACGCCCAGAAGAACGACTACGGCAAGTGGACGTTCGATGGCAGCAGCAACGAGGACGAACTCAATCGCAAGCTCCGCTCCGGCACCGAGCACGGAGGCCTGCTGATTCGTCGAAAGAAGGCGGACGTCCTGAAGGACCTGCCCCCCAAGACGCGCATCGTGCTGCCCCTGACGCCTCCCCAGGAAGCGGAAAAGATCATCACCGACGAGTGGGTCGAGGCTGGGGATCTGACCGAGGAGATGGATCTTCTCGAAACGCAGGCCATGATCGCGGAGTTGGAAGGCGACGAGGGCGCCTACAAGGAAGCAATCTCCAAGCTCCAGAAGGCCGCGCAGGTCAGCTTTGACCGAATCGCTCGTGAACGCGCCAGGCTCGGCAAGCTCAAGGTCAAGCCGTCGGTGGAGTTCATCGAGGGGCTTCTGAACGGCGGCACGGAAAAGGTCGGCGTCTACGCCAATCACCGCGTCGTCGTCGACGGGCTCACCGACGGGCTCCGGCAGTACGGGATCGCGATCATCGACGGGCGTGCCGCCGGCAAGGGCCGAATCGTCACGGCCACGGGCGAACCCAAGATCATGGACCGGATCGACGTCGTCGATACCTTCCAGAACGACCCCAACATCCGCATCTTCATCGGCAACTACAAGGCCGCCAAGGAAGGCTGGACCCTGACCGCAGCCTCCACGGCCGTCATGGTCGAGAGCACATGGACGTCGGCTGACAACGAGCAGGCCGAGGACCGGTTCCACCGCATCGGCACCGTCAACCCCGTCACCATCTACTACCCGGTGTTCGACGGGTCGCTCGACCAGAAGATGCTGGAAGCCGTGGTGCGCAAGATGGAGACGGCCGACGCCGTGCTCGACGCGCACTACGAGGAGAGGCCCGCCAAGCCCTTGACGGAGATCGAGCGCGTCAAGCTCAGCGAGACGATGGTCGAAAAGGCCGAGCGCAAGCCCTTCGCGCAGCGCAAACCTACCAAGGTCCCCTCCTACACCGAGGAGCAGCGACAGGCGGCGCATCAGGCGATCCAGATGATCGCATCGGTCTGCGATGGAGCGCACAGACGGGATTGTCAGGGGTTTAGCGGTAGGTGGGTCCAGGTGGGCCACTGGCTCGCGGGCCTGCCTGAGTTCAACAACCGCCAGACACACATCGCGCTACGCCCCATCACCTACCACCAGCGGCAGGTCCCCGAGCACTTGCTCGAAATCCTCAAAGTTCGGCAGCACGGGCAGGCCGCCGAGCCGCCCGTCCGTTACTCCCTGCGAAAGAAGGGAACGCACTGGTACGTGGAGATGCTGACCACGGAGGTCGATCGGCCCGTGCAGCGCAAGGTCGTCTGGGCCGTTGCTTCGCACGAGGGCGACCTCGTAGACGGAAAGGTTCTCGCCAAGGCCGAGGACGCCTTCGTCTGGGACGGTGGCCGAGTGACGGTCCACGAGAAGGCGAAGGGCAACTTCCATGGGCTTGCGATCCCAGAGCCCAAGACCAAGAAGGCGGTCCGCTGGAAAAACGGGCACTGGCAGCGAGAGCTTGCCAGCGGCTGGAAGGACTTCGAGCCCAAGTGGATCGACGATCCGACCAAAGCCACCATCGTGCGCGACGAGCCCAAGCCCAAGGCAGCTACGCCCAAGCCCAAGGCAGCTACGCCCAAGCCCAAGGCAGCCACGCCCAAGCCCAAGGCAGCCACGCCCAAGCCCAAGCCCAAGGCAGCTACGCCCAAGCCCAAGCCCACGCCCAAGCCCACGCCCAAGGCAGCCACGCCCCCGCTCCCGGTTGTGGTGGCGGCGACCCAGCCGCAAACGCCCGTTGCCCCCCACGGCGGCATGCGTGGCGAACAGATTGTCACCTCGGATGCCGAGCGCGTGCTCTGGCAGGTGGGGGGCGTCCTGGCTCACCCGGAGGTCCGCTGGAAGATCACGCTCTATGACGGGCTGCCGGCCGACCGCCTCCGCCCGTCGTACGACACCCTCGAAGAGGCGATGGTGGCATGGTCGCCGGCTCCGACTGGCCTGGGAATCATCACCCTTGGTCCCGTGGAGGAAGTCGGCGAGGACCAAGAGCGGTATCTCGTGCTGTTCCGAGGCAAACCCACGACCTGGGTCGTCCTGCGCACTGGGTTGCTGTCGCCCCAGGAAGCCTGGCACGTGCTGGACATGCACACAGGCATCTCGAAGTATCCGGCCCGAACGCGCCAAGCGGTCGTCCGCCGGATGGAGGAAGCAGCCTGGGAGCCGCCCCCACTGGCGAAGGCCGCGACACCCAAGCCCAAGCCCAAGACCACGAGCCGCGCCAAGCCCAAGACCACGAGCCGCGCCAAGCCCAAGACCACGAGCCGCGCCAAGCCCAAGCGGCGCTCCGTTCCCCAGCCCGTGCTGCGCATCAGCGACCCCCATGCCTTCGAGGTGCTCTCCGACCTGGAAGGGCCGACCTGGGCGGAGCTTCAGCGCCGGGACGAGGGACGCTACAAGATGGACAACGGCTTCCACCTGAACCTCGCCGCCTATCACGAGCTTGCCGCCATGGGCGACCTGGCCGAAGGCTTGACCCTGAGCGACCTGGACGCGAAGGCCGGCCTACTCGAAGGGGCTCGCGGAACCGTCTACGTCGTGATGCCAAAGGGCGAGATCATGCTCCTGGCCGACACCACCACCAAGACCAAGGCGCGCAAGGCGGCCAAAATCATGCAGGTCATCGAGGAGTAGCAAGTGCCGCTCACGGACAAGGACAAGAAAGTGGTCGACGCCCTGCTCGACGGCGAGCCGCGAGCCGGCAAGTTGCTCGAAACGGACGGTCGCACGCTGTCCATCGTCGGGATGAACGGAGGGCCCATCGCCAGGTGGTATGGCGGCGAGCTTGTCGAGGTCCGGGACGCGGCATCCAAGACCGACGCGACCATCCTGCGATACCTGCGCAAGGTTCGCAAAGTGGGCACCATGAAGCGCAGGTTGCAGTACGTGTTCTCGGATATGTCCACGGACCGAGCCGACGAGACGCAAGGCGGCTCAGTTGCCGCCATGCTGGACGGTTCCGAGGTGGGCAAGCTCGTTTGGTACCGCAAGGCCGACGGAAAGTACTTCATCGACGGCATTCACGTGCATCTGGACTGGCGGCGCAAAGGCGTCGGCACGGCTATCTACCAGGAGTGGATGCGACGCCTTGGGATCGGCCGGCGCGACCTGGCTCCCACCGGCAAGACAGCAATGGGCGCGCGATTCCGCAAAGCCATCGACAGGAGGCTGCCAAACCCGGTCGCGACGAGAGGTAACCCTATGGACTATCCGAGCGCATGGAACCCGAAGAGCAACTCGCCGAAGGAATTTGCCTATCACTCCACCCCGAAGATTTTCCTGGAGAACATTGCCAGGAACGGCCTTTTGCCGGGGGAACACCGCTCGTGTGACGAGCCCTGCATTTTTGTCGAGCCGGACGAGGAAGAGGCAGAGATCTACATGGAGCGAGGCACCGCCATGCTGCGCTTCCCGGTGGATGGTTTCTCTGCCACGGACGACGGCGAAAGTGTGCTTTTCGGGGTTCAAGTCCTTCCGGAGACGATCGAAGTCAGGCGTGGGCGAAGTTGGGTTCCCCTCGTACGCGCCAACCCGACCAAGCCCAAGGGGCGAAAGCTCGGGAGCATGCAGCGCGCGGTGCTCCAGGCCGTGCTTGACCATGGGGACCCGTACCACGGTGTCGACTACACCACCCGGTGCCGCCGGCAGACGGTGCTCGACAAGCTCCGGCGCAGCGGTCGTAAATGGGTCAGCCTCCGGCCGCATCTTCACCCTACCGTGATTCGGGGGGGGCCCCAGTACTACCTGACCCCAGAGGGGCTGGAGGCTCTGACCGGATCTTCCGAGCCGGTCCGGGACAATCCCTTCCCCACTGCCCGAGGCCTACAATTCCTGACCTCGTGCGTGGGCTGGTCGGGCCGGAGCCCCACTGGGGACGCAGGCGGAGACATCCAAAAGATGGTCGAGGGCGCAACCGACGTGACCCGGAAGACCTTCCTCAAGCACGTGGACCGGGAGAACCTGCGCGAGGTCGAGCAGTCCCTCGGCTACTTCGATCACCCGTCCCAGGGGCTCACGATGGCCGGCGACTATTACGTCTCCTACCATCGCGGGTACTTCCTCGGCAAACCCGTCTACTACTTCGTGCATTCCGCGATCGAGTACATCTTCATGGATCCGGACGACATCCGGGAGGCCTCGACGTGCGACTACGGCGGCTATGACGACGAGGAGTTCGACTACGGCAGCGACGCGCCCGTCGACGACTACGACGACTACCTCTGCAACAACCCGACGGCGGCCGGGACCGATCGCTCCACTCACGGCACGGTGGTCGAGTACGGCGTGCGCGAGATGATGAAGCGCAAGAGCCCGTCAACGGCTGCCAAGAACACGGCCAAAAGGCTCTCTGGGCACGAGAACCTGTTCTTGGGGCCAGGGGTGTCTACCGTCGATCCCAAAGCCCTGGAGGAAGCGCTGTGGGTCAGGCTGGAGGACTTCACCATCAACGCGGTGCCGAGACTGAAGGAGGGATTTGAGCACTTCGCGCTCGACGGGACAGTCGAACACTTCAGACAAGGCCGAGGGGTCAGGGCGAAGCTCAAGAAACGCATCGTCAAGCGCCTAGGACGCGACCCCTTCCCAAACGACGATCGGTCCCCCAAAAAGAACCCTGTCGATGACGTGCAGGTCGTCTACTACGACGCGGACGAGGACGATCAGGACTTTGGGGAGCAGGCATGGAAGCTCGCGAAGGAGTCCGAGATCAGCATCCTGAGCGACAAGGACCTGAAGTTCGTGGCGATCGCCGACGGCCGCGTAGTTGGCGCCGTGTTCGATGCCCTGTCGCGCGCCGATGATGGGGAACACGAGTACTCGTTCGACACGCTCGTGGATCCGGAGTACCAGGGCAGGCGAATCGGCTCGCGCCTCATGGACGCCGGCCTCGAAGAGTTCGCCTCGCTGGAAGGCGAGATCGGCGCGCGCCTGGCGCTGGACGTCGTCAACCCGATGATGGTAGAGGCGCTCAGGCGCCGGGGCCTGGACGTCAACCTGCGCTCCAACCCGGTCACGGTCCACCGGATCTAGGAGGCTGTGATGTCCCACCACCGGGCCAACCCGCTGATTGACCTTCCCGACAGGAAAATTCGACGGTACGCGAAGCAAATGGCTGCGAGCCTGGTCAAGGCGGCCGAATCGCCTGAACGTCGGACTGCCAAGTTCTTTACGACGTTCAAGGCGCTGCGTACGCCTGACAGCCAGGTCATCGACATCCCAGTGCGCGTGGTGGCCAACCTCCATTCGCTGCCGACCAAGCCTCTTTCCGTGCGACGCGGGTTGTTCTCCACGAACAAGGACCGAACGGAGGGAAGCATTCGCTTGACCGTCGAAGGATCCCTTTTTGACCTCGACGGCTCGAAGTTCTACCCGAACGCGGAAAAGCACTTGGCCGCGCAGATACAGCAGATCCTGCGCCACGAGATGACCCACGCTTTGGATCCCGCCTGGAGGTATGGGGCCAAAGCCAAGTACGACGAGCGAAAGGCGAGGGTCGCCACCGGAAAACGTCGGGAGAAAATGGGGTATTACGACGATCCCATGGAGGTCCGGGCAATCACGAGGAAAGCCGTGGACGAGGCGATCAAGAGCGCTCGGAGGTGGAAGCGGACACTGCCCGACATGCGAGTGGTTCCCGAGGTCATCCTAGCGCCGATCCTCAAGCTTCCCGAGGTGGCGCGGATGCGGCCCGCGAACCAGAACAAGTTGGTCAAGCAAGCCACACGTGTCTTGGAGGAGGAAGGGCTGCTCGACCAGCCGGTGGGCCCTTCGTTGCGCATCGACGATCGCGCGGCCCTGCTGACCCTGGGAAGGATCGAGGGCGCCAAGTGGCTTTCGCGGCAACAGGCCGACAAGGACAAGCTCCGGCTGCCCAACGGCTTCTACCTGAATCGTTCGGCATGGCAGATCCTCAAGAACATGGGCTCCGAGGCCGAGGGACTCACGGTCGCCGACTTGGACGCCGAGGCTGGCCTCATCGCTGGCAATGATGGGACCGGCTACATCGTGGAGCCAGGCGGGGAGATCTTCCTGGTGGGGGAGACGGCGGACCGGAAGAAGATCGCCAAGGCATTGCAGGTCATGCAGGTGATCGAATGACAGAAGCCAGACGGATACGCCGGGTCCTGGCGACCCAGCAGCCTGCCCCCCGCACTGGGCCTCCGGTCCACCCTCAAGCGTTCGTGACGCGGATGGTGCTATTCGCGGCTGTCCTGGGTATCATTGCCGAAGCCTTCTACCTGAACCGAAGCCCCTGCTCGTGCGCTTGCTCGACCGTCGGGGCGACACGCTGATGAGGATCCCATGAACAAGCCCCACCGTCCCGGTTTCGTCGGAGCTTACCCAGAGCCAATCCCGGATGCGTGCTACGACGCGAGCAACGCCCAGGGAGAGGAGTTTTACGACGAGTGGACGGACCGCAACGAGGCTCTTGCGGCCGAGTCCATGCGTCAGGCCGAGGAGGCGAGAAAGGATCCGGCCAGCACATGCGGCGACGCGTTCTCGCCGGCCACCCCGACCGACGTGGACGACTGTTTTCGGGAGATCTACGAGCCGGCCCACGACCAGATGATCCGCGACCTGATTGCCAAGTACGATTGCGGGCCTGGCGGCTCGGGAGGCAAACCGGGGGGAAGCCCCGCGAAGGCAGAGGCGAAGTCGTCGTCGAGCAACGCCCTGCTGTACGGCCTGGGCGCTCTGGCCCTCGCGGGCATCGGCGCGGCGGTGTACTACACCCGGTACGCCAACAACCCGGTGGCCGACAACAAGGCGGCTTTCGAGGGGTGGACCTGCGTTTCTGGGCCTTCCGAACTCGTCGACTGGCTCGTGGATGCCAGCAAAGAGGTCGATTACGACGAATGGGCCGAGAACGTGGACGTCGACACCAGCCCCCTCGAACAGTGGCAGATCGACCTGCTCCCCACCGACTGGAGCGTCACGTTCCTGCGCACGCGGCTTCCGACCGGGCAGGAGGCGTGGGTGATGCAGCACAGCGGCATCGAGCACCTGTTCATGCGGCCGGGCGTTGAATACGACCTGAACGAAGCGGCCGAGAAGGCCGTGGCCGAGTATTGGGATCTGCTGATTGGCCCAGCGGGCGAGGTTCCCCGGACATGATCGAGTACACCCGCGAGGTGATCCTGGGAGCCACGAGCGCAGCGATCGCCTCGCAGACCATCACGACCACGGATTCGACCACGGCGGTTACGGGCGACACCATCTTCGTAAGGCCCCCGCGCCCGGAAGATCCCCTCAAGGCCTACCTAAACCAGCTTCGTCGAGCGGTCCGCCTGGCGCGGGAGCAGGCCGAGATGGCCTTTCGGGAGGTCAGGAGCGCCCACAGACGGCTTCGCGACGATCCCAGTGACCGAGTTCCCCTGCCAGAGCGAAACGGCCTCAGAAGGCGTCCTATGTTCGCGAAACGGGTGTGTGGGGGGTCGAGCCGCTACCGCGTGCTCGTGGCGTGAGACTCAGTCCTCCCAGTCGTCGTCGTCCACCTCGGACACCGGGAACGGCGGCGGCGGCACCTGCAACTCCGGGAACGCCGCCTTGAGCCGCGTGGAGGACGTGCCGTGGTACTCCACGTGACCGCACTGGTCCAGGCTGCCCTCGTAGATCGCTTTTTTCTTGGCCGGGATGTTGCCGTAGACGATGTCCTCGAAGGTAATGACGGCGTGGCCTGACGCCTTGATCACGTCGGCCTTGTGCTCCAACTCCTCGTCCTCTGAAGCCCACCAATCATCCAGGATTTCCCGCCAGACCGTCTGGATCGCGTCCACGCGCACAACCCGACTCAGGTCGAAGTCGTAGGGGTACCGCCTCTGCTGCACGAGCGATGTCGCTACCTCCACCGGGACCGACCCAGTCCGCTTCCACTCGTCCCATGCCTTCTGGGGGTCCTCGGCCGCGTCCGCGAAGGCTTGGGCGATGTTGCCCTCCTCCTGAATGGCCCCGATGTACACGTAATATGGGTCCTCTCCGACAACGTTTCCCTCTCGGATCGACTCGAAGGATTCGGCTTCCTCGATCACGTCGTCGCCGGCATCGTGCCGGATGGCCTGTGACGCCTCTGTCGCCTTGACCACGGCATCGACGTCCGGGAGCGCGTCCAAACCGTCTACGCAGAGCGAAATCACGACGGGGTAGGCGTCCGGATCGGATTCCTGGTCGGCGGTTCCCTGCGCATATGCCATGGCGATCTCGAAGTTGCCAGTCGTGTGCACACCGTAGTAGTCCTGCGCGCTCGGTGACCTTCCGACTATGTGCTTGAAGTAGGAGCCTCCGGACCCTTTCAGCGAGTGCATCTGCACAGGAGGCTCGGCGAGGATAGGGTTGTCCTTGCGGCGCCCTCGTCGTAACAGCCAAACCCCTCCGATGGCGGCGAGAGCCATAGCGCCGATTCCAACCGCCGCTTGCCAGGCATCGCCCTTCTTTGGCGCAGCGGGACCCCCGCGCGACTTTTCCGCGAACCACGGCGCCAGGTACTCACGCCACACTCCGGCCTGGATCGGTCCCCCCTGGTAAATGTGCGCGTCGGGCGAGGTCCCCGGGGTGCCTTCGGGCCAAGCGCCCAGCATGTACAGGTTGCCAGCCATCGAGAAATTCTGCACGCACAGGGCTGGGTCCCGAGCCAGGAACTTCACGCAACTGATCGAGTCCGGAATACCGCTGCCCAGTACCTGTCGGTGGAGCGCGTCGGCAGACTGGCGTGTGCCTGGGTAGTTGGGCGGCTGGATGTTGGAATACGACACCACCATCATGGTTTGGCGTGCGAGCGCTCTGCGTGCGAAGTAAACCCACGCCGGGTCGACTTGCACCTGGTTGCCGACGTACTTGCCGTGGAGCCCATCGCAGACGTACACGAAGGATACGAGGTCGGCATCGTCTCGGTTGGAAAGGATCTCGCGCACGCCCCATGCTCCAGCGGAGAACCCGATGAGGGCGACCGAGCCAACCTCGTTCAGATCGATGTGCTCGGCGATGAAGGGCAGAAGGAAGGCACCGCCGTGGGCGTTGCGGTAGTTCTCGACCCACTTTCGGTGCCCCTCGCTCAGGCCGCTGGCGGGGATCTTCAGGATGAGTGGGGGATTGGTGGGCCAAAGCTCCGCCGCGAGCCTCTCGCAAAGGTTCTGGCCGCAGTTGTAGTCGTTGATGATGACGTGCCGCATGGGGCGAGGATACCAGAGGGGGGAGAGGCGCGGGGGAGGCGACCGGCGAACTCAGGGATTCTTTCGAATTCTTCCTGATGGTGTCCGGCTTGGGCAGTCTCAATCCCCTCGGCGGGGAACGGTCGCCCCCCTGGCCTACTCGATCTTCAGGTGGCACCGCTTGGAGTGCCAGATGATGGCGCGAGCGAACTGCTCGGCCGTGAATTGCCCCTTCGTGCCCCCGGCGAGCCCGAGGTAGTTGCGCGCCATGGTCACGGGATCCATGGGGTCGGGCTTGTCGGTCGGGTTCGCGTTGACCGAGACTATCTCCCAGTCGTGCGAGGGCTCGTCGCCTCCTTCTCGCAGGACGTCGTCGCGGTAGATGACGACCTCGACGTAGCCGGCAGGCTGCTTTTGCCCACCTACCTGTCGAACGCGCAGGAAGGGCTCCTCGTCGGGGCGCCGGCTAAACACGTCGCCTTCGAGTACGGCGCCAGCCTGGGGCTCGACGAAGGACGACCGGAACCGATGGGGGGGGACCGGCACGAGAAGCACCCCCTCTCGGTATCCTGGCTTGGCCTGGTCGACGTGCTTGGCGACGAGCGCCTCAAGCTCCGCCCAGGAGCCGTCGAAGTGGGAGTAACCCGTGGGGACGTGGCGCCCACGAGCGAACTGGGTGGTACCGATGGTACCGAGCGAGGAAGTAGCCATGCCCCCCTAGACGCGGTGGCATCTCGGTATCTGACGCTTCGCGTGGTACGATGGCGCCATGGCTGACGATATTGTGGTCCACGACGGCAATGGCGAGGACACCAGGACCGACGAACAGATTGCGATGGACTACGCACGGGCCGCAAAAAAGTGCGTGGACCACGGGCTCGACTCGCCGCAGTGCCAGAAGGAACTGATCAACGAGGGGGCCCGGAGAGTCGCCGAGGCCTACGGGGTGGATCCGGCCGTCATGGAGGCGGCGACCGACTGTCTGGCTTCTGGCGACAGCGAGGTCTGCGCCAAGGCCAGCGCGACGCTTGCGGCAACGGCTGCATGCACGGTGGTCACCGAGGGCGCGGGAGGGCCGCTTTGCTCCAAACTGGCGCCATACGTGGTCGACGCGGTCTGGCCGATCGCCGGTCCCCCCCTCGTGCTTGCCTGGGACATCGCGTGGAGCTTTCACCATGGGATCGCGAGCGGCTTGGCTGACTTTGCGCAGTCTCTGCTCAACGCCATCGGATTGGACCTGTCGACCTCGGCCGACCCGACCGTCACGGACGTGTATTGGGACATGCTGGGCGCCGGCCGTGACATGGTCCTGGAGCAATGGGAGCTTGGCGTGCAGGCCGTGGAGCTTGCCGACAAGGAATCCCACAGAGAATTGGGGCTCAAGTACGTGTTGCCGGTGCCAGGCGAGCCGGTAGTTATGCCGGACTCCGTTGGGGTGGTCAACGGCGGCGAGGGTGAGGCGATCGCGGCGAAGTACAAGGACGACGCCGTCCAGCGGCTCGAACAGGCGCTGCGGCGCGATCCTCAGTGGACAGGCCCCGTGTACGTGGCCGTGCGAGTCACGGACCCCTACCGTTCCGAGTACCACTTCGAGATGAGCGACAAGCCATTCCGGAACATGGATCTTGGGCCCTACGACAAGCGGGTGACCCTGGGCCATATGGACCCGGACATGAACAAGCTGTCAGTGGGGACCGCGAGCTACGATCCCCCCAACCAGTGGACCCCCTGGGTATTCGGCTACAGCGGGTTCAAGAACCAGCGAAAGATGCTGTTCGAGGGCTACGTTGCGGCGCTCGGCGTGCGCATGGACGCGCTAAAGAACGCTACGACGGCGGCCGTAGGCGAGGTGGTGGCAGAGAACACCGCGAAGGCGGACGCTCAGCGACGGGCGGAGCTTCTCGGCAACCTCACGCTTGCGCCGGCTCCGAAGTCCAAGGAATCGTCGTTGACGTTGCCCCTGGTGCTCGGGGGAACCGTTCTGGCAGGGTTGGTCGGGTACGCGGCCTGGAAGCGTTCGCAGGAAGGCAAGTAGCGGGGGGAGGGAAGGGTCAGGAAGCCTGAGCTTGGAGCACGAGCATCGTGAAGGCTCGCGTTTCGTCCCTGCGCACTGCCTCGGACGCGTCGCGCACCGATCGGCCGCGACATCCGAGCCACTCGGGAAGGTCCACGGCCGCGACGCCCGCGAGGTCCTCCTGCCTGCGTCCAGTGGCCCATGCCACGCGCAGCACGTGATCCAACCGGAATTGCTCCTGGACCTGGGCCACACGCTCCCAGTTCACGTCCCTGATCCGGTAGGTGGATCGGGGGCCCACCGGGGGCAGCGATTGCAGGGCTACCCGCTGAAGCTCCGGACACAGCCTACCGAGGGCGCACAGTAGCTTCGTCGAAAGCACGGGAGCCAGGTGCTCGGCGGAGGTGCGCCGAAGGGCGCGCGCCGCATCGCTGATCTGGCGCAGGCTCAGCCCCTTGCACCTACGAAGGCGAAGTTGCGAGGCCTGGTCGGCGGCGCCTCCGAGCCGGATCAACGCCTCGAACTTGCGGCTCGGTCGGCAGCCGGCGGCGTACCAGGCGCGCCGGACGTCCTCGCCGCTGAGCCCCCAGTGCCCCTCGGAGTCCCAACCTCCGTGTTGCTTGGGGTTGGCGAACACGTCCCGCCATCCATGCTGGCGAGCGAGGATCCGGCTGGCGTGGACGAACGCCATGGGGTCCACACGCCCGTCGTAGGCGTCGAGCACGGGGGGAACCGAGCCAGGGGCGAACCTCCTCGCGAACCGCCGCTTGCGGGCCGTCCAGTACGAGGGGGGGCAAGAGGCGTCCTCGAAGTCCAGGGCACCGCGTACGGTGGGTTCTACCCCGTATTCGTTGAGAGTCGTGCGTCGGATGTCGTGGCGCATGCCTACCTCCCGGCTCGGGCTCATGCCCGAGATGCAGCTATGTCCGGGGGGTGAGACGTTCGGGGGGGAGGGGGGTCTGACGGCAGGGGGCGATTACTCGCCAGACGGGCTCTGGCGATAAGGCTGGTTGGAGGGGGATGAAGTCTCGAAAATAGCGAGGATCTCGCCTTCGCCGACGAAGATGTGCTTCTCGCCGCCGAGTTCGATTTCCTGGCCGCTCCACTCGCTCAGCAGCACCGTGTCGCCGGGCTTGACGGTCATCGGAAGCAGTACGCCGTCCTTGCTGACCTTCCCGGGGCCAACCGCGACGACCACGGCCGTGGTGGTCTTTTTCTGGGCCGCGTCGGGGATGATGATCCCGCCTGGCGTCACTTCCTGCGCGGCCGTCCGCTGAATCAGAACGTTGTCGGACATGGGCTTGAGCTTCATTCTTTCCTCCGAGGTGACGCTTTCCGCGTCGATTTGCGTTTCCTGCTCGTATCGAGCGAGGACACGGGTTTACGGTAACCACAGTCGTGACATCGGGCGACACTGACGCGCCGACGTTTGCCGTTGGATGTGGTGGTGGTCGTGTGCACGAACATGGCTCCCCCACAAGGGCAGAGCCTCCAGATGTGTCCGGGTGGGCGACCAAGCAACCTGTGGCGATGATCCATTAGCGCCAGTCGGACGTTTCGGCGCCCCATCCGGTAGATACTGATGCCCCAAACCGCAGCCTTTTCCTTGTCGCCCCGCTCGCCATTGACCTTGGCTCGATGCAGAGCATAAAAGATCCTCTTGAGGCTCGATGCTTGCGTGTCGGCGAGCATGAACCGCCCCCGTTCGATCTTGGTGTCAATGGCGGTCTGTATCACGCGCGTCCTGGTGACCTTCAACTCGCTGACGCCCCCGCAGTCGTAGCATTGGAGCGTGACGCGGGTGTATCTCTTGAACCTTCGCACGTTCTCGACGACGGGGCCGTCGCCGCAGTCGCATTCGCCAACGATGCGCCCCTTGGGACGCCTGAGAAGTTCGTGCCGGAACCTCCAGATGCGGAGTTTGACTTCGAGTTGTCCGAGTTCGAAGATCTTTTCGCCAGTGCCAGCGGCGGCCATCATCGGGTTCACTGGTTGTTTGTACATGGCCCATTTCCTCCTTCAAGCCCGTCCATGATCTGCTCGACCAAGGCGCGCGTCTCGGGGTGAAGCTTCATCTTGTGCTTGCTCTTGTCGTACCAGGGGCGAGGATCCGAGCGCCCGGATATGGCGCGGCCCGCGCCGATCCAGTCGGCGACCATCTCGCGGGCGAAGGCCTCGGGCATCCGGAGAGCCTTACTGCCTCCGTCGTCCGCGCGCAGTATCCACGCCTGCCAGTGGTGGGGGTTACGCCGCTGGTGCAGCAGCCACGCCAGGTCGAAGTCTGGGTCGGGCTCGTACTGCTTGTCGCCAAGGGGGTCGTAGAAGGTCCGGAGGTAGGGAAACCACTCGGACGGCCGGAATTTGGACATGTCGTGCACGAGCCCGCGCCACATGGGGGTGCCAGTCCGCCGGCAGGCCAACAGCACGAACCACTTGTGGCGCATCAGGTAGCGCAGGTAGGCCAGGTGGGCTCGCGGCGAACGCATCTTGGGGTGGGTATTGCGCTGGCAGTCGATCCCGTAGTCGCGGCCTTCGTTAGGGTCAGGCATCACTTGGTTCCTTTCCTCCGTGGCGGAGTTTCAGCCACCTGGCGGTCCCTCGACCCAAACGTGATCGATGAGGCTCGGAGGATCGATCTGCACGTCCTTGCCCCTCCCGCGTAATTGCTCCATGCGGATCCCCGCGCCCAGCTTCATCATCGCGTGCAATCCCTCGACGAACGTGGGCAGCGCGTCCCAGTGCCTGCTCAGGTACCGCCCAACCGTCAGTGCGTCGCCGACGGCGTCGTGTAGGTTGTCGGTCGGCAGCCGAGCCCGCTCGGCTAGCGCGCGCAGTGCCCGGCTGTGGCCGGGGCTCGAATCCAGCACGCAGTCCACCAAGATGGTGTCGATGATCGCATCCGGCGGCCGGCGGACGTGGCACCCGAGGTTCAGAAGGTCGAGGTCGAAGCGCAGGTTGTGCCCTGCCCAGATCGGAACGCGGTCGCAGTAGGCCGCGATCCTCGGCATGAAGTACCGAAGAGGGGGAGCGCTGAGCAGGTCTTTCTTCCGCAACCCGTTGACGAAGAGCGCGCCGGCCACGTCCTCGTGCTCCCATTCCACGCCCGGCCCCGGGTTGCACACGCAGGCCCACTTCTCGATGGGGCGTCCCTTGTAGAACTCGACCAGGCCCACCGAGACGATTCTGACGTCGTCGCGCAGGCCGGTCGTCTCCGTGTCGATGACGAGAAACGATCCGTTTTTCCACAGCCGTCCGATCATGATTCACCCGCCAATCTGTAGGTCTTGGTGCGGCGTTCGCCATCGACCAGGATTACCTTCTGCTTCGCCAGACGCTTGGTGACCTTGGCAAGCTCACTCGACGTCGTCTCGGGGCTCATGCGCTCGTCACGCCGGACGAGCTTGAGGATTTGCCCGGCCGTCATCCCCTCGTGGTCGAGCACTTCGAGCACGACCAGTTCGAGGGGGCTGCGAGTCTCCGCGACTGCCGGCGCCCGATCCGCCAGCGCTTCCGGCCGGGGCTTGACGAGCGATGGGAGCGCGGGAGGGCTACACGGGGCCTTCACGGGCGCGGCTCCCCCTCCCACGGTTCCCATGACCCTATCGAACAGACTGGGCGGGAAGGCGCCGCGTAGGCTCGTGAGCAGTACCTCCTCGGTGCCGAATACCCCCATCTGCTTGGCGGCTTCTTCGAGGTGCTTGCGCGCTCGCTGCTCGCGGGTGGGCAACCCGTCGATCTGCTCGCACAGCAGGGAGTGCTGCGACTGTAGCTCGTCAACCTGGCTCTCGATCTTGCTCCGAGCCTCTTGCAGGGCCGCAAGCTCTTCGTCCGCCGTCACCTTGTCCCAGTCCGAACCCTCCAGGTACTGGCTCCAGACATGGTCCAGATCCACCTGGAACAGGTTGGCCTGCTTGGCTTTCTTCGCACCCATGGTCAGTCTCCGTCACCCTCGGGCTCGGGGTCGCCCTCATCGGGCTGCTCGGGCTCGGGGTTGCTGGGAAGGTATTGTTCTTCGAGCTTGCTCAGGCCCTCGTACAGGGCCGCGCGGATCACGGAAGCTCGGGACGCCTCGCCGCCGTGCCGGCGCATGTCGTCGGTCATGGGTTCGATGAGGGCCGTGGCGCGGTCGAGCACGGACTCCCACACGGAGATGCTGATTTGTACGTTCTTTTGCTTGCCCATCGATCTAACCTTTCGTCTCCGTGCCCACGGAGTCGTTTTTTGCCTTTCGCTTCTGCGCGCCCTTCATGCGGATTCGAGTCACGATCCGGTCCATCTGGCACCCCTGGGTGCGCAGGATCGAACCCACCTGGCAGCGAAACTCGTTCTCGTCGACGAATCGCGTGTCGAACACCAGCCGGCTCAGAGCCTCCGCCTCCTCCACGCGATCGTCCTGTTCGACCATCGTCGCGGCCATGCGTAGAAGCTCCGCTCGCGCCACGAACTTGGACCACATCAGGCGTCTCCCCTCGCTTCGAGCCAGACGGCGGCGAAGCGCTCTGCTGGCACCTCCACCGTGCTGGACCACTTGCGGCTGCCGATCATGGCGACCGCGACCTCAATGTCGTCGCCCTCGGCGTCGCCCCCGGTGACGAGCACGCAGGAGATCTCGTCCACAGGCACCCCCGTGAGCATTTCCGCGCACCGGACTGCCTGTCGGAAGTGCGGGTGCTTGGCGGTGAACTGGATGGAGGCCAGCCGGAAGAACTCCTCCGAGTTGCACGTGAGCACCTGCTTTTGCTCGTCGATGAGTTGCAGAAGCCGCCGTGGACGCTCGTATGCGACCAGCGAGCAGAAGGCCCGCTCGAAACGAGACGCGCGCGGCGGCGCAGATTCATCGAGCGCGCGCGCCGGCTTGGGCTCCGCTGCCCTGTGCTTAGACGTTGCCATCTTGTTTCGTCTCCTGCTCGTCCTCGCCGATGAAGATGCGCTGGATCAGCACCGCTTCGGCACGACGCTTGTTCTTCTCGTGCTTGTTCAGGGACCCGTAGTTGCACAACGCCGCGTCCCGGAACCGGTCGAACTCGGCCTGCCCCATCACGAGCCCCATGGGCGGCATCTCCACGCACTGGGACAGGAATTCCATCAGCCATCGCCTCCGGGCGTCGTGCACGTACGCCGCCAGCGTTTCGTTCGGCTTGATCCGGCCGAACGTCTCCTCGGCGGCCACGAGCTTCGGAAGCTGGTCCGGGGTGCGCAGCCGGTGGCACGCATCCAGGAAGATCGCGACCTCGGCCAGCATGAACTCCGGAATCATGATCTCTTTGCCGCCGAGCAGGACCAGCAGCCATGCGTCGCCCTCGGGCCACGGAAGCCCGTCATGGGTGCGGTTGTTCGCGTCCTCGCGGTCGTACAGCTTCACCCAGGATTCGAGCCCGATCAGGGCTCGGCACATGGCCTGGGCGGTCGACAGGTTGGTGACGAGCACCTGATGGCCCTTGCGACCGGCGCGCCACTCCACCGTCAGCATGTTGCGGTGGTCGTCGCGGAAGGTGACTTTGCCGTCGTGCCCCTGAATGGACCACGGTCCCCACCGATCCCCCTCTTCGTTGCGCTTATCGAGTCGGAGATGGGGGCTCTGGACATGCAATATTGACGGTTGAAACATAGTTCCTCCTACCCAATTGCCTTTCGGGCGTAGATCCTCTGGACCTTGGTGGCGTCCTTCAGCGACGCTTGCTTGTCCTCGGTGGAAAGCTCGCGATACGGCGTCAGAAGAAACGCGTCGCACTGCTCTCGGTCGGCGGCGCAAAGCACGAGCTTGCCGTCGTCCCCCTTCTCACACATGGACAGAACGTGTGCCAGCCACTCGCGCTTCATGTCGTGGAGGCATTCGGCTACCTGGACTTTGAGGTGAGATTCGAACATTTTCGTCTCCTGGCACGGGTGAGGATCCACGAGGGTGATGCAGCCGACCGGCTGGCGCTGGCCCCCGCACGCCGCCGCGCCGGCTCCGTAGCACCGCACCACGCTCGCGGTGCAGGGCTGCCGGGCGGGCCAGTAGAGGCTGGCGTACCTGAAGTTGGGGATGAAGTCGTCCGTGCCATGGCACGCGCTACCCTGACAGTGAGGGCTCGCCATCATTCGCCCTTCCATGACGGCCAAGGCAGCTTCCAAGATGTCGCCCGGGGCGCCTTGTCCTCGTCAGGTCGAAGTACCTGGCGGAGCTTGCCGTAAAGCTCGTGGGGATCGTTGTCGGACAGACCCGACATCTGGCCGTCGTTGAGTTCGATCACGATCCAGTCTCCCGCCTCGGTCTGCGCGACGTCGACGACGTAGAACCGAGCGTTGGCTCCCACCCGCTCGATGACCTGCTGCATAAACTCGCGGGGAACCTCCCCGGCTCGGGGGTAGGGCTCGTCAAGCTCGTCCTCGTCGAACACGCTCCAGTAAAAGGCGCTGCAAATCACCTGCCCGTCGCATACGAAGAACCGGAACTCGCGCGAGATGGGAGGGCCCGAGCATCCGATGTCCTCGACCTGGACCCGGCGCAAGGGAACGAACTTTCGGATGTAGATGCTCTGCTCGCCGACCACGCCGTCCTCCAGCAAGCGCTCCTGCACGGCGATGCCGGCGTCTCGGTCCTCGGCATACATCTTGTGGCGCCACTGGAACTTGACCGAGTTCGTCTCGCCTTTGAGCACGCACGGCCATGCATCGGCTGGCACTTGGTCCATGTGGTTCCACGTCTCGGGCGTCAGGCCGCGCAAGTCCCTGTACCAGTTGCCGAGGTCCGCGAGGTACCGGTGCTGGCTGTAGCTGTTGATCAGCCGGCTGCCCTTCTCTTCGAGGTCGGCGCAAAGCTCTTTGTAGAAGGGCAGCACGCTGTATCGGCCCACCACCAGGCTGGAACGTGGGACGGCCGACCGGTTGGTGACCATGGGGAAGTGCTCGGCAATCGCGGCCGGCTCGGCCGGGTCGTCGTAGCCGCCCCGGAACAGCACCACGGGGGCGTCGCACTCGTTGTCCCCGAGCCAGTCTCCCAGCAGGCGCAAAAACGCGAAGTCTGGCACCTTGTGGCCGCTTACCAGATGCAGCCGGAGGTGCTCGATCATCTGCTCGGGCTGCTGGGCGACGAAGTCCTTGACGTCGAGCGAGCAGTTGCAGCATTCCCACCTGTGGGGGCCCGTTGCAAAGACGTGAACGTCGCTGTCCTCTCCTCGTCGTGCGTACGCCATGACTACCTCGCTGTGCGCTGTGCGCGCAGATCTACCTGTTCCGGCCTGGAAAACGCCGGACCGCTGTTTGCGGGCGCTTCAGGAGCCCCTGTCCCGGCTCCCACGGCGCCGGGCGGCCTCTCATAACTCAGAATGTTCCGGCTCGAAGGGCGCCGGACCGCCTCTGGTTGGCTCGACATCAGTCCCCCAAGAACCTGAGCATGGTTGTGAGTCTCACGAACTCCGGCTCGGGAGGGTTGCCGTCCGCGCCCGCGCCGCCGTGCTCAAGCTCCGCCTCATCGAGCATTCGCCAGGCATCGGCCAGCCTGCCATCGTCGATGGCCTCGCAGATGGACTTGGACCAGTGGTTGAGCACGGAGCCAAGTGCCTGGTGCAGGTCCAGAGCCTCCCGCCGGCTTAGCGACCATTCCTCGCGTCCCAGGTTGATGACGACGACGATTCGCTTGCCCTCTTGCCTCACGTCGCTCATGCGTATCCCTCGGGGCAGTGCTTGCGCAGAAGCTCCCCCACGCCGGGGTACTGCTTCTGGTACTTGCGACGCGCGGTGCGGTCGAGCAGCACGTTGAAGGCCTTCAGGGCATTGGATCCGTACATGCGCAGGTACATGCCGGCGGCCTGGCGCCCGTTGAACTGCCCAATGGCTGCTGGGGTCAGCACCTTGCTGCCGTCGGCACCCTCGGGAGCGTCGGCGAGCAGTTGTGCCTTTTTCGCAAGGTACTCGCCGATGAGCGTCTCGCGCTCGTCTTTCATCGGGTCGGGCTCACCGAACGGGCCGAACGGAATCGCGGCGACCGCCGTGGCGATCCGCTCGGTTTCAGGTGGTTGGCGTTTCTTCGATCGCATCGGTTACCGAAGCCTTTCTTGGAGTTCGAGGTAGGTGGCCATGAACTGCTCCTCGGCAAGCTCGGGGCGCCAGGGAACGATCGTGGCGGGAAGCGGTGTCCACTCGGGAGGCTGGAATATCTCGTCGGGGTGCCAGCCGCCGCGCACGTCCCGGCTCTCGGTCACGAGCATGCGCTTGTCCATGTGCTTGACGTAGTCCATGTCCTGCTCGGGGATGCAGAACTGGTTGCGAAGCACGCGCTCGATGTTGTCCTGGATCCTGAGCAAGTAGGCGACGCCAGGGTCGTCGGACTTCTTGAGGGGACGCAGAATATCCCCCGGCGGGTAGGCCTCGGCCGCGTCGTGCATCAGGGCGACGTAGCGCTTGAATGGCTCGGTGAACTGCTCGCTGATGAGCACGCAGTGCTGGGCCACCGAGTAGTGCTCGCACTGGACGTGCCCCCCAAAGCGGCAGATCCGAGCCAACGAGTGGGCAATGTCCTCGATGCAGTAGTCCCCTGGCCTGGGATCCAGCGGCCAGAACTTTCGCTTGGTGAATGTCAGGACCCACCCGCCGATGCGGCCTTCCTCGTCCTGCTGGATTGGTTCGCTCACTTTTGCTGTCTCCTCTGCGCCCTGCGCTCCTCGTGGCACTTGCGGCACCAGTCGCCCGGTTGGAGCCCGTGCTTGGGGCAGGTCATGCGATCGTCGTAGTGCCAGGTCACGGTAACCATGCCCGAGGGCTTGTCCGGGTCAGCCTCGTTGCGCTGGGAGAACCTCTCGACATGCTCTCCGTCATGCCCCTCGGGCAGCGGACACCGGAAGGTGGCCGTGTTGTCTCCATAGTCATCCCCGACGAACAGCCGCGCGTTGCACTGTCCCGGGACATCTTTGGGGGGTCCGTCCATCAGTTCTCCAGCGTGCGCAGGTACGCCTCGTGACCTGGCAGGCGCAGAAACAGGTGAAGGGCCAGCAGTTCCTCGGCGGCGGGCACGTCGTCGTCGTAGTGCACGCAGAAGGCGCGCTGCTCGTCCAGGTCGAATAGTTGCCGGCCGCCGAACGAGCCAAGCTCCGCCGGAGCGGTGCGCGAGGTCAGCATGTACATGTGGCCGGTGTCCGCGCCCCTGGTGACGAACCGCTGCAAGCTGTCGAAGTCGCGGACCTGCTGTTCGGTGAGGAAGGCGCGGAGCACCTCGCCGGCCCGATGCTCGATGGGCGAGAAGTTGGGGGCCGGGCACCCACGGATGGGCTTGGCGACCGTGGCGGCAGCCTTGGCCTTCTCGGGGACCTTCTCGCCCTCGCGCACCTCGCGCAGCTTGCCGTCCGAGAACTGCACCGCCGTGACGATGGTGCGCCCGACGTTGAGGCTTTCGGAGAGCACGGCGCTGACGTCGTCGATCGAAGCCTTCAGGTCGATCTTGTGCTCTGCCGAGTCGCGGTACGGATCGGAGCCGTCCTCAAGCTCGAAGGCCTTGGCCTCGGCCCACTTCGAGGTCACGGCCTTGTCCCGTAGCGCCCGCAACGCCCTGGCCTCCGCCTGGGTCGGTGTCGCGTACTGCACCAGCGTCCCCTTCGTTTCCTTGCGCTCCAACCTGATGTCCCCGTTGTAGGTCGGGAAGTACCACACAAGGTTTTGTTCGTTCTGCATCGATCTTGTTCCTTTCGTCCATCTTGCGAATCAGGGCGTCGAGCCTGGTTTGCATGATCGGTTTCGCCTGGTCAGAGGCGGCGCCCATCGCCTTCTGAATCAGGCCAATTTCTCGAGCCTCTCGCTCAGAATCCTGGGCGGATTGGCTTGGTTGAAGGGCCTTCATGATGCTGCCCATCATCGAGTCCAGCAGTTGCGGATTGCGCGCCAGGTCGCCGGGCGTCCGAGGGATGAGGTGATCGTCGACGTTGTAGACCCCGACCTGGCCGTAGCCCCCCTCCTCCTCGTCGTCGTGCCCTCGGGCCTGCATGATGTAGCCCTGGTTGCGTCCTCGGATCCCCTTCATGTGGTCGGCGGCGCCCATTGCCACGGCCTTGCGCAGGTCCTGGCCGACCTTCGCCAGCCGCACAACAGTCGCGAACTTGATCGGGTCGTCCGAGGCCAGACACTCCGCGATCATCGCCGCGATCGCGTCCACTGCCACCTGCATCCCCTTTTCGCTGACGAGCAGCGAGCCACCGACCTCGGGCTTCTTTCCGTTGACCTGCATCCCGTCCTCCCTATGCGACTATCTCGCGAGCACCGGCCCGCACGTTCATCTTGTCGTGGTAATGGCTGACCAGGGACCCTCCCCCGATCGCCCCTAGCGGCGTCACGGTCAAAGCCAACGGCACTGCGTCCACCAGGCAACCCAGAGCCCAAGCGGCCACGAAGATGCCGACGTCGATTGCCGCGATGGTGCACCCGAGCGACCAGTACATCACGCGTGCCCACATGGCGTTGTGCTCGAACAGCATGCGCTGGTGCTTGTCGCGCTGCTCTATCGCCAGGGCCGTGCCGAGCTTTTCCGCCTTGAGCAGGGCCTCAAACCTTTTGACCTCGTCTGCCTGGATCTCCGGTTGCGGTCGCCCATCGGTGCGGTAGGTGGCCGCTTCCATCCACTCGCGTAGCAGCGGAGCTTGGATCGGACGCTCCCCGTTCTCTTTGCAGACGTTGCCGTACTCCATGAGCGTTCGGTCGATGAGTTCGGCTATGCACGCCGGCTTGCGGTCCGAGCCCACCACCCGCTCCAAAGCGCTCACCATGCGTTCGAGGACGACCTGCTGCATGTTGCTGCTGGGGAGTGCCGAAACCATCAGTCCTCCTCGGGCTCGGGCTCGGGCTCGGGCTCGTCCGGAAACAGGGTCTTGTCCTGGAAGAGAGCCACGAGTGCCACCTCGGCCGTCTCCATGACCTGCTGGCGCGTGCCCTCGTTGGCGCCCAGGTTGCGCATGAACCGTTCGAGAGCGCCAAGCACCTCGTGCGGGTTTTCGGCCTCGCGGCCCTCGACGAATATCTGGGCCACAGGCTCTTTCCGGGACACCTGGACGAAGCGGAGGCTGACCTTGTGGTCCGATACCAGATCCATGCGGTTCGGATACTCCTGGCCGGCCATGTCGCTGGTGATGTGCCCCAGCAGGTCGCGCATCCCGTCGACGACCTGCTTGTCGTTGTCGACGAGCTTGCCGTTGACGAAGATCCGGCCGTCGGCTTGCAGCCCGATGCTCGCTTTGCCGCCGGCCGAGAACATGTAGATGCCCCCTGCTTCCATGGCCTGGCGGCTCATGTCGAGGTGAGGTTGCTCCAGAAACACATCTTCCGGTACGCCCCAATGGCCGACAATGACGTCCGGCTCTTCGCCGGCCTTGTCCGAATCCAGGATCATGGGTTCCTCGCCCGTATCGGCGTCTCGCACGGCCTGCGCGGCATCCAGGACGCGTGAGGCGTCCTCGGCGCTCGGCTTCGCTCTTGCCCCCGTCTCGTGGCCGCACGAGCGGCATCGCGCATAGCCAACAGGGGAGGGCTCGTGGGCCGTGAACTTGTGGCATACGCCGCACCAGTCCGTTATGGGCTCGTCACCCTGGCCGAAAGCCTGCAAGCAGATGGCAGGCACGTCCGCGTAGTCGCTGGCGGCCTCGGCGTAGCCAGGGTCGCCGGTCCCCAGGATCTCGACGCGATCGCCTGCCCAGCGCCCGACGACGTGCTCGCGGACCGCACACGGAAGCGGCAGGATCGGAGGGGTGCACGAGAGGAGCATCGACATGATGGTGAGCGTGCGCCCGTTTCCTGGGACGAAGTCTACGAACTTGTTCCCCTCGCCCATCTGCTGGGGGTCGAGCTTCTCTTGCTTGTCGTGGTTGACCACGTAAAAGTAGCGTCCCATCGTTACCTTTCCGGCGCGGGAGTCCCGCACTCGGCGCACTTGTCGCCTTTGACTCGGTGGGGCATGCCGCAGCACGTCGAGCAGAAGCGCCCGAACTTGCGCGGGTGACCGGTGCCCGTTCTGTCGTGTGATCGTCCCCGGCTGCGAGTCCGCTCGCACTTCTTGCACCGGCTCTGGCGCCCGTCGCTGGAGGTGGAGGAGCGGTAGAAGTCCTCCATGTCCTTGCGCTCGTGGCACTTCGAGCAGTGCTTGGTCAGGTCCCCGAGAGCTTCCCGGCCCTCGTCCGTGATCTCGCACAGATCCCCGTCGCGCACGTATCGGGCGAGCCCAAGCTCGACGAGCTTGTTCTGGACCCTGGTACGCGGAGCCCCGTAGGTGTTCTGGGGATTGCAGGCCATGAGCTTGAGTTCCCGGCGCTGGGGGGTCGTAAGGTCTGCCGTCATGCGCCATTCTCCAGTCGGCCATGTAGGCGCTTCACCCATGGGTCGCAGAGCCGGCCTGGGCGGTTGATCACCATGCCCGCTTCGCCTTGCAACAGGCCACACTGGCCGATCGAGTTGCAGTGCCGGCACCCGGAATGGCACTCGCCCAGTCCGTCCCTCCCAGTCTTTGGATCCTCCCGGGTAGCGAAGAACATCTGCGCCGCAAGCCATCGCAGGTGCTGCACGATGGGACGAAGGACCTGAAGATCCTGGGGGCGCACGTCGTGACCGAACGCGAAGTACACGGAGCACGGCTCGAACCGGAACGAAGCAACGTGGGTGTCCTGCTTGCTGCCCTCCCAGTCGGTCGACGCCACCAGAATGGTCATCCCCGGGGGACTTGAGCCATGGGCCTCGCGCTTCGGCTTGATGATGGCGGCATACCCGGAGCCGCACACCATCTCGGCCCCAAGCAGCGCGAGAGCATCCCAGGTGTCGCACGGGTACAGCGACGGGAAACAGGCGCACGGCTTGGGTGTGCGCGACCACCGGTCCGTCTTGCATGGCCTGCCAAGAGCCCCGAAAAACCGGTGGATGACTTCAATTTCCTCGGCTCGTACGTGCTGCCAGACCGCGAAGCCCACTTCCTCGGAGATCTGAGCTATCACCCGGTCGTCACGCACGATGCAGATGCCGCATTGGCACCCGCTGAGCAGGGCGTAGTGGGTGCCGACGGCCTGCCGGAACGCCGCCATCACTTCCTGGTTGCTGAAGGTCATACGTTCCCCCGGATGCGTACGTGGCGCCGAGCCACGCGGATGCTTCGAGCCCGGATCTTGCCCCCGTCGGTGGCGTTGAGCGTCACCCATCGCTTGCGGTCCGACGGCGCGAGCCACCACCAGAGCCACGTGGCTATGTCCCAGGCGCGCGGAGCAAGCACGACCCAGACCGAATCGTCTTTGGCGATCAGGGCTGTGCCGTGCTGCTCGGTCGCGTCGACCTGGACGAAGTTCGCCGTCGACATGGGACTACGCTTTCCGCCGCTTTCCGCCAACGAGGGCGGTCGACTGACGGCGCCGGACGCTTTTGATCGTTTCGAGCACGGCGAGCATCTCGTGCAGCTTGCCGATCACCTGATGGGCTTTGGACCCCATCTTCTCGGCCGTGTCCAGGTCGATCGCGCCCCGGTTTGCTCGCAAGCTCCGCAAGGTGCCCGCCGCCTCGGTCAGCAGCGCGTCGGTGTTCTTGATCTGCATCTCGTCGATGATTCCGGTGTCCTTCGCTGCCTTGTGCAGAGCGGCGCGGGCCTTGGGGGTCATCTTCCGGACGGTCTTGGTTGTTCTCTTGGTCGGCATCGTTCTGTCCCTTTCCGCCAGGCTCTACGCCTGGACTGGATCCCTACATGTTGTCCGTGTTGTCCGAGCGCCGGATCCGGATCCGGCCCTGGGCATTCGTGCGCCGAAGGAACCGGAGCACGGCCTCGTCTGCCCACTTCTGAGCTTCCTCGTGGACGTCGAATTCGGGTTTGACCTCGCCGTGGGCCAGAAGCTTCTGAAACTCCTCGGTGCCCAGTTTGTCGACGAAGTGCGCGTAAGTGTCGGCCCACAGGCCGGCGGACCGTCTGCGCAGGTCCGTGTCAGGGGTTTGCACCCACTCGTAGTGGTCGTTCGGGTCCGGCTCTGGAGCATCGTTGAAAGACCAATGGATCCCCGTGTGACCAGCTTCGCGTTCGCACTGAGCGCCCTGGTAGTGGCTCGGGCACCTCGACTGCAAGAGCACCTCGTTGCCCTCGCTCGACACGTTGACGATCGCCCAGTTCCCCTCCCTGTTGATGCGAAGCCTGACGCTATCTCCATCCATTTGAACGACGAGCCCGGCGACACATTCGTCCCCGTTGGTGACTTGGATGCGATCGCCCAGGTCGAACTGCGTCGTCCATCCCAGGGCCTTCGCCGCCGTGTCGTTGGAAACGATCACCACGCCCTGGTCGTGGTCCTTGGCGTTCCAAAACACCACGCCGTCGCCGTCCTTGACGCCGATGCGTTCCTGCACGAACTCGGGCAAGCGCACACAGCCGCCGTTGGCGAGCACGGATACGGGCGCCTCCAGCGCTTGCTCCGGGGCGTCCTCGCCCAACCGCTCCTCCAGTCGTCGGATTTTTTCCTGGGCCTGCTTGAGTTCGGTGATGATGGCGTGCTCGCCCAGCGTGTCCAAGGGGGGCGTACCGGGACGGTGCAGGCGTAGCCAGAGGATCGAAAGAGCATCCTCGTAGCTCGTTTGCTCGTTGAGCAGCACCTCCGAAACGACCTGCTTGCTACCTTCCTTGCCCGAGAATCGAACGGTCTTGGTGCGGCCGGCCTCGTCAGGATCTGTCACCGAACAGTCCTTCATCCCGATCCGCTCCAACTCCTCGGTCAGGTGCTTTGGGCCGAAAACGCGGAGCTTCATTTCCTTGCGTGTGCGCTTCTCAAGCTCCACGATCCGATCCCGGCTGAGCACGACGCCGTGGACGGGGCGCATTGGCCCAAGGGGGACAACGGCAGCGACTCCGCCACTGGTTGCGACCGTGTAGCTGGCATAGGTCGACCCGACGGCGGACTCATGCATCAGGAAATCCCCAGGATCGTGGACGACCTTGAGAAGGTGAAGCCCATGCTTCTGCTTGGGCTTGGTCAAGGGAAACACGGCCACCTCGGCGATGTCGGCCTCGCCGTCGATGTCGATCACGATGCCAGTCGACGAGTCGGGGCACTGCACCCGGTCACCGATTTTGGGCCAGGACGCTGGGATGCAGCGGCGCGTGTCAGTGCCCATCGGAACCCCCTAGGATAGGGAACTTTTCCAGTTCGTCCGCGATGGTATTCAGCCCCTTTTTGAAGCCTTCCGCCTGCCCGGCCAGGGTGCGGATCTTGGGGACCGCGTCGTAGACCAGCCGGTGGATCTGCTCCGAGGGAATCGGGGCCCAGTGCGCGGCGTAGGTTGCCGACTGGTGGGGTTCGGTCGCGACGTTCAGGGCCTGCATGGCACCTTGGCGCCATGCGGCGGAAGGATGAGCGGCGGCATCGTGGGCACAGTTGTGGTAGGTGAGCCAGCGCTCCTCGAACCAGATCATGTGCAGCACGTTGCCGGGCGACGGCTCCTGCATGCGGGCCCTCGCCGCGTTTGCCTTGCGGATCCACGTCTCGTTGTTCATGACTTCTTTCCTCCCAGAAAGCCGGAGGCGCCCAGGAACACTGACGCGATGGCCCCGACACCCAAGGCGGCGGTAACGCCAGGCCAGGTGGCCTGTCGCTTCCAATACGCGGCCTCGTCCTTCCACATCCTCGCGGCGCGCACGGCCCACATGAGCCTGCGAAGGTTTCGAAGGCCTCGCGCGTAGCTGGTGGCCGTCGAGTTGCCATCCATGGGCGGACCGCTGAGCCAAACCGTCCTGCCGTCGGAAAGCTCTCGGCCAACCCGAGCCTGGAACCGCCCGTGGGCGCGGTATTCCACGAAGTAGGGGGAGGTCCCCTGCACCCTGTGAGGCTCCTGCTCGCTGGTGCTGGCGAGCCCACACGTGCAGCCCTTCTCGGTGCAGATCTGGGCGCGGTGCTCATGCCCCCCGATCCCCTCCAGGGCGACCTCTTCGGGAGTTTGACCGTGGACGTCCACGTGCTGGTTGCACGGGTGGCCGCAGGCGCAGACCTCTTTGCAGTCCTCCCAGATGTTGCCGTGGGGGCACTGGGGGGCCCCGCCCATGCCCCATTCCTGCGCGGCAGAGAATGCGAGATTGTGAAGCTCCGCCTGGATGCGGAAGTATTCGTCCTCGGTCATCACGACGTGTTTCACGAGTTAGCCCTTTCCCACATGAACAAGCGCAGTTGGCGGTTGATCCCGGACGTGAAAACGCGCCCGCACGTGCAGGTGAGCTTGAACCCCTCGCCGTAGGGGGGGCCAAGGTGGTTCGTGCAGTCGGGGCACTGCTGGCCGCGCGAATTGCGTGTTTCGCGCCAGACAATGGTCGCGATCCCCTCGTCGACCGTGAGAGAGACGAAGCTCCACTCGTGGTCCATTAGCTTGTGCTCGGGCCGCTCGACGGGCACTTTCGGGCTGGGTGCGCCTTGCTGGGGCACCGGCACCCGGACGGTCGTGATCAGGTGCGACATTTGGGATCCTCCTTTGGGAGCCGTGGTACGGCCGGGAACTTGAATGGGTCGGGGCGCTTGTCGGCGTCGATCAGGTCGAGGATCTGCCGGCGCTGCTCACCATCATCAAGCACGTCCTCGACGATCGCCCTACAGCGTGCCCGCTCGGATTCGCGCGCGAGCTTGGTGACGAACCCCACGCCTCCCACCAGCAGCCCCCCGAGCCCCACCAACGCGTCGATGGGGTCAACTGCCTCGGGCTTGGGCTTGGCGACATCGCTCTTCGCCTTTGCGCGTCGCCCTTTGGTGGGGCGGAGCTTGGCTCTTTTCTTGGGTTCAGCCATCGCTTTTCTTCTCTTGGCGGTCGAACTTCATCATTCCGGCGATTCGGCCGGAGTGGTCGGCAAGCAACTCGGCGAGAGCCGCCTGGAGGGCGAAGATCGAGCGGCTTAGGTTGGCCGAGATGGCATCGCGCTGGCGCAGCAATTCGCCGTCTGCCCAGTCGAGCGCGGCGCGCCAATCTTCTGTCGGCGTCCCGTCGATTTCGTCCGCGTACTCGCAGTCGGGGTCGTACAGGACGACGCGGGGGTGCCACAGGTGATCTTCGAAGCTCCAAAGCAGGGACGTGTCGATGTCCCAGTCCTCGTTGAACCGAAACCCTGGACCTCGCCAAACACGTCCGGTTTCGGCCGCCCAGTGTGCCGGCATTGCCTCGCAGCGAGCTACCTCGTGTCGCTTGAAGTCTCCGCTTCGACGATTCTCGTGATAGAACCAGGGGCACCCGTCCAGGCCGCAAGCAGGGCAAGGCCCATGGTAGCATTCGAGGCATCGCCAGACGCCCTCGGCTTGTCCCGCCGCCGCCTTGACGAACATGGACTTCGAATCGTCAGGATTGCGCACCATGGCGGCCTGGCCGTCGCCGATGCTATCCCCGCAATTGCAGCAATCGGCCATCAGTCGTCGCTTTCCTCGGGCTTGGGGGCCGGCTCCCTGTCGGGAGGCAACCGGGCCACCGTCACCTCGGTCATGGTTGGTTGGCTACGTCCGGACTGCCGCGCCAGTCGCTCGTTGTTGGCGATTGCGGTAGCCAAACGCTCGGCTTTCTCCGGGTTGCGCAGGCGTAGGTCGTTCAGGATGATCTGCTTGGCCGTCGCGTACGTCGCGCCAGGCTGGGACGCGAGCAGGTTCTGGTCCTTGGGGTCGACGTTGTCGCAAGGATAGGTGGACGACATGATGATGGACCGGGGTGCGCCGTTCTTCGTGCGCTCGATCAGGAATGCTGATGCCATTGCTTGCTCCGTGTCTCTCGTGGTTGGGGGGTCAAAGCCCCTCGATGTATTCCTTCAGGGCGTCTCGCCCCTCCGAGGTGATCATCCAGCCGTGGTCGAACTCAGCGAATTTGCGACGCGACAGGGCGTGCAAGGTCATGTCCGCGCCTCCCCTCGCGGCCATGCCACGCAAATGGGCGTCGTAAGGCTTGCCCTTCGACAGGCTCGTGAGCATCGCGGCCATGGCAGGCGTGAGCTTGGAGGTAGACTTGGCCTTGGTCATTTCGGTTCCGCCGCGCAGATGCAGGTGAAGTACTTGGCCATGAAGGGCTTCGTTCCAGGCGGGCACGTCTTGCTCTCGCAGTTCATCTGAACCCCTGCGAACACCAAGATGGCTGCGACGATGATGGCTATCACAGACGCAGCGACGACCTCGGCCTCGTGCTCGTGGAACCAACTCACCGAAGGCCCCGCGCGTCGCAGAGCGCTCGAAACTGGGCGTCCGTCAACAGGATCCGGCTCGGCACGGGTGAGCCGTCGAAGTCGAGCGGCTGCTCGTCATCGAAGCTCGTAAGCTCGACGCCGCTAACGTTCTGCTCCAAGCGCGGGTGGTCGCCATTGGCGATGGCCTCGACGAGAAGCTCGGGGCGCCCGCCGTGCGCCGGGATCGAGAACTTCGAGGGGGCCCCGTCAGGTTGCAGCGTGATGGTCGCCGTCGCGCAGAACTCCACGAGCCCGGCGACGACCTCCGAGTTGTTGGCGGCCTTCTCGCCGTTGACCAGAATGTCGCCGTTCGGACAGAGCCTGATGCTGGCCGGCTCGGGCGCGTCGGGGCCAGCGCTGCGGCCGGCTTCGAGGGTGAGCGAGCCACCGTCTCCGGGTCTGGCGGCCCCGTGCTTGAACTCGACCTCTCCCACCGCGTCGTCTCCGACCTTGAGCGCGAGCTTGGGCTTGGTGTCGTCCACCCAGTCGGCGATGTCCTCGGGGTCCTCCGGGGCCCCAAGCTCCCCCAGGAACGCGCACATGCGCTCGTGGCATCGGTGCGTGAGCGCGAGCGTCTCTTTGACCGTGAAGCTCTCGTGGGCGAGCTTGAGAAGGTCGCCCATCCTGTCCAGGAGGAAAAGCTCGTTGGCGTGGAATATGCCAGCGTTTCGGCGGTCCACCCGACCGCTCCCTACGGAGCCCCACCAGGCAATCAACTCCTCCAGCTTCTCTCGGTCAATCGCCGGAGCTTCCACATGGTCCTTGAGATTCTCGACCGCTGGGGTCCACGGGCCGCCCTCAATGGTGGGAAGTTTGGTCCACTGGGGGAACATCTCCAGCAAGGTCAGGGCTTCGTCCTCGGAGATCCGGACCGTGGATCCCCCGGACTTCATGCCGACTTCCACCGTGCCCTCCAGGCGCCGCGCCTTGAGGTCGCCCACCAGATGCACCCAGCCCTCGGGGGGATTTTGCTCCGTGTTGAGGGCCAGGACTCGGATCATGCCGGCCTTGGCCATGAAGAGCCTGGTTTCCGGAGTCCCCTTGCTCCGCACGTCAACGTACCTGCCGCCGTCGTGCTTCGCTTCGAGATTGTCGCTCACGCTGGTCCAATCGGTGTCGTTCGTCATGACGTTTCCTTCACTCATGGGGCTTGAGAAGCCGATCGATCTTGTCGGGAGCCATCCCGCGTCGGGCGTACTCGGATCGAATGCGGGCTGCGAGGCCAGCGCGCTCGGTGAGCACCTCGCGGAACATGGTCGTGATGGACAGAACTCCGAGCAGGCAGGTGTCCTCGAACCTCGTGACGTCCAAGCTCTTGAGGATCCTTTCGACGGGATCGAAGCGGCCCGCCAGGAGCAGGTCGTCGATGGTGTCGAAGATCCTCGTCAGGGCCTTGCGCCCTGCCAGGTGGGGCCACCCGACCTCGAACCGGCGCACGATGTTGTTGCAGGTGCCACGGCCGCCTTTTTTGCCTGGACGCACCCAGGCGATGTCGTCGGTCGACGCCTTGGTCATCGCGGCGTCACGCTGCTCGTCCGACTCGAAGCCGCCCACCAGCGGGAAGCCCTCGACGAAGTTGCGGGGCTCGGTGAGCATGTGAAACACCTTCAGTCGCGACGGGTCCACGCGTTCGGCCAGAAACTGCATCGCCTTGGTGTCGCAGCCGCCCGCGTCGCCGACGACGAAGTTGGCGCCCTGCTCGATGGCCGGTGTCAGGCGAGGAACGTAGTGCGTGACGAACTCCTCGTTGGACAGGTTCAGGTGTCCCGAGACGAAGTAGGTGTTGTTCGACCCCCTGGCAGTCATCCGACTGAGTCGGCCGCGCAGGTGCTTTTCTCGCCAGTCAGCCAACGCCTCGTAGCTCCGGTGCACCCAGCAGCACCGGCCGTCCGTGAACCTGGAGCACTGGCACTGGTCGATGCCGCTTTCGTCGGCGTCCTCGATCAGGTCCTCCAACAGGCTGATGTACCGCTCGGGGTGGCACTTGGCGGCCGAGAGGGCCTCGACCTGGCCGTTGGTCAGGAAAAGCTCGCCGTCGTAGCCGGTGTAGCAAAGCTCGACGCCCTCCGGGTACACCTTGACCAGGACCGCATCTCGGCCCGCGTCGGGCGGCAGGTGGAACCGGGTGTCGTGCTCGCCCAGATCGCGGCTTCGAGGATACAAGGCGCCGACGGACCACTTGACGATTTCGATGATGTGCTCGCGTTCCAGGGTGCGCGGCTGCTTGCGGAGCCATTCGAGGTTCTCGTCCACGAGCCTCTGGAAGGCCGCCTTATTTAGCTTCGTCGGCATGAGCGTTCTCCGGTTGCGAGAAAAGGACACGCAGCGTGATTGGATCCCCGGCCTTCTCGGCCTCGGCTACGAGGAGGAACTCGAAGTCCGGCATGAGGAAGCCCATGCCGTACGCTATCGGAGGATCCCCGACGCCGTCTTGTCTCGGAGCCCCGACGGTTCCCTCTGGAAGCCAGACGCGGAACGTCGGCTCTTTGTCGTCCGCGAGCGGCTCTAGTTCCTCGGGAGCCTCGACCCCATATCTCTTGAGGGCCTCTTCGGCCTCGGGCGTCACGACGTCCACGTGGATGTACGCCTTGCACAGATACACCGCTCCAACGCCTGCTTCAGCCTTCATCGGGGGTCCACCTTGTCGTGCTCTTCCAGCCACTCGGGTCGTAGGGACAGGTGCAAGTCCTTCAGGACGTTGACCACCTCCAGCACGGACTTGCGGCCCATGTGGGGCAGCTTGAGCAGGTCGCTCTGGCGCTGCTGGACCAGTTGCGACAGGTCGTGGATGCCGGCCTTGTACAGGCAGTTGAGCGCACGCACGCCCAGGGGGAGGGTGTCCACCCTGCGCGGGGTGATCTCGACGGGGGGCAGGTCGACGGGGGGCGGTAGGCCATCGTCTGGCAGAGGCGTCGGCTGGTCGCAGCGAGGGCTCTCGACCAGTAGCTCGGTGACTTCGATGGGGTGCCGTTCCACGGCCCACGACACCTCCGTTCGCAGGTCGCGCAGCAGTTGTTCCTGCGCCTCCGGAGACAGGTCGGCGCCCTGCGCCTGGACTTCGATCCGGATCTTCATGTTTCCTCGCCGCCCATTTCCGACACTCCACGCGCAATGGCTTCGAGGGCCTTGTCGGCGCTTTGCAGGCACGGCTTGCACGCTCGCTCCAACGCCTGCGCCTTGGCGAGGTAATCCTGCACGAACCCTTCGCTATGCACCAGGAACAAGACCTTGGCGGCGAGCGGAGCGTGGGCCAGTTGAGCCCACTCGCCGCCTTCCCCGATTCCAAGTCGCCAGGCCTTGATACGGCCCTTGGGCGTCTCGGCCTCCACGATCCCCAGGGTGAATATGTGGCGCCCTGGGGCCCACACGGGCGCGTCGGGGGGGGGGTGCCCACCGGAAAGCCAAGCGGTACTGCACCGCGAGGTCGACGATCGCCTGCTCGACCGCGACGAGCTTGTGCGACACCTCGCGATCCCAGAACGCCATGTCCTCGGCGAGCTTTTTCATTTGGTCCGCTTTCATGACGCTCCAATGAAGTCAGGGAACATGCGGTCGTCCGAGTCGTGCCCGAGCCTCACGGCGTTGATGAACAGGTTGGCGCTGTTGAGGCCGGCGAGGGCCACGACGGCCTCCCAGAACTCTTCGGGGTCCGTGGTGGTGGCGACGGTTCGCAGCAGGCTGCGCGGGTAAACCATCAAAGGGTGCGAATTGAAGCGCCACCCGAGAGGTAGCTGGGGTACGTCGTCGGCTACGCTCTGGCTCGTGGGGCGGAGCTTGTTCAAGATCGCCTCGTGTATCGCTGCCGATGCCCATATCGGCCAGAGGTCCTCGTCCTGGACGCTGGCGCAGAACAGGGCTTCGGCGGTAACGCGGATCCCTTTGGGTAGGTGGCTGTCTGGCAGGGACAGGTGCTCTGAGTCCCGGTTCACCCGCTCAACGAGGTCGTCGAGCGTGTCCTGGGGGTCATCGGTAACGTGCAGATGCACGAAGTTGCCATCAATGGTCTTGCATCGACCGGAGGGGACCAACTTGACCTTGTGCTCGCGCACCTCGATACGCGGCTCGCCAGTGGAGTGCCAAGCGTCCAACCAAAGCGACTCATGGTCGCTTTCTGTCATGGGTTTGGCGCCGGCTGCTTCCACCAACTTGGCTCCACAGAACGGGCAGAACGTTGGCGACACCGGATACGGGTGCTTGCCGTCGCGAAGGTTGCGAATCCGTTCCGTGGCTACCAGGAGCCTGCCGTCAGCAAGCACGAGGCGCGTGTTGTGCTGGAGCAGGACCGCGTTGACCTGTTCGATGCAGTCGCACGTTGACTCAGCCATTGGTTTCCTCCCGCTCATTGAGTACGTCCTGAAGGTCGTGCCACTGCTCGACGGTGACCTGGAAGGGCTCGGTCTTGTGCTCGGCGCCGTAGCCGCTCCTATACAGGCAGTCGCCGTGTATCATCATCGATTCCTGCTCGATCACGATGTCGCCGTCCTGGATCGCCTTGCGGCATTTCGGGCACCGACGGGCGTGGACGACGTACCGGGAGATGCGGGGGGGCCTGGGCGTACAGACCTGGCGCTGCCTGTACCGGAACCCCACGAGCAGTGCTGCGGTCCAGGCGGCAGCAACGACTACGGCGGGCACCACAGGGGGCCACGTCGTGTCCCATACCCACTGCCCAGCGGCGAGTCCTAGGAGCGAGCCAAGCGCAAGGACGCCAATACAGATTGCCCAGCAGGCGACCCAGTTGGCGTGCTGGACGCGCTCCAGTACAGGCGGTCGCTTCACTGGACGTTCCTGGTCGAGCACTCGGGACAGACGTGCGGTGCCTGGTCAAGCTCCGCCGCCAGGACCATGACCTGGGCCTCGTGCATTGGTCTGTCGTGGACGTCCAACAGATCCAACGTCTCTCTGTGTCCGCATCCAGTGCAGACCTTTGACAACCGGTTGGATCCAACCGCTCTGCATTGGACGCGTCTGGTTGCGATGGTCCCGAATCCATCCAACGCGCAGACCAATGCTCCCACACCGGCCAACAAGTCAGCCGCCCCGTCTCTGGTAGGCATAAACACGTTGGTATCACACCTACCACGTGTGTCAATCGAAAATGTCGTTGACACCACCTAGGTGGGGTGCTAGCCGTATGACTGTCCGATAGGCGCCATTATCGGACGCGTTCCATGAGGGACAACGGGGCACACCCAACCACATGAGTGGAGCAAGAAAAACATGACCGACACGCCGAAGTTGGAATGGTATCTGCACGGGGAGCCGGGGCGCTCCCCCCAACGCCGCCGGACCCCCTACGTCGTGGTCCACGGATCGGTCACCCAGGAGGACCTCGTCAGGGCGGAGCTTCCGGACGGGTTCGAGCTTCACTGGGAGAGGCGAGTGGTCGGGCGAGAGTTCACCTGGGTCGTCGCCATCACCAGGCCAACCCTGGACATCGTCGAACATGTCCAGAAGGGGGAGGCCGGCAAGGACGAGCCGCGCTTCATCGTGGATGCCGCCGCCCTCTTCGAGGAGGCCACCAAGGCAGCGTCTCTCGGCTTTCTGGAGCACCTAGGGGAATGCCGCTTCCGGACCACGGCCAAGGGGCGCACCGCCGCCGGAGCGGCAAAGAAGCCGATCCTCGACATCGTGGCCTACATCAAGCTGCACGAGCAGGACAGGGCCCCTGGGACCAGGACGACGCGACGGGAGTCTGCCGGGGTGCTGTCGATGCTCCCATCGGCGGCTGAAGCCGCATCCCTGGGCTTTCTCGAAGTCATCCCAGGCCGAGAGCAACACTACCGCACCACCGACCAGGGGCTCGCCATCCTCAAGTACCGCACCCCTGTGAAGCCCAAGAGGCCCGACGAGCTTGTCGTCGGGGACCGGGTACTCATCCAGTCACCGGTCGACCAGGGCACCGTTCGGGAGGTCGTCAAGGTGACCAAGACCCAGGTCGTCCTGAGCGACGGGGCCCGATTCCGCCGGAAAGACGGCCTGCCAGTTGGATGCGGTGACTCGTTCCGACTGACCGCACGCATCGAGCACTACCGAGGACCAGCATGACCACCGCGCTCACCAAGACGCAGACGTGTCGCCGGTACGACGAAGTCACCCAGAAGGGTTTTGTCGTCGTCGGGCTGGTTATTCGGACCTCGGACGGTCGTCCAGTGTGCGAGAAGTGTTTGGAGCCCAAGCGCAGGGCCCCAGTCACGGTTTGCCAGTCGTGTGCCGCCCGCGACCTGCACTACGACGCGGAAGGCCGCCACCTCTGTCGTTGTGGGAAGGTTGCTACGGGGAAGGTGCGAGTGGGCGAGCCCGGTCGGGAAACGGCATTTTGGCGGTGCACTGACTGTGGAGGCCCCCCGACCAGAAAGGCCCAGCGATGAGCAAGCTCAGGTACGCGGACGGGCGCCTGGCGCGTATGCAGGACATCGTCGCCAGGGCGATGTACGAGTGGACGCCCCAGTCCGCCTCCAAGGTGTGGGAGCACGATTCCAATAATCCCGACGTGCCAGTCGTAAGTGAGGCCACGCGGTTGTACTGGCTCGGGCTGGCGAGGGCGGCCATGGAGGCCATGAAACGACACCTGGAGGAGATCTCATGAACGGCGACGAGGCGCCCAAGAATATGGCGGTAGGCCCGGTGGGTACTTCGATCCGAAGACTGGTCCGGTTGGTGCGTGTGGGCGCCCCCGAATGGTCACCAGATGTTTGCGACGACCTTGGCTATGGTGTCGGCCCGTGCCCCGCGTGCGGCAATGCGGAGTGTGAGTGGTGGTGCAACAACGGCGAGAAACTGCACATGAAAAGCCCCCGATGTTCATCCATGCGTCCAGGGTGGGCGGGGGACTTGGACGGGGAACTCGTCGGTTGGTGTCACGTAGGCGACGGGGGCGCCGTGACCGTGATGGGGATGGCTGCCGAAATCGAAGTTCAGCTATGGTGGCAGCAGGCTGCCTGGTTCGTTTCCATTTCTTGTCTCCTACAGGACGATCAGGTCACGTGCATTTGCCATTGCGTGTTTTGTTCCGACGACTTCGGTCTAGCCAAGGAATTGGGCGAGGCGTTCAAACAGATCCGGCATACTGTCGCCGCAAGCATCGACGGTATCTGTCGGTCGGACGACGCGCCTGACTGGGACAATGAAGCTGGGGTCGATGGGTTCAATGAGTTCGTCAAGTCCGTTTCTCGTCGGGTGTCGGACTTGGTCTACGACAGCTTAGAGGCCTCTGCTTCTGCCACCGGTCATCGTCGCATCCAGCCGACGAGGGAGGCACAACTTGCAGAATTCAAGGCCACTCCCTGCTTGTGGACCACATCGTCTAACGACGTCATTTCACGCGAAAGGATGAAGTCATGAAGCAATGGATCCCGCTGGGAATTCTCGGGTTCGTCATGCTCGTCGCCTGCGTAGGAGCGGGCTGCTGGGGCTGCCCACAGTACCAGGTCTACTCCCAGGAGATGAGCGGCCTTGCGCGGCTCAAGGAAAGCGAGTCCTCCCGCAAGATCGCGGTCGAGGAGGCGAAGGCAAAGAAGGACTCGGCCAAGATGCTCGCCGAGGCGGAGGTCGAGCGTGCCAAGGGGGTCGCCGAGGCGAACAAGATCATCGGTGACTCCCTCAAGGGCAACGATGCCTATCTTCGGTACCTGTGGATCAACGGCCTGCAAGACGGCTCCAGCGAGGTGATCTACATCCCCACCGAGGCCAACCTGCCCATCCTCGAAGCTCGGGACAGGCGATCGGGTGGGGTGCCCCCCGAGGCGCCTGAAGGGGACCAGGACCAATGACGGACACCAAACAAGCTGAATGGGACGCCCTGAACGTGGCCCTCGGAAAGCGAGCGGTCCATTGCAGGCAGTGGAAGTGGCTTGCCGGCATGCTTCCGATGGTGCAGGAGTCGGTGCTGGAGAACGTCATCGCCCACGGGCCGGCGTCCGACGGCGGACCCTGGACCCGCACGCGCAGGGTGGGCGAGCCCGTGGAGCCGCCCCCCGAAGAGCCGGACCTTGGGGTTGTGCCAGAGGGCGCTCGCATCGGAATCGGCTACAAGGGGATTCGCATGCTTGCCCCTATCCCGGACCTCAAGGATCCAGCCACACTCGGATGCCTGCTGGAGCTTGTGAGGATAGTTTACGAGGACCATGCGGTAGTCTGCGCGTCAGTAGACTACGGACCCGGAGGGGTCCGTTGGCAAGCTCGGCAGACTACGGGTGGTGGGGCGCTAACCGAACAGCAGTACGAGACGGAAGCCGAGGCTCTCGTAGCCGCGCTGGAGAACTACCATGGCTGACAAAACCGAATTCGAGAAGCAGATGGAAGAGCAACGGGCCCGGCAGCCCTACTCGACTTGGACGATCGACGGTCCGGACCCGTCGATCACCTTCCACCTCAGTCTCGGCCAGACCGAGGAGGACGCCCGCACCTGCGATGTGCCTCGGGGATACGAGGTCTGTTGGGACAAGATCCAGACTTCCAGCGGGATCGGCCACGCTGGCTACAGCATGTATGCTCCCCTTCGAATCAAGCTCGAAGTTTGGCCGGAGGGCAAGCCCGGACTTGGCATCGGGGAGCCCTTCGCCGTCTGGCATGGGCAGCAAGGCAATCCCCACCCAGCGGGAGAGGGCTGCACCAGCGAGCAGCGCGCCGAGGTCGAGCAGCGGCTCCTCGCCGTCGGGTGGAAGGCGAATTGGGGCCAGGCAATCTCGATGACCATGGACACCGAGTACATCCCGCTGGCTCCCGCCGATCCCAAGGCGCCCGATCCCAAGTTCGATCTGGAGTGGATCGTGGAGGGCCATCCTCGCTTCGAGCGCAACCGGCACCAGCCGCCGCTCGTCATGGTCCACGTCGCTGGCGAGGACCACTCCAAGCTCTCGCTAAGCGTCATGAACCTGTCGGAGGCCGACGCTTCCGTGGTCGAGGTCGTGGAGCGAGGCATGCCGTCGATGTACGAGATCGACCCCTCCACCACCTGCACCCGTGTGCCGGGGGGCTGGACGTTCGCGCTTCGTCGCAAGGACGCGGCGCCCCCGCCGGTCGGTCCTACGCCCACGGACGTCAACTCGATCGCCATCGGCTACCAGGCCGGGCTGAGCGGGGACATGCACCTTTGCCAGGCCCTGGTCGACCGCATGTTCGGCGAAGGCACTTTCTTCGTTCGCCAGTGGGCGAAGGACGACAAGTGGTACTGTTCGGTGACGGACAACGAGTGGTCGGACACCAAGGCGACTGTTACGAATCCGACGCGTAGGGGAGCGGAATTGATGATGCTCGGGGGCCTGTGCGAGGCGCTCAAGGTCATGCTCTTGAGGGAGATGCATCAGACCGCCCGGGACATCGTTGCTGACCGCTCGGTGAAGCAAGCCATCGAGGATCTGAAGCGCTCCAAAGCCGCCCCTGACACGGTGTGCGCGAACTGTGGCGAGCCCTTCTCGCCGCCGGTCGGCCTGTTTGGCACCAACGACTGCGAGTGCCCTCACTGCACGAGTTGCTATGCGGCCGTGTCGAAGGAGGAGTTCGCAAAGCGGGGCCAGCCGTCATGAAAACCGATCCCGGCGTCGATGAGGTCTGGGCCGCGTACCTGGAGCAATGGCGCGCCCGCTTAGGCAAAGGCCCAGAGCCCAAGCTGACCAAGAACCGCCGCCTCCAGATCGAGCGTCGGCTGGGGGAATTCAGCAAGGATCTGCTGATCGAGGCCGTGCAATGCATGTGGAGTAACCACTGGCGCATCGTGAACGGCTTCACGCTGCCCGAGCAGGTGTTCAAGAGCACCGAGCAGGTCGAGAAGGTCCTTGCCGCCGGACGCAAGGACAAGGCGCCCAAGGCCCCGACGCCGACGCGCGCCGAGGATCCACATGTGGATGCGGGGGAGACGGATGGCGTTCGGATGCTCCAGCGGGTGCTTCCGGAGTTCGGGTACGTTGCCGCGCTCGACCCCATGCCTAATTCCGCCAAGGCATCCCTTGGACAAGCGACATTCGAGCCGACGTCAAAGGGCGCGCGCATGGTGCTCACGGCCGACTTCCCGAGCGAGGGCAAGCTCCGCAAGTGCCTCATCGCCCTCGAAAAGCTGGGAGTGCTCAAGCCATGACCAACGCGGCCTATTGGATCCAGCATGACTTTGACGATGCGCTGGTGGCTCTGCTTCGACGCATCGCAGAGGATGTCCAGTTGTTCGACTCCGACCGGCTGAACACCGCCTACCTCATCGCGCTCGGCTGCGTCGTGGCTGACTGCGAGGCCAAGACCCTGACAATCACGGACAAGGGCCGAGATGCCCTGGAGTTCTACTCATGACGACTGAAGTCGCATTGCTGTTCGGCTTGTGCCTTGGGCTGCTCATCTCGGTGTGCGTGCTGGCCTACCGCTCCTACAAGCAAGAGCGGCTTCTGGCGGAGCTTGTGCGTGACTTGCAAACCGCCATCATCCTGGACGAGTCGGCGGGCCAGCAGATGACCTTCGAGTACTTCCGCCTCCAGCGGCGGCACCCGCAGCCCCCCCACATTCCGCCGCCTCCGCCCCGACCTCCGGTTCCAGGGGGGCTTCGATGATCGTCCACCAAGCCGTGCAGGAGGTCTGGGACCACTACCTGGAGCAGCGGCGTGCGGCTGGCCGGCGCATGAGCCCGCCGAAGCTAACGGACAAGCGGCGCCGGCAGATCGCCGCCAGACTGATGACGTTCGGCAAGGACGCCGTCTTGCGCGCCGTGCGCATCCTGTGGACCGTGCCGTATCACGCCAACACGCCCGAGGAGGTGTTCGGGAGCGACGTCAAGGTGGGGATCCTGCTCAACCAGCCTGCGCCGGTCGAGTACACGCAGGAACTGAAGGCGTGCACCAACGAGGCCATGCTCGACCGCGTGCTGGACTGCGCGGGGGTGGAAGTGCGGACCCCTGCCAGGCGCGAGGTTGGCAACGTGGTGTTCGAGGCCGACGGCTCTGGCGTGCGCGTGACAGCCACTTGGTACTTCGAGGACGAGGACGCCCTGCGAGCGCATCTGGCGCTGCTGGGAATCGGAGAGCCCACCCATGAGTAGGAAACGCGGAACCAGGATCCCGGTCCAGTGGCAGGAGCAACTGCCTCTCAAGGCTCCACGCCTCGCGACGATCGCCAAGTGGATCAACGCCAACACCACCCTGACGGCCAAGATCGAGCGCGGGTTCTGCGACACGGACCGCAAGTTCAAAGGCTCGCGCCTTCGCTGGCCGGGCAAGGGGCGCTGGGGCAACCGACTGATCGTCCGGCATGGCACCAAGGTGGTGCTCGACCACAACTCAGCCGAGACGTACAGGTACAACGCCGAGGCGGTGCGGACGCTGGCCGACTACCTGGACGACCATCCCGAGGTGCTCCGATGAGCGTCATGGCGTGTGGCCGATCCGACTGCGAGCACATCATGTGCAACATTCTCGTGCTCAACGGTTCCGCGTACCTCTGCTTCGATTGCTTCGAGGAGTTGGAGCAGTTCAAAGACACCTGGCCCGAGCGGATCTCCGTGAGGCAGGCCGAACGTCTGGTCCGACACTTCATGGGCACGGAGCCCGGCACGTACCTGACCGAGGGTCCCCAGTTGGTTTCCCGCGACGAGGCCTTCAAGGAAGTGACGCGATGAGGACATGCCAGAAGATCGAGGCCCTGACCAGGGCGCCGGCACCCGAGGTCGACGCGGACCTTGAGCCCTGGCGGCCAACCGGCGATGCCGAGTCGGCTTCTACGCGATCCCGTAGGGATCATGATGATCCCGTAGGGATCACGAAAGGCGGCGAGATGACGGACCTGCGTGAACAGGCGGTGTGCGACTACTTCAACAAGGCCAACCCGGTCGGCACCAAGGTCCTGTACTGGAAGGGCGTGCATGAGGGCAAGCCCAGCGGGGTCGCGGCGACGCGCTCAGAGGCCCAGGTGCTTGGCGGCCACACGGCCGTGGTCTGGGTCCATGGGGAACCGGCCTGTATCGCCTTGACGCACGTCGAGGTGGCTCCCTCCTATGTGCGCGCCACGAACGCGGGACCGTGCCAGGGCAGGGCCACCACGGTGTACCTCGTGCGGGTGGACGAATGCACCGCCACTCAGTCAGCGTGCAGGGCCTGCGCCGGGTGGGCGGAAAAGTGGGCCCTCATCGACAAGAGTTGCTGCTGCCTGCGCGGCGGGTGGGCGGCCTGTTCGCGACTGGCCCCTGGCGCCTCTGGGAGGCCCACTGACGGGGCCAAGGTGGTCACGGTGGAGGTTGCGGACGTCGGGCCTTGGCGGATGGTTCAAGGGGCGACCTCGGAGCGGTGGGACGACCCGACAGGCGTCCCGGCCCTCATGGTGCTGGCGCAGGCCTGTACCCCGATCGGAGGCTAGGATGGAACCCAACGTCGGCAACATCTTTTCCGAGAACGAGTTCGTGGTCGGCATCCCGGCAAAGGTAGGGGAAGTTGTCGGGCGCATCACAGGGCTCGAAGGGGACAGCTACCACGGAGAATTCCCGATCGTCATTCTCACCACGCCCCATGGGTCGACGGTGCGCTCTGGACGCTGCTTCGTGAAGCTCGAACTGGACGAGGAAGAAATAGAGCGACTGGCATACTGTGAACGCCAAGTCCCATGCTGCATGCCCCTGTATGGCGGCAAGCTGACGGCGATCGGAGGCTAGCGTGGTGAAGTTCAAGAACGAGATCGAGGCGCAGGTCTGGGCGATGGTGTATGCCGGGTGCGAGGCCTTCAACGGGGTCAACAAGGACACCGACATGGGGTTCCGGCCCGTTGAAATCGCGGAGCGCGCCGACAAGGCCGTGGAGCAATTCCGCGATCGGGTCGAGGAGCCGGTTTGGGACGGCTATGGCAGGGATGGGAGGTTCGAGGGGATTCCGGCTCCGGTGGTTGACGCTACGGAGCCTATCGCGCAGGAGCCTATTGACCTCAAGCGCGACGACGAGGGCGACGTCTGATGGTGGCCTGGCGGCAGCGCAGCGCGAGGATCGGCTGCTGTGGCGAGATGCACCGCGTGGTGCTCTACGGCGACGGCCGCGTGGCGCGTCCCGACCATGGGCCGCAGCACGCGGCTCTTGCCGCCATTGCCGGCCGCGACGAGGACATGGCGTGCAGCGAGCTAGAGAGCAGGGTTCGCACTCGCCTGCACGGCGGCTTGGAGACGGACATCCCCGCCAAGTTGCTCGAAAAGTGCGAGGAGATCAGCCTTGCCAACGCCTTGGCAACTGCCAATCGGTTCCGCTTCCTCGAAGGTCGGTACGCGAGCGTCGACGTCCTTTTGCACCAGTGGAAAGTCAGGCTGGCCCAGAACAGCACGGTGCTCGGGCAGGAGCCTATCGACCACGTGTTCCGGCCTGGTGCCGCGCGCGACTGCTGCCTGCACGCGGCGGAGCTTGCGGTCCGCGAGGCTGAGAAGCGTGGGATGCTCGGGTGCGCCAGGGCCGTGCAGGCCCCCCGAGGCTGCTCGGACAAGTTGCAGCATGCGGCGGTGGCCGTGGCGGACCGGGGGGGTCGCGTGCGTCTGGCCCACGGCTCCATTCGCAAGGCGGGGGATCGCTGGCGCATCGACGCCAAGCGCCTACGGAGCCTGTGGACGTCCAGCGCTTTCGACGACGACCCGACCACGTACAGTGGGCTCCAATGCCGTGACTTGAAGGTTTGGGCGCTTTGCCATCTGGCACGGAGCATCGAATCCATTGATGAGAGTGAGGATCCGCGATGAGCTACATATCGAGCCGCATACCCGTCCTTCCCGAGAAACTGGTGCCCCAGGCGTTTGAACTGCTGGGGGCACTCGGCGAGCGTCTGCGCGCCATGGGGCACGAGACTGGGCTCGGCCTGCTGGTGGACGGCCAGAGCCCGATCAAGCTGGACTACGGGTGTTTACCTCGGGACTTCAACCGCCGCGACCCGAAGCTCATGGTCCACGTCGACAATCGCCGGTTCCGGGTACGCACCAACGGCACGTTCAACGTGGCCGGCATAGCCAAGGCGGTATCCGAGTGGGTTGCGGCATCGTTGCGCGCCAAGGAGCACGAGCAGGGGCGCCGATCGAAGGAGAGGGCCAACCACGAGATGCTGCTTCGCGTGATGCGCTCGCTGGGCCTCGTGAGCGAGGACACCACCCATGTTCCGACCATCCTGCGAAACATGAAAGTTTCCGTCAGCCCGGAAGGCGTCCAGCTTCGTATCGAGGTCAAGCGAACCGACGACGAGGGCGATCTTCGATGCATGCTCAACGAACTCGAAACGATCGGCGCCATCTGGCGGCACGACGAGAAGGGAGAAAGCATATGGCGGTAGATCCGAAAATCAAGGCCGTGTGGGACACCTACGTGAGTGAATTCCGAAACGTTGAGGGCCTGGAGCCGGACGCGTGCCTGACCAACGAGCGCATCGAGGCGATTGGTCATCGCTTGCAGAGATTCACAGAGTTTGAGCTTGAGCAGGCCATCTGCGCGCTGTGGTCGGAGCATTGCCCCAAGCTTCTCGACACCCGGACTCCAGAGGACATCTTCTGGAAGGACGCGCAGGTGCGAGCGCTCCTCGACATTGCCCTGGTCAACGACCTCGTGAAACCGGCGTCTCACTACGAGGTCACGGGTTTCTACATCCGGTTGGAGTCAGAAACAGAGGGGCGCGTCGTCCGCACGATCGCCCGGGACTTGGAGACACGGGACGAGGCCATGGACGTAGTGACGGCGGCTGTGACGTCCGGGCGATGGGACCTCGTGCGGATCGTAGGATACCGCCGTGATGTGTGAACCCAAGCAGCCCTGCATCGAGCTTTCCGAGGAGGAGTTTTCGAAGCTCGAAGCGATCGCCGAGGCCGAGAGCACCTGGGACGTGCTTCGCGCCGCCGACCTTCCACTGCGCGACGTGGTGAAGATCCCGTTGATCATGGCGCATATGCTCGGCCGGTCGTGGTGGCGTCGGAGGTTCCCGCGCCAGTCCGCGCTGATGTCGAGCTATCTCTACCGGCTCGAAATGCGCTGGAAGGATCGCCTGGAAAGGATCAAGGGCGCCCGATGAAGCTCGTAGTCCAGGTCGAGGCGTACGGGGGGGCAGTGCTGAGCCGCGAAGCCGTGGTCGAGGCCCTGCACACGGTCGCGGACCGGTTCCAGTACACGCATGCCGACGCGGAAGAGCACGTCGAAGCTGGCACCTCGGACATGGTGAATGACGACTATCATGAGGTCGTCATCAAGTGGCGCGTGGACCCCAGCAACAAGCCCAATCTGGTCCTGCTGCGTCCGGGAAAGTGCGATGAGTGACACCGTCAGCGCAGTAGCTCCGCTCGCCAGGCCGACGGCGATCGCTTGGACCCAGCGCAGCATGCGGGTGACCTGCTGCGCCCAGCGCCACCGGATCGTCTTGCTCCCCAGCGGTCACGTGTCCACCCCTGACCACGGTCCCGAGCATACGGCGCTGGCGGCGATTGGTGAGCATTCGGAGCGGTGCGAAGCGCTGGCTCAGGAGGTGGTGCGGGGAGCGGCCTTCGCTTGGGGCAACCTCTTCCCCGTACAGGCCAGTGGGCGACTCAAGGCTGCCATCTCCGAGGTATGCGTCCAAAACGCAATGTTGCTTCTGGAACGGGTGCGCTTCTGTGGGCTAGGGTTCCCCACCAAGCCGACGAGCGTTTGGTCCTCCCATGCGAAGCGTCCGGCCGTGCGGGAGATCGTCAGCAAGATCCCCGCCGCCGTTGTCTTCTGGGACCGCAAGCAACCGACGAAAGGGGGAGCCGGCACGGTGGTGCGCTCTTCCGGCTACAGCAAAGTCAACGGGTTCGCAGCCCCCAAGGTGGCGTTCGCCGAGGAGCCCGCGTCTCTTCGTCTGTCCAAACTGGTGGAAGCGGCGGCGCGCGAGCAATCAGCCAAGCTGCGATGCGCGGCGGCATGTGTGGGCTGGAGCCAGGTCGACGAGTGGACGAAGGTCGTCGTATATGGGGTGAGCGACGCTTTCGGCATGGTGCGCCTATGCCAGCGTCGGGGTGGGTTTGCGGTGGAAAACCCCTCCGAGGCCGCGTCGAGGGTGCTCCAGGAACTTCCGTCGTCGGGCTCGGGCACGGGCGGATTCGGCCTGGATGTGGAGGCAGCCGTTTGGGGTGTGGTGCGCGCGGTCGAGCGGTTCGGAGGGGTCTACTTGGCCGACACGCTCGACGCCAAGACCAAGCGGATCCTGACCTTGCGGGGAGTGTCCCGCACCCATGTGCTCGAAACGCCAGTGTTTGGAAGGAAGGAACGTCGATGATTTACGAGCTATCCAATCCCTCGGATCAGATCACCTTCGAGGCCGACGACGACAAGGTTGCCAGCGCCTGCTGTCTGATTCTGGGGCACGGCAACTACGGCCTGAACAGGGACGGGGAAACGGTCGTGCCGATCTTCCTGTTCGCCAAGGAGCCGGAAGTGGTGGCGTGGCTCGAAGAGCACGGGCTCAAGGAACTGGGAGAGTTCATGGACGCCCACGCCGCGCAGATGGCCGAGTGTCTCTCAAGCTCCGCCGTGTGCAGCGTGGCCGACCGCAAGGCCATGAAGGCCGTGGTGTCCCAGGGCGGCTCGATGCGTGAGGCGCTGGATGCCTGGAACGACGCCAAGCGAACCAGCATCAGCGACATCTGCGGTCGCGCCATGCAGTTGGCCGACCAGTTCCGAAAGATCGCCGAGGAAAAGGCATAACGATGGCCGAACTGACGAATTGCCCGGACTGCGGCGCCCAGTTGGAGTTCAAGGGCGTGAGCACGATGCGCGTCTGGCACGAGGTGGACGGCTGGAAGGTCTACGACGCCAGGTGTTCCCAATGCGGCAAGACCATGGAGGTCGTCGGCGAACGGGCCGGGCCTGCCGACGGCTACCCGCGCGGCAACAAGCCCAAGCCCAAGCTCAACGGTGAGAAGGACGAGCCGAAAAGTGTCCCGAAGGCCCGCGCCAAGCACCAGATGATTGTCGTGCCCCTGCGCACCTGGCTCGCCGTCTCCGAGGACAAGCATGCGCTGCTGACGCTTCTCGGGGCCGCCGAGGCCGCCAAGCAGTGGTTCCATGACGTCTACCCCCCGGACTCGTTCGATGGCTCCTCGGGGGACTCAGGGGCTGTCAGCGTGGTGAAACTCCGCGATGACCTGCTCGAAGCCATCTCCGATGTCGACCGAAGCGAGGTGCCCGTGGGCATCACCGTGCGTGGCCCTCGCAGTTGTAGCCAGACATGCCCCTGGCATCGGCGCTACATGGGGCACTACCGGGAGCAGGAAGCCACCTGCGTGCTGTTTGACGCGTGGCTCGGGCTGGTAGGCAGCCGCCCCGACAGGCCCATGGCCCGGTGCCAGGCATGCGCCAAGGCACGTGTGATTGGAGAACAGAAATGAGCAAGCAATTGGACGCGTTCGACGTGGGGATGAGTATGCACACGGCCTTGCGCAAGTGCTGCAACGACGAGGACCACACCGAGGCCTTGCGCAAGCTGATCGTGCTCATGACCTTTCCCGACTGGTGCAATCCGTGGATCGTGTACTGCGAACTGGTGGCCGATCGACTGGGCCGTCTCGGGGCCAGCGATGCCATCAAGGCGGCCCGAAGCGCGCTGCCTGACGAGTTCGACGAGAGACTCAGGTTCGCCAAAGAACGAGGCTCGGTGGCCGCCGAACGGTGTGAGCCGGCCATGTTGGCGCTCTGGCACTCGCTGCAATGCCTGGACGACGAGGACGTCAAAGCCATGGGGGAATACCTGTGAGGCGCGACTACCACGTGCGCGGGCCGTTCCGCCTGATCGCTCCGTACACCCGGCTCCAGCGCTGGCTCCGACGCAAGGGGTGGCTGACCCACGCGCGCAAGCTCGGGTGGGTGCCGACCCGCGACCAGCAGAGGGCCATCTACGAGCGGGACATGAACATCCGCGAGATTATCCGGCTCGAAGCCAAGATCTCCGGCCTGAACCGTCGGATAGGGGCTCAGGCCAAAGCGCTCGAACTGCTGTTCGAATCCAACGTGAAGTTCGGCGAGAAGCATGGTTCTCTCGCCATGGGGTTCGAGCGAGCGGCGGAGCTTGTGGGCGAGGAGTACGGGCTACAGGCGCCCGACCCCAACCTGCCGGACTTCGACTCGACGGTCACCGAAGGGGATGGCGATGGATAAGGTATTCGTCCAGAGCCCGCTCGCCGAGGCGCTACGCGTGCTCACCGACGCTGAGCCGCCCGAGTACGTGCGAGGCATCCGGCGCGACTCCGACCTGTCGGAAGAGCAGATGCTGGAACTGCACGATTGGTGCGCCATGTACGCCAAGCCAAGCTGGTCGACGGGGATCGGCACGATCGAGGCCGCAGAGCACCTCGTGCAGGAAGCCATCGACAACGGCAACATCTTCGATCCTCGAAGCTGTGAGGTCTGCGAGCACTACTGCTCGGCGACGATGTCGTTCCGTTTTCGAGCGAACTACGGCAAGTGCCGTCGAACTGGCGAGAACCAGAGCGACTCGGATAGCTGCGAGGCCTTCGAACTCGCGGAAAGGTGGACGGATTCATGAGTGGCACGCCAGGTTGTTGCCGAGGCAAGGACTGCACCCCGGACACGTGCATGAAGCTGCCCGAGGGCAAGACGTGCGGGGCCTGCGTTCTGTTCGGGCGCTGCAAGGTTCTCATCGGAGTGGCCCCGGACGACACCATCTGCGACTTTCACCCCCGCAAGTTTCGCGAAAACACCCCCACCAAGATCGAGGAAAAAAGATGAGCGACAACGACAACGACAACGTTCGCACCCTGGATTCGGCTCAGACAGTGCAGCAGAAGCGCGAGGCCATGATCAACCTGCTGAGCGACATGCTCAAGCAGGTGGCCGGCGGCCAAACCATCGGCGTGGTCGTCATGGGCTACTCGGGGCAGCGCGCCTACGAGATCAAGTGGGCCGGTGACTACGATCCCATGCAGCTTGCCGGCGCGATCGAGGCCACCAAGCTCACCGTCATTGGCCCCATGCTTGGGCTCAAGCCACAGAAGGACGGTTCATGACACGCCCTGGTCTGCCTGGCATCGATCAACTGCTGGCGATGGCGGTTTCGCTCGGCGCTGGGCCCGACATCTCGGTCAGAGTCCAGCGCTATTGCGGGCGATGCGACCGGCCGCTGCGCGATGGGCAGCGATGTTGTGAGCCGCCGTGCAAAGGCAGTCCGGCGCCTTCCCTGCCGGAACCGGAACAGATCGGGCGCTCCACTGTGTGCGCAGACGAGGAGAAGTAGCATGTCGACCCTAGTGTACAAGTTCGGGTTGCCCTTTGGACCGGTCAGCAACGAGGAAGGTGTGCGGCACCAGATGTTCGCCTCACACCGATACCGCAACCTGCTCACCGCATGCGAGAACCAGCGCCGACAGAAATCCAGGGATGCCGAGAAAGGCTACCAGGATTTGCCGAAGCTGGAGTACGCCTTTCAGCAGGCAAAGGCGGAGCTTCGCGACGCCACCGAGGCGGTGAAGGTGGCGAGGGCCAAGGCGAGCCGGCCGAGCGCCAACAAGGGCAAGGTCGCCAAGAAACGCCAGGTGCCCGAGGCGTTGACGGATCGGGTGAAGCAAGCGAGGGCGGCCAAAAAGAAGGCCCAGGACGCATGGCACGAACGCCGAGGTCAGTTGGCCACGGATCCGGCGGTCGTGGGCAAGCGAGACGCCATCAACGAGGCCTACGGTGAGAAGTTCCGGCTCCTGCGCCGCGAGAGCGCCAAGGGCAACGGCCTTTTCTGGGGGTCGTACCTGCTGGTCGAGCGAGCCTTCAAGGCCGCCCGCACCTGCCCGCTGTACCGCAAGGGCGATCCCTGCGACGTCAAGCGGGTGTTCTGGGAGGGGACCGGGACCGTGGGCCTACAGATCCAGTCGGCTCGCAAGTTCGACCTCACCAAGATCTTCGAGCCCAACCGACTGGTTTGGATCGAACCGGTCGACGAGAAGGCCTGGCACTCGAAGGTGCGAGGCGAACGGCGCCGGCTCAGCCGGACCGTGCTGCACCTGCGTGTCGGCTCGGACGAAAAGGGTGGGCCGGTCTGGGCCGAGTTTCCCATGATCATGCACCGGCCCTTCCCCAAAGGCGCCAGGGTCACGTGGGTGGCCGTGCACTGCACCAAGATTGGCCCCCGGGAACAGTGGTCCGTCGACTTCACCCTCGACACCTCCTTGTGCCCTTCGCCCAAGGTGTGCGGGGTCGGCCGCGTCGCGGTCAACCTCGGCTGGCGCATCGTCGATGGGGGCATCCGCGTCGCTACCTACCTCGACGACGAGGGAAACGAGGACCACCTCGTGCTCGGCGACAGATTGCTGAGTGCCCTGCACATGAGCGACCACGTGCGCTCGCGCCGCGACGTCGAGTTCGACGCGGCAAAGAAGGCGCTGGCGGACTGGGTCAAGAGCCGGACCATGGACCAGAACAACCCCGCATTCTTGCCCGGCTGGCTCCACCGGGCCGTCACGGACCGTAACGGCAAGCGCATCACCCTGGGCCAATGGCGGTCCCAGCAGAGGCTTGCCGCCCTGGCTCGTCGGTGGAAGGCCAACCGGTTCCACGGTGACTCCGTGGGCGACGAAGCCGTGGAAGCGTGGAAGCAATCCATCAACGAAGCCTCCAAGCTCCGCCGCCAGGGCCACGACGTGCGCAAGCCACCCATGCCCGAGGGGCTCGAAGGCTACGCCGCGCTCGAAGCCTGGCGCTACCACGACTGGCACCTGTGGATCTGGCAGGAGAGCATGCGAAAGAAGTCCCTGCGCAGGCGAAAGAGCCTGTTCCGCAACGAGGCGGCAAGGTTGGCGGCGCTGTACGGTGAGGTCGTCCTTCACAAGCTCGACCTGCGAGATTTCCAGCGTCGCCAGCGCATCGAGGCCGAGACGGCCGAGAACGAGACGGCCAGGTCCAACCGTCACACGGTTGCGGTTGCGGAGCTTCGCGATTGCCTGGTGCACGGGTTCAAGAGCCGTGGGGGCTCGGACGCCGCCGTGCCGAGCGAGAACATCACCCAGACGTGCAGCCTGTGCGGCATGGAGGAGCCCTTCGAGGCCGCCTCCCAGATCATGCACGTCTGCTCCCATTGTGGGGAGCGCTGGGACCAGGACGTCAACGCGTGCCGCAACATCCTGCTCCGGTGCGAGCGCCCCAGAAATCCTGAACCGTCAGATGGCGCTCGAAATTCGGTGCAGCAAGGCGAAGTGACCGAGTCCAAATGGCAAATGGCCCAACGCAAGGCCAACGAACGACGAGCGCGGCTGCGGACCGCTCGCAATGAGGGGACTATCGGCGCGAAATGACACGTCATTCCGACATGCCCCTTGCGAAGGCAGTCCGGCGCCTTTCTTGCCGGAACGGCGAGGTCGACGATTCGATTGATCGCGTCAGCCTTGCAAAGGCAGTCCGGCGCCTTTCTTGCCGGAACCGACGCGGCATGACCTTCCCGGGGTCCTCGCCCATTCTTGCAAAGGCAGTCCGGCGCCTTTCTTGCCGGAACCTGGATGCCCTGGTTCAGATCCGTGATGACCAAACCCTTGCAAAGGCAGTCCGGCGCCTTTCTTGCCGGAACCAGGATGTGGGAGCGCAAAGCCAGCCCGGCGGCATTCTGCCCGGGACAGCCGAAAGTCTCGTTGCAAAGCCAGTCCAGGGGCATTCTGCCTGGAACCTACCTTGTAGGTCCCTCGGCCAACAGGCAGTCCGGCGCCTTTCTTGCCGGGAACATAGGCGGCGCACATCTCGGCGAATAGGACCAGCGCTGCTTGCAAAGGCAGTCCGGCGCCTTTCTCGCCGGAACGACGTGAATAGGCATCGGCTTGTCTTGGCTCCTCACGTGCAAAGGCAGTCCGGCGCCTTTCTCGCCGGAACAACGCGTACCACCGATCCGCGAAGCCAGTCCGGAGGCCCTCTGCCCGGAACCCTACCGCGACATGTACTTGCGAAGCCAGTCCGGAGGCCTTCCATCCGGAACGTCACGCTCCGTGACACCGCAAAGGCAGTCCGGCGCCTTGCTCGCCGGGACTCGTTGACCTGCAACATGCAAAGGCAGCCCGGCGCATTTCTTGCCGGGACCCGATTCTTGTCGACGATCGCGAAGCCAGTCCGGAGGCCTTCATCCGGAACACTAGGCTGTTGGGAGGCAGTCCGGCGTCTATCAGGCCGGAACTCGTCGATGCGCACTTTTCGAAGCAACCCAGCGCTTTCAAGCTGGAGCAATATGCGACTGTCGGTCGCAGAGGCAGTCCGGCGCTTTGAAGTCGGAACACGGCGCACCATTCACCAAGGGCCGTCCGGCGCCTTCTTGCCGGAACACGTTCGGTTTTGCTCAGAGGCAGTCCGGCGCTTTCCAAGCCGGAACAACGCGCACTACCGTGTCGGCAAAGCCAGTCCGGTGGCATCAGGCCGGAACACCATGCGGCAGCCCGGCGCCTTCTCGCTGGGACTGAGTCAGCTTGTAGCTACCGGCGGCCTGACGCCCTCGAAGTCAGGACAGGTACACCGCCTCCCATTCAAGGCGGCCGACAACGATGCGCACAGCAGCAGCCCAGCGCTTTCAAAGCTGGGACACGTCGCACCAGGAGGTAGAGCAGCATGACCCTTCACGTCTACAAGAACGACTGCGACTGGGTGGTGGCGACGTCGCCCGAGGACGCATGGGACGAGTGGTGCGCCTATACTGGCGAGCGGAAAGAGGACTACGCCCAGTGGGACGAGTTCGAGCAGGAGCCTGACGACAAGCCGCTGGTCATCTGGGCCGACGTCGACTTCGAGAACTGCGACTGCAAGGCCAAGCTCGCGGCCTACCAGGCGGCGACGCAGAAGAAAATCGACCTGATCAACAAGCAGCCCGAGGTCATTCGCCCCGCCATGCTCGCGGGGCTGCCGAAGGCGCCCCCGACGCACCCAAACGGCCACCTCGAAGCGTGCGGGGTGGGAGCCACAACCAAGACGTGCATGGAGTGGATCCAGGTCAACGGTCGTGGGTTCCTGTGCTCGACGGAGTTTTGACGATGCGACTGAGCAAACAGCAACTGAGGGCTCTTCGAAAGACTCCGGTGAGTGCATCCGAGATCAACCGCGACGGCAACCGCAGGCGCACGTTCCTAAGCCTTCTGAAAAAGGGCCTGGTGCGCTGGGACGTGTGCGAGCGGCTGGAGTGCACCAAGGAGGGTCGAAAGGCCTTGAGGGAGGCGACATGAGGGGTCTGTCCATCCGCCATCCGTGGGCCTGGGCCATCCTGCACGCGGGCAAGCGCATCGAGAACCGGGACTGGTACTGCGACTACCGTGGGCCGGTGCTGATTCACGCGAGCAAGCTCCGCCAGACGAAGCACAAGGCCCCCATGGACTTCACGGTCGAATGGCGGCTGGTGCATGGAATTCTCAGGAAGGTGGGGCTCGACAAGGATTCGCTGCCCCCCGTGAGCTACCGGTCGCTTCTGGCCGAGAGCGGCGGGATCATCGGTCGCGCGAGGATCGTCGACTGCATCCTGCCGAATGGTGGAAAGGTTGGGGGCGGCCGGCATCCGCTCGCGGCCGACCCGTGGTACGCCGGCAACTTCGGGATCGTGCTCGAAGATGTGCAGGCGCTGCCATTCACGGCCTACAAGGGCTCGCTGGGGCTCTGGAAGGTCAATGCCAAGGTTCTGGAAACCATCGAGAGGTTGGCGCATGGGCGCCAGGGAGAGGGAAATGCTCAAAATGCCTGACGACGTCTCCGAGTTCATGGATTCTTACGACCTCGCCTACAACGACGAGGGGGTGAGCACGGGGCTGATCATGCGCCGCTTGTTCGAGGTGTCCTACGGTTCCGTCGAGACGCATCCGGTGACCAGGGGCTCGCTGGGAAACTCGACGATTCGTAAGCCGGAGGCCACTCAGGCGGACGTGTTCTCGGCCCTGCTCGCCGCTGGGTATCGGCACCTGTGGGCGGACGGAACGCAAGCCTGCATGGAGGAACACCTGTTCGTGGCGCCTGCCACAGGAATGATCCGGTACAGCGAGCGGCACGAGCAGCATGGCGGCAACGCCGTGGACCTTGGCTATTGGGGATGGGTCTGCCTGCAACCGGAGGTCGCCAAGATCGAAGAGTTGATCCGCAGCCTCCACGACGCATTCGAGAAGCCAGATATTCCGTTCGCGCCCACGCTTTATGCCCTCGTGGTCGACGGGATGGACTTGGAGATCGCCGAGGTCGGAGAGGTGGGGTGCCCACTTCGCCGGCAGAACTACGAGCCGGCCGTATGCGAGCTTTACGACCGCGTGGCGGCCGAGATACAGCGCGACGAGCCCAGTGGCAGGTTGGTGCTCATCGACGGGCCACCCGGGGTCGGAAAGACGTACCTCATCCGCGCGCTGGTGCAGGACTGCCAGGACTGCAAGTTCGTGGTCGTCATGCCCAACGCCCTGGAAAGGCTTACCGACCCCACATTCCTGCCGACCATGATGCGGGAATGCCGTCGTTCGAACCGACATCTCGTGCTCGTGGTCGAGGACGCCGATGCGCTCGTGCGGGCCAGGGACGGGCAGACCGAAGCCTCGGCGCTCAATCAGGTGGCAAGCCTGCTCAACATGTCCGAGGGGCTTCTGGGACACGCTCTGGACTTGCGGATCATCGCCACGACCAACCAGGAGTCGGTCCAGATGGACAAGGCGGTCACTCGCGACGGGCGCCTGCTGGAGCGAATCCACGTGGGCGAGCTTTCGGCAGCGACGGCCTCCAAGTGCCTCCAGTCGCTCCGTCCGGGGGTGGGTCTGCGCCAGGACTGCTCGCCCCATCCCGCCTTGTCCGAGGTGTACGCCATGGCAAGAGCCTTCGGGTGGCGCCCAGACGGCGACGAGAAGGGCCCGAGCCTCGCGGACGGGTCACAGGTGCCGTGATGGAGTCGGGAATCCACCAGTGCCCCATCAATCCCGTCCCATGGCGCATTTCGAACCGAGGCAGCGTCTGGGTGGTACCCCATCCCCCAGAGGACGTCGTGCTGGCGGCGATCGCCGGCCGCCATCCCTGCACGTGCCACCACAAGTTCGATGACTTGGTGTGCAAGCAGCGGGAGCGTGCCTCGCGTGCCTCGAAGGCTAAGCTCGCCAGGGCGCAGCCAGCATGGCCCAAGCAAGAGGAGTCTCGGGACGCCCGGCGAAAGCGCCTTCACGAGGTGCTCATGCGCGCGACGATGCCCGCCATGGTGCGGTATCTGGTGCCCCCCATGCGGACCCGGGAATGGGTGTTTGGCGTGCGGCGCAGGGGCCTGGCGGAGATGTTCAGCAGGCCGGAGCTTGGCGAGGGAGTCGCATACTGCGAGAGCATCCACTACTACAAGGGTCCTGGAGGTCGCTACGACCTGACCCGCGTGCTGCTCGTCGCCAAGCGCCACGAAGGCAACAGCGTAGGCTGCGCCGTCAAGTTCGTGGGGGCGAAGATCCCGCCGACTGGTCCGCTCACCCCCGACTGTTTCGAGGTTTTCGATCCGTCCCCAATCGACTGGGTCAAGGCCAAGATGATCTTGCCTGACGTGGATATGCTCAAGCTCTACGCGAAAGAGGAGCGAGAGCGGGCGTGGACCGAGCCATGGTGAAGCCGCGCGCCAAGAGGCGACGAAACACCCGCAAGCGAGCCGGTCTGCTCGCGCTCGTATGGGCCACCAAACGGCTCAATCGCATCCTATCGACGCGGATGAAGCGTAGGCGAAAGAAGCGCCTGCTCGCTCGCGCCAGGCAAGAGGGACACAAACACGAAAAGTGGCTCGCCCACCGAAAGCGGTGCTGGTGGATCTGGCTTCTGGGCAACGGAGGAAACGATGGCTGAGCAAGAGATGATCAAGTGCTCGGTGTGCGGCGAGACGGCGCACACCAACATGACCAACGTGAACGGCAGGGAGTGGTACGAGCTTCCCGAGGGGTGGAAGGCGGCGGACACCTTCCCTCCCGGTGACGATGGGCTCCAGTTCGCGTGCCACGGATGCTGCCTGGCCCAGGCGCGCACCGCGAGCGCCACGCCGGATGCAGGGGCCGAACAACCCCGTGAGGGGGAGGACCCGGCCCTTCGCCGCGACATCGCCGAAGGCGTCGACCCGGACATCGTCTTGTTCGACGGCCTGGACGCCGCCATCATCGGCACCTTCACGCGGTGCGGACAGCCGCCCGTCATTGCCTACTCCTACGAAAGTTGCGTCGAGTGCTTCATGTACCAGGGCATGAGCCGAGAAGAGGCCGAGGAGTGGATGAGCTACAACGTCGAGGGCGGATGGGTCGGGGACCGGACGCCGGCCGTCATCCACAAGATCGATAGGGGATGAGCATGTTGCCTTGGCCTGAAGTCCAGCGAAACACGCCCATTGACCTGGCTGGCTTCGCCGTCGGCCTGGTCATCCTGATGGCGATCGCAAAGCTGTGCTAATTGGGCTGGCGCGGTCGAGGGTCAGCAGGTATGGTGACCTTCGTGCATGAGCACGTGGGCACCGCATGAGCGAACGAGCCCTTCCCGGGCTCCATGAGGGAGAGGGAAATGTTCAAGGTTTGGGACGCAGATAACTCTGAAGCCACGGTGGTAGAGTCGTCGGCCAGCACCATCGAGGTCGCCGTACAACAATGGCTCGCCCACGAGGAGCAGTCCGACGTCTGGGAGGACCTCATGGCGACCGAGGGGTTCTACGTCACGGTCGACGACGGCAGCGGGCCGACGCGTTACCGGGTCACCACCGAGGTGGTCTACCACGTGAGGAAAGCACCATGAGCAAGTACGAGCCAGGAACAAGGGTTGGGGCCATCTCTCACAGCGACGAGGGCACCGTCTACTTCTACGGCTGGGGCGTGTACGAGGGCGACGAGGTTCCGCCCAAGGGCACGGCTGGACCGTTCGGCATTGACGCCAGCTTGGTGGGGCCCAACCCCAAGATCAAGCTCGATTCTGGGGACGTCGTGTGGGGCTGCCAGTGCTGGTGGGGATCAGAGAAGGTCATCAAAGCCAAGCTTGACGCGTTCGAGCAGGTGAAGGAGGTACCGGTTCCAACCTTGGTCGAGGACGAGGACAGCGAGGATGGCGAAGTGCAGACATGAGGGCGTCTACACGATGAACGTTGATGGCGCCCCCTCGGAGCCGGCTGGCTCCACCTTCTGGCAGGCCTTTCGGTCGGCGGAAGAGGCGCGGGATCGGGGCGCCGCCAGGGTCGAGGTGCACATGCAGGGGCTCAACCACGGGCCCGTGTTCGTGCTGGTGCCGCGTGCAGGCGCCGCGAGGGAGGCGGACAGGATCCGCAATACGGTGGATCCAGGGCTGTGGATGGACGTGCTGGACAGGATCGCGGATACGGGGAAAAAATGAGCGACAATCAAGCCAAGGTCTGGAGATACGTGCTGCACAACGTGGGGGCACTGCGCTGCGGCTGGGCCATCATTCTGCTCGACGACACTGGCACGTTCACGGCGGTGAGCGACTACGGCAACTACGCCTTTCGGTGGACGTCGTTCGGGCCCAACTTCAGGCAGTTTTTGAGCCAGATCAACGACGGCTACCTGATGAGCAAGATCACGTTCGGGTGGGAGCACAAGATCGACTTGGCGGCCACTTCCAGGGGCATCAAGGACTACATCCTGGAGCAGCGGCGTAGCCGGGACTTGAGCAAGGAGGCCGCGCGCGACGAGTGGGACTTGGTCGAGTTGAACCTGGAAGATGACAACCAGTGCGGTTTTCAGGACTGGTGCGCGTCGACCGAGATTGGCGATTCCTGGGAGTTCGCGGTCGATGCCGTGGACCGGGACGCGGAGGCTTTCGTCGAGCACGTCTGGCCCAGGTTCGTCGAGCTTCTGGAGGCCGACCTCGAAGGCGCGTGCGACAAGTGCCACGGCGCCGGCCGCATCCCGTTCGAGCAGGAGCACACCCGGGTTCCGGGGTACAAGCCGTGCGACAAGTGCCCGTCCGAGGCGATGCAGGCCGCGCGGTCCACGCTTCGGGAGGCGCGCAGTAGGGACGCCAGTAGCGCGCTCGCCGACATGCAGAGCGAACTCGAAGGAGGCAAAGCCAAATGGCTGTGAGGACGACCTTGTTCTGGTGCACACGTGAGGATGGGAACCACGGATGGCTCGCGATCGCTGACTACCCCCGGGCGGCCATCGACGCGGGTGCGTTCGACGACGCGGGTCCCGTGTCGCGCGTGACGCTCGACCGACCCGACAAGTCTGGGAACGTCACGGCGGAACTCGTCGAAACTTCCCTGCTGGCGGAGATTGGCGGCCGGTGGTTCGAGGGGCGCCCCGACCGAATCGACGGCGGCTACGTTCCCGACGACGACGGCGACGTGGTAGCGGCGGTCATTCCCATCGAGCGTGTGGACTACGGTCGTAAGCAGGCGTGGGACTCTGAGCAAGCTCCGCCACGGGAGGTCGTTTTCGTCCGGGGAGGGAGCCCCCGCTACCGTGGGTTTGCTCTGCGCTGGCCCACGTCCAGGTCCATGCTGGGCACCCAGTACTTCACGGGCTGGGTGGAGCACCCGGACTTCGAGCCGGTGAACGACGGGCAGTCGGCCGACGTGATCGAACAACTCCTCGACCAAGTCGATCGGTACCTGGACGGCGACGGACGATGACGAGCGGGTTCATGACGGGGGGACCCGGCGACTTCGCGGCGCCGCCGGCCCCTGCCTTCATCGCGGACCTGCAAGCCCTCACCACGGGCCTGCGGCTGTGCGAGCAGTGTTCGGGGGTCGTGCAGATGGAAGTGGCTCCTGCCCCCCTTCTGCTCGACGAGCAGGTCGCTCTCGCGGCCATCGGCGGCGAGCGCCGGCTCCCCCCTTGGCTGCCCGAGGGGGTTTGCGTCGCGGTCTGCAACTCAGGGCACGTCAACTTCGCGCCTGGCACGGACGTCGCCAGCGCCCGGCGGGCTGCCGCCGACTACCACCGCCTGCTCGCCAAGGACCACCTGACCGGCTCGGAGCGCACCCGCCTACGACGGGCCTTCAACCGACTGGGTCGGCTGCATCGCAGCCAGATCGAGTGCCAGAAGCGTATCCAGAAGCGCTGGGAGGATATGGCGAGCCGGATCAAGACGGTGGAGTTCACGACCCTGAACGTCACCCTCCCCATTGAACCCGAGGATCTCGCGGACCTGGGCAAACCCTATGAGGACCTGACAAAGCCATGAAAAACGAATCAGGAGTCGAGGTAGGTCAGCGCGTGACGTTGGCCCATCGTGGCGGGGCACCGATCAAGATCCTGACGGTGGAAAGGATCCTGCGTTCTCCCAAGGTGTTCGTCCTGAGCGACGGCTCCCGATGGGAGTGGGGAGGCTGGCGCCCCTACAACATGCGCAGCCACGCCTACTACACGGGGCCGAGCATCCGAGCCACAAGGCCCGAGGACGGGCAATTGATCAAGCGGGAGAAGGCCATCGACACGGTCAAGGGAGCCACGCGCGAGCAACTTCAAGAGTTGCCACTGGATCTGCTGTTGGAGGTGGCGAAGGCCATCCGTGGTGTCCCGGCCAACAAGGCAGGTTGAACCATGGCCTTCTGCGACTTCTGCGACTGCGATGCGTGCCGCCTGGGGCTGCACGACATCGCGCACGCGCCGACCTCGGACGGTCGCATGATCTGCGAGGTCTGCTGGCGCTACGACGTATGCGTTCGGGCCAATGCAAAGCTCGACATCTTCGACGGGCCCTGCGAGACGTTGGAGGGCTGGCCGATCCCCGGCTGCCCCCACCGGCCCCGCATCGTCGGAGCTTGGACCACACGCGACGAGGATGAACAGGAGAAAAGCAATGGGACTGTTTGACTGCTTGGAAAAGGCAATCGACTTCATGGCGGACGTACCCGAGAGGACCGTGGATGCGACGGTGCGAGGGGTCGATGCTGTCGCAGACGCCCCCGAGAAGGGGGTAGAACTGCTCGAAAAAGCGTTCGACAAAGCCATCGACAGCAAAGACGACCGACACGGAAGGCGGTGAGCGTGAGCCGGCGTAGGAAGCCCTTTGGCGGAGACGACGGCCTGTGGCTGGAGACGCCAGCATACCCCGTGAGCGTGGCGCACCTTCGCGGATGGCTCCACGCTCGCCTGGACGAGGCCAACCCCTCCTGCGTCGAATGCGACGGGGAAGGCAAATTCCCATGCCCGGAGTGCGACGGCGCGGGACACACGACGTGCACGTGCCCGGAGTGCGGGGACGAGCACGAAAAGGACTGCGAGCATTGCGACATAAACGGGGATGTGATGTGCATGTGCACGGTCGTACGCGACCCCCACTTCCGGGTGGAGATTTGCGGACGCCGGCTCGGCTACGAGGAGGTCATCGACCTGTACAGGGAGATCGGCCAGACGCGCAGCGGGGTCGGGTACCTGGCGGCCAGCGGAAAGGTGCTGCTATTCGAGGAAAAACCGATGCCGCGCCAGCGTAGGCTGGTGAAGGCGAGCGCCACGGGCCTGGACACCAACCCCTGGGACCCGAAGGCGCCTGCATACGCGGTGGAACAGGCGCCTCTGGAGTTTCCACCGGAAAGGCCTGGCATGGGGCGCCCCTAGGGGGTATGGTGCATCAATCGTGCATGAGCACGAGCGAACCCGCATGAGCGAGGGCAGCTACGATGAATGAGCAACCAGGGGAGTACGAACGAGAGTTGGCCGAGCAAGCCAGCGAATGGATCCAGGCCATGAACGCCAGGCTCGGAGACGTCGAGGGGCCTGCCGTCAACACCGAGGTCCTGTGCAAGCTCGGGATGATCATGGACAGGGTCGTGCGCCCCGACATGACGGATTCCCTGGTCATCGACGCGGCCTGGAAGCACGAGGGCCCCGACACCCCCCTGATCCGCACCATGATCGCCAAGCCGCCCGAGAACGCCATGATGCTCGGGTCGTACCGCTGGCTCAAGAGCGGGCTGCCGCAAGTCACGATGGGGCACAAGTACTGCGCGGCCCTGCTCGCGACAGGCGTTCCGGAGGAGGTGCTCGACCTCGTGGTCGCTCCCTGGCGCGCGTTCGTGATCCAGGTGCCCAACGGGCTCATCTACTGCGACGACGGCAAGGGGCGCCAGACCGAGGTGCGGGCCGTGCTGGTCGCCAAGCTCGACGGCAGCGCCACGAGCAAGTGGTGCTACATCGCAATGACGACCTCGACCGTGCTCCTGTGGCGGTTCTCGCCGAACATCCGGGACCTGCTGCGAGAAACGTTGGAGGCGAACGCCTACGACGGCTACTCGTTCCTGCTGGACTTCGAGGACATCGACGACCGGGCCGGGGCCCTGATAGGTCGCTTGGTGGTCAACTCGTGCCTCGCCATGTCCGACCCGACCAACTTGAAAGCTCCGAAGCCCATGTCGTCGAAGGCCAAGGCCAAGGCGGCCAAACGCGGGCTGCCGACGGTCACCAACTACGTGCTCGGCAAGCCGATCAAGCTCGACTGCCGACAGGCGGTCGCGGCGTACGGAAGGGGGGAACGAAGGGCCCCCTCGGTGCAGGTGCTCGTACGGGGGCACTGGAAGCGCCAGCCGTGCGGCCCGGGACGCCAGCAGCGCAAACTCATCCACGTGGAGCCCTACTGGCGGGGACCAGAGGACGCTCCCATCAACGTTCGAGAAGTACACCTGGAGAAAGGGACGGGAACCCCATGAACAGGCAATGTGACGACTGCGTGGACAGGTCACTCGGGTGCTCCGAGGAAAACTCGAAGGGCGACTGCACCGGCTACAAGAAGCGCACCTCCCACTTCAAGCCATCAAAGCGCGTGGAGGTGGGATACGGCATGCCAGGGATGTTCAAGGTCGTGAACGCCGACGAGCTTGAACTCGAATCGGCGATGGGATGGACGTGCATCGAGAGGTTCGGGGTGTTCGCGCCGGCCATGGACCAGTTCGGCTCCACCCCCATTCAGGACATGACAACCTCTGCCGACGGGGGAACCCAGTACCGCACGGTCCTGGCCGAATCACCCCGGTTCGTCATGTTCCTGGACGAGGAGGCAGCCTACGCGAAGCTGACGAGCGAGCTTGCCGACCAGAAGCAAGCCATGGCCGACCTGACCAAGGAAAAGGAAACGCTCGACGAGGCGCACGCCAAGTCCTTGGGGGAGGTCAAGGACCTGACCCAGCGCATCGAGTACCGGATCCGGGACGTCGACCAGGAAAAGACCTGGAGGCGCGAGGCAGAAGCGAAGGCCCGCAAGATGGAAGGGGACCTGGGCACCCTACGTGGCGAGATCGCCGCCGTGAAGATGGCGATCGGCTCCCAACGCCTGCACGAGATCCTCGCGGAGGCTGAGAAGGCGCAGGCTGAGAAGGCCGACAAGGGGTGACTCCGTGAAAGACCACTGGTCCTGGGACCAAGAGATCCGCGCCGCCCTGCGAAAGAATTGCAGCCTGAAGAGGTTTCGCAGGCACATGCGGCGCTTCCGGCGGGAGCGGAGCCGGGACCGCAAGCGCTACGTCCGCTGGCAGGGCAACACCGAGCGGTGGATGAGCGAGGGACGAGACGCCGACGATCGCAGGTGGCAGGTGGTGCTGCGAAACAAGCACTATCGCTTCGCCTACTCACGGTATCGCCGACCAGTCTGGCACCCGTGCGAGCGCATCGCGGGGTCCGTGTGTGTCCCTCCAGTGCGCGGCTCGGAATGCTACCCGTTCGAGGACTTGTACAAGGCGTGCATGAGTGACCCGTCGGAGTACTGCCGTCGACTTTACGACCCCAACCCGTGCGGGGTGCAGCCATGAACGAACGGACGCGACGGCACGAGCGGATACGACGGTTGGTCCGCAACATGGCAGGCAATGGCGACCTTTTCCGAGACGGCGACGTCGTGTGCGTGGCCGACAGCAAACGCGCGGACTGGTACCGAGTGAGGCGAGAACCCAAACAAGAGGCGGCGCACGAACATGACGACGAATGAGGTATGGAGCCCGATCCTGTTCTCGGCCCCCATGATCCGAGCCATCCAGGGGGAACGCAAGACCGAGACGCGACGGATCGTTCGCTGGCCCGACACGGAAGAGCCCGAGGACGACACCTGGGTCCGAGACGGGTGGCCCTACTACCGGCGCCTGAACCGTATCGGCGCCTACGACGAGATCCCGCTGGCCTGCCCGTACGGAAGCTCCGCCGGCCACAAGCTCTGGGTGCGCGAGACGTTCTCGAAGATGCGCCTGGACTGCTACCCGTTCCCAAACTGCTGGTACCGGGCCGACTTCACCGAGCACGAGGATCCATCCAAGGGCAACCATGTGGGAACCCCGAACCAGGACGGCACATGCTCTGGCGGAGCTTCAGACTGCCTGGCTTGCGGGGACGAAAAGTTCAAGTGGAAGCCATCGATCCACATGCGCCGCGAGTACAGCCGCATTTCGCTGGAACTGACCCGCGACGTGCGCGTGGAACGCCTCCAGGACATGACCAACGAGGCAGCGATGCGCGAGGGCGTCATTCAGACGTTTCTGCCCCTCGCCACCGTGCAGGGCACGACGGTCTACTCGGTCGAGCCCTACCCGTGCTCGTCGGTGAGCGGGACGCCGATCGACGCCATTCGGGTTGCGTGGAACGCGCTGAACGGCAAGCGCAAGCTGCCCGAGGCCACATGGGAAGAAAACCCATGGGTGTGGGTGCTAAGGTTCCGCCTCCTGGTCCCAACCATTCCTCACACGGCCAGTAAGATACTGGCAAAGGACGTGGCCCCGGCCGCGACAGCGACATGACAGAAGAAACCTGCGAGCTTTCGATCGTGCACATCATCCCGACGGGCGTCGAACTGGCGGCGGTGTTTATCCCTGGGGCGGACCACTCCACGAGCGTGCCCGAGGGCGCCGAGCAGGCGCGCCTTGAGCGCGTGCACGCCCTCGGACAGATCGAGGAAGTCTATGGGTCCAACGAGCCGGCGACCTCGGTGATGGTCCTGGTGCCGGCCGAGGACGGCACCATATACGTCGCCAACATGATGGAGGGCTACATCGGCTTCGTGGAGATTCCCAGTGGGATGCTGCTGCCGTGCAGCGTCTCCCTTCGCGATGTCGACGCCGACGTCGAGTTCCGCGAGGGGGGGGTGGGGGTGAAGGACGGCAAGCTGGTCGTCGCGACCGGCGAACCCCTCGCGACCGCGATCGACCAAGTCCACAAGCTCGTGCAGCGCCACAACGCACGCACCAATCCCAGGCCGGCGGCCAAGGTCGTGTCGATCGGGGACAAGACGATCCCCGCCGCCTCCCCGACCGAGCCGGCGCCCGCTCCGATCCCCGAGGACCCAAGTCCTCACCAGGCGAGCACATCCTCACCAGGCGAGGACCAGGCCAAGGAGTAACGGCGGTGCCCAGGCGAAACTGGAAATGGCGCGACCCGTTCTACCACTACCCACTGTTCCACCTGAACTACTGGGACTGGAAGAAACCGGCGATCGAGCGGCCCGTCGCCATGGGCTGCGTCATCCAGGTCGACCGGGACGTCGAGGTCGTGCTCCACGACAGGCCGGGCGTGCATATTCATCTACCCAGGGAGGCCAACGATGACTAGGCCAACGATGACTAGGCTGTGGGCCGCTACCTACGGCGCGGCATTCGCCAACATGGCCATGAACCCCTCCAAGAACTCCTACGACTCCGTCGACCGCGAGGCACGGCGCCTCGCCACGGAGGCCGACCAACTTCACCCTGACGATGGCATTCCGGCGCTTTTGCAGTGTCGGCGCATTGTCTGGGCGGCAGCCTACGGGGCGGCTTTCGCTCACATGGCCATGAACCCGGCGGCGGAGGGGGACTACTCGAAGGTCGACCTTGAGGCCGGCCAGATCGCGAACCAGGCAGCGAAACAGGCACTGTGCGGCTAACGCCGGGGCCAATAGGAGACGATTTTCAGATGAAGGCGAAGCCAACCAAACCAACCCAACCCATCATCGGCGCCATGTATGCCCTGTACAGCAACTGCGGCTCCGGCATCCTGGGTCGAGCCGTGGTCGAGAGCCTGCTGGCCTACGAGCACCATGGGGAGCTAACGGTGCGCCTCGGGGTCAATCGGGACAAGACGATGACGGTCTTTTCCACCAACCGCGAGCTTGCCGAACTGATGCAGCGCATGCTCGCCAGGGGAGGGTCGGTCAGGATCAACAAGATCCCCACGTTCTCGCCGCGCAAGTTCAACCGCCTGCTGAGCCGAGAGGACTTCCGAAAGAACATCCTCGGAGCCGCCCAGGTCGAAGCCCCGGACGAGCCCGAGACGCCGGCCGACATCTACCCGAGCGATACTGGCGACTGGGTGGAGCCTTCGGCAAAGGCCTACATCGAGCGCATGGCCGCCGACATGGACGAGGCCGACGGGGCCAAGCTCCGCGACGCGACCAACTTGGTGAGCGAAGCGCGACTACGGATCCTGCTCAACGAGTCGTTCGGGTGGAAGGCCGACAAGCTCAACGAGGTCGTCGAGGAACTCACTGGCCCAATCACCGACTTGGTGCGCCTGTACGGGCTGTGCCAGGGCACGGTGCTCGGGCGCATGCTCATCGAGACGGTGGCGACCGTGCAGGTGCACGAGGGCACCTCGGTGCGATTGAGCGCCAACCAGGACGGCTCGCTGAGCGTGTTCTGTTCCGACGAGATTCTTGGCAAGCTCGTGGCAGAGGCCATCACGCAGAAGGGCGACGTGCACCTGGGCGTCGTCGAGGAGATGGACGTCGACACCTTTGCTGCCGGCGTTTGGGATCGGGCCGTGAGCGGCGTGCTGAACCGGCGCGCGGTGGGAGGCCCCGACGAGCAGGACGAGCGGCCTTGGCCCGAGTTGGCGGCGCGGGCATTCATTCAGGGGCAGATCGACCGGCTGCAACTGCAAGCCTACGAGGAGGACCGGGAGGACGCCGAGGATCGGCCGAGCCCGACGCGGCGAGAGACGTACCCGATCGACAACCTGAGCGCCAAGAAACGGGCCGTGCTCGTGAGCGCGCTCAAGGAGCCGGACGCCGTCACCAGCGAGATGCGCTTCCGGACCCTCCTGCAAGAGATCCTGCACTGGGGCAAAGAGAAGCTGGACGCAGCCGTCCTATCGGTTTGGGGAACTGAGGATACGCGGGGGGCCC
>SWBY01001666.1_pt1 | contig 117326 bp, 97 predicted proteins | sample 4693071 | NCBI WGS metagenome assembly SWBY01 (sample SAMN10267273, study PRJNA491770) | bioreactor metagenome | isolation source: DHS bioreactor inoculated with marine methane seep sediment | place: Japan: Omine Ridge, Nankai Trough | collected 2006-05-06 | reverse complement strand
AATATTAACGTGGGGTTTCGTGCGTACGAATTTTTCCTTAGCCATTTTTTCCTCCTAAAAGATCTAAAAACCTGTCCTGCAGGCTTTGTTTTACAGTAGCTTACGTCTATTAGCTACCATAGCTATATTTAAGGAATTGCCAAAATCAATATCACAGTTGGTCTGTCAAATCTTTTTTACTTTTTCTCTATTTTTTTTATTTTTAAGGAGTTAGCCTTGAGTCGAGTAGGCTAAGATGTTGCAATTTTTCTAGATTGAAAATAACTTTTGAAGTATTCTTAAATTTTAAAAATTAAATAAAAAATCACCCCGCCGAAGCAGAGTGATAATTCAGATCATAAGGGGGGAGGATCTGTATATAAAATCGCGGGATGCGAGTTTATTCTATTACTTATTTCTCGATATAACTACTATCGTAGATATTTATTCGAGCATTAGATGTGGAAAGCTTGAGCAGATTTCCACCTTCACCTATCTGACCATGAATATAACTATTTGAAATGTCATCAGCAAGGATGCTCACATCATGTAATTTGATCTTGGAATTGGAAGTGGAAGCCTGTATGTCAGCGTTCAAATCGTAATCAAGATATACACTGATAGAGCCATTACTGCTTTTCAGTGTAGTATCGCCTGTCAGGTAATTGATCTGGGCTTTGATAGAGCCATTGGAAGTTTTGGCTCCAGCTATACCGCCTGTATTATAAATTTGAATAGCTCCATTACTGCTTCTGGCATCTGCCAGTCCGGTAATATTTTCTATAATGATCTTACCATTACTTGTATACGCCATGGCAGAACCATCAAAACCATCAATTGTGATTGAGCCATTGCTGGAATGTGCTTCCAATGTACCATTGCATTTTAGTACTTTTATAGCTCCGTTGCTAGTATCAACAACTTTTACTTCTCCTGCATCTTCGATCGTGATGCTGCCATTGGAACTTGTTATATTATCCAACACAACATTCATAGGAACATTCAACACATAACTCACGCTTACTTTAGGATTTCGTTTATGATGCTTCGTTTCAATATTCAAGCCATTCTTTTCTTCAATTATAATTTCTACATCATCCAGATCACCACTAGTCTTAGTAGTCTTCTTAGTTGCTTGTAGATCTACATAATCATTTTCCCAACCATTAATTTTAATAGAACCATTAATATTTTTCAGGTTGATCTTATCACCCTTTTTCAGCTGATAAGTTTTCTGAAATTCCTCAGTTGTAGTTATACCATATAAAAGAACAGCAACCGATAAAGCTGCTAAAAAGATTATTGATTTTTTCATCTCTCCTCCAAATTAATTTATCAATATCTAGATACAAATGCAAGTTGTATGCCAAATCTACGGAAGTTGTTTCAACTATATGGAATATAACAAAATACGTTATTTTGGTATCTGAATGTGTTTTTGCGGAAAGATCATAAATGACAAATGATTACAAAAGCTCTTATCAAAATGATAAGTTATTCAAATGAAATTTTAACTACGAACAACGTCGTTGTACAAATTTGTCAACCTCGCCGAAGCGGGGATCTTTTTTTTTAATTCATGGATTCCCGATACATCGGGAATGACAAGGCTAAACAATTCCTTAATATTACATGTAACTTTAGTTAATAATGAAATTCACTGCTCCTGGAATTAGTTCAATTAGGATTTCATGGGGATTTTTCAGAATTGGAAGTTCTCCGTCGAAATAAATTGGCAGAACCTGATCTGAATTAATAATAATTTTTTTACTCTGATGTATAATTACTTCCGGTTCTTTAAGGTGCTGTCCCTTGATGGCATGTGGCAATAAACTCAGGATTCGTCCTCGAGATACATTTTTTATGAAACATATATCCAGAACTCCATCATTTACACGTGCCTCGGGAGTAAGCAGAAAACCCCCTCCAGTTGAAAGACCATTTCCAATTGAGAGAAGCAGAAACGGATCTTTTATTGTGTGATTATCTAAAATTATTTCAGCTTCAAATTTCTTTAGTTTTATCAAAGCTTTAATCACAGCTACAAGATATCGAGGAAGTCCATTCAAATATTTTATACTACAAGAAATACGCGCAACCTGAGCATCAAAGCCGAAACCTAGTGCATTGACAAAATAGAAATCCTCTATCTTTCCTACATCAATAGAAACCGTTTTCATTTTCTTAAGCATATCGATTGCTTTGTCGATCTGATTAGAAAGTTTAAAATTCAAGGCAAAATCGTTTCCTCCACCTTCCGGGATCAATCCAAGTGTGATTTCAGATTGTTTCCCTGACTGCATAATACCATTCACAGTTTCATTTAGTGTGCCGTCACCACCAACTACCACAATTTTTTTAAATCCTTTTTCAATTGCATTTCTGGCAAGCTCAGTTGCATGTATTGGAGCTTTAGTTAATTCTATTTCAAAATTAAATTTTTGCTCATTTAGTGTGTGGATAAGTTTGCTGATCTTGCGTCCGGTTTTACCTCTACCGGCTGTTGCATTAGCAATGAAATACCATTTGTCATTCATAAAAGATTCCTTTTACTTCTTTCTATTCCATCTTTTTTCCAGTTTCTTCAGGATCAGCACAAATTCACCTTTAGGCAGCGCTTCTGTCATCACTGCCAATTCTTTCAAAGTTCCCCAGAATATCTTTTCCTGAGGTTGAGTAAGCTTGTAGGCAATGATCGCATTTCGACTATCTCCTAATCCTTTTCGTAGATCCCGCAATAACTGCTTCAAACGATAGGGAGCTTCCAGCAAAACGATATTTAAATTATTCGGTATTTTTTTAATCTCATTTCGCCGTTCATCTTTGTTTGCAGGTAAAAATCCGTAATATAAAAATTTATCTGAGACCAATCCTGCCGACATTAAAGCAGCCATTATAGATGACGTACCTGGAACAGGAACTATTTGAACTCCGTTTTGATGACATTGCCTGACCAGATCATTACCGGGATCGGCAAAAAGCGGTGTACCAGCATCACTGATGAGTGCAGCGGATTCACTGTTCATCAAAAGTCTGTTAAGTAACTCTCCACCCTGTTCTTTTTCGTTGTGTTCATTCAAAAGTTCCAATGTTTTTTTGATGTCATAGCTTTTTAATAATCGGCTGCCTACCTTATATTCTTCACAGATCACAAAATCAACCGATTTCAATACCTTCAGAGCGCGAAGTGTGATATCATCTGAATTACCAATTGGAGTTGCTACAACGTACAATCCAGGTTTTAAACTGTTAACTTCCGAAGGCGACTTACTTTTTGAGGACATAAATTATTTCACTTTTGTAATTTTGTTTTACATAGAAAACCAGGCCAATTATTATGAAAACAATAGTTAAAAGAGATCCGATCAAACTCAATTTCAAACTCAATTTATAAACTGGTGGAGCAAAGATCATCTCGATTTTATGGTCTCCTGCAGGTACTACGATGCCGCGTAAAATGTAGTTTGTGGCAAAGATCTCTGTTTCTTCTCCATCTACAAAGGCTTTCCAACCGGCAGGATAATAAATCTCACTCATAGTTAAAAAAGCTGTGCTGTCAGTTTTTACATCAAAATTTAGATTATGAAGTCCAAAATCTGTGAGTGTGACTGATGAATTTCCTGGATTTTTCACAGCAGGAACATCTTTCTCTACAATTGCCATTGCAGCAGGATCAAACTGTTGTTGATTCAGTCGTTTCCAGATATCATCTTTTTGCTCGATCTTTTCTACATTATTCACAAACCAGGCTCTCGGTAGATAAGTTGTGTTTTTGTAAATTGTTTGTTTTTGTTTTCTATCATAAAAGGCGTATTCCAGATTTTCCAAAGGAAGCTGCTCAGGAAAGATCACATATTTTGCATTCAGCATATTCACAATATTCCAGTTGATAGGAATCCGATTTTGAAATTCGTAATTCAAACAATTATCGATGATCTCCTGATATCGTTTGAGTTTTGCTCCGTGATAACCACCAATTGTTTGATTGAAATAAGCCCATTGATTTTGTCCAAATTCACGAGCTAGCGGATAAATGCGAAATTCCTCTTTATCCTTTTCAAAAAAAGCATCTGCCTGGGTTTTGGAATATGTTTTATCAATTACTTTTTGTGGAGCTACGTCTTGTAGAAATCTTTTATCTACCAGTGAAAGATCGAGAATCACGATAATCATTACAAGAAGCAGATAAGGATATTTTCCTAATTTCTTATTTCCATATAATAAAGTGAGTCCCATTACAATCAACAGCATTAATCCGGTCTGAATCCCGTCCGTCTGCATTTTTTCTGCACGTACAGCTTTTAATTGCTTCAATTGTTGAGCATTATAGCGAGAAGCATCTCCTTCTTTTACAAAACCATTTTTTTGCATGTTGCTTTGTAAAATGAAAAACAGCACAAAAATAACTAGAAAAGCATAAAGTGTTTTCTGTAGATTAGGGAAGAATTTACTTTTTGGATCATTCCTTTTTTCGATGATAGCCCGAAGACCAAATCCTGCCAGAATTACAGCAGCAAATTGAACTATAACCAGTATCATTGCCGGCACTCGGAATTTATTAAATCCGGGAAGATAGCCTAACAGCAAATTAGAGAGAAAGGGTAAATGTCTTCCAAATGAGATGAAAAGTGTAATCAGGGAAACCGTTCCTAATATTTTTACAAGTTTACTACGATCGATGAAAATTGCCACAACCGCCAGGAAGAAAATGATGATTCCCATGTACATTGATGTTTGTGTAAACGGCATCCAACCCCAATAATAGGGTGAAACTCCTCCGTAAAAACTGGGATTGATAAATGTGAGAATTTCCAAGGGATGGAATGACCAACTGGTGGCATAACCGGTTTCTAATCCTTTTGCTCCACCGCGAATCGTGAATTCTCCATATTCCACTGTAGAAAAATAAGGTTGTGCAACTGCCATTACAGAAATAATGGCAACCGATAAAAGCATACCTGTAAAAATTGCAAAATTCTTTAAGTCCTTTTCTTTGTAGGCCCACACGAATTGGAAGATCCAGTAGATAATGAGCATAATCGCTGTATAATATGAAATTTGCGGATGGTTCTCTCGAAGCTGCCCGATGAGCATAAGAGCTGCTAATCCCAGAGCCAGTAAACTGCGGCGTTCCTTGAGGTAATGTACTGTAAACATGATCCACGGAAGATATATTACAGCTTTGAATTTGGAATTATGCCCGATCTCGATAAGCCCGATAAAGTGACAGGAAAGCGCAATTGCAATTGCACTGATAAAGGCAATAATCGGATCAAATTTCAGGAAGATCATAAAACAATACACACCCAAAGCCATTGTGAAAAGCAGTAAAATTCGCCAATTCATAACTTTATTGGTAAGTTTAGTTATTGTATTTATAAATGGATATTTGGAAGCGAAAGAAGATAAATAACTGGGCATTCCACTAAATATTGCCGGATTCCATAAAGCCTGATCTTTGTGGGTTTCATTATACTGAATCAATTGTTCAGCCGAGGCACGCCACTGCATTGTATCACCAGCTTTAGGAACATAATGTTTAAAAGCGATCTTAAAAAAAGATGCTGATAAAATTATAAATAACAAAGCAATGAAGATAACATGCTTAAACTTTCCTTCGAATATTGATTCCAAAAAATTGGATTGCTGAGTTTTTTTATTTTTTTTATTTCTAACTTTTACAGCCATTTCATATCCTTAAATATTTTTTTCTGAAAATTGATAATGGAGTATTCGAGTCAATAAAAAGATTGAATTTAAGGATTAAAATAGAAGAAAACGGGGTGGTTCTATAGCCACCCTTCTAATGACAGAATTGCAAAAAAACCTATCTACTTCATTAACAACATTTTCTTTATTTTTCTGAGATTACCTGATTTCAATTTATAGAAATAGATCCCTGATGAAACTGGTTTGCCGGAATCATCTTCTCCGTTCCAGGTTACAGAGTTAATGGGTTGATCGGTAGATGAGTTGATGAGGAAGGTTTTCACTTTCTGACCTCTTAGATTATAGATAGCCAATTCCGCTTGTTCGTTTTGTTCGTTGCTAATATTAAACGAGATCGTTGTGGTTGGATTGAAAGGGTTAGGATAGTTGCCAATTAGTTCAGTTTCAATAGGAATCAAACCATCAATTGTGTCAGTTCCTATTCCGATTCCTTCTACGGAAATTTCAATTTCAAGATTAATCTGATCATTACTGTTAATCACAATACACCCTTGATAATTCATTAATTCAAGCGGTGAGAATTGAACTTCCACATTCATACTATCACCAACTGTTATGTCAAAGTCGTTTATGTTTAGATTATAGCATTCCGGTACTGTAAATGTTCCGGTTAGATTTTCCGTTCCCAGATTGAAAATCGTGAATTCATTTGTTGCAGTTTCACCAATGTTTACAATTCCAAACGTGATTTCACTAACATCAACAGAAATAATCGGACCTAGATAGATTCCCATTTCTGGAAATATTATATAATCTATCCAGGCACAATCACTACCGTTGCTTTCGGAATTGTTTTTGTCATATTCCCATTTGAATTCAACATTTATTCCGGCGTTTACATCAAAAATCACTTCACTCCAGTTTACATTTCCTGACCATTGATCCTGCAGCGAACCGTTAATATAGAATCTTAGAAAATCACAATTTTCCTCTGAAGATACTTGACGATAAAAACTAATCTCGCCATCGGTAAGAACATCCGATGTTACTGTAAGGGTGGCAAGTTGATCATCTCCAATATCGGCAGACACAGCACAGAAATTTCCTTCAAAAGGATTGTCAGTAGAAATCTCCCATTCGTATGTACCCTGTACCCAATTAAATTGAGAAAAATCACCTGTTTCAAAATTCTCACAGATCAACCCAATGGCTGGATAAAAAGTACTGGCTATCTCATATTCACCACCTATTGCCACAAAATTGAGAATTGCGATTGTCCCTGGTTCTACCGATTCATTTACTTCTATCTCAAATTCTGTCATTATTACATCTCCAACAGCTAAAGGATTAATATTATAAGCACCGCTGGTAATAAATGCAAAATCCGGAGTTGCACTGCTAAGATCTACAATCAAATCAGGAGATACTGCGCTTCCGTTATTTATTATAGGGATGAAAATTGAAGCCGTTTCTCCTGGATCCAGCATACCATTGCCACCATAATCATCGACAACAATCTGTCCTGTTTCAAAAACAGGAGCATGAATTGTTAAAAAGAAATTGCTACTCCAAAGATCTGTTCCATCTGTTGCATCCAAGACAATCATAAAGCTGTATCCGTCTGGTACCAGATCATCTACAGAAATTTGGAAAGCACCACTTATAGCAGCTGTAGCGCCCACAGCAATATTGCCAAAATCAGCATTAGCATTCAAGATCGAAACAAAGGAATCTGTACAAGCAATTGTGGCTGAAACATCGATTGCCAGATCAGTACCCACATTAACCAGAGTCATTCCAAGATCTACAGTTTCACCATAATCCAGTAAACCATTATTGTTAGCAGCTAGATCTTCTATAAGACAATCTTCATATATAACAAAAGCACCCTCAGCTATAGCAATTTCAACCTCTTCAATAAATGTATTGATATTAAAACCTGTTACAGTCAACAGAGCATCACCGGCATCAAGGTCATGAGATATTGTTACTGATCCGGTATCATCTGTTATACTAGAAAACACGTTGCCATCTTGGTAAATAGAAACTATTGCTCCAGAAAAAGGTGACCCATCAACAATAACAATTGTACTAAAATCAATATCTTCAAGGCAAACAGTATTTGATAACACTGTAGCGGCAGGGGCATCAGTTCTTACCTGTAAAGAAGCATCTCCAAATACATGCCATGTTTCCATTGTGTGTTGTGCAAAAATACTTATATCTTCCATAGTCATTAAAATGCTGCCATTAAAACACATTGCTCCGTATGTAGTTTTCTGCACATCTGTTGTAATACCATTTTGACCTTGATAAAGAGAATAATCATATCCACCAATAAGTAAATCGTTTATATAATCCTGACCTCGCATAGGTGGAGCCCAGGGTTGACTAATTGTTGAAGCATACATCCCAATTGCTCCCCCATTTTCTTTATTTAACCAGGTTTCTGCAAAGCATTCTACATTTTGAAAACTACCATTATAGCATGCTACCGAAATTATGAAAGGTAGTTTATCTCCATTGTTAAGTAGATTTACATTTGAATTATTGAAACCAGATGACAACCATGCTGTAGCAGTTCCATGACCGCAATAATTTATTATACTTGCACCTTCCTCTACTGCTGCAGCTACCATCGAAGCATTTGCTGACGGATCATAAATAGGAGTATAGGTATCATAAGTGAATAGATCCAATTTGTTGTCGTAAATATTTTGAATATGAACATCGTCTGACTCATCATCATCACCTTGCCCAGTTCCCTGAGATGAAGCGATTCCAACTGCAAACTTATACCAATCTTCGTTTGCATCAGGTTCCTTTTCATAGGTTATTGATTTGTTTACTTGTGTGGTTACATCTGTAGTATTACCAGCACTAAATCTTCCAATTACAAGGTCGGGATAGACATCGGTTCCAACTACACATCCAAGATTAGGATCTGTTGCTGCACTACCACTGATTGGTCCTTGGATATCTGCCCAATCTCCAACTAGTTGTACATAAAGAATATCATCATGAGCTGCATACTGGCCTGCAACTAATGATTGTACGTTGGTTCCGGTTGCTACCTCTTCCACATAAACTGTGAATCCTTTCTGCTGTTTCCATTCTACATAAGGTACAATCGCATCGGCATCACGTGGTGTATGAATGACCAGGATTGAACCAAACTCCCCCAATTCATTTTCAAAGCGGGATGTATTATAGTTAACAAACATCGTTCTGTACATACTATCCATTTCCCGTGTTATACCGTTTATTCTTCGAGGAAGAGGATTAACAACCGGAGTATTATCATCTGTTAATCTTACGATTACATTTGAATAAACACGAAGTACATTTCTGTCTGTATTGTACTGGAAAGGATATACATATACGATCGTGCCACGTACATCTCGCAATACAAATGGCTCAACATTTTCTGCTAATAGAGCAGGATAAAATTCATCAACAAGAGATTCTTCAGCAATTCCATAAGGGATTGTAGAAGGATTTTGATTTCTGTAGATCGTTCCTCGAGAAGGAAGAAGAGGATAGGAAAGATCATACTCTTCATATTCAGTGCTTACAATCTCCAAGGAAACATTTCTATTAGCAGAGATCTGAAGTGCTGCGTGAATGAAAGGTACTTCAGCAAATCCAGCATCTTTGGTGGTTACACCACCTTCAAAATGGATTGTGGAATAGGTAACCCCATTTTTAACAGTATTGCCAAGTTGGAATTCATCCAGATTAAAATTCATTTCATATTGAGTTGATGTAGTTTGATATACTTCAACCTCAAAGCCATTTGCTGCTGAAAGCAACATTACATTAAAAAGTAAAACAGCTGATAAAATAATTTTATATTTCATAATAAATCTCTCCTATCATTTATGTGTGCATTTTTATTATTTCATCAAAAGCATCTTCTTTGTTTTCTCATAGTTTCCAGATTTTAATTTATAGAAATAAATTCCGGTAGAAACCGGTTCACCGTTATCATCTTTTCCGTTCCAGGTAACAGAATATAACCCATTACTGTCATCCTGAGCGAAGTCGAAGGATTTTACTTTCTGACCTTTCAGATTATAAATCACAAGCTCTGTATTTTTAGTTGTTTCGGAGTTTAATGAAAATGAAATTGTAGTTGAAGGATTAAAGGGATTTGGGTAGTTATTTATTAAAAAATCTAAATGATGCAACTGAAAAACATCAGTATATTCTTCATATGTAAATTGATGTTGATAATTTGGGTTCCATTGACCATTTTCCCAGTCTTCTCTTATTCGTGTAATTACATTATTATTCTCATTATATGTATTGGAATATATAGTATAATTTACCCATTCCTGATCTTCCATAGTCTGGCACAATATTTCAAGGCAATTATTGTTCTCATCATAAGAGAATAGATAAATATTATCATCTTCCCAATGATCTAAATCCCAGTCTTGTGATAATCGCTCGATAATTAAAGTTTCATCATATGTAAATAGCGATCTTGAAATTGTAAGCCATTGTTCCTCAATCCATAGTTTATTTAGTCGTTCAACACACAGATTATTTTCGTACGAAATAGTAAGTTGAGAATCATTAACCCATTCATCAAATTCCCAATCCTCTTCTAAACTCTCTATTAATAAATTGTTTTCATCGAATACATAATTGAATTTCATATCATTCATCCAAATTTCGAATTCCCAGAGCTGCATAGTTTCCTCGATACAGTTTCCATTATCGAAAAGACGGCTAATTTTCCCAGCATTAACCCACTCATTTTCTTCCCAGTTCTGCATCAATTCTTCTATACGATTGCCGTTATCGTAAATATAGCAAATTCTATTAGCATTAATCCATTGATTATTATTCCAACCTTCAATTAGCTCCTCAATCACATCATTGTTCTCATTATAGGTAAATGTATACTTACCATTATAGATCCACTCGTTAGTTTCAAAATTAAAAGTTGTAAACTCAGCTATTAAGTTGTTTTCATTGTATAAATATTCACCTTTGCTATCAAAAATCCATTGATCAATTTCCCAAATTTCATCTATAGTTTCAACTATTAAGTTATTTGTATCGTATTCATAGGAATGTTTCATATAGTTTACCCATTCATTTCCTATCCCTTGCAACATGATCATTTCTACAGTTCTAAAACCATTTTCATCTGTTGATGACGAACTAATCATTTTATAGTCAGATTCTTGGGAGTTAAATACCTTTGTGTGTTCATCAAAATTGATTAATGATTTCGTTTTTTGAATTTGATCTAATGATCTCTCAGCACCAAAATCCTGCGCATAAGTTATTGTTACTACCAACATTAGCAAAGTACAAATTGTAACTTTTTTCATTTTAATCCTCCCGGCTTAAATAGTTTCGATAATCATGGTTTTCCCATAAATAGGTATAACGTACTCAAAGCAAATAATACAAAATTCTAGTTTCGAAATTTTCTCTCCATCGATATTCCGAAAATCAGTATATTCTAATTTTATGTCAAATATTATTTAAGAATTGTCTGCCTCGTCACATAGCTCCAGCTTTGTGATGCTGATTCTGCTTAGCTCCAGCTACAGAATTATTTAAATATGCAGCAAGAGCTGTAATAGAAAACACGTTGCACAGCAGAAGCTATGCAACGTGAATGATAATTGAAAAAGGGCAATCTGAAGATTGCCCTAATAATTATATTTATCAGTGTTTATCTGTGAAAATCCGTGAGCTATTTCTCAGCTTCGATCTGGCAGAGAATATCACCTTTGGCAACGGAATCTCCAACTTTGAAATTAATCTCTTTTACTTCACCACTGCACGGTGCTTCCAAGTTGTTAAACATCTTCATAGCTTCCAGTACAACAACTGTATCACCGGCATTCACAGTATCCCCAATCTTAACTTTCAGTTCAACGATCATACCAGGAATTGGAGCTTTTAAACTACCTGAATCATCTGTTTCAGCAGCTTGAATTTCTTTTTTCTTAATAGTTGTTCCGCCACCCTTCATATTTGGATCAGCAACTTCCACGTCAAAATATTCACCATCCACGTAAACGTCGAATGCTCGCAAATTGGTTGGTTTATCTTTCTTAGCTTTGGCTGTAAGTTCACCCGAAAGTGCCTTTCGAACTAATTCATCTTCTGCTTCAACCTGTTCCATGGTTTTCGGTTTTACATCATCCGGTATTTCCTGGTTGCCGTATTTCCAATTAAGAAAACGTTTACCGGTAACTGGATACAAAGCGCAAAGAACTTCGTCGTCGATATCTTTGGACAATCCTTTCACTTCTTCTTTAATAGCTTGAAGTTCTGGTTCTAATGTGTCGCCAGGACGAGTTGTGATCGGTGTTTCTCCACGTGGATAATCCTTCAGGGCTTTCTTCTGAACTTCCGGATCGATGGGCCAGGTTGTTTTACCGTACAAACCGAAACAAAGGTCTTTTACCTGTTCAGTGATCTGAGAATAATCTCCAACTTTTTTATCGAAAAGCACGTTATTCACAGTTTGAATTCCCACTATCTGACTGGTAGGAGTAACCAGAGGTACCTGTCCTAGTTCTTTTCTAACTCTTGGTAGAGCTTCAAATACATCATCCAGTTTATCCAGCGCATCCATTTGACGTAGTTGGTTTACAAGGTTGGAAAGCATTCCACCCGGAGTTTGATGCAAGATCACATTTGTATCGATAATACTGTATTTTGTATTATTGGCGAAATGTTTGTATTTTGGAATGATCTTTTCCATTTCTTTGCCGATTTCAGCCAGTTTTTTGATGTCCATTCCAGTGTCGCGATTCGTTCCCAATAGAGAAATAATGATTGGTTCCACAGCCGGATGAGATGTACGGTAGGCGTAAGGAGCAATACAAGTATCGACAATATCCACACCAGCTTCGATCGCTTTGAAAATCGCCAGGTCACCCATCCCGGAAGTGAAGTGAGTGTGCAGATGAATTGGAATATCGGTTTGAGCTTTTAGTGCACGAATCAGATTGTAAGCATCATAAGGAGATACCAGACCGGCCATATCTTTGATGCAAATTGTATCAGCACCGATTTCTTCCAATTGCTTGGCCTTGTTCAGGTAATAATCCAGATTATAAGTTTCTCCACCCATGCGGGGTTCTGTTAGTGAATAGCAGATCGTACCCTGGAAATGTTTATTATTTCGTTTGATTACCTTCACAACAGTTTGGAAATTACGGAAATCGTTGAGAGCATCAAATACACGAAAAATATCGATTCCATTATCACAGGCACGCTGAACAAATGCCTCCACAACATCGTCGGCATAATTTCTGTAACCAACTACATTCTGGCCTCGCAGCAGCATGGAAAAAGGTGTTTTCTTGATGTATTTTTTTAGAATTCGAATTCTTTCCCATGGATCTTCATTTAGATAGCGATGCATTGTGTCGAAAGTAGCGCCACCCCACATTTCCAAACTGTAAAAACCAACTTCATCCATCATTTCGGCCACAGGCAACATATCTTCGGTACGTCCACGAGTTGCAAAAAGAGATTGATGTCCATCTCGAAGACTTACGTCCTGGATCTTAATGGGATTTTTCGATTTTGGTCGATTCGGATCGTAATTCATTTTGGCCATTTCCAAAACGCCATGTTTATCAAAAGTCATTTATTTCCTCCGTGTTTATCTATTAAATTCTCGTCGTTGAACGAGCATGTTGTTTCGCATTATTATTTTTCTTCCGGAAAGAATCCACTGAGAAGTACTCTTCGTCTTCTTTTGTTCTTCTTCCTGTTTTAGAAATTGTAGAACTCCTACGATCGCTGCTTTCAATTTTTTATTCTTTTCCACACAAATCTCCTAAGCTGGTATGTTACCGTGTTTTTTAGGTGGAAGAGATTCACGCTTTGTGCACAAAATATCCAGAGCATCGATCAATCTCATTCGAGTTTCAGAAGGTTGAATAATTGCATCTACGTATCCGCGTTCAGCAGCGATGTAAGGTGTATTAAATTTACCTTCGTAATCTTCGATCAATTCCTGGCGTTTTGCTGCCGGATCATCTGCAGCTTTTTGAGCTTTACGATAACTGGAAACAACATTCACAGCCCCCTGAGCACCCATCACAGCAATTTCAGCAGAAGGCCAGGCAAACGACATATCATTTCCCAAATGTTGGGAACTCATAGCGATGTAAGCACCACCATAACTTTTTCTGGTTGTCACGTTCAGTTTCGGAACCGTAGCCTCGGAATAACTCCATAAAAGTTTCGCTCCATGACGAATGATGCCATTCCATTCCTGATCACAACCGGGAAGATAGCCTGGAACATCAACGAAAGTAATTAGAGGAAGGTTAAAGGCATCGCAGAAACGGATGAAACGTGCAATTTTATCGGAAGCATCAATATCCAGGCACCCGGAAAGAACCATTGGTTGATTGGCAATTAATCCCACCGAACGGCCATTCAAACGAGCCATTCCTATTAGAGCATTTTCGGCAAATAATTCATGAATTTCAAAAAAATCACCGTTATCAAAAACAGATTTGATCACATCTTTCATATCGTAGCCGGTTTTTGCATTATCCGGAATAATCGTATCAAGTTCAGGACATAATCTGGCAGGATCATCACCAGAATATTCGAGCGGTGGATCCTCTAAATTATTATTGGGAATAAAACTTAGCAGCATCTTAACATGCTCGATTGCATCTTCATCACTTTCACAGGCAAAATGAGCATTACCGCTTTTAGAATTGTGAGTTACAGCACCACCTAGCTCTTCGAAAGTTGTTTCTTCTCCGGTTACTGTTTTTATAACCTGTGGACCTGTAATGAACATGTGGGCTGTGTTTTTAACCATCAAAATAAAATCTGTCATAGCAGGAGAGTAAACAGCTCCGCCAGCACAAGGCCCCATTATTACAGAAATTTGCGGAATCACACCGGAAGCACGGGAATTGCGGAAGAAAATATCTCCGTAACCTTTTAAAGCATCAATTCCTTCATCTACACGTGCACCACCCGAGTCATTCATTCCCACGATGGGAACTCCTGCTTTCATGGCCAGATCCTGTATCTTTACGATTTTCGCTGCATGCTGCTCACCCAACGAACCTCCCAATGATGTGAAATCCTGGGCAAAAGCGAAAATCGGACGCCCATTTACCATTCCATGTCCTGTAACAACACCATCGGCAGGAATTTCTGTGGATGGCATATTAAAGTTTGTAGAACGATGCTTTACGAGCATATCTATTTCACGGAAAGTTCCTTCGTCAAACAAAAGATCTAGTCGCTCACGAGCCGATAATTTCTTTTTTTCATGCTGCTTGGCAATTCGAGCTTCTCCACCCATTGCTTTTATCTTTTTACTCTTTTCTTTTAGCATCTCTATTTTGTCGGATACTTTCATAATATCTCCTGTATTTCACTTATTTCATTTATAATTAATGAGGAAAATTCTTTTTTAGGTTCTAAATTGTAAAGAAAAAGTATTAAAACTTATGAGTAAGTTTCAGATTTATGATTTTTATTTAACCTGCATCTAATCTTGCCATACCCTTCGACAAGCTCAGGGCGACAGTAAATCTTTTTTCAGCTAATTCTGAATTCCCGGAACCACGATCCCAGCATCATTAATAATTAGAATCGATGCTTCTTTTCCTTTTATTTGGATTGCTTCATCTAAAGCTGTTTGTAAATTATCAAATGAACGGACAAATATTTTCTCTAACTTTTCTGCAGGAATTTCACTAACCATCCACAACTTATGATTCTGAATAAAATCAACCAGTTTTGCAGCTTTGTGATAACCCAATTTATATTGCTGTTTAATTTTTTCAAAAACTTCATCGGGAGTTGAGCACGAGGAAAGCAATTTGTAGAAATTATCTTTTCCGATACCCTGCCTGCAAGCCGAAACTAAAATAAAAATTCCATCTTGCTTGATCGCATTCCTGGCATTTTCGATGCCTTTGTGAGACTGATACAGATCGCTGTCCAAAGGTAGTGCGATGATTCCGATAACAATATCGGCTGTGCGTTTTATCGGTACTTCATAAACTTTATCCGCATTATGAATTGTACGATAGAAAGCTTCATTGGTTTTATCAAATTCACACGAGAAAACGCGGTGATCTTTATCGATCACCAGCAGGCAGGCCCAGGTTTCTGTGTGTACCAAAGCTGCTGCTTCCATCATATCTTCGTGCACCGGGTTTCCTTCCAGCTGCATGATCTTGGCTTCCTGCAAAAGCGAAAGTGAATGATTATGCTCAATTGTTTCGTAAGCAGAAATTCCCGGTAAAATGCTTTTTCTTCCGCCAGTATAACCGGCAAAATAATGTGGTTCCACTGAACTGATTATAAGGATTTTTTCGTGCTCAACTGTCAGTTTATTTACTCTTACCTTTGTTCCTCTAGTTGTATTCCCCAATTCGATCATCGGATCATTATCAGCATCATGACAGACGATATTTTTTTTATAAATATTGTAGAATCTTCCGAAAATATTAATATATTCTTCTGCTGTTGGCTTGCGATGCGAACCAAGAGCAACAATGAAAGTAACATCTAAATCTTTAATTTGAGGATATAGTTCCTCTATCACTTTTGATGTAGGAGTTGCACGTGTGCCATCATTTACAATGATCAGAAGTTTTTTTACATCTTTCAGGAATATTGGTAGTTTTTCTTTCAAAGAATTTTGAATTACTTCCTTTTCATTTTGCTTCTGCACTTCATTAGGTTGGATGATCTCGAAGTTAGAATTATCGGGAATTTCGATTTCTTTTGTTTCGCTAGAATATTTGTAATTTATTTTCATGTTTTTCCTCTGGTCTTTGTGGCTCAGTGTTGATTCTCATTACAACCAAAATAATAACAACGGCACATAAATTATTCCTAACAGCAGTGAAATCGAAACCAGGCTGGCGGCAAATTCTTTGTCCATTCCTTCTAGCGAAGAGAAAATTAAAGTGTTATAACCAACCGGTGCTCCGCAAAAAATAATTACCAAAGTTCTACTGACGCCTTCCAAGCCAAATAATGCCGAAAATCCAATTCCCAATAACATTCCCACTCCAATCCGTAATCCAAAAACTGTGAACAACTTGCCGAAATTATAGATGTGCGGATGAAAGTATAATCCCAATGAGAAGATCACCAAGAAGATGGTTGGACGCCCAACTATTTCGAAATAATTGATCGCTGTTGCAGAAAGCTGAATTTTTAAAAGATTGAAAATAATTCCCAATAACAATCCCCAGATTGGTGGTAATAATAGGAATTTCTTGATCGGAATTTTCGAATCATTTTTATTCCCATATTTGATCGCAAAATAATAGGCAAATGTGAATATCATCAGGCTGTTGCCAAAATCGAAAATTGTGTAAATTGCTAATCCTTGATTGCCGAAAGCAGCGATCACAAAAGGCAGTGTAAAGCCTGTGTTCATAATCAGTGTTCCAACCAGAAAAGTTCCATGAGTAGGTCGCGGCATTTTGAAAAGTCTTGCAATTGGAACAGAAATAAGACCAATCAGTAACATTGTAAGAATAGCAATTAAAGGCAAATAAATGAATTTCAAATTCAATTCTGCCGTTGCTCCTGAAAGAAAGGTGAGAGAAGGAAGTGTGACGTAAAAACTGAGTCTCAGAAGTGTGTCGGCAGTATTACTGCTGAAAAGCTTGATCTTCTTTAGTCCATAACCGACAAAAAAAATTATGATGATCGGGATCACCTTACTCCAAAAATCTGTCAAAAATCCTCCAACATTGATTTATTAATTTTGAGAAGCAAGTTTAGAGCTGTTTTGCTGTCAATTTTTTAGTTGTTCTTTCTTTCAAAATATTCTGAGTCTACATCATAAAACAATTAAAAATGAACCTAATAAATAAAAAATATTGACTTCATAATTACTAAATTTCTCTTAACAAAAGATATTAAAATGAAATTGAAATAGATAATAAATGTATGAGGAAAACATGAACATTTCAGAAATATTAACTGAAAAACTGTGGAATACAATTGAAAGTGATTTTAACGCAGAGAAATACACAAATGCTATCATTGAAGCGATGCTGTATCTTAGCAATATACTTAGAGAAAAGTCTGGATTAGAAGAAGATGGAGTGAAATTAGTAAATAGATGTTTTTCCCAGAAAGACCCCAAAATTAAAATTAATAAACTTGAAACTGCAACAGAAAAAAATATACAAGAGGGTGTTGCCAATATTCTTCGTGGGATGTATCAGTTAATTCGAAATCCTAGACATCATGAAAAAGTTGGAGATAAGCAAGACGATGCCATTCAAATATTACTCTTTATAAATTATTTAATATGTATAATTGAGAAGTCAAAGGCTAAATTTGAGATAAACGATTTTATGAATCTAATATTTGATGTGGATTTTGTTGATGATGAGGATTATGTAACTTTACTAATATCCAAAATTCCTAAAAGAAAACGATACGAGCTCATAATCAATATATATAAAGAAAAAAGAACTGGAGATATTAACATTGTCGAAAACTTTTTAAAATCACTTTTCAATAAACTGTCTGAAACAGAAAAATCAGAATATTTTGCAATAATATCAGACGATCTTATTAAAACATCCATTGATCAAGAGAGAAAGTATATTTTAAAAAGTTTTCCATCAAATTATTGGCAAAAAATTGAGAGAATCGCTGTTATGAGAACAGAGAATAAGATTATTAATTCCATAAATGAAGGAAAAAGTTATGATAATAAAGAATCGAGTGATGGTTGGTTTGCCACATGGTGCACTAATTTATTCGAATATTTTGTATTAAAAGATAAGTTAATTAGTACTTTAGGAGAGAAGATATGCTCATCGAATATTGCTGAAATAAAATATTTTTTTAAATTTATGAGTACACCGTTATGGGGAATTTTGGATTCAGAGATATTAGGACTATTAAATAATGAAGAATTAGATGAATTTCTATTTGAATACTCGTTCATAATAACTATTAAAGATAATATAGAAAAAGGAAATAATTTGTTTTACTATTATATTGATTTCCAAAAGTATTCTATGCCAAAAATTCTCAGAGATTATTTTAAATCAGCTTTAGATAATTTTATCGTAAACAGCGACATAAAAACATTATCAAAAGGTGATCTACCAGAAATCACCGACGATGACGTTCCGTTTTAGAAAATTGTCTTCTTCATACTGAGTTATGTTTAGTATGACCTATTGAAAAACATTCATGTAAAATAAATAGTCCTAACTTAATTGTAGCCAATTGCTCAAAAAACACCATAAATTACAAACTATTTGACGCCAATTGAGATATACATATTATCTTATGTATTTTAAGGAGATTATGATGAGCAAAATAAGATCGATAAAATCAGTACTTCCATTCCAACCTGTCATTGAAGGAGCAGGCGTTCATCTGAAACGTGCTTTCGGTTTTGGCGAAACTCCCAATCTTGATCCATTTCTTTTATTAGATGATTTTCATTCCAGCGAACCCGCTAAATACAGCAAAGGTTTTCCCTGGCATCCGCATCGGGGAATTGAAACGATCACTTACATTTTGCATGGAAAAGTTGAGCATAGCGACAGCATGAAAAATAAAGGTATCATTGGAAGTGGTGATGTTCAATGGATGACGGCTGGCAGCGGGATAATTCATCAGGAAATGCCAGTAACGCAGCCAGATAATTTACTCTGGGGATTTCAACTCTGGACAAATTTGCCAGCTTCACATAAGATGATGAAACCGCGCTATCGTGATATTTCTGCTGAGCAAATTCCAGAAGTTACACTTCCTGATGGAGCTATCGTAAAAGTGATCTGCGGAGAAGTGAATGGAGTAAAAGGACCTGTGACGGATATTATCACCGATCCGGAATATCTGGATGTTATGCTGCCGTTAAACACCAAATTTCATCATAAAGTCAAAAATGGTTATACAACTTTTGCTTATGTAATGCGAGGCTTTGGCAGATTCGAAGAAAATTCTGATAATGAAATTGGTAAAGAAAACTTAGTTGTTTTTGAAGACGGAGATGAGGTTAGAATTTCTGCTAAAGAATATCCAGTCAGATTCCTGCTTCTTTCCGGAAAACCTATTAGAGAACCAGTTGCCTGGCGAGGTCCCATCGTAATGAACACTCAGGAAGAATTGAACACAGCTTTTCATGAATATAATAATGGAACATTTATAAAATAAACCCATTGACACTACAAGGTTTAAAAGAGAAGGTCTGTCTTTTAAAGAAAGTGAGATTTTTTGAACATAGAATTATTTAAGTTGATTGCATTTTTTGCCATCTGAACTTGATTTGGTATTAATTTCAATTTTCTTAATATTGGAAGCACTTTTAGCAGACCAATAAAAGTAACAAGAAATTTTTGTATTAAAATTTTAGTTGCCAAAATTAAATCACTTAGTTTTTTTTCATTGTGTATAAAAAGGTGTTAAGAATCGAATATGAGTTTCATAAAATTAGATATTATAAAATTTAGAATTAATTGGGAAGAATTATGAGAAACTTTCCGGCGCTTGTAGTAATAATATTTTTGATCGCTGCCTTAATAATCGTTGTAGGATTTATTATTGCCAGCATCACACATAAATATTCAGCCGAAAAAGAGCTTCAAACAGAAATTGCATCTCCTGGAGATCATTTATTAGAGCTTGATCAGAAGATCTTTGCTTTACAGCTTTTTTCTTCTGACAAATTATCCAAGACAGAGCATCAAAAACAGAAACTGGAAAATGCCGGTTTTAAAACAAAGGTAATGAAATCCCTGAGAGATGGAAAGACAGAATATAATCTGCAACTGGAAGGACTCTATGGCGAGAATGAAGCAACCACTTTGGGTGAAGAGATCAAACGCAAAGTTTCATCAATACAAACTTATTGGCTAGATCAAATTGGTAGTGAAGCCGGTACAGAACCTGTAACAGAGCAGGATAAAAGTAACAGGATACAACAATTTCTGAAGCAGCCTGAGAAGACCACTGAACTAACAGAAAATGGTACCAGCATTGATGACTTGAGATATGAAATACAGATAATGGCCAGTGGAAATTATGCCAGGATAGAAGAAGTAAAAGGCACATTGGCCAGCCTTGGTTATAAAACCAAGATCCTCACATTGAATCAATCGAATCAAATTGTTTATCGATTAAGATTGAAAGGCTCCTACACAGAAAGAGAAGCTATTCAAATGGGAGAGAAGCTGGTTAAAGAATCTCCGCTTGTTTCAAATTATTGGCTGGATGAAATAATAGAAGATAAAACTATTCCACGCAAAACTCAGGTTACTCAAACTCAACAACAGAAAACTCCAGTAGATACCGGTAAAAAAGATTATGAAATCCAGATCTTGGCTAATACCGATCTGGCAAAAGTACGAGAGTATAAAAGTACATTGGATAGCAACGGATATCCAGCTAAGATAACAACAGCTGTAGTAAAAGGAACAACTTTCTACAGGTTAAGATTAGAAAAATCTTACAGCAAAACAGGTGCTGCAAATGAAGGTAAGAATCTTGTAAAAGACATCAATTTTGTAAAAGATTATTGGGTTGTTAAAAAAACTCCAGGTGAAAAGCAGGTAACTGATAACCAAAAAACAACCCAGAACAAACAAGTTGCTCCTAAAACTGAAACAAGACAAGAACCGGATAAGTCGCAGAATCCTGAATACAATAACAAAACGGTTAATTACTCTGCTACCTGCAATCGCAACAGCATTAATATCCGTACTGGTGCCGGAACGCACTTCACTATCGATCCTATCGGTAAACTTATGCGAGGTATCACAATTTTTGTTGTCGAAGAAAAAGACGGCTGGGCACGCTTTACTATAACTCCCAACGATGAATCATGGTCGGGTTGGGTTAAGTTGGAATACATTGATAAGAACTAGTAATGATAAATTGATTAATAACACCCGACTTTCAAGTTCGGGTGTTTTCTTTATATAGATGAAAACAAGAAACTTACTAATATTCGTTATACTTTTTATGATGCTGATCCTAGGCTGTTCGGAGAAAGGAATGTTTAAAGAAATTAAAATGGAGAACAATGATCTGAAAAACATACAGATCATGGGTTGGGGAACTGGGAAAGCAATAAGTTCTGAAATCGCTATACAAAAGGCAAAACTGAATGCAACTGTAAATTTGATGGATCAGATCAATGGTAGAAAATTCGTTTATAAAGAAGCAGAAAACTCCATTAATTTCTCTACCATAACTAAAGGTAAGATCTCTAGAACCGAAGTTATAAACTCATACAATCTGGATGACAGAACTGTTCTCATGATCTTATCTGCTTCTATCCTGAATAGAGATTTTGATCTGGTAAATGCTTATTTATTAGAAACTGAATTTCGTACAACCGATTTAGAGAAGTCGATTTTTGAAAAATATAAAATGGCAGTTACAGAGTTGATCTCTACAAAGTTCAAAGAGCAAAGATATTTGGAAGGTCGTTTATTCCTTGCAAGCCTCGATGTATTTGATTACGAAAACAATACTGATTTTGCTGTTAATATGAAAATATTGATCACCTTTACTACTATAGAATAGAAATTTTAAAATTGTTTTTTTGCACTTAAATTGATAGTCATTTGGAACATTTGATGCAATAATAAATGGAAATTAAAGGAGGACAAATGAAAAAATTATTTACTTTTCTTTTCTTAATCACAGTAATTTTTGGATTTGCAGCAGAAAGACAGTATGTTTTATTTGAAATTGGCACATATCCCACCTGACCTGCTTGCCCAGCTACAGCGGAGCTTGTAGATCAAATGTATGCAGAAGATTACCCTATTGCAATTGCAGAGCATCACGCAAATAATATATTTTCTTGCCCAGATGCAGTTGCACGATTGGAGTATTGGGAATCAATTTATTTCCCACCTTATTGCCGGATGGTTTACCAGAACCATCCTATCCTTATTCACATGCCATTTTAGAAGTTACCATTAATGAACGTATGGCAGCTGATGCACCTTGCACAATTGGCATAAATGGTTCTTTGAATGGTAATGATCTTACTCTGGATGTTTCTATTGTTAAAGATGATGGTGCAGATATGCCGAATCCCAGAGTTCAAGTTGTGATTACTGAAACAGCTATACCTTATAATCAGAACGGTTACACGAATATGAACTTCGTAGATCGTGATATGGTTCCGGATCACCAAGGAACAGATATTACAATGACAAGTAATACTCACAATATGCAAATTACAACAACATTAGATGATAGTTGGAACCAGGATAACATCATTGTTATTGTCTGGGTTGAAGATGGATCAAATCATCATGTATTCCAAACAACAAGAGTAGATTTACCGAATTTAAGCCCTGGTACAGAACCGCCTGCAAATTTAGTTGCTAGCTTAGATGAAAATGATGTTACTTTAGTATGGGATGCTCCAAGCACAACTCCCACAGGATACAAAGTTTATAGAGATGAAGCTTTTATTGCTGATGTTGCTGATGATATTACAACATATACTGAAACCTTGATGGAAATTGACACATATGAATATTATGTAACCGCAATGTACGATCTGGTGGAATCAGGTCCATCAAATATAGTTACTGTAACTGTTCTTACAGAATCAGAAGATAACAATATTACTCCAATTACATCCTCAATTGCTAATTTCCCAAATCCGTTTAATCCCAGCACAACTATTTCTTATAGTATAACTTCAGCAGGAATGACGGATGTATCTATTTATAACGTAAAAGGAAGAAAAATTGCTACATTGATAAATGAAAACCAGACTGAAGGAACTTATTCTACTAGTTGGAACGGTAAAGATTCAGATGGCATTGCTCAATCAAGTGGAATTTATTTCATGAAATTAAAAACATCTGATCAGAATATTACTAAAAAGATTATGATGTTGAAATAAAATTGTATCTGAAGATTTAAAAATATTAAAGGGGTGATTCGTGAATCACCCCTTTTTTGAATAATTTTAACTATTTAACTTGATCTACTGCCCACTGAATTGCGTTCTGCAACATATCATCCGGTGGTGAATCTATAAAGCCATTATCCATCACGCATTTTGTCATTCCACGTGAATAATCGATATCAGCTTTTGCTTTCTGGAATGCTTCATCCCAGGTCATTTCAATTCTGGCAACTCCATCTTTGATAGCCTGCATTGCCACATCAGCAGCTTCTACAGCAAATACTCCGGCTTCATCCATCGTCGGAACAATATTTTCAGTATTAATGCCACGCTTTTCAGCATAATTAGCCAGTGAGTGTGCTGCTGCAATTGCCATATTATCAGTAACTTTTTTAGCTCGTACCATCAAAGCACCTTTCAGAATTCCCGGGAAACCAAGCGAATTATTCACCTGGTTTGGGAAATCTCCTCTTCCTGTTGCTGCGATAAAAGCACCTGCTTCTTTAGCTGCATAAGGATAGATTTCCGGTACAGGATTGGCACATGTAAATACGATTGATTTTTTTGCCATTGAAGTTATCCACTCAGGCTTCACAGTGTCTGGTCCTGGCTTGGAAAGAGCTATCATAACATCAGCTCCTTTACAGGCTTCAGCAAAAGAATCTATCTTTTCAGGATTTGTTGTTTCACATAATCCCCATTTACGATAGAAACGTTTGTCTGCTTTGATGTCTGCTCTGCCGGAATGCAGTCCACCTTTGGAATCAAACAAATACATCTTCTTCGGATCTCCACCAGCAGTTACTATGAGCCTGGCAATTGTAGTATTGGAAGCTCCTGCTCCCAGCATTACGATCTTAACATCTCCGATTTTCTTTTCAGCTAATTTTAAAGCATTTATAAGTCCTGCTAAAGTTACACAAGCTGTTCCCTGTGCATCGTCATGCCATACAGGAATGATACATTCTTCACGAAGTGTATCTAAAACTTTATAACAATTAGGTTGGGAAATATCTTCCAGGTTGATAGCGCCAAAACTGTGCTGGCACATTTTTACAAAATCGATGATCTTTTGCGGATCATTCTTGCCGTTCTCATCTTTGCTATCCACGCAAAGAGCAACACCATCTACGCCACCCAGGTATTTCATCAGGAAGGCTTTTCCTTCCATTACTCCCAGTCCACCAGGAGGAGTACAATCGCCATCACCCAGCACACGAGTAGAATCACTGACCACAGCTACTAGGTTTCCTCGATTGGAAAGATCAAAACTGGTGTCGTTGTCATCACGGATCGTTGTAGATATTTTGGAAACACCCGGTGTGTACCAAACGTTGAACCAGTTAAATCCAAAAACACCTGCTTTGGGTACTGTCTGGATCTTTCCACCATAAAATGCATGTGCATCTTCCGCCATTTTTTTCAGGAATAGAGTCTTTCCTTTGGCAATTTGTCCCTGAGAAAAATCTTCGGGAAAAACCTCATTTAAGTTTGTGAGATCAATTTTTAATTTTTTCATTGAAATCTCCTTATATTTTTTGATATTTTTTTTTATTTCAATCCTTCGATAAAATCCAGCAAATACCGGATCACTCAGGATGACACTAACTATTTGATTTCCAATTCTCTACTGTCACACTGAGTAGAAACACAGTTTCGTATCGAAGTGTCGCAACAACTTCATGCTTTCTTCCATTTCTTCTTAGCTAACTTCTTCAATAAATCAAAATCCCCTTGAATCAATGCTTCTTTCTTAGCACGCGACCAGCCTTTAATTTGACGTTCTGCTGATATTGCGTCATAAACTTCCTCAAAATAATCGGAAAAGACCAGCTTCACGGGTCGTCTTTTATGAGTATAGCCTGGAATTGCTCCTAGTTTATGTTCGGATAGCCTTTTCTCAATATTGGAAGTTGAACCTGCATAATAACTTCCATCTGAACATTTCAAAATATACACCCAATAAGTTTTACCCATTTGCTATCCTTCGACTGCGCTAGGGATGACACTTTTATTTTCTTTTTACATCTTCTCTGTCACACTGAGTAGAAACGAAGTTTCGTATCGAAGTGTCGAGAAATCAACTCCTTATTCATTATCCTTCAATACTTGGCTAAAGCCAAACTCAGGATGACAATAATTTCTATTTCTGATACTTCTTTACACCTGCTTTATAAATATCATTCCCATAAACATCATTTGCAACAACACAAGGGAAATTTTCCACTTTCATTTCTCGAATTGCTTCCGGTCCCAGATCTTCATACGCAATTACTTTAGATTCTTTAATAGACTTGGCAACAACTACAGCTGCTCCACCAACTGCAGCTAAATAAACTGCTTTGTTCTTGATCATAGAATCAATTACAAGTTGGCTTCTAGGTCCTTTGCCGATCATGGCTTTCATTCCAACATCCAGAAGAGCAGGTGCATAGGGATCCATTCTGTAGCTGGTTGTTGGTCCTGCTGATCCAATAGGTTTACCGGGAGGAGCCGGTGCAGGACCTACATAATAAATTATTTGTCCTTCTGTATCAAATGGCAGCTTCTCTCCTTTTTCCAAAAGGTCTACAAGTCTTTTATGAGCAGCATCTCTGCCAGTATAAACAGTTCCGGTAATATAAACTTGATCTCCGATCTTTAACTTTTCCAGATCTTCGGTTTTTAATGGTGTTGTTAAATGTATTTCCATCTTAATCTCCTTTATATCACAGCGCTTTTGTGTCTTGCAGCATGGCACTGAACATTCACAGCAACAGGCATGGAGGCAATATGACACGGTTTAGATAGAACACAAACTCCAAGAGCTGTTGTTCTACCACCCAAACCTTGAGGGCCGATACCCAGATTATTAACCTTTTCTAAAATTTCATCTTCTACCTTAGCCCATTTAGGATCAGGATTCTTTTCTGTGAGAGGACGCAAAAGAGACTTTTTTGCCAGAAGAGCACTTTGTTCAAAGTTTCCACCCAGCCCAACACCAACAACGATTGGTGGACAAGGATTTCCTCCTGATCTGCTGATGCGGTCAACCACAAAATCAATCACACCTTCGATGCCATCAGCAGCTTTCATCATCTTTACTTCACTCATATTTTCACTGCCGCCACCTTTGGGAGCAATAGTGATCTTAATTTTATCTCCGGGAACAATTTCTGTATAGATCATGGCCGGTGTATTATCTTTCGTGTTGATTCGGTCAATTATCGGGTCTCCCACCATAGATTTACGCAGATAACCCTCTTTGTAGCCCTGACGTACACCTTCATTCATCGCTTCAGTGAAGTCACCTCCAACCAAATGAACATCCTGCCCGATATCCACAAAACAAACAGCTACACCTGTATCCTGGCAAATAGGCATTTTTTCTTTTGCTGCCAATTCATAATTTTCCAATAGAATATCCAATACACTTTTGGCAGTGGAAGATTCTTCCTTTTCTTTTAATTCTTTGATCCTCTGGATCACATCTTCGCCAATGTAATAATTGGCATCGATACAGAGTTTTTTTACGACTGGAATAAGTTCTTGAACGTTAATTTCACGCATAAACTCACCTCTTTATTTATTGATTATATTTATTCTTTAACCCAACACTTCTTTTACTTTGCTGCCTATTTCTGCAGGAGATGCACATACATATACTCCAGCAGCGGAAAGAGCATCCATTTTTTCTTTAGCTGTTCCTTTGCTGCCGGCAATTATCGCACCTGCGTGTCCCATTCTCTTGCCTTTGGGAGCAGTTTGTCCTGCAATGAATGCAACAACCGGTTTCGAAATATTTTCTTTAATATATTCGGCTGCTTGAATTTCCAGATCACCACCGATTTCTCCGATCATTACAACAGCTTCGGTTTCAGGATCTTTTTCAAAATGTTTCAAAAGATCGATAAAAGTTGTTCCTATAATCGGGTCTCCACCAATTCCTATAGCAGATGTAATTCCTAAACCAGTCTGCACAACCTGGTTAGCTGCTTCATAAGTTAAAGTTCCCGATTTGGAAATTACTCCAACATTTCCTTTTTTGAAAACTGATCCCGGCATAATTCCGATCTTGGCTTCTTCGGCTGAGATGATTCCTGGGCAATTTGGCCCGATGAGAACAACACCACTCTTTTGAACATATTTTTTAGCAATCATCATATCAGCTACAGGAATACCTTCCGTTATACAAACGATAACTTTAATGCCACCAGCAACTGCTTCCATCACAGCATCAGCAGAAAAGGCAGGGGGAACAAAAATTATACTAACATCAGCGCCAGTTACATCTACAGCTTCCTGTACAGAATTAAAAACTGGTTTATCAAGATGTGTTTGACCACCTTTCCCAGGTGTAACTCCTCCAACTATATTAGTTCCGTATTCGATGCATTGTCCAGCATGGAAAGTTCCTTCTTTTCCTGTGAAACCCTGTACAATTACTTTAGAATTTTTATTTACTAAGATGCTCATGATCACACTCCCTTAGCAGCATTCACAGCTTTCTGTGCACCGTCTGCCAGATCGGTTGCTGTGATGATGTTTTCGATGTTTGCTGATTTCAAAATAACTGCTGCTTCGGCTGAATTGGTGCCGTCTAATCGAACGATAAGCGGAACTTTCACTTCCGTTTTATCAGTAGCTTCCAGGATGCCATTGGCAATCCGATCACAACGTACAATTCCACCAAAAATATTTACAAAAATCGATTTTACATTCGGATCTCGCAGAATTATCTCAAAACCTTTGGCAACAGTTTCTGCACTAGCTGCACCACCTACATCCAGGAAGTTAGCAGGTTCACCACCACTGAGTTTAATGATATCCATTGTCGACATCGCCAGTCCCGCACCATTTACCATGCAGCCAACGTTACCTTCCAATTTAATGTAGTTCAAACCATATTTTCCTGCTTCCAATTCGGTCGGTTCTTCTTCATCAAAGTCCCGCATATCATTAATATATGGATGACGATACAAAGCACTATTGTCGAATCCCATTTTGGCATCTAAAGCGATGAATGTATTATCTCCTTTTAATACTAAAGGATTGATCTCGATCAAACTGGCATCATTCTTGGAATATACCTCGTAAAGAGCTTTTGCAAATTTACCAAACGGTCTCATTTGTTCTTTGGAAAGCTTTAGTCCAAAAGCCAACTGTCTGGCATGAAATGCTTGAAAGCCTATAAGCGGATCAATCGCTACTTTAATAATTTTTTCAGGTGATTCAGCAGCAACTTTTTCGATTTCCATACCACCTTCCGTTGAAGCCATCATAATCGGCATTTCGGAAGTTCTATCCAAAATCATACCAAGATAGAGTTCTTTTTTAATGTTCACTCCACCTTCGATGTATATTTTTTTTACCAGTTTTCCTGCCGGGCCAGTTTGATGAGTTATAAGCGTCATACCCAAAATTTCGGATGCGTATTTTTCCACTTCATCTAAACTTTTTGCGAGTTTAACACCACCACCTTTTCCACGTCCACCAGCATGAATTTGAGCCTTAACAGCCCAGATGTTCCCACCGATTTCCTCTGCCACGGCTCTGGCATCTTCTGCCTTTTCGATCATTTTCCCGTTTGGAATGGGAACTTTATATTTGGCAAAAACCTGCTTTGCTTGATATTCATGAATATTCATTGAACCTCCAAATTTATTTCAAATTTTACTAACTTCTGCATAATTGAATCTATGTCTTTGCGAAGAATCTTTCAAGGGAATTCTGCTGAAGCAATCTATACTGTCAGGAAAGTTATAATTGAGAAGATTGCTTCGGGAGCAACAGCAAGAAGCATATCTCGCAAAGACAGCATAATTCGATTTTTTCATAAAATGTCCTTTTTTGTAGAATTCATAATATCGTCTTTATGTTAATCCATTCTCTTTAATTACAATATCTGCAACTTTCGGAATTACTTTTGCTACTTTACCGGTGCAGCTTTCCGAAAAAGTAGAAGTATCACAAACCTCTACAGCATATATTTTTATATCTTCAGGAAGATCAGCATTTTCCTTCTTCATTATATCAAATGCTTCAAATAAACTGATATCATGCGGTGAAGAGTGATGCATTGTCCTGCTGAATTCATCGAATGTAAAGCGATGTAGTTCTCCAGGTTCAGCATTTCCTGTTTTGATCGAATCGATTAAAATGAGTTTTTCATAACCGATGATCTCATCTATCACACGAAAGCCAGCAGCACTTGCTTCCAGCACATCTATATTTTTGCAACTTTTCTCAATTTCAAAAGCAATATGAATCCCCACTCCATCATCAGATAGAATGGTATTTCCGAGTCCTAGAACTAAGGTTTTCTTCATACCCTATCTAATACAATTTATTTGCGTATTTGTTTGATTTCATCTTTCGTAAAATCCCTCTTAATCTCCCCTTCTAAGGGGAGCAAAGCAGAATTGGAAATCAAATCAATCCCTCGTAATCGTTTTTAGTTTATTTTTATCTTTATCATACACATTCACCATCAGCGGCATTTTACCAGGAAGTGAATGCGTGGCACATGCCAGGCAGGGATCGTAAGGTCGAAAAGCCATTTCCACCATGTTCAAGATGCTGTCATTGAATTCTCCATTTTTGATAAGATTCTGAGCAGCTTTGGAAATTGACATCGACATAGCAGCTGAATTTCCCACAGTTGCCACGATCAGATTGACTCCTGTCACCATTCCCTTTTCATCTGTTTTGTAATGATGGATCAATGTTCCACGTGGTGCTTCCACAATACCCACGCCTTCTTTCGGTGTATCAGTTGGAATTCGCCGAATATCTGTACTAGTAATTGTTTTATCTTCCAGTAATTCAACCATATGTTCCGCAGCAAACATCACTTCAATCAATCTTGCCCAATGGAAAGCCAGAGTATTATGAGCTGGTTTCCCACCCAGAATGGAATACATTTTTTCGTATTCAGCTTGTGCCAATGGAGTAGACATTCCATCTGCCACATTCAATCGAGCCAGAGGAGCAACACGATAAACCCCACTGTCTTTACCATCCACAAAACCTTTCCAACCCACGTTTTTCAAGTATGGAAACTTCATGTAGCTCCAGGGTTCGACTCTTTCCACAATATGATCCAAGTATTCTTTCGGTGAGAATTTTGCAAATTCTTTTCCGTCAGGATCAACTACACGGATTTTACCATCATAAAAATCGGGATGATTATTTTCATCTACCATTCCCATGTAGTAAGTCTCGTGTTTATAGATATCACCAACTATCAGATCAACGTAAGTTTTGTTTTTCAACACAATATCTTCGAAAACCTTGAGAGTAAATTTGGCAAATTCAACACTATCTTTGGCAATCTGAAGAAATTCCAGTCTTTGTTCTTCTGTTATTCCTTTGGAAACTCCACCTGGTAGTCCGCTAACAGGATGGATAACTCTACCGCCTAAAGTTGTGATCACCGAGCGTAATCGACGACGCATATCGATAACTTTTTTACCGATCTCCACGCCTACTTTACCTACAACTCCCAGAATATTTCTTTCTCCAGCCGGTGCATCGGGACCAACAACAAAATCCGGTCCTCCTAAGAAAAAGAAATGTAAAAGGTGGTCTTCCATCATGAATGCATCGTAAATTACACGTCGAACTTTGATTGCTGTATCTGTGGGAACAACGTTATAAACAGCATCAACTGCTTTAGTGGCAGCCATGTGATGTGTTGTAGGACAAACACCACAGATTCTGGAAGTAATTCTGGGAAGTTCTTCCACCGGACGTCCTACACAGAATTGCTCGAAACCTTTCAGCTCTGGTACTTGCAGATATGCGTTGGTTGCATTGCCGTTTTCATCTAGAAAAATTTCAATTTTGCCATGACCTTCCAACCTTGTAATTGGATCTATTGTTATTTTCTTAGCCATTTTAGTTTTCCTCACTCATCTTAGTGTACTTATTCATCGTAGACAGTAGTCATACGTTTTCTTCGAAGCATGGAAATTGGAAGAGAAAAACGATAAAATGTTCCAGCAGGATCTGGGATTTGATCCATCAGGCTTTCCACATCTTTTTCACTCATTTCTTCTTCTCCTTCCAAACCAAGAATGGAACCAAGAGCTGAGACCATTTTTGCCCCTACATCTTTCACACCAGGAGGTGGACCATAACAACCACGGCATGGCATATTGGCACTGATGCAGCGTCCATCACCTTCCTCTTTACAACCAAACCTAGTAACCGGACCCATACAAATAATTCCCTGAGCAAGGAAGCATTTTTCAGGATCAGGTTGTGTAGTTGCTACCCGTTTTATTGAATCAATAGAAAGTTTTTCAGGTTTAGTTTCACTTCTGCTGCAGATGTCGCACATCGATTTGGCTGGTGCTAAAACCGTTCCTTTTGCAGGAAGATCACCCGAAAGTATTTTGGTGATAGCATTCATGGTAAGATATGGTTCGGGAGAGCAGCCGGGTAGATAGTAATCTACATCGACCACTTGATCCAGGCTTTTTACTGTGTTGAAGAATTTTGGTAAAGTCAATTCACCTTCTTCAACCTGCCATCTTTCCTGCGGAACTATTCCATCCGGATTTTCTACAGAAGGACAGGATTTTCCATAAGATGATTCGAAAATTGTTTCTTTATCCCAGAAATTTCCCAATCCGGGAATACCACCCATGTGTGAGCAGGCACCAAAAGAAATTACGATCTGTGATTTCTGACGTAACAATTTTGCCATCTCTTCATTTTCTTCGGTCCGGATCGCTCCATTGATAAAAGAAACCGTGATCTCATCATCTTTCATATTTCGCACATCTTGGTATTTGAAATCCATTGCACAAGGCCAGAAAACGATGTCCACCAGATCTGCAACTTTCAGAATATCTTCATTCAAATCCACAATAGCTTCTTCACAACCACCGCAAGATGCGCACCAGTAAAAGGCAACTTTAGGTTTTGCCATCAAAACCTCCAACTTATTTTAAAGTAAGGTTCCCTGATATTCCGAAGAAAGCTGTTTAGCCTTTACATGATCCGGAATATAATCGGGAAGAATAACAGGAGATACTTGTTTCTTATCTACACCAATTGTATCGACTTCTTCAATATATTTTTCTACATGATCTAAACTCAGTTTTCCCAGATCAATTCCGTCTTTAACTTTGGCAGCGGCATTAATTCCGGCACGACGTCCAAAAACGATTATATCAAGCTGAGAATTACCCATTAAACGATTACGTCCGTGAACTCCACCGGATGCTTCACCTGCCACATATAAGCCGGAAATAGATGTTTCCGCGTTCGTATCAATATCCAAGCCACCATTTTGGTAATGTAAAGTTGGATATACAAGCATCGGATATTCACGCACATCAATATCAAAACGTTTATATTGGCGCAGCATGGCAGGAAGATATCTTTCAATCGATCCTTCTCCGTTTATCAGTTCGATCAGTGGAGTATCCAGCCAGATACCTTTCAGGCCGGAAGGAGTAGTAACGCCCATGTCTGTATTACATTCCCGAATAAAAGCAGAAGCTTCAATATCCCTTGGTTCCAAAGGATATACGAAAAGTTCTCCGTCTTTATTTACCGGTTGAGCTCCTAATCCACGGATCTTTTCTGTACAGAGGAAACCAACGATCTGCTCAGGGAAAACTGCTCCTGTTGGATGATATTGAACTGAATCCATATACATTAACTTTGCTCCAGCTCTGTAACCGATCACCAAACCATCAGCAGTTGCTCCATAATGATTTGATGTTTCGAATCCTCTTACATGTAATCTTCCAAATCCACCGGTAGCAACAATAACAGTTTTTGCTTTTACTATAGAATATTGTTTGTTCTCCAGGTGATATAAAATTGCCCCGGCACACTGTCCTTTATCGTCTAAGATCAATTCCGTAGCAGCAGTATATTCTACATAGTTTATACCATCAGGACGATTCATAACTTCATCTCGCAGCACGCGGCAAATAGCAGCTCCAGTATAATCTCTGGCAGAATGCATTCTGTTCCTGCAAGTTCCTCCACCAGATTTAACCATCATGGAGCCATCATCATTTTTATCGAACATCACACCCAGATCTTCCAACCATTTTATAGAAGGAGAAGCATCTTTTACCAGTGCTTCTACCAGTTCCGGTTTATTATCGAAGTGACCACCACCGATCACATCCATGTAATGCAATACAGGATCATCATCTAATTGATCAGCAGCCTGAATTCCGCCTTGTGCCATCATGGAATTTGAATCTCCCAGTCGAAGTTTGGTTGCCAACATTACAGTAGCACCTGTATTGGAGGCTTCGATAGCTGCAGAAAGCCCTGCTGATCCAGCTCCAATTATAAGTACATCTGTTTCAATATCTACTTTATTTAAGTCAAAGATGTCTGGATTGTTACGAGGATATGATTCCATGATATCAACCACTTCATTCACCATTTTGTCACCTTTGTTAGGGCCGATCCTCAGTTCTTTAAGCGCATCGCTCTGATAATCTGGATGAAAATCATCTAAGACTTTCTGTCTTTCTTGTTCACTCATTCCGGGAAATACTTTCTTACCGAATTTCTTGGCAATCTCGAGTCGTTTGGGTCTGGTTTTCTCAACCTTTTTTATTGATTCCATCATATATTCTGGATACATAGTTATCTCCTATTAAGAAATTTTAATTTCCCGGCTGTAATACTTCTCGGAAAGTTTTTCTTTGGGCATTTTCTTCAATTCTTCAAGTTCTTTATCATATTTTTTTTCACCCATTTCTTTTAGTCTGGCTTCCAGTTCCGGGCTTTTTGGAGCAAGGTACTTTGCGTAAAGTCTTCTTGCCAATATCGCATTGTTATATTGCACGATCTCAGCTGGACAACGCAGTGCACACAGTCCGCAGCGAATGCAATCGAAAGAAAGATTGGCAGCTCTTTTTATGTCACCGCGGATAATTGCCTGTACATAATCCATCACCTGGATCTCCTGAGGACAGGCTTTTGTGCAGGTATTGCATGATACACAACGGAAAACCGTGGGAAATAATTTCGTAAATGTGCTAACATCAGCTTCAAGATCATCCAGATCATAAGTTGGTTTTTCAGCTGGAACGAATGGGATCATAGCCACAGCCATTCCATCTGTTACAACTGTCTGGCAAGCCAAACCACCTTTCAGTTTATAATCACCTTTTTCGCGATAAACAGTAGCACAGGCTCCACAATATCCTTCCCTGCATCCCACTCCTCTTTTCAACTGGAACCCAGCATATTCCATAGCCGAAATAATGGTGGATCCTTCTGGTACTTTGAACAACTCACCACTAATGTATATGTTTATTAGTTCTCTTTTAACTTCCATCTATTACTCTCCTTCTTTATTATCTAATTTTGGCAGAGGACCTAAACTGCGAATTGCCTCTGTAAATTCTTTCATCGTATTTGCAAATTTATTACCCTCGCTGGCAGAGATCCATTCCAATCTTAATCTATTGGAATCTAAACCCATTTGTTTCATCATATTCTGTAAAAGCAATACTCTTCGTTTGGTTTTATAATTACCTGTTTGATAATGACAGTCACCTGGATGACAACCGCCAATAAAAACTCCGTCCGCTCCTTGCTGGAAGGCATATAAAATATGTTCAGGATCAATGCGGGAAGAGCAGAGGGTTTTGATAACAACTCCATTGGGTGGGTATTGTAATCGTGATGTCCCTGCCAGGTCTGCACCTGCGTATGTACACCATTTGCACAGGAAGCAAACGATTTTTGGTTCAAATTTTCTCATTTCTACTTCCTTCTTAGTTCATTACTACATTAATCATATTAATGATTTGATCATCGGTCAGGTTTTTTTGTTGGGAAGCACCAGAAGGGCAGGCACTAATACATGCTCCACATCCTTCGCAAAGTACATCATTAACTATAGCAATCTTGTTTTCATCCAGCTCTCGAGCGCCATAGGGGCATGTACCAATACAAATACCGCAACCAGAGCACATATTTTCATCAACTGTAGCAATGATAGGCTCATGCGAAACTTCGTCTTTGCTCATCAAAGCCAATATCTTGGCTGCTGCTCCGGATGCCTGGGAAACTGCGTCGGGAATATCTTTGGGTCCCTGCCCTGCACCTGCCAGGTAAAAACCAGACTGTAAACTTTCCAATGGTCGTAATTTGGGATGTGCCTCTGCTAAAAATCCATTGCTGTCTGTTCCCATTTTTAACGTTTTAAAGAGTTTAGCTGCACCCATACTTGGAATCATAGATTGTGCCAGAACAACCAGATCAGCTTTAATTTTTACTTTTCTTCCAGTAAGTGTATCCATACCATGGACTATCATTTTGTCGCCTTCTTTATAGATCTTGGCTACTTTTCCGCGGATGTAAACAATACCGTCTTCAGCTACGCCTTCCTGGATGAATTCTTCGTACCTCTTACCTCCAGATCGGATATCAATATAGAAAATATAGGGTTGCCCATCATGAACTTTGTGTTTATATAATTTAGCATGCTTCAGAGTGTACATGCAGCAGATCTTAGAACAGTATGGATTGTGCCTTTCCGGATCACGAGAACCGGAACATTGAATGAATACGATCTCTTTAGGTACTTTTCCGTCGGAAGGACGCAACATCTTCCCTCCTGTAGGACCGGTTGCAGAAAGAATTCTTTCAAATTGTAATCCATTTAAAACATCAGGATATTTTCCATATCCATATTCAGGTATTTTTTCAACCGGATAAAGATCATAACCGGTTGCCAGAATCACAGCACCAATATCTTCCTGGAATACTTCCGGTGTTCTATCGTAGTTAATAGCTTCTGCCAGGCAGGCTTTTTTACATTCTCCACAAGCGATGGGATCGAAGCCCAGACAGTTTTCAGTATCTATGGTATAAGAAGCAGGAATAGCTTGTGGGAAGGGAACATAAACAGCTTTGCGATAGGCCAATCCTTCATCATATTCACTGGGAACAACAACCGGACAAGTTGATGTACAATCATCGCAAAGGGTACATTTATCGGGATCGATATATTGAGGTTTACGTTTTATATTAACCTTGAAGTTCCCCATAAAACCGCTGATTTCTTCAACTTCACTATTCACATAAAGTTTGATATTTTTGTGCTTTCCAGCCTGCACCATTTTTGGAGTTAATATGCATTGAGAACAGTCGAGAGTAGGAAATGTTTCTGATAACTGGATCATGTGACCACCTATCGAAGGCTTCTTTTCCACCAATATTACTTCGTAGCCACCATCTGCAATATCTAAAGCAGCCTGAATACCGGCAATACCACCACCAACGATGAGAACTCGTTTTGTGAGGGGTGCAGAAACCGGATCTAGTGATTCATTTAATTTGGCTTTTTCTATAGCAGTTTTAATGATAAGTTCTGCTTTCCTGGTTGCTTCTTCTTTTACATTGTGAACCCAGCTGCATTGTTCACGAATATTTCCGATCTCAAGCTGATATTGATTTACACCTACTTCGGCAATGGCATTCTGGAAAGTAGATTCATGCAGAGTTGGTGAACAAGCAGCCACCACCACACTATCCAATTTATGATCTTTCACAGTTTTTTTTATGATGTTCTGCCCGGGATCGGAACACATGAACATATAGTTCTCGATATGAGCAACACCAGGATAATCAGCCAATTTTTCCGTAAGTAGTTCCACATCAACTGTATCGGTAATGTTAACACCACAATGACAAATAAATACACCGATTCTTTTCATTGTATCCTCTATATTTGTAGTATTCTATTAAATATCATTTTTAAATTAACTTCTTTTCTTTTAATAATGGTTCCGGATCTACATCATGCAGTTTGGTCCATTCGCTATTCCAACCTGCTCCTAAGGCAATTGCCATAAGTTCTGTGAAATAGAACACAGGAATTGTATGGAAATCTACATATTCTTTTTCGATTTCTTTTTGCATGAAATCCAAGTTGTAAGCACATAACGGGCAACTGGTGATTATTGCATCACAACCCGCTTTTTGTGCTGAATCCAGAATCTCATAAGCACGCTTTATACTTACATCTTTCTTGGTAAGTGTTTGATAAGCTCCGCAGCATTCCAGCTTAAATTGGAAATCTATTGCTTCGGCACCTAAACTTTCTACCAGATCTTCGATAATTGTCGGAGCTTCAAAATCATCAATGGCAAATTGCTGAGGTCGAACCAGAAGACATCCATAGTAAGCACCAATTTTCAGATCTTTCAGCGGTTTAGTAACCTTAGATTTGATATTCTCAAATTTTATGCGATCTTTTAGAATTGTAAGAAGGTGAATAATTTCTACCTGGCCTTTATAAACAGATTCTTCCATATACATGAAATTGTTTACTTTTTCCAGGTTATCAAGATCACTTTCCACAAAATTCTTTGATTGCTTTAGTGTATTATAACACATACTACATAAAACCACTAATTCTTTTAGATCCTGCTTTTCTGCTCTTAACAAATTTCTAATTGAAGAAAGTTGCAGCATCAAGTCGTCACTGGTCATGGAGAATACAGTTCCGCAGCAAACCCAATCCTTCATCTCTTCCAGTTGATAATCCAGTTTTTCCAGAGCTGCCTGGGCAGAGTCTTCAAAATGCTTGGCATTTGCCTTTAATGTACAGCCAGGATAATAAGGTAATTTCATAATATTCTCCCCCGATCAGCCCGTAAGTTTTCTCATTGCACACACCAGCAGAATGGGAGGCAATTCATCTTTATTTTCGTTTTCCAGATGTTTCGGATCTACAACTCCCAATCCTTCCCGTAAATTCACTGTGCGGAATGCTTCCATAAGTTTAGCAACATCAATCCCTTTGGGACAGCGAGTAGAACATTGTAGACAGGTAGAGCAAACCCAGATCGTTTCACTTTGCAGGATTTCATCAATAGCCCCTAATTGTGACAATCGTAGCACTTGGTTCGGAGTTATATCCATATGATCTACTACCGGACAGCCGGATGAACAGCTACCACATTGATAACAGTCGAATACATTTTGCCCTGATATTTCGTGGATCTTCTGTACCAGTTCATTTTTAATGTTTTTTCTGGAAATTTCTATTTGCATATCAATCTCCTTTATATTCAAAACCGATCTGGAAAGCTTTCATATTCAGTTCGGTAAATTTAGCAGGAACAGACTCTTTGATAGCATCTTTCATTGCGTCATATGTGGCGATTTTAGATTGAGCAGCTGCAAATCCCAGCATTACAATATTAGCTACGATCTTCTTTCCCATCTCTTCTGCCAATCTTGTAGCCGGAATTCCTTTTGCTTCAATATTGTCATGCTCTACAATTGTTTTTACAAGGTCAGTATCGTACAATAGAATTCCTTTTTCCTTTAGAATCGGCAGGAATTTATCGTAAGCTTCCTGAGACATGGCAATGAGTACATTAGCAATATCAACCAGAGGATAATCTATTTCTTTATCGGAAATAACTACTTGTGCACTACATGCTCCACCTCTTGCTTCCGGACCATAAGCCTGGGTCATAGATGCATGTTTACCATCAAAAATCGAAGCTGCTTTACCTACAATATAAGAAGAAAGAATGATTCCCTGACCACCAAAGCCGGAAATTTTAACTCGTAATTCTTTCATCATTCCCCCTATTGCTGTGTTTTACTGCTGTGCACATAAAGCGGATGTTGTTTCACTTTGCGGGAAGTTCCTGCTTCTACATTTTCAGCAAATGTTGGTCTGTCATCATTCACAAAAACTCCGCAGACAATTTCCCCATCCATATCCAAAGGAATTTTCTGTGGATCAGCGTCATGATTTATTATTGAGCGTCTCTTATAATCCTGCAGTAAATTAAGACCGGTTCCGCCTTTATTTTTTCTGGCAAATACTGTAGCACAAGGTGAGACTATTTCCAGAAAACAGAAACCTTTCTTATTGACCATTTGCTCGATTGTCTCTTGAACACGCTGCAAATGCAAAGCAGTCCAGCGAGCTACATATGAAGCCCCGGCTGCAGTTGCCAATCCCACCAGACTAAAAGGTTGTTCATAATTTCCGTAAGGAGCAGTGGAACTATAAGCTCCTAAAGGAGTTGTTGGTGCGTTTTGGCCACCTGTCATACCATATATAAAGTTATTAACACAGATCACATTTAAATCCATATTTCTTCGAGCAGCATGAATAAGATGATTACCGCCAATAGCAAAAAGGTCACCATCTCCGGATATTACAGCCACCGTAAGATCCTGATTAGCCATCTTCATACCGGTAGCAAAGGGAATTGCTCTACCGTGTGTTGTATGGTAGGAATCCAGTTTCACATAGCCAGCTACTCTACCGGTGCAGCCAATACCAGAAACTACCACTACTTTATTCTTATCAATTCCAGCATTTTTTATGCCTTTCATAAAAGCTGTAACAATGCTGCCCAATCCACAGGAAGAACACCAGATATGCGGCATTCTATCCATTCGCAGATAATCTTCCATTGGATGTTTAGGTATATTATTTTGCATAAGCTACCTCTTCGATTGCTTTAGCAACATCTTTGAAATCGTGAATTCCACCACCGGGATGAGGTAATGATTTGGTTAAAACACCACCAGCACAACGTTCAACTTCCAACACAATCTGTCCCATATTAATTTCCGGGACCACAAATCCTTTCACATGTTTGGCCAGATCACGAATTTTTTGTTCGGGGAAAGGCCATACTGTTATAAGGCGTAGAAATCCTACTTTAATACCTTTCTTCTTGGCTAAATTTATGCCTGGAACTACTGTTCTTGCAGTGGTACCAAAAGTTACAACTACTACATCGGCATCATCCAAGTCCCTTTCTTCTAGTAAAATTATATCATCTATATTAAGTTTAATTTTGTCAATCAGCCGATTGACCAATTGAATATGGCAAGCTTCGCTCATATCAGGATAACCACGTTCATCATGAGTTAAGCCTGTGGAATGATATAAATATCCATCTCCTGCTTTGGCAAAATCAGAAACCCATTGACCGGGTTCTATCGTATAAGGTTGATAATCACCTGGTTTTTTATTTGTATATTTCCTATCAATAATTTCCAGTTCATCTACAGGAGGGATATATACTTTTTCAGTCATATGCCCCACAATAGCATCGGATGTAACAAACACCGGTAAACGGTATTTCTCGGCATAATTAAAAGCCACGACCGTAAGATCGAAATATTCTTGTGGTGATTTGGGAGCGAGAGCGATCACGCCATAATCACCATGAGAGCCAAACCTGGCCTGCATCATATCTGATTGTCCCCAGGAAGTGGGTAATCCGGTAGATGGAGAACCTCGCTGCACATTGACGACTACACAAGGTGTTTCCATCATTATTCCCAGCCCAATATTTTCCAGCATTAGTGAAATACCCGGACCCGAACTGGCAGTCATGGATTTTGCACCTGCCCAGGAAGCTCCCAAGATGGATGCCATCGAGCCTATCTCATCTTCAAATTGCACAAACGAACCTCCAACCTGTGGAAGACGGAATGCCATACGTTCAGCAATTTCTGAGGCCGGAGTAATGGGATATCCTCCGAAAAAACGACAACCAGCTGAAATTGCTGCTTCTGCACAGGCGATGTTCCCTTGTAGAAAAAACTCACCATGAAGATTACTCTGTTTCAACTTTTGCCTCCTTTCGCACAATGAAGATGGCAGAGTCGGGACAAAGTTTTTCACATAATCCATCAAAAGCACATTTGTCCAGATCTACTACTACAGGGGGATGGTATCCTTTTTTGTTGAATTCAGTGGATAATTTCAGTACTCCATTGGGGCAAAACTCAATGCAGAATTCACAGCCTTTACAGCGATCTTCTATGATGTGAATTTCACCCTCGACTACTTTTGGTTTTGGCTTACCAAAAGGTTTTTCCCAATACTCCATAGATTCTCCTGCTTATATTAATTACACTGTATATAAACAAAAAGGCAGATTTCCAATTTGGTAATCTGCTCTTGAATTTAAAACCTATATTTTATTAACCATATTAATTGAATAATATAGCGTCTGTATCAAAATCTGATGAGGATGTTCTTTGATTTTTTCGAAAGGATTTATGAAGCCTAGAACACTTCTTCCTGTTCTCAAAAAAAACTCCTTAAAAACATTCTTATATTAGAAAAAAGTGAAATCCAGTAAACTGTATCCTTCACTTTTTTAATATTTTTTCAACGTAGCTTAATGCAAATCCTTCGATAACTTGTCAATCTAATATTTAATCTTTTTCTTAATGCTCTGCAAATTGAATCTCAATTACAATTCTAACATTTTGTTTTACATAAAATTAAGTGCAATTTATCTAATTTTTCTCTCAAGATTTTTATAGCTAGTGTGATTCTTCACAGAGTTCCAATAAAATTCCATGGGTAGATTTTGGATGCAAAAAGGCGATATCTGCATTATGGGCTCCCGGGCGAGGAACTTTATCGATAAGTCGAATCCCCTTACTCGCTACATCATCAAGCTTTTCAACCAGATTATCGGTAGCCATAGCCAAATGATGAATACCTTCACCTTTTTTCTCTAAATATTTTGCTACCGCACTTTCATCGGATGTTGGTTCAAGAAGTTCTAAACGAACATCACCAACAGGAATAAAGGCAACCCGAACTTTTTGCGACTCCACCACTTCGATTGATTCAATTTCCAGCCCAAGTTTTTGATAGAATTTTGCTGCTTCTTCTATACTATGAACTGCTATACCAATATGGCTAATCTTTTTTGGCATTTTAAGCTCCGTTATCTTTAATATCTTTTTCTGCTAGTTTGAAACCTAATTTCAAAGCTTTCATGTTCATATCTTTGAATTGAGGTTTCATCGAGTCACAAACTGCAGTTTTTAAAGAATGTTCCGAAACAACTCCAGTAATCTTAACCAGAAAACCAAGAGACATAATATTAGTTGGAAGTTCTGAACCTAATTTTTTTAAGGCAATTTCAGTGAATGGATGTTCATATGTTTTAGATTCCATATTGGGTACATTCTTCACATTCGAATTATCAATGATCAGAATACCTTCCTCTTTCAGATCTACAGCAAATTTATCACAGGCTTCTTGTGTGAGAGCGAGTAGAACATCAAAATTCACAGCTTCGGGGTAATAGAATTCACAATTACAGATGATAACATCTGCGCGACTGGCTCCGCCACGTGATTCCGGACCATAACTTTGAGTTTGAGTTACATTTATTTTATCTATCACAGCAGCTCTAGCCAATATGATTCCAGCTGTAATAAGGCCCTGACCGCCACTACCGCTTAATCTGATCTCTTTTTTAAATTTATCGGTTTTCATTTCTCATCCTTTGGTTTCTGCAGTGATTGAACAAGATTATTATATGTCTCTGTAAATTCAGGTACTGAGTCTTCTATAAAAATACCTCTGGGTATTTTATCTGCTTTTTCATTTTCCGGAAGTTCGTTGTATTTTTTCTCTGTAATTACATTGTCTTTCATCGCTTTAAGCATATCAGCAGGAGCACCCTTTTTATTCAACCTTCCAAAGATAACAGGGCAGGAACTTACGATCTCAACTAAAGAAAATCCTTTATGTTCCAGTGCCTTACTTATAAAAGTTTTGGCTTCTTGAACATGAAAAGCTGAGGTTCGGGCAACGAATGTAGCTCCAGCTCCAATAGCAAGTTTACAGATATCAAAAGTTCTATCAATATTTCCATAAGGAGCAGTAGTTGCTCTGGATCCTTCGGGAGTAGTTGGAGAATATTGTCCACCTGTCATACCATAGATGTTATTATTAATAAGGATAACCGTCATATCAATATTTCTTCTAGCACCATGAATAAAATGATTTCCGCCAATTGCAGTGGCATCACCATCTCCTGTTACTACTACAACCTTCATTTCCGGTTTAAAAAATTTAACTCCCGTAGCGAAAGCGATAGCACGACCATGTAAACTATGAAGTGTATTGAAATCGACATAAACAGGCATTCTACTTGAACAGCCAATGCCAGAAACCATCGCTATATCATCTTTTTTGTAACCCAGCTCAGAGATTGCTCTTATCGTTGCACCTAGCACAATACCGTTGCTGCATCCGGCACACCAAACGTGTGGAAATTTTTTATCATGTCTTAAATATTTATGGATTTGGCTTTGAGGTATATTAGTCATTTTACTTTACCTCCTTAATTACCTGTAGAATTTCTTCGGGATTTATCAACTCCCCGTTGTTTTTATTTATACCAATGATATTCTTAGATTTTCTAAGTTCGTAACTCCATATCGCTCCCATCACTCTTTTCATAGCTTTAGAAAGCTGGCCTTCATTAAGTTCCGGAACGATAATAGCTTTTTTATCTCCCAGATATTTTTTTATTGCTTCATCTGGAAATGGCCAAATAGTTAAAGGTCTTAACATTCCGACTCTAATCCCTTTTTTTCTGGCCATCATCACGGCTTCTTTTGCTGCTCGGGAAGTTATTCCTGCTGCGAAAATAGCGATCTTTGCATCATCCATCATAAAGCTCTCAATCTGGATTATATCATCAATATTGTGAGCTATTTTATTTTTTAATCTTTGCATCATTACAGCAGTTTCACTTGCTTTATTAGTAGGAAATCCTTTTGCATCATGTGCCAGACCAGTAACATGAAAACGATATCCTTCGCCAAAACTGGCCAACGGCATAGGGTATTTGGGATTTTCGGGATAATGTTTATACCACTCCGGTGGAATTGTTGGTTTCACCCTATTTACAACCTTAATAGTTTTCAGGTCGGGAATTTCTACTCTTTCCCGCATATGCCCCAATACTTCATCTGATAATAATGTAACACATGTTCTGTATTTTTCTGCCAGGTTTACAGCTCTTATAGCTAGTTGATAACTTTCCATTACAGAATTTGGATAAAGTGTTATTGATGGTGCATCACCATGAGTTCCCCAGCGTGCCTGCATAATGTCTGCCTGTGAAGGTTTGGTTGGTAATCCCGTGCTTGGACCACTACGCATTACGTTTACCACCACACAGGGAGTTTCTACCATTTTGGCATAACCCATTCCTTCCTGCATTAAAGAAAATCCCGGGCCGCTGGTTGCTGTCATCGATTTAGCTCCGGCAAGAGAAGCTCCTACAATAGCAGCCATACTAGATATTTCATCTTCCATCTGAATGAATTTCCTACCCATTTTGGGCATCTCAACTGCGCATATTTCGGCAATTTCAGTAGAAGGTGTGATGGGATAACCTGCAAAGAAATTAACTCCAGCTGCCAGTGCACCTCGAGCGATTGCTTCATTTCCCTGCATTAATACTGTTTTAGATTCTGTTTTAGCCATTTATCCTCCTACCTTTTTGCGCCGGTGATAGCAAAATCCGGACAAAGCCGGTCGCACATTTCACAATGAACACATTTTTCCGGATGAGGAACAAAGGGAGAACCATCTGGCCTTCTACCTAACGCTCCTGTTGGACAAAATGCAACACAGATCCCGCATCTCTTACACCAATCGTAATAGATATAGACAGGATTCTTTTTATAATCACCTGTAGATTTAACTTCCGGAACTTCTACTTCCATCTTGGAATGTTTATCATCTTTTTTTATGACCATTCCTTCTTTAAACTTCTCTACATCTACTGGTTTCTTTGAACCATTTTTTTTAATTTTTTCGGTCTTCTTAGAACCGTTCATATAATCTCCTCAAAACACTATCAATATAGTATTATGATAGTATTTTAATGTTTAATTTTCTATAATAATTTATATGTGAACTTAAATTGTAATTTATAATTTTTAATTATCTGACAGTTTTGTGAGTCCATAATATTTATGCTTTACAGCTATATTTCCTTAAGCTCAAAGATCCTGTCTCTAAGCTCAGCAGCTTTTTCAAATTCTAATTTCTTTGATGCTTCCATCATTTCTTTTTCTAACAACTCAATAATTTTTTCTTTAGAGTCTAACTCTAAATATTCCATAAAGTTATCTTTGTCGGACTTCGTCTCTTTTTTGTCCGCTTCCTTATAACCGTCGGCAACACTTGTAGAGGTCATTATGTCGTCAATATTTTTTTTGATACTTTGGGGAGTTATCTTATTATCTTCGTTATACTTCCGCTGTTTTACGCGCCGTCGATCGGTTTCTTCGATAGTTTCCTGCATGGCGGGTGTAATTTTATCTGCATAAAAAATAACTTTCCCTTCAACATGTCGGGCAGCTCTTCCGGCGGTTTGAATCAGCGATCTGGTGGAACGAAGGAAGCCTGCTTTATCGGCATCGAAAATCGCAACCAGAGATACTTCCGGCAGATCCAAACCTTCCCGCAGAAGATTAATTCCTACCAACACATCAAATTTATCCATACGGAAATCTCGAATAATCTTGGAACGTTCGATAGTTTGAATTTCGCTGTGCATATAACGAGTGCGAACTCCAGCTTTCTTTAAATATTCACTTAGATCTTCGGCCATTCTTTTAGTTAAAGTTGTAACCAGAATTTTTTCTTTTTTTGGTGCTCGAATTCGGATCTGCTCTAATAGGTCATCTACTTGAGAGCCAACCGGTTTTATCTCTATTTCTGGGTCAAGCAAACCGGTGGGGCGGATTATCTGTTCCACGAAAACACCTTCGGTTTTTTCTAATTCATAATTGGATGGTGTTGCCGAAACATAGATAACCTGGTTCTGCTTTCCTTCGAATTCATGAAATTTAAGCGGACGATTATCGAAAGCAGAAGGCAGACGGAAACCAAAATCCACCAGGTTTTTTTTACGGGTATAATCTCCACCGTACATAGCATGAACCTGTGGTACAGAAACGTGGGATTCATCGATAACCATCAGAAAATCTTCCGGAAAATAATCCAGCAGACAATAAGGAGGATCACCTTTTTCAGCACCGGTAAGATGACGTGAATAATTTTCGATTCCAGAACAAAAGCCAAGTTCCCGTAACATTTCCAGATCAAAATTTGTACGTTGCTCTATACGCTGGGCTTCTAATAGCATATTATTTTTTTCGAAATATTCGATGCGTTCCTTCAATTCTGCTTTGATGGTTTTCATGGCTCGTTCCAAGCTGTGTTTATCTGTAATAAAATGATTAGCCGGATAGACGGGATATTCCTGAACAACTTCCAGAACATGATTATCCAGAGGATTAATGCGGGAGATCTTTTCGATCTCATCACCAAAGAATTCCACGCGAATAGAGTTCTCCAGATAAGCCGGATATATATCTACGATATCACCATTCACACGAAAAGCTCCCCGCTCAAAAGCTACATCGTTCCTGCCGTAATGAATTGCTACCAATTGTTTGAGAAGTTCATCCCGATCCATTACATCGCCAACTTTTATACGAACTAAAGAATCACGATAATTCTGAGGAATTCCCAAACCATAAATGCAGGAAACACTGGCTACAATGATCACATCATTTCGTTCACTAAGGCTCATGGTGGCATGAAGTCGTAATTTCTCAATCTGGCTGTTAATGTCTGAATCTTTTTCGATGTAAATATCTTTACCGGGAATATAGGCTTCAGGTTGATAATAATCGTAATAACTAATAAAGAATTCAACTGCATTTTCCGGGAAAAGCTGACGGAATTCACCATAAAGCTGGGCAGCCAGAGTTTTGTTATGAGACAAAACCAGAGTAGGTTTATTTATTTCCTTAATAACATTAGCAATAGAGAATGTCTTACCGGATCCGGTTACACCCAGAAGTGTTTGATATTTATCACCAGCCAGTAAACCATTTACCAGCTCACCTATAGCTTGAGGCTGATCTCCTTTTGGCTGGTAACCAGATACCAGTTTAAATCTTTCCATATCTTTCCGGTTTCCTTTATTTGTATCCATATACTCCATTTCCCATCGCAAAAATATAATATACTTTCTAAAGAAAGCTAACATGATGGCAAGAAATTTGTTTTGTTTTAAATCCTAATCTATCCTCAACTATTATTCTTCCTTTTAGAATGAAGTTTATTATGCTGCTATAAAAAATACTACATCATAAATTTAATAAATTATACTACTCCGTAAAGCATTGAAAACATATAGCAATATCGTAAAATATTTTTCCGATTGACAGAATGTACAAAGATCGGAGGTTAGATGTTGCAGTAAATTAAGGCCTGGAAAAATGATTTAATTCAAATATAAATAACAAGAGGAGAGATTATGAAAAAAATTTTAGCTTTAGTTTTAGTAATTTTGTCTGTAACTTTATTCGCTGAGGTTCAAACCAGTATCCCATTAACCAAGGAATCAACTAATTATAATATTAATACGGTTGATACGAACTCTATTTATACAAGATCTGATACCTATGAATTTGAAAAAGTAAATGTAAGCGAGATCGCCCCGCTGATCTACAAAACCTTATCTGAGTATGGAACTATCTCTATAAACGAAACCCTAAATATGATCGTGATTAATGAACAGAAAAGTAAACTGCAAAATATTATGGCTTTGTGCAAAAAGCTGGATATCGACAAAATGGATGAGTATAAAAAATTACTTACTGAACGTATTCCTTTGTCATTTACCCAACCTTCAGATCTAATAGACTATTTAACTTCATCTTTATCGTTGGATGGATTCATTCAAGCTGATGATGATTATAATGTACTTATCGTGCATGACCATGACAGCAAAATTGAACTAATAAAAAATGAAATAAAAAAGTATGATCTTCCTCCCAAAGAAGTAAAACTGAAATTAGAGATCTTTGAATTAAGCTCTGATGGTTTATCTGATGTTGGAATAGATATAGATAATGCTATACAAAATATTAATGTAGATCTTGTTAAATTTGATTTGAAGGAATTTGATAAAACCAAAATGTATCATGATTATGGATTTGGAAATGATGTTGAAACTTCATACCATAAAATCAGTAATGTAAATGATGATTTTAGAAGTGATTTAGGACTTCATTTAAGACTTTCAGACCTATTAAGATTCATGCAGCAAAATGAAAGCGTGAAAACCATTTCATCGCCTTCGGTAACCGCAATTAACAATACCATTGCAAATCTATTTGTTCAGAATAATCTCTCTCTATCAATTAAACCATTAATTGGAAACTCAGAATTTATAAAACTCGAAATCGATTGTGAAATATTTGAATCCAATAATAACCAGCATATTACTAATGAAGTTTTCATAAAAAATGGTGATCCCTTTATACTGGGAGAAATGTCTAAAACTCGTACTATAAAGATTCAGAAAAAAGTTCCGCTTCTTGGCACAATACTTCCATTTCTTTTCTCAAGAGAAGTTGAATCTGAAGAACGGGTTAAAATTGTAATGTTTTTAACTCCAGAAATCATAGAACTTGAGGATTATACTAAGCAAAGCGCGGACATTAAGCAACAATTAATTCCGAAAGAATAAGTTAAAAGTTACCAATATCTGAGGTTTATACGCACATGTAAGCAAAATTGGATTGTCAAAGATCAAGAACCCAATTGATGAAATAGATGATGAAATATGATGATAAACCTACAGCGCATAAAAAAGTTAATGTACAATAGATTACCGTAACTATAGGTTAGTTATGTACAACAAACAGTTGGCGCAAGTACATATGTTAGTGGTCTTTAAAAGGAGAAAGAAAATGAAATATTTTATCTGCATATTGATTATCGTAATGTTGGTTTTGGGTTGCACTGATACAACTTCACCTGATGCAAATCCAATGATCACAATTGAAATTTCACAAAACGGCACAATTCAAGAAACGTTTATTGTAACAGAAAATGAAGACGAAGATATCTATCCAATATTCTATAACTATCAACCAATCGGAGAAACTGAAGTTGTTACTTTTCATCATTTCTGTGGAATACCTGAAGAAGATCCTGAGATTAATTTCAAAATAATCTCTCGAAAAAACAATTGTTATACAAAATTCACAATAGTTAATCATTTTGACACTTTAAGAATTGATTACCAATTAGATTTTGATACAATAAATGAGAATCTGAATTGTGGAACAATGTATGATCCCCTTGAAGGTTTTATAGTGGATGCAAGTTTTTCGGTTTGGAAAGATTCAGTTTTCGTTGATTCCTTGTTTACCGATAATCTTGGAAGATTTGAAACAACAATAGAAGCTGATAATTATTTGATAAAAGCTGATGTAATGGAAGAATCCTTTGAAACAGAAATTCAATTAATTGATGGATATACAGATTATTTTATTAACTATTACCTATTATGTTACAAACCAAATATTTATATTTATCCACAATCAGAAATAAAGTTAGATGTTAATATTTCGTTTCCAAATTCAGGTAAAGTTGTTAAATCTATTCCGGCATTCCCTGAGAACTGGCAAAATCTAAAAGTTAAAGCCAATGGAAAAATCAATAATGAATTTGATTATTTGTTTTATGAAAGTATTCAACCAAATGTTTTTCAAAAAACTAAAGGGTGGGTCGTAAAATTAGAAAACTTACCAACCTTCTTTAAAGAAAATCTGCAACAATACGGATTTAATCAAAACGAGATAAGTGACTTCACTGAACATTGGATTCCCATATTAACTGATTCAAGATACTATGCAATTTATCCACAAAACAATAAACAACTAGATCCACTAATTCAACTTGAATTTTCACAACAGCCAGACAATATTTTGAGATTAACATATTTTGTTTCAAAATTAAACTCAAATGAACTCGAATTAACAGAGCCAGAGATTCCAATATTTGAACGAGAAGGTTTTGTTGTTACCGAATGGGGTTTGATCTTTGATGAAGATGAATAAGATAAAGACCACTAACAAGCGTGTCGGCTGTTCGGTCTCGTCGTGCTATTTGCCTGAACCTACCGGTTCAGGGTTTGGTTGTTTGTTTTGGGCGTGATCGTTCCGATCCCGCCGCACACGCCAAACATTAGGCGTCATAGAAATAAAAAGAAATATTGAGGAAAGAATGAAAACAGAAAAATCGAAAGTGATTTTAGTAATCCAGTTTTTATTGATACTTAGTGGTATAATGGCAACATTTACTTTTCTACTCACTACGCACAAATTTATCACAATAGAATCTAATCGATCAATTACACAGTTTAACTTAATTATTTCAATGTTCATAATGGCTTCTTTATATTTAGTTTCTGGTATAGGTTTACTTAAAGATAAGCAATTTGGTTGGAGATTTCTAAATATATATCTAATTGTATCTATTTGCAAAGCAATTTATGCATCAATAACTTTCTATAATAATTACTCAGCAGGAAGTTACACAGATAGTTTACAAAACTTGTTAACCAAACAAATAGTTCGTATAATATTTTTTGCTGTTATGCTTTTTGTTGTTTTTAATAAAAAAATTTTAACATATTTAAATATTGAAGAATTCAGAAAAAAAGCTGAAATTCTTAGAGCTTTATTAATTTCGTTCTTCATTATGGCATTAATCAATGTTATTAGTCATTTTGCTAAGTTTGTACTTTAATTGAACATGATTAAATCATATACTTTATCAAACCCGAAAAGTATTGATCAAAATCAATCAGTTAAGATTTATTGTAGTATTTAGTGATACGATGCCTAACAAGCGTGTCGGCAGTAGGTTGGTCAGTGCTTTTGTCCTGAACCTACCGGTTCAGGTGTTTGGGTTGTTCGTTTTGGCGTGATCGTTCCGATCCCGCCGCACACGCAAAACATTAAGGGTAATTCCATGCTCAAAAAATAGGTAAAAATGCTAAGAAATTATTTTAAGATCTTCCTAAGGAATTTGAAGAAAAATCCTATTTATTCAATTCTAAATATTCTCGGCTTGGCAATTGGATTAGCTTTAATTTTCCTGATAGTTTTATATGTCCGTCAAGAGACAAGTTATGATTCTTACAATGAAAAAGCAGATAGAATCTATCGTGCACTTACTATCAGAAAGGATGTCGATTGGATTACACCGGGCACATCTTACCTTCTGGCAGATGTACTGCGTGATGAATATCCAGAAGTAGAAGCTATTGCTCGAACCAGGGGTGTTAGAGTTGAGATCGAGTTCAATGATAAACTTGAATCAAATTATTTCAATTGTGTAGATCCGGAGATCCTGGATATCCTTACTTTGGAATTTGTTTATGGTTCCCGAGAAAATGCATTAACTGAGCCGTATGACATCCTGCTCTCCGAAACACGGGCAGCTAAACATTTTCCTGATGAAAATCCAGTGGGGAAAATTCTTTCGGTAGAATTGTATGGCGAAACTATTAACTTCACAGTTAAGGGAGTATTAAAAGACCCTCCAAAGAATACAACTTTCCCCATACCTTTCCTGGTTAACCTGGATATTGCAGAAAAGTTTTTCAACTTTATTAACTCGCGGTATGGCGCAGATGGAGCTGAAGAATCAGAGGAAAAGTGGTTTTCAAATTGGTATTCAGATTTGTATCAAACCTACATTCTATTGAAGGAAAATACCGATCCAGCAAGTTTTGTTGAAAAGATGAATGAAATCCCAGCAAAATATCATGATGAAGGAATGCAGTCATCTTATGATCTGCAACCGTTACGACAAATCTATCTTCATTCTTCAGATTTTACTAATAATTCAACTTGGAGTGGAAGCTTATCTAATATTTATCTTTTTTCCAGCATTGCATTTCTAATTCTGTTTATAGCCTGTACTAATTTCATGATTCTCTCTACAGCCCAATCTATGATGCGTTCCAAAGAAATAGCGGTAAAGAAAATATTAGGTGCGGCAAGAAAGAATCTGATCAAACAGATTTTGTTCGAATCAATTCTCACAGCTATTTTGGCTTGTATTTTTGCCATAGGTTTCACATATTTATTCCGCTCGCAAATGGCACAATATCTACAGGTTTCATTAAAAATTAACTATACAGAAGATTATCTTTATCCGCTTGCATTATTGGCAATTACAATGTTAGTTGGTCTAATTTCAGGAAGCTATATAGCTTTTTATATATCTCGATTGAATCCATTAATTATCCTGAAAAATAAAACGGCTGCAGCGAGTTCCAAGTCATACTTTCGACGTATTGTTATCTGCCTGCAAATGATTATTTTCATAGGTTTGATCTCAGCTTCTCTAATTATCTATAGTCAACTTCATTATGTTATGAACACAGATTTGGGATTTGACAAAGAACAACTTCTAACAATGGAACTTACCAGTGGTGACTTCAGTGAACATTATGAATCTTTCATGGCTGAGTTACGTACCTGCCCCGATATTATAAATGCTGCCGGTGGATTTGATTTGCCTCCTGATGATGGTTGCACAGTTGGTAAAGTTCCACTTTTTGATAATCCTGATCAGCAAATCGAAGTAGAGTATTATTCAGTAGATTTCAATTTCTTTGAAACATTTAAAATTGAACTGCAGAAAGGCAGATTTTTTTCCAGGGATTTTTCTGATAATACTGGAAATACTGTAATTCTTAATCAATCAGCAGTTGAAAAATTACATATTGATAATCCCATAGGGAAAACCATCGAAGATTCACAGATCATAGGTGTTATAAAAGATTTTCATTTTCATAGTATGTATCGGAAAATCAAGCCGATGGTCTTTCGTTATTGTCCATTATCTCATCTGGGTTATGTTGGCATAAGAATGTCACCACACAACGTACCGGAATCTATCAAGTTTATCGAGCAAACCTGGAATAAATTCAATATTGGAAAAGAAGCTCCTTTTGAGTTTAGATTTGTTGATGAAACGTTTGATCTGCTATATCGAGATTCTCTAAATTTCAGCAGGATGATCCTTTATTGTACAATCTTTGCCATCTTTGTCGCTTGCCTTGGTTTATTCGGACTCACCATGTTCATCACCAAACAAAAAACCAAAGAGATCGGTGTTCGCAAAGTATTCGGTGCATCACCTTTTAGAATCTTAAAACATCTTTCGATCGAAATAATCTGGTTAAGTATCATTTCAACTGCAATAGCCATCCCAATAGTTATTTATTTAATGAAAAAATGGCTGATGAATTTTGCTTATCATACTGAGATCAGTTTCTGGATCATTATAATCTCAGGATTAACGGGACTTTGCATATCTTTATTAACAATGAGCTTCTTCTCGATCAAAGCCTCGCTTGCAAATCCTGTGGATACAATGAAGTATGAATAGATTATGTATATTACCCATAACAAGCAGCTCCACAATCGAGTAAGAAGAAAAATTGAATGCAACGTGGCAGCTGCGAAACATTAGGCACTATTAGTTATTTTAGGAGTATTAATGAGAAAGGTAATTATAATTCTAATTTTATTATTTGTTATCAGTATTATTCATGCAAAGGTAGAAGTTAACAAAAATAACATTGAATTTTACTATAGCAAATTTAGCGATTTTATAGGTGTTGTCTCATTTCCTCAAGATTCACTTTATAAATATTATAGAATTCTAAATTCTAACAAATCTTTATTGACCGACTATCTGATAGAATTAAGCAATTATGAATTGAAATGGCACCAGAAAATAACACTAATTACTACAGCTGGAGTTTTCAAAATTGAAAAATTAAAACAGGATATAAAGAATATTGATTCTATTAGTTATTTTACGTATAAGTGTTTTTATCTTTATCAGATCAACGGTAATATGAAGTATTGCAATATACTTAAATCAATTGCTAATTTACCAATTGATGAAAATAATGTAGATTTCATGACTGAAAAAGTACATGCTATCAATTTACTTGGTTGGGTACTAGAACCAGAAATTTTGGATTTTCTGTTAACGATTGATACAAAAGGTTTAGATGGATTAGGTGATATTTATCATGATAGTATATTCAGATTACAAGCATTACTAGAATTAAAAAATTAACTAACTAATTTAAAATTGAATAAGTTACTTTTTTATTGTAGTTTAGATATTTATTTTGTTAAGTTGTATAGTGCCTAACAAGCGTGTCGTCGTTTTGGTCTCGTAGTGCTCTTTGCCTGAATCGTACCGATCATCCTGTATTAATTCTCCAAAATTAATTTATTCCATACATCAAATGTCATCCACCAAAGCAGCAAGTTTTGATTGGTCGACTTTCCAGCGTAATAGTCAATTACTGTTTTCTTGATAATATTTTTATTATAAATAGAACTATTAATAAATCCCGAATCAGAAATTCTGGAAAGATTATATTCGCGATTTTTACTCAAAAACAGATCAATTTGGTTTGATTTTTCTTTTATGATCTTCTGCATCACTTTGCTCCAGATTAAACTTGAATATTTATTGTACCTGGCTAACGGAAAAAACTTCAAGATTCTATTTTGATCTAACATTTTTTTCATGATCAATTCTTTTGAACGATAAGCAGGAGGTAAATTAAGAACAGCATTCAAAATTACAGGTTGAATGAATGGCATTAAATTTGGTAAAATGCAATCAAGACGCGATTGGGAAACGTATCCACTATTCCCGGTTCTAAAACGGATGTTATAAAGATCTATCCAGTTTTCTACGCCAGTCTCACGAACATTTGGCATGGAATTAAGTAAGCTTTCCACTTGCTGATTTATGGAAAGATTCCAATTTCTTGTAATATCTTTGGAAAAAATTCCAGGTTTTTTAAGAAAAAGATATTGAGCTATTCCCTCCATTTCTTTGTTCAATAATGCTTTTCTTCCAAATACTGCCAAACGATTTGAAAGACCTCGACGTAGAAATTCACCTTTTCCGCCATCAATAAAAAATACATTTTCTGGTAGTATTTTGTAATAGCTTAGTTCATGGTAATAATTAGCTGGCACAAGACAATTCGTTTCTTTAACAAAATCTGCCCAGTGACCAAATACATCATCCATGTTATAAGCTGGAACATCGTGATGTTAAATTCATATTTCATAACTTTTGCCATTAATTTAGCAATCTTCACATCAAAATTGGTTACCTGTCCAAAAGTTTGGGTATTCCATTTCTTACTATCGAACTGTAAAAGTAATGATAAAAGTGCTCTTGAATCAATTCCACCTGATAGTCCAAGAGATATTTTTTTCCATTTTTTAATAATGACTGAATCAGGCATGAGATCATCTCTACTATATCTTCCACAGTATTTTCCTGTTTTTTGGGAAGCCATGAATTGTTTGTAATTGATAATTGTTCTATTGAGATCTGTGCAGTTCCACCCCTGCCGAATAATTTTACATTCGATATTAAACATTCTTCCACCAGAGGATTTTCAAAATTCCACATCGAACATAGATAGTCAAAATTGAGCTGTGGAGAATCAATCAAATTCACCAGCCAATCCAATCTTGTTGAAAAGAAAATTCCGTCATTTTGTTTTGAAAAAAATAACTCTCTTAAACCCAAAGTGTCATTCTTGATTTCGATCTTATTGCCATGAATTTTTACCAGCAAGAAATGGCCATTTAATTTAGAGTAGTCATCATTCCCAGCTGTATGAGTTCTCCAAGAATCTTCATCCATCAATTTAAGATTCTCATCTAAAGCTGATCCGCAAATTATGAACTCGATCTGCTGAGAATTTTTAAAGTGGATCAGGGAAGGTCCCACGGCATAAACTACAATATTGTCATTTATTATTCGAACATCAGGATTAAAAGGAAGTTCCACAAAGTTTGCTTTTATTGTTTTAAATAACCCGCCAATTAAATTAGCCATTTAGAGTTTCCTATGTTTAATCTGATTAATAAACAATATTCTATTCTCCCAACATTGAATCGAAAATATTAAAATTGATCTTTTTCGGTTTAGCAGGAAGCGGAATCTCAAACTCTTTGATAGAACCTTCTACTAGTGTACGAAATCTGGCTTTCTGGTTGTTGCCAAGATCAATTTCTATGGGAATATAACTTTTAAAATCGTCACTTACATTTTGCTGTTCGATAGTACACATTACATAGAATTTTCCATCATCGCGCTGTTCCACATCATAATCGAATTTGAACTTGGGAAGTTCATTACCGTAAACCCATTGGTCGAAGAACCAATCCATATCCATCAGCATGTGTCTTTCTACTAAAAATTTAAAATCTTCAGTAGAAGCCGTTGAATCTTTATAGGTTCCATAGAAATCTTTCATCATTACTTTAAACTTGGTTTCATCAAAAGTATTCAGATCGATCATAAGATTGCGCAGCATATGAAAAATCCAGCCAGCTTTGAGAGCGAAAATCCTTGCTGGGGCTCTGGTTCCCAGCCAAACAGGACATTCCGTTTTATCCTGATTTCTTTTTTGTGTATGTCCACTGGAAATGATTAACCGCCATATATCAAGTGTTTCGAAATATTTGTTTTTATTTTTGGAAGCTGTTTGTGAGAACCATATACTACTAAATTGCGACAAAACTTCCGTTATCCAAATATCATGATAGTTTCTCCTTTTTACACCACATGACCACCATTGTTGGGCAACTTCGTAAGAACGAATTAATTCCGCATCCGAATCCCAATATCTATATTTTGACAAATTAATCAGACCAGGAAATTCCTGACCGCTAAAAAGATATGGAATAACTGCAACAGTTAATGTATCAAAAGGACACTTGTCATAAACATTCTGAAAAAAATTTATGCTATTGGCAATATCAGCTTTTGCGTTATCCAAGTTTTTACTAAGATACAGATTAATTGTTGGAATATTGGGATTGTTGAATTGTTCGTACTTGAACTTCCCCATATAGAAAGGTGCATAATTTACTGGATAAGTTGTAATCCATCTTGCAGTTGCAACCTTTTTTTCTTTGTTATAATCTATTCGATTCCCCACACTAACAAGATCATAACTGGAAGGATAATGAAATGTTAGATCGTAATCTTTTGATTCATACGTTGAGTAATTAGGATACCAATATTTGTAACTATGAATTTTCACAGCTGTTCCACCCTGAGAGATAAGATCCCCTTCGTAATCGATTGTTAGATTGTAGTGTTTATCTGGTTCTACCTTTTCTGTTAACTCCACCCAAAGTGTAGAACTTTCGTCTTCTTTATAGTAATTTAAAGAATCACCATTTTCACAAATAATAGAATTGATCCGTAATTTGTCGAACAAACTTAAAGACAGCCATTTACCAGAATTTTGCAACCCATGAAAATCTAAGGTGCAGATCGCTGAAAAATCCATTCTAAAAGTGATCTCAGCATCAATTGTGTATTTATCTACATAAATTAAATCATCATTTTCATATGAAAGATCTTCATTGGAAAGATAGTCTTCCTGTTTATGGAATTGACAGAACCAACTCCTAAAATGATCAGCAGCAGTTTTTCTTTTGGTTCGTATACCTAATGCAACTTCTTCTACATCTTGTGGACAATATTCAAAGAAAAATGGTTTATCCCAATGACTCTTGTGAGAGATATGAGTATAGAAATAGCCGCCTTGTTCATCGTTAAGAAGTGTGTTCAGCAGATCAGCATCATAAGATTTATTTCTGGTGCTGTAGAGATATTTTTTGCAATATCTTATATCATCCGCAGCACCTTTATATATTATTCCATCAGAGAAAGTTATAGAATTTGAAAATTCAGCTATTGTACTATCTGTGAAAGCCATGAACATAAAATCGAAAGAGCCTTCATAAGTTGTAACTTGCATTTCCGAGAAAAGTCTTTCTTTACTTACTTCGGTAGATGGAGTTATCGAAACGTACCCATCTCCTTTGAAAATTGCGAAAGCCTTTTTTCCATTTACAGGTGAAAGTAAATAGATTTTGCCGTTTTTTAGATGGAAATTTGCAATATCTCTACTAAAGGAAAAGTCATTAACTTCTGCCACTTTGTCTGCCATAATAGAAAGGTTATCGAGATCATCATAGATCCTTTTGACATCATTTGCCAGCAGATTTGAAAGCATTAAAAAGATAACAAGTATCACCGACCATTCCATACGATTCATACAACTTCTCCTTAATAAAAAAAAATCATTCTGCATTTGTGATATTACTAAAAACGAAACTGATAAATTTAATATTTTATGTCAAAATAAAAAAATTGACATTTAAGCTGTAGAACAGCTTTTTCAATTTATTATTAATATTCAGCACACAAAAAGAATTGAGGTTATTATGAAGAAATGGTTACTCTTTTTGTTTAGTTCTGTTGTAATTTTCAATTGTTTCGGACAAATCAGTATGATACCTCCTCCAAAGATTCCTACTCACATACCACAACCTGATTTTCCAATGTATGATCATATGATGTTTTTTCCTTCGGAACCTGTTCTTTACGATTGTAATCTTTATCTAAGCGACAGCACAACTGTAGTTGGAGAATCTGGCATTTACAAAAATAATGATGGAATTTATTATATCAATATAGAGAAACAAAAGTATATGCCAGGTGATACTGATTCTGTTTATGTGAATAAATTCTGGGGATTACCCAAAGGTGATCACTGGCTTTTTAAAACTGCCTCTGGTAATGTGAACATTTATTGCAAATACCCAACCATATCTTTAAATAAGAACTCCTTCCTTTCTAAAATTGAAGATCAGTTTATACCATTTTCATCTGCAAACCTTAAACTTGAAATTGAAGATAATCCGGAAGCTTTATCTATGTACAATAGTGTAACTAATTACAATTTAATGGGTGGTGTAATGACTTTTGGTGGTTTAGGTGTAGTATTAATAAGCTTTTTATCTTTACCAAAAGATGGTGTTGGAGAGAAGGATCTATCGGATTTCCCTCAAACAAATTTCATGATTGGCGGTGCGATCTCTGTAGCTGTTGGCTCTATCATAATCATGTCTAAAAAAATAACGTACAATGATGTAGTAAAAATATATAATGAATACTGATATTGATTAATATGGAGAGATTATGTTAGCACCCCACCTGATAATAACCTTGCTTGTATATCCAGCGATATTTTGGATTATTCTATATATGATTGTAGGTCAGCAATCAACTCCACCTTTTAGATCATTATTTTTAGTCTTATTCTTTACCGGCATTATTGCTTTCATTTTCCAAAGTGTTCTTGGCATAATTTCCATAGTCACCAATTTTCTTTTATATACAGGTTCTATTTCGCTTATTTTTAAATTAGAATTTAAACAAGTTTTAAAAACTGTTGCTATTTTCACAGGTATTAACCTATTATTTGAGCTGCTTAAGATCGGTGCTGGAATTTAATTTCTTCTTTTTAAAAACTTGAAGCGATAAAAATTACAGCTTTTATAAAGCCATTAATTGATACTTCCTCAACTCTCTATCACGCTTTCTTGCGCCGGGCATTAACTCTTCTAATTCTTGCCAGAAGTGCTGACTATGGTCTTTGATCCTGGTATGTACTAGTTCATGCAAAAGCACATAATCCTGCAGTTCTTGTGGAAGTTTATACAATTTAATATTCAAGCTCAAATTATTTTTTGCGCTGCAGCTCCCCCAGCGGGTTTTCTGCTTTCGGAAAGTTACACGATTGAAACTGAAATTGAATCTTGTCGACAAATCAAGTAATCTTTCATTTAGAACTTTACTAGCTTTATCAAAATCAATTTCTTCAGTGTCTTCTTTAGCTTCTAATATTTTTTCTTCATAAGCTCGAATTTTTACAAGTTGCTTCTGGATCCAGTTCTCTTTGGAAAGTACAAATGTTTTGGCTTTATTTAGTGAAATTCCATATGGAACAGAAACGCGAATGCTTTTGAAAGGGCGTAAAATTATTCGTAATCTTCTAGCTCGTTTGCTACGAATGAAATTAACATTTCCAATTTTCTCGAAATAGATAGTTTCTATTTTCTATCTCTCCATTTATCAATTTTGGGAGCTACGTATGTGTCAAACTGATCTAACAAACCAGCAGGTGAAGTGTCTGTAAGTAACATTTCGCGATGAGCAGGCCAGATAAAACGCTGATTTACTGCCTCATCCAAAAATTGCAGAAGTTTATCGTAATAACCATTTATATTAAGAAGACCGCAAGGTTTTGTATGAAATCCAATTTGAGCCCAGGTAACTACCTCCAAAATCTCTTCAAAAGTACCCATCCCTCCCGGTAAAGCTATAAAACCATCTGCCATATCACTCATCATGGCTTTACGTTGATGCATTGTTTCTACTATATGAAGTTCTGTAAGTTTCGGATGTTGAACTCTACCTTCGAAAATCTTTGGCATAATGCCGGTAACTTCTGCACCATTGTCCAATGCACTTTGCGAAACAGCACCCATTAATCCAAGATCAGATCCGCCATAAACTAAAGCAAAACCCCGCCTGGCAATTTCTTTCCCTAATTCTTTTGCTGCAGTTATAAATTCTGGATCAGCCCCAGGATTCGATCCGCAGAATACACAGATTTTATTCATATTGATCTCCGAGTTTGTTGGTTATTGCATAATACAGTAAAATCTATTTGAATAAATCTATACATACAAAGTGGAAAATCATTGAGGATAAATTAATAATTTTTAACTTCTTCTATAAATTCGAAACTCTTTGATTTGAACAGTGACAAACAAGACTCCACTGCATGCTCATTGTAAAGTTTTCCTTTATTTAATTCCAATTCCATTAGAGCTTCCTGAATTCCTAATGCAGGTCGATATGGCCGATTTGTTGCCATAGCTTCTACTACATCTGCTACCATTACAACTTGAGATTCAAGTAGAATATCATCGCCTTTTAAATGATCAGGATAACCACTACCATCCAGCCTTTCATGATGTTGACGTACAATATTAGCAACAGGCCATGGAAAATCTACTGATTCGAGAATATCGGCTCCAGTTGATGAATGTTTACGTAAGATATCCATTTCCAGAAAATTTATTTCTCCAGGTTTACTTAAAATTTCTGCAGGTACACTGATCTTGCCGATGTCATGAACCATTGCGGCAATTCTTATACTTTCAACTTTATCCTGAGACAGGTCCATTTCAAGGGCAATAGATTGAGCCAATTGAGCAACTTTACGCTGATGACCAGCAGTATATGGATCTCTAGTTTCGATAGCCGAAACTAATCCTCGAACTGTACTTTTATAAAGGTTTTGTAGTTGAACGTGAGCATCTAATAATTCTGCTTCTGCCTTCTTGCGATGTGAAATTTCTGTTGATAGAGTTCCGTTTACTTCAACGATCTGATTAGTTTTTTCAACGACATTTTTTTCCAACTTTTGATTTAACTCACCCAATTCAATTTTATTCTTCTTCAATACCATTGCAATATAGAAATCTCGCCTGGCATAAAATTCTATAGAATAAGCTACGATCATACCAATGAGATTCGTACTTATAAAGAAAAAGTTGTTTTTCATTATGATATTGGCAGGTGTGTGTGCAATAGCAATTGCTGCAAATTCATAACAGATCAATATTATAACTCCAGTGAGTGTAGCAGCTACAAAACGAATATTTATAAACGTATAAACAAAAATAAAGGTGATCAATAAAGCTGCATAATAAGCAAAATCTACCGGTTTGGGTGTGAGGATGATCATTGTAATGATTCCCAAACCATACAATATCATGCAAAATGAAAATGCTATATCACGATAGCGATCAAACTGTTTGTCGTACGATGTAACCAAAACCAAAGCCCCAATCGGGATCATCACCACAAAACGGATCACCCACAGCATTTTTCCCATTTCTTTCGCTAAAATCGGATCCAAAAAACCAAATGCAGCATAAAGCATCACAGCCAAAAAAAATGAAATTCGAACTTGTAGTATTGATTTTTTGTAAAAATCATTCAAAAAAAGCTTCTCTCGATCATCAGGAAAAGCCAATGTAAATGGGTTTAATTCCATTTGCGTAAAACTAGGCAATGTCTCATGTATTCTTGTCATCTCATATCCTTATTTCGGAACTAATGCACAATTAACGAAACATCTATATTTTAGTAAATTATGTCAAGTTACAAAATTAACTCTGAATTCATATGAAATTGCAAGTAACAATTATTTTCATGGTTAATAATCTTTTTTAATATAATTATTGACGCCAATATACACCAAAATATGTCGGTTACACATAATTTTGTAAATGTTTATTGGAGAAATTTATGGTTCAAGAAAAATTATCTGAACTTCGGGAAAAGCGAGAACTCGCAAAACTCGGAGGTGGAGAAAAAAGAATCGAGGCCCAACATTCCAAAGGAAAATTAACTGCACGCGAAAGAATTAAGCTATTGGTTGATGAAGACAGTTTTGAAGAATTCGATATGTTCATTGAGCATCGTTGTGCAGACTTTGAAATGGATAGCAAACCTAGAATTCCTGGTGATGGAGTAGTTACTGGTTGTGCTACAATTAACGGAAGAATAATATATCTTTATGCTCAGGACTTCACAGTGAACGGAGGATCTCTTTCCAAAACCCATTCAGAAAAGATCTGCAGGGTAATGGACATGGCTATGAAAGTTGGAGCTCCGATAATCGGCTTGAATGATTCCGGTGGAGCCCGTGTTCAAGAAGGAGTAGACGCCTTAGCTGGTTATGCCGAGATTTTCCTGCGAAATGTTCGTGCTTCCGGAGTAATTCCACAGATTACAGCTATAATGGGACCTTGTGCAGGTGGAGCTGTATATTCTCCTGCGATCACAGATTTTATCTTTATGAATAAGCAAACTAGTTATATGTTCGTAACAGGACCGAAAGTTGTAAAAACAGTATTAAATGAAGATGTAACCACAGAACAGCTTGGTGGGGCAATGATGCATGTACGAAAAAGTGGTGTTGCTCACTACGTAAGCGATAATGAAGAAGAGACTCTGCTTCTTATCCAGAAACTTGTAAGTTATCTTCCCTCAAACAATATGGAAAATCCTCCCTTTGTTTCTCACGAGGATTCCATTGATAGATACTGTGAAAAATTGAATGACATAATTCCTGATAGTCCCAATAAACCTTATAATATATTAGACGTTATTACAAACTTGGTTGATGATGGTGAATTTTTGGAAACATCTAGAAACTATGCTCAAAATATTGTTGTAGGATTTGGTAGAATGAATGGACAGAGTGTAGGATTTATTGCCAATCAGCCAAAAGTTCTTGCAGGTGTTTTAGATATAAATGCATCTGTGAAATCAGCTCGATTCATCCGTTTTTGCGATGCTTTCAATATTCCATTGATTGTATTGGAAGATGTACCGGGATTTTTACCGGGAAGTCATCAGGAGCAGAACGGAATAATTCGACATGGAGCAAAGCTACTTTATGCCTTTGCCGAAGCTACTGTACCAAAGATCACTGTAATTCTGCGAAAAGCCTACGGTGGTGCTTACTGCGTAATGAACAGCAGCAGTATGGGTGCAGATGCTGTTTATGCATGGCCCACAGCAGAAATTGCTGTGATGGGCCCCAAAGGAGCTGTGGAGATAGTATTCCGTAAAGAAGTGAATGAAGCTGAAGATCCAAAGAAAGTAGCTGCCGAAAAAGAGAAGGAATACAAAGACAAATTTGCCAATCCTTATGTTGCAGCTAAGAAAGGATATATCACAGATATTATAGAACCGGCAAGAACGCGATTCCGCCTTATTCGTTCTCTTGAAATGCTAGCTACCAAACGAGTTTCCAATCCACCTAAAAAACATGGCAATATTCCTTTATAGGATTTCGTTATGAAAAAAATAGTATTTGCATTATTAATCATAATGACAGCTGTTTGTTTTGCTGAAGAACTAAAGCTTGATTTTCCACCTGATACATCCTTGCAGGAAATTTCCAAACAGATAGATATACCATTAAAAAAACTTGCTGAACATCTTGGTGTTTTTGATCAAACTAAGTTTTCTTCAAATATGCAGGAATTAAAAATTACAAATGCTGATATTGAAAAAGCAGTTGTAGAATTCCATGAAAATAAAGTTCATTATTTTTCGGGTATTGTGTACGTAGGTATGGGAATTGTATTTACCAGCCTTCTAGTTGTAGGACTTATAATTGCATCACTACAACATATTGTTGCTCCCAGAAAGGGAAAAAAAGTTTCTGTAAAAACTCCTCTTGGAGAAGTGAAAGCACCAAAAGCTCATATGAACAGCAACGGTATCGTTGCGGCGATAACTACTATCTTACTGCATGATGCAGATGAGGAAGACAATATGGAAATGACCTGGAAAAGACAATCAATAAGCATGTGGAAAGCTGCAAATTTAGTAGAAAGCAGTGTTTTTGAAAGAGGTAGAGATAAAAAATGAAAACATACAAAATGAAAATAAACGGTGAAGAATACAAAACAAGAATTAAAAAATATAAGAACGATCTGGTTATTGTAGAAGTAAATGGTCTTGATTATGAAGTTCACTTGGAAAAAGAACGTAGAAAAGAAGATATCATTCGATCTGATAAAACAAAACCAGCTCTTGATTTTGTGAAAAAAATATCTAAACCAGTTGTTGCTGCTCCAGGTGCTGTACTTGCTCCAATTCCAGGTCTGGTCTTACGCATTCTTGTGAAAGAAGGTGATACAATTAATATTGGTGATAACGTGCTTATCTTGGAAGCAATGAAAATGGAATCGGAAATTGCCTCTACTGCCGGCGGAACTATAAAAAAGATCAACGTTAAAGAAGGTGATTCTGTTCAAGAAAGTGATACCTTGATCGAAGTTGGAGAATAGCATGGCCGAATTTTTTAGTTTCTTTGGAACTACTGGTATAGCTCAATTTCAACTTCCATATTTGATAATGCTGGCAATAGGCTGCTTCTTTATCTACCTGGGAATAGCCAAAGATTACGAACCACTGCTTCTTGTTCCAATCGGATTTGGTGTAATCCTGGGAAACCTTCCCGGCACCGAAGCTTATGGTGTTTATGCTCCCGGTTCTGTGATGAGCCAGCTTTATTTTGGTGTAAAGTACGGCCTTTATCCTCCACTTATTTTTCTGGGAATCGGCGCAATGACGGATTTTTCCACACTAATTGCCAATCCAAAATTAATTCTTTTAGGAGCTGCTGCTCAATTTGGTATTTTTGCTACTTTTATTGGCTCATTACTTTTAGGATTCAATATAATGGAAGCCGGAGCGATTGGCATTATTGGTGGAGCAGATGGTCCGACCTCGATCTTTCTTTCTACTAAACTGGCTCCGCATCTTTTAGGACCAATCGCAATTGCAGCCTATAGCTATATGGCTTTAGTTCCGGTTATTCAACCACCAATTATCAAGTTACTTACATCCAAAGAAGAACGTGTGATCCGCATGAAAACACCACGATTAGTAGGTAAAAAAGAGAAAATCCTATTTCCTATAATTGGTGCTTTGGTCACTATCCTCATCGCACCTGGTTCTTCATCACTTCTGGGTATGCTTTTCTTTGGAAATCTGCTTAAAGAAAGTGGTGTAACCGAACGCTTAGCTCGAACTGCTTCAAACTCTTTGATTGATATTATTACTATTGTTCTGGGATTGGGAGTTGGTGCTTCTACTCAAGCTATTCGTATGGTAGATGGCATAAATAAAGGATTTCTTACCAGCAGTTCACTTAAGATCTTTGTACTGGGGGCTTTTTCGTTTTGCATTGCAACTGCTACCGGAGTTTTATTCGCTAAATTCATGAATCTATTTTTAAAGGAAAAGATCAATCCCATGATTGGTGCTTCAGGCGTTAGCGCAGTACCGGACAGTGCCCGTGTAGTGCATACAATGGGACAAAAATATGATAAAGGCAACTTCCTGCTGATGCATGCCATGGCACCAAATGTTGCTGGCGTTATCGGTTCTGCAGTTGCTGCCGGTGTACTTTTAGGTATTTTAGGAAATTAGTTTGAGCATAGAAATTGAGAGAATATCAAAGCGCATCAAATTGATGCGCTTTGATTTTAATGCTTTCGATTATTTATAATTGCATCTGATCCAATAATTCTCCTCGTATTCTCTACGCTTTCCAAATCCACAAAATCCAATGCAATTAAAATCACATATGTTTCTTCAGGATACTCAAACCAGATTCTTAAATATTCCAGATTCTGAATGTCTGGTTCCATATTAGAATCCATCACAACTTCATAGATATCAACTGGAATCCTGTATGTTCTTAATCCTTTACTGTTAATTGAATGTAATAATTCAGTATTATCCAAATCAAAAGTATAATGAATATATGAATTTGTTAGATTCAGCTCACCATCATTGTTCAAATCCTCAGTGTCCAATCTATCGTTACCTTCTGTACCGTTGATCTCAGGATACTCTTCATATCCGTTAACCATGATATGATTAATGTCATAATCATCGAATGGATCATCTCCAGGTTGACCTGTTCTAATTCTATCTAAACCTCTATCTTCTCCATAATCTAATATACCATCTTCGAGAATCATCAATCCATTATCATCAAGCAGTCCATCTTCTTTATCAGGTTCAGGATTTACACCTGGCCTAAAATAATCTTCACACATCAGCCCCAGATCGATATGCATAGTTACAGGCACGTCAGGGAATATGTCGGCATTAACTAGAATTTGGCATTCGATATAATCCAAACTATCCAGATCTATCGGTTCTTCTAAATATTGCATTAAACCTGACCAACTATTATCGATGCTTCCCGGATTCGAGATTGGAGCAGGAAAAAGTTTATTACGAAGAACAGCAATTTTATCATTCTCATTACTGGACGTTAACAAAGAATCATCATATACATCAATTGCATAGAAATCTTGTGACATAAAATAGTTAATATCTCCTTTCGGAAGATCACTATAGAAGGGATGACTGGCAAAAGACCAATTCAGTCGATCGGCAAACGGATTTCGCTCGAATTTATTTCCCGGTGATGTAGAATCTTCGCAGGAAACACATATTAACAACGCACCTATCAAGAGAATAATCCTGATAATTTCATTTAGTCTTGAATACTTTTTCATCGAGACGCTCCCATTTGTTTTTTGTAAAAATAAAAAATATTCCTTAGTAAGAGATTCTATTCAATAAATATACTCGATAAATTGCAAAAGCACATCTTGAATGTCAATAAAAATTTAATAGACTACAAATGTAGATGGATTTATCGGTTCATCTGTTATAGCTGGTGTACTTCATGGGATTTTAGGAAATTAGATTAGAAGAAATTTGTATTTCTTCTGCCAATAATATCAAATGAATTTTATTGTGAAACCGGCTTGTGCGTTCAGAAGCATGTGAATCAATCCAGCTTCCAGAAAAAAACGCCACCGTCTAAAGCATTTTCCAGAGAAAACAAGATTTCACTTTTCTTGCTGGATGACATCCATCTGGAAAGATATCCGTTTGAAATACCTGTGAAGAAAATCATCACAACAAAAAAAGCTTAATCTATTCTACTGCATTAATGCACCGCTATCGGCTCTTTGTACTCAAACTGATTTTCATAAAAATTCCTCGTTTTAGCTTGATGTTTTTTTACTGAATTATAGATTTCCTCAAAATTTAAAAATAACAATTCCACAATTTTATTATCGATCAATTTCCGATCCAAAAAGTGTTGGAAAATCTTGGAAATCTCGTGTTTTTCCAAGCCAATTCGATAAGGTCTTTGTTCTACCAAAGCCGTAAAAATATCGGCAACTGCCATAATTCTGGAAGCGATGGAAAGATCGTCTGCTGTACAATGGAACGGATAGCCCGATCCATCCAGTTTTTCATGATGATATGCAGCCCAACGGGCGATTTGATGCATACCTTCAATCTTATTTATAATAGCGTAGGTGTGATAGGTATGCGATCTCATTATAGCAGTTTCATCTTTATTCAAACTCGTTTTCTTATTCAGAATTTCATTCGGAATTGCCAGTTTGCCGATGTCGTGCAGATTTCCCGCCACCTTCATCATTTTCACTTCAGATTCTGTAAAACCAAATTTTTCTGACAGAAGTGAAGCAGCAATCGATACACCGGAAGAATGGGTAGAAGTGAAGCGAGAACGCAGATCGATGATGTTACGGAACAGTTCAGAAATGAGCAGAATATCATCAAAATCAAAATCGATCTGGGCAAAAGGTCCATCTTTTAGAATATCATACAAGCGAGGTGACAGAAGATCCAACCAGAATTCTTCCCGGTTGGCAATATGGAGAAAATGCTCAACGATTTCAGGATGGAAGTGTGTTCCAGCCAGCTCGATTATTGTTTTAATGATCTTTTCTTGTTGCTGCAAAATGTATTTACCTCTGTCGATCTGCCGTTCAACAAAATCCGCCAGATAAAGTATCTGGGCATCAAAAGCAATTGTATCTGCAAGTTTAGTTAATTTTTGAAATGGAGTGTGATGATAGCGCACTATTTCAGCAGATTTCTTCAGCCAGGGAATTCTTCGCAGAAGTTTCTGACCTCGAATGCAGTGTTCATCCAAATCACTAAGCTTTGATTGCATTATAGCTTTTTTTTCCTCAAAAGAAAATGCGCCGATATCATGCAATAAGGCAGCAACAAAAATGTCTTCGATCCTTAACTGCGGAAGTCTCGCTTTTTTGCCAATTCTCCAGGAAATATAAGCTGTTCTTTGCTGGTGTTGACTTAAATCCGGGCTGACCAGATCCATAGAATCGGAAAATGACAAGATCAGGCTACCCAGATTTACTTGTGTTTTACGTTTCATAATTTCCTCTATATTATGGTGAAATTTGCATTCCGCCGTCTAACGGTAAAGACACGCCTGTCACAAAATCAGTAGCAGAACTGGACAAATAGATAATCGTATCTACTACTTCTTTTGGCTGGGCAAAACGATACAGGGGAATGCGTGCTTCTTTGGATTCTCGTTGTTCTACTCGCTCAAGATTATCCCAGAATTTCTTTCCTAATTTCGTAAGAACAATAGTTGGACAAACTGAGTTGGCTTGAATGTTGTATTGTCCACATTCCAAAGCCATAGTTCTGGTTAATTGATTCAAAGCAGCTTTGGATGCAGCATAACTTTCCAAGCCGGACGTACCGAAATAGCAACCACCGTTGAACATAAATTTTTATCAGTAAAATCGAAATTGGTCATTTGCATACCTCACAATTTTCTTTGTTTATAATAATTTTTGATACTTGTTAATGTCAAATAATTTACCCGTTTACTATGATAACTTCATCTTAACGACTATTCTGCTCTATCCTTCCTGTAATTTGGAATTTCATTAGCACTTTTTTCAGTTTAATGAATATTTCAGGAATTGACCCAAAACGGAGTTTGAATTAAGAACAGCAAATATGAATATTGTTTCCGTTCTTAGCTCAAGTCTGCGCATTGATTAATTCAATGATATTTACTCTAAATCAGGTTGGATATTGATACTACTCTCGGTATAATCAATGATCTTCCGCATCATTTCTACAGATTGAACGGGATACTCCCCAATCGCTGTTGCAGCTGGTGTATTTCTGGGAATTCTGGGAAATTAATTTAGATATAATAATATAAATATTCAGCAAGGCGCATCATTTTGATGCGCCTTGGTTTTTATGTAAAACTCAAATCTTAATTTTCTTGAAATTATAACTTTTACTTTTAGGAAGAACTTTGTAAAATTTAATTTTGGGATATGTTTTCTTAGCAAGTTTCATGATTTCATCAATTTCATTCTGTGGAGTCCTTAATCCAAATAGAACAGATTTTATAATAGAATTCGTGATTGGATAAAGATAAATATCAAATCCTTTATCATCTTTAAGCTCAGTTTTGTATTTATCATTCAATATTCTAATCATCCGATATTCTTGTTCATAAAACCAATCTTCGCTTTTATAAAGAAAAATATTTCCTGTATTTTGATGTGCAATAAACGAATCAATATTCTTTATTTGAAATTCGAACTTTGGTCTGTTTTTAGTATACTTTACCTTGTTAATTTTGCTAAACTGAAAATCTGATTGTTGTTTAAAATATTCAGCATTATCATCAAATTCAATTGCAATACCATATTGAAAATCAGCATAATGAGACCACATTAAATGATTATTCCAACAAGTAGATAAGCTTAAAACACCAAATTTTTGGGATATAAAATCCTTTAATACCATCGACTCGACTTCATTCTTATTATTAATATTGCTAAAAAAATTATTAATATATGTTTCAAGTGTTTCTTTGTTTAGAATTTGGGATGTTATCATATTCCCTTTTTTTTCTCGAGATAAATATTTAATAATTGGTATTTTACTGTTAATAGAACTAAGGAGATATTCTTTTAAGAAATTCATGATTTCTTGATTTGAAGTAAATATGTCTCCCGAAATCTTAAGATCTAATTTTGGATGACAATCAAAAGGATCATTAAATGCTGAAGGTTGAGTAAATCTTATTGCCAAGTTGCTTAAAATCTTTTTCCCTACTTCAATTGAAATAAACTTATACAATGACATACTAACTCCTTATCCTCCCAAAGCTTGCAATCGATCCAAATGAATTGCTCGATATTTATCTTAGCTGTTTCATTCCAAATCAGGCTGAAGATAAATACTTTTTTCAGTGTATTCAATGATCTTCCGCATCATTTCTACAGATTGAATTGGATATTCACCCACGGCAGTTTCGGCGGAAAGCATCAGGAAGTCTGCTTCATCGAAGATTGAGTTAGCTATGTCGGATACTTCTGCACGAGTGGAATACAATGAATCCAGCATGCTTTCCAACATTTGCGTAGCAATGATAACCTGCTTCTTTTTGCGGTTACAACGCCCAATGATATATTTCTGTACGATTGGAACCTTATAAACCGGCAGGCTGATTCCAAGATCACCGCGAGCTACCATGATGCCGTCGCAGGCTTGAATAATAGAATCAATATTTTTCACACCATCGGCATTTTCGATTTTAGCGAAAATCTTACAACTTCCGTTCAGTTTTTTCACTTCATTTTTCACCAAATCGATATTCTGGGCATTACAAACAAATGACTGAGCAATATAATCCACATTGTTATTCACACCAAATTCTATGTCAGATTTGTCTTGCTGGCTCAGAAAGGCATTTGATAAGGTCATCTCTGGAATATTGATACCTTTACGTGATTTTATTGTTCCACCTTGCACTGTTTTGAGCAGACATGTATTATCCAGGATTTCCAGAATTCGAAAACGCAGATGACCATCATCGATGAAAAGATCTGAATTAACGGGAATCAGATTTAGATCTCCATCATAATCGAAAGCGATACATTTTTTGTCGGTGCTGCATTTAACGGCGGAGAGTAAAATTAATTCGTCATTTAGAACTTTGATTGGCTCTTCCAATTCTCCAATGCGGATTCTGTAACCTTCCAGATCCATCAGGATCTTAATGTTCAAATTCTTTTCGGTATTTATTTTGCGGACTGTTTTGATAACATTTTCCTGCGTTTGATGATTTCCGTGGCTCATATTTAACCGCACTACATTCATGCCGGCTTTAGCTATTTTTACTAATATTTTTTCATCGGAACTGGCAGGACCGATCGTGCAGATTATTTGTGTTTCAGTTTGCATGATTCAACTCCTATGAGATCAAGATAAACATTTCATTAATCTGTCAAAACAAAAATTTCATAGACACGAAAACCACTCATTATCAAATCGAAAAGTGATTCGTTCATTTTTGAAAGGATTCGCATTCAAAAGTGAGAATGATACTTTATTTGGAGTTTATTATGAAAAAAAAACTATTTCTGATAGATGGAACAGCGATAATTTATCGATCATATTTTGCTTTTATCCGCAATCCGCTATACAATAGCAAAGGGCAAAACACTAGTGCAATTTACGGAACTATCAGCGCTTTCCTGCGTTTGATGGAGCGTTATAATCTGGATAATGTAGCAGTTTCATTCGACCGCAAGGAGAAGACTTTTCGTCACGAGATTACAGATACCTACAAAGCAAATCGTCCACCTGCACCTGATGAATTAATCAGCCAGTTTGAACCGATCAAAGAATTTTTCAAATTTATAGGATTAAAAGAAATCTCCTGTGCCGGCTACGAAGCTGATGATGTGCTGGCAACTTTGGCTGAAAAATTTAAACAGGAATACGATGTGATTATCGTAAGTGGTGACAAAGATTTTGCTCAACTTGTGGATGAGAATGTGGTGCTATATGATACTTCCAAAGAAAAAGTTACAGATTATGAAGGTGTGATTGAAAAATACGATCTGAAACCGGAACAATTTGTAGATTACCTGGCAATCTGCGGAGATAGCGCCGATAATATTCCCGGAGTGAAAGGAGTTGGACCAAAAGGTGCAGCGAAACTTTTGAATGAGTTTAGTACTTTGGAAGGTATTTATGAAAACATCGAAACGATTTCCGCCAAAGGAATCAAAGCAAAGCTGATAGAATCAAAAGAAAATGCCTTTCTCTCTCAGAAACTAGCAGCCATAGTTCGCGATGTTCCAATTGATATTGACGATGATCGTTCATTCCTGTTCGACAAAACTAAACTGGCAAATTCTATCGATTTTTTAAAGGAGTTTGAATTAAATTCTTTGGCTAAAAAATTGTTAACTTATAAGGACCCGGCTATTCAAAATAAAATTGCAGAAAAGCAGCAGGAATTCAAAACAGAATTCGATTTTGGAGAAGAAAATAATTTTGATGCAGAACTTACAGATGAATCAAATGGCATTAAATTTAAAGCAATTTTAATTGATTCAATCGATTCATTTCAGGAAATGCTGAAAGAGATATCTGATGCAAAAGTTGTAGCACTGGATACCGAAACAACTGATGTCGATCCACTTCTCGCAAAATTGGTGGGAATCTCTATTTGTACAAAACCGGAGAAAGCTTATTACATATCTATTGCTCATCAGATGGCAGACAACGTACCTGTAGAAATTGTTCTGAAAGAATTGAAGGATGTATTAAAAGATAAATTGATAATCGCGCATAATATTAAATATGATTACCTGGTTCTGCAAAGATCAGGATGGAAAATTGAGAATAATTTTTTTGATACAATGATAGCAGATTATCTATTGAGGCCAACCTCACGTCATTCTTTAGATGCTTGCAGCAAATTTGAATTTGATCATGAAATGATCCCCATAAAAAACCTGATCGGAGTAGGACAGAAGCAAGTGACATTTGATATGGCTCCCACCGACCAGGCAGCAGACTATGCTGCTGAAGATGCTAATATAACATTCCGGTTATATAAACTTTTTGAAGAAAAGCTGATCAAGGCAGATCTTTATGAACTCTTCAATCAAATAGAACTTCCACTGTTTTATTCTCTGGCAAAAATGGAACAGAATGGTGTAAAGATTGATACAGACATTCTTTACGAAATGTCGAAGAACAACCAAAAGAAACTTGGTGAGTTGACCAAAAATATTTATGAAATAGCTGGTTCTCAATTCAATATAAATTCCACTCAGCAGCTGGGAAAAGTATTGTTCGATGATCTGGGAATTCCACCAATAAAAAAAACTAAAACAGGTTATTCTACAGACGTTACAGTTCTGGAAAAACTGGCAAAAGATCATGAGATCGCTAGACTACTGATGCAATATCGAACCATCTCCAAACTGGAATCAACTTATATAACCGCTCTACCAAAACTGGTTAATCTGGAAACAGGAAGAGTTCACTCTTCTTTTAATCAGACAGTAGCTTCCACCGGACGACTTTCCAGTACAAATCCCAATATGCAGAATATTCCTGTTCGCAGTGAAATGGGTAAAGAGATCCGTTATGCTTTTATTGTGGAAGATGATGATAAAATTATGATAGCAGCAGATTATTCCCAGATCGAGTTGCGAATTTTGGCGATGCTTTCCAAAGATGAAAAAATGATAACTGCTTTTCGAGAAAAACAGGATATACACAGCCAGACAGCTAGCATCATTTATGAAATTCCTACCGAAGAAATAACTCCTGATCAGCGTCGATATGCCAAAATCATTAATTTTGGTTTAATGTATGGGATGGGCGCATTCCGTGTTTCAAATGAGTTAAATATTCCTCGCAAAGAAGCTGCCGAATTCATCGATAATTATTTCAGTAAATTTCCTACCATAAAAAAACACATTTTGCAGAGTATTGAATCTGCCACTTACAAAGGTTATGCAGAAACGATCTTTGGAAGAAAGTTGTATCTACCCGATTTAAACAGCTCCAATAAAATGAGGGTAAACGAAGCAACCAGAGTTGCTACAAATATGCCTATTCAGGGAAGTGCAGCCGATATTATAAAAATTGCTATGATTAATCTGCATGAAAAAATAAAAGATGATGATGATATAAAAATGATCATGCAGGTGCATGACGAATTAGTTTTTGAAGTTAAGAAAGACAAACTGGAAGAAGCAAAAAAACTGATAAGAACAGAGATGGTGAATGCTCTTCCCAAAGAATATACCGATCTTGTACCTCTGGAAGTTGATATTGGAATTGGCAAAAACTGGTTTGATGCACATTAAAATTGTTTACAGAATACGCTATGCAGAATGGTTTGATCTCAATTAATTAGTGTTGTTTGGAAGGAGTATATTATGGATTATAATCCAACGTTAGAATCTAAAAGATTAATTCTAAGAAAAATTACTGAATCAGATAAAAATGATTTGTTTGAATTGCTGACAAATTCCCAGATCGATAAAAAAATGATCTGGAATCATTTGGACGACATGGACGAAATTATAGACTATATAAATGAAATTGATGAGTCTTACAAGAGAAATGAACCAAGTTGTTTCGGAATTGAATTAAAAGAAAGTGGTAAATTGATTGGTGTATTGAAATTCATCAATTACATAAAAGAATTCCGTTGTTTAGAAGTTCATTATATGCTTACGCCTACTCATCATAGAAAAGGTATTATGACTGAATCACTTATCAAAGTTATATCGTTTATTTTTGCCAAGACAGATATCAACCGTGTGGAAGCATTTTGTTTAAAAGAAAATAGAGCTGCAGGAAAAGTTCTGGAAAAAGCAGGAATGCATTTAGAAGGTGTGCTACGAGAAAAAATCTATATCAATGATCAATTCAAGGATCTTAAATTCTTCTCGATGATCAAAAGTGATATTCAATATATTTAGCAAATGGAGATCTCGTGAATCTGAAGAAAAAATTTATTGAAATGGCTGTAAAGCAAACAGAAACACTTTGCCGCATTCCAAGCCCCAGTGGCTTCACAATAAAAGCAACCGAATATTTGATTGGTGAACTCAAGAAAATGGGATTTAAACCTGAATATTCTCGCAAGAAATCCGTTATCGTGGATCTTGGTGGAAAAGGTGAAGCTGTTGTTCTGGCAGCTCATGTGGATACTTTGGGAGCAATGGTTCGAGCCATCAAAAGTAATGGAAGATTACGTTTTACCAAGATCGGTGGCTATCCTGGAAATAATGTGGAGGCAGAAAACTGCATTATTCATACCCGTGACGGCAAAGAATTTACAGGAACGTTTCAGATGTGTGAACCGGCTGTTCATGTGAATGCCGATCTTGCAAAAGATAAGCGTGATGATAAAACATTGGAAGTTGTGATCGACGAAAAAGTAAGCAATGCAGATGAAGTAAAAAAACTGGGTATCTCTACTGGAGATTTCATTTCACTCGATCCTCGTACAATAGTTACAAAATCCGGTTTCATCAAAAGCCGACATCTTGATGATAAAGCAAGTGCAGGTGCATTGCTGACTTTTGCGCAAATGGTGGCAGAAAAAGAAATCGAATTGGGTCGAAAAGTATATTTATTATTCACCACTTATGAAGAAGTAGGACATGGCGGATCATCTGGTATTCCAACTGATGCCGTGGAAATGATCTCGGTGGATATGGGAGCTGTGGGAGATGACCTGGAAACAGATGAACACAAAGTTTCTATCTGCGCCAAAGATTCCGGTGGGCCTTACGATTACGATGTTACTACCAAGCTCATTCAACTGGCCAAAGAAAATAAACTGCAATATGCAGTGGATATTTATCCGTTTTACGGATCAGATGTAGAAGCAACTTTACATGCGGGATATGACATAAAACATGCTCTTATCGGGCCTGGTGTTTCCGCTTCTCACGGTTACGAAAGAACTCATCGGGAAGGACTGGAAAATACACTTAAATTATTGTCTTTGTATTTGAAGAAATAATTCTAAATAAACATAAATTGTAGGGGTGATTCACGAATCACCCTTTTTTTGTAGCTTTGCGAATGGTCGAGAGAAGCGAGAACCTTCGGAACGATTGAATTCGAACTATCCTTCATTCCCAAAGAGGGCTTTGGGAACGAGAATAACAGATCACACCCCTTTTTTCTTGCCATTCCAAACTTACAACCAAATATTCGTTTGTGAATCTCGTCCGGGAGGAAAATTAAATTGTTTTTCAAAAATCTAAAATACTTTTTTCGCAGCTTTCGCAAAGATAAAACATTTGTAATAATTAACCTGTTTGGCATGACAGCCGGCATCCTGGTAGCACTCCTAGCTGGTTTTTATGCATTTTACCAGCTATCATATGATAAGTTTATAAAAGATCATGATAGAATATTCCGAATCGAATATACACAAATTCAGCAAGGAAATATTTGGCCCAGTGCTTCCTGCTCACCGAGTCTGGCAATGTTAATGAAAGATGAAATCCCAGGAATTGAAGATGTGATAACAAATCAGAAGATGCCTCTTAATCTTGGTTTGAAATGTGATGAAAAACCGTTTGGGTTAAGTGAGTTTTCATGGGTAAGCCCAAACTTCGTGGAATATTATGAATTGGATTTTATTTATGGAACAAAAGGACCTGCTCTACAAACTACCGGGAATATGCTCATCACTGAATCCATATCAGAAAAGTATTTTCCAAACCAGAATCCGATGGGAAAGAAACTTAAAATTCAACATAATGATATTGCTATGTTTGAAATTGCCGGTGTAATTAAAGACCTTCCTGTAAATTCTCATATTAAGACTCAATTTATTTCTCTTGATCCTCTCTCATCGGATGAAGAACAAGATGATATTTATGATCCTGAGAATCTAATCTTTTATTTTGACCAAGTATATCTGGTTTTAGATAAACATACTTCGATCGATAAAATTCTGAATTACTTCCCAGAGATTAAACAGAAATATATGGCTTCCACTCTGGAAGAAAAAGGTTATGATCTGGAACTGACTGCTACTAATATTTCCAAGATGCATTTTCGGCAAAATCTATGGAATGATTATCCTTCCGAAAATATCAACTCGATCTACTATTTTTTATTGGTCGCAGTAGTCGTGATTCTGATCTCAATCATAAATTTCATCAACCTTTCTCTGGCCAGGCACGCCGGCAGAAACATTGATATCGGAATTCGCAAAACTATCGGAGCTACAAAAACTCAGATTTTTTGGCAATACCTGTTGGAATCTTACCTTTTTATTTTAATCAGCTTTATTCTGGCACTACTGGTATTTTATTTTCTTCTGCCATCATTTGCAGATTTCAATGGACTTGAGCTTACCGGTACTCGTATTTCTACTACAGGATTTTTGTGGTTGATCCCGATACTATTATTAGTTGGATTCCTGGCAGGTTTTTATCCAGCATTGGTAACCTCCGGTAAATATCCACAATTTATTTTGCGAAATCACGGATTATTCAAATCTAAAAAAGGAAATCGAATTTTCGTTATAATTCAACTTGTCCTATCAATTATTTTTATTATTGGAACGCTCGTGATCTTTTTACAATTGCAATACACAAATCGCAAGGACAAGGGATATAATCTTGAAAATGTGATCGTATACGAATATCCAAGTTGGGGACCACAAGCCTTCAAGAAAGAAGATATTTGCGAAATGCTGAAAAATTCTGCTTACATTAGAGATATTGCTGTAGGCTCAATTTTACCTGGCCAGGATATTTATCCAGTGTCTATCAACATTGAGTTTCCTGATGAAATCGTAAAAGTAAAAACAGCAATGATGTATATCGACCATAATTATTTACCTTCTGCTGGAATAGATATTCTTTTCGGAAGAAACTTCCAGGAGGAGTTAGCTTCTGATTCTGCCAAAGTTCTTGTAAATTCTACTTTTGCCAGAAAATTCGATTCGATTGAAGATGCAATCGGATCTCGAGTCTATTTCGATAAAGTTAACGAAGATGATTATGAATTTGATGCCGAAATAATCGGTGTCGTCAGTGATTTTCATTTCCAATCAATGCATCACAAGATTATTCCAATGGTTATTTCAGCCAGAAATTGGCCAGAGAATTACTATTATATAAAATATCAACCTAACAATTTGAAGTTTGTGCTGGAAGATGCACAGAAGGTATTTGATGAATTGGCGAAAAAAAATATCCATGCAGCAATAAAACACTTTCCTGAAGAAGAATTAAAGAAGCGATATGAAACTGAAAGACATCTATCACAAATGACAATCTGGTTGGCAGTACTAACTATAATTTTGGCAATTCTGGGTGTGTTCGGCCTTACAGCATTTTTAGTTCGTAATAATATGAAAATGCTGTGCTTAAGAAAAGTATTTGGAGCAGAAACGAAGAGTTTATTCAAGCTTCTTTTGCAGGATTATTCTGTTGTTCTGCTTATTGCTAATATCATTGCACTTCCGCTAGCCTGGTATGTTTGTACCAAATGGCTAGAACGTTTTGCTTATCATATATCTCTTTCAATTTGGCTTTTTTTAACAGGAATGATAATGTCAGTCCTGATTGTTATTATTGCCATTCTTTACCATGTTTGGATTATCAGTAAAATCGATCCGGTTGTTTTTTTGCAGGATGAATAAAATTTATCAATTTTATTGATATGAACATTTCAATTGACGCTTAAAACCTGACAAATAGCTTTCTCATTGAATAATTAAAGGAGATAACTAATGTCGAAAATTACAGTATTGGGTTCTGGAATGGTGGGAAGTGCAATGGCTCTGGATCTGGCAAAAAAACATCAAGTTACTGCAGTCGATTTAAATCAAACAAACTTGGATGTCCTAAAACAAAATCTCGATATCAAAATGAAAGTTGCAGATCTTTCAAAAGCAGAAAATATTCAGAAAGTAATAGCAGACTGCGATCTGGTTGTGAACGCAGTTCCAGGTTTCATGGGTTTTAAAACGACTAAAATCGTGATTGAAGCTGGCAAAAATATTGTAGATATTTCCTTCTTTCCGGAAGACAGTTTAGAGCTTGATGATTTAGCAAAAGAAAAAGGTGTAATTGCCATCGTTGATTGCGGAGTTGCACCCGGAATGGGAAATATTATTCTTGGTCATCACGATGCAACCATGGAAGTGGAAAGTTATGAATGCTATGTGGGCGGTCTTCCTTTCAAGCGAACCTGGCCATTTGAGTACAAAGCTCCATTTTCTCCCATCGATGTCATCGAAGAATATATTCGTCCGGCACGCTACATAAAAGATGGAAAACTGGTTACTTTGCCTGCTCTTACCGAACCGGAATATTTGGATTTTGATGAAGTAGGTACATTGGAAGCGTTCAATACCGATGGACTTCGCTCTCTTCTATTTACAATGAAAATTTCTAATATGATAGAGAAGACAATGCGCTTCCCAGGTCATATAGATTATATGAAAATGTTGCGAGAAGCAGGATTCTTCGGGGAAGAAGAAATTGATATGAAAGGTATAAAAATCAGACCAATTGACCTGACCGCAAAACTACTTCTGGATAAATGGAAATTGGGCAAAACAGAGCCTGAATTTACGGTGATGAAAATATTAGTTGCCGGAAAAGAGAGTGGTAAAAGTGTATGTTACCAATATGATCTTTTTGATAGATATAATGAAGAGACTGGAATTTCCTCTATGGCACGTACGACCGGATATTCGGCTACAGCAGCTGTTGCTCTGGTACTAAACGGTAATTTTCAGCGTATCGGCATCAGCCCTCCGGAATACATCGGGGCTGAAACTGGATGCCTGGAAAAGATGCTGAAATATCAAGAAGAAAGAGGAATAAATTATAGAATCAGCAAAAACTGATAATTTTAGGAAAGAAGCATGAAACCACAATTATTTGCATTACTCACAGCAATTGCCTGGGGTGTGGGTGGATATTTTGAGAAGAAAGGATTGCATCTGGGAAAACTTTCTCCCCAGATGGGAGTTACTATAAGAACGTTCATAGCTCTCATCGTGCTTTCAATAGCCAGTTATCCGCATTGGAAGTCTGTAACTCAAGCTGGAACAAAAGCACTTTCTTATATGATAATTGGCGGAGGAATTGTAGCCGGCTCTGTTGGAATGCTTTGTTTTTACATGGCTATAAAAGGTGCACCACTCAGCAAGGTAATGCCGATAGCCTTTACTTCACCACTTTTTGGCGCTTTAATGGGAATAATATTGGGTGGTGAAACAGTAACTGTCAAAAATATCATAGGCATGTTGATGACAGTTGGCGGAATAATAATATTAACAATAGGATAAGATTATGAGCGAAAACAAAAAAAAATATATCGGAGCTACAGCGATAATAGTTGCAGCGATAATGTGGGGATTCGATGGTGTTGTACTTACTCCACGTCTATTCAGCCTGAATGTAGGATTTGTAGTTTTTATGCTGCATTTCGTACCGTTCGTACTGATGAATACATTCTTATTTAAAGAATATAGGAGACTTAAAACTTTCACGAAAAGCGATTATTTCACATTACTTGCTATAGCATTTTTTGGTGGTGCACTAGGAACTCTGGCAATAGTGAAAGCACTTTTCCTGGTGAACTTTCAGCATTTATCAGTTGTTGTTTTACTACAAAAACTACAACCGATCTTCGCTATCACCTTAGCCGCGATCTTCCTGAAAGAAAAAATAGAAAAGAAATTTGTATTCTGGGCAATAATTGCAGTTGCGGCGAGTTACACTCTCACATTTGGTTTTCAACTGCCGCACAAAGTAGATAACCCCAAACTGTTAGAAGCGGTACTCTGGGCTGTTTTAGCAGCTTTTTCTTTTGGAAGTGCAACTGTATTTGGCAAGAAAGCATTAGGGAAATTCCCCTATTACACGACAAATTTCTTCCGCTTCGGTTTCACATCTGTTCTCATGCTTATTTACGTTCTGATAACCGGATCGATCGGATCATTCCAAAACCTGACCACGTCGCATATGATGTATTTTCTTATAATTGCCGTAACTACCGGTTCAGGAGCGATCTTCCTGTTTTACTTCGGACTGAACAAAGTAAAAGCAATGGTTTCCACTATCTGCGAATTATTTTTCCCGATCTCGGCAATTCTATTTGACTATCTCATTAATAAACATATTCTTACCCCTGTGCAATGGATAAGTGCCATAATCATGATTCTGGCCATTGTAGAGATAAGCTATAAAAGGAAGAAAATAAGATGAAAAAATTAATTATTTTAATATTAATCTTAGCTACTTTCATTCCAATAATTCCAGCTGAAGAAAACCAGAACTATAATAAAGTTTTTAGTAAACTGAAAGATGAATACCGACTTGCCAGTTATTTTCTTAATAACCTGCAGACTAAATACTACAAAAAACTGGATGATGAAGACAAATGGCGTTATCTGGAATCATTCTGGAAAGCAAATGATCTGGATCCAACTACCGAGGTCAATGAGTTCCTGGAATTGATAAAAGTAAGGATTGAACACTGTAACACCTTTTTTACTCATTTTAAAAAAGGTTGGACTACTGACCGCGGCCGCATCTATGTTAAACATGGTGAACCATACGAAATAATTAAGCTAAAAACAAGTAACAGTTCGAAGTATCCACAAAAAGATTTTCATATTTGGAAATACAGGATCACAAATTATTACACCTATATTTTCATAGACCTTCAACAGCATGGAGATTACCGTAGGATCTACAGTGAAAATGACCCAAATGAAGGTTCCTGGCCCGATTGGGATAGTTACGTTGGCTCAGATTTTGATGTTGGCTTGTTGTATTAGCAAAAACTATTGATAAATTTCTTAAACAAAAGGAGAGAGAGATGAAAAGAGTTGTTTTATTTTGTTTTTTAATTTTATTTATGTACTTATTATCGGCACAAGAAATTCAATTGGCTCCTTGCGATGATATGTACACAGACTGCATTCCCAATGGACCTGCTCATAATGAAGGTGATCTTTTTTTGGTTTATGAAAGTGCAGCAGAAATTGAACAGATAATGCTGAAGTTTGACCTATCGGGAATACAGGGAATCGAAATTGAATCTTCAACTTTGAATCTACACCGAAATTTTGCCTGTGGTGGCGGTGGTGGAACCACAACTGCAATGATCTATCTGATCAATGAAGATTGGAATGAAGAAACCTGGGATCCGCATACGTTTGTACAATGTGATTCCACGAGTGGATTTGCATTTACCTTCAGCGGACCTACAGGTGACCAAAATATCTGGTTTGAAGTTGATCTATCAGATTATGTAGATCTATGGTTATATGCCAATCAGCCAAATTTTGGTTTAGTAATAGTAGCAGATATGGGGCAAAGACATAGTAAATTTGATTCCAAAGAAGCTGCTAATGCAGATTTTCAGCCATACCTTAATTTAGTTCTGCCAACCGAAGCTGGTAATGTTTTAGAAAATTCCATCATTTCACTTTCAAATTACCCGAATCCTTTCAATCCATCTACTACCATTTCTTTTGATCTAATTCCGGAGTATTCTGAGAAAACTGAGTTGGTAATCTACAATATTTATGGACAGCAAGTACGTGAGTATTCAATTTCAAGTGATCAAACATCATTAGTTTGGAATGGAATGGATAAGCTAAACCATCCTGTATCATCAGGAGTATATTTCTATAAGATCAAGTCAGGAGTCCTTGAAAAGACCAATAAAATGGTTCTAATGAAATAAAATTTATTTACTGCTGGTAGAAACCATAATTACCAACAGCATACTTTAATTTTTATAGGAGGAAATGGTGAAAGTATATTTGATCATTTTATTACTTATAGTAGCAGGATTGCTATCTGCAGAGAATCACCTGATCTGGATCACGGCTAATCCCGACACGATTTTTTTCGATGATAATGTAACTTATTCGATAATTCAAGCCATGGTTGAAGATGACGATGGTAATCCTGTAGAGGGAGTTCGTGTTGATTTTAGTAGCGATATCGGAATAATTGTAGGTTGGGCGAATACGGGTTCAAACGGAATTGCCGAAGAAGAATTTGGTGATTCGAATGATCTAGGGGTTGCTACTATCACTGCCGAATATAATGGTGAATATTTAGAAGTACAAGTAACTATTATAATGCCTGTTTCAGTCGAAGAAAATGAGATAATTTCTCCTATATCCAATTTAACAAATTATCCAAATCCTTTTAATCCAAGTACGACCATTGAGTTTTCAGTAAACACCGACTTCACCGAAAATACCGAACTTATGATTTTTAATTCGAAGGGGCAGAAAATTAAAGAATTGTCTGTCATCCTGAGCGGAGTCGAAGGATCAGCAATCTGGAACGGTACGGATAATTCCAATCAACCTGTATCTTCCGGAGTATATTTTTATCGAATTAAAGCAGGAGATTTTGAACAAACCAAGAAAATGATGTTAATGAAATAGTATATTAATTCTTACATAACTGTATAAAAAAATCAACCCTTTTAGGTATTCAAAATCTGAAAGGGTTGTATTTCATTAGAATAATTGCAACTTATAATATTTTTGTTCCTATCAAGTTACAGCTGTTTCCGGTAATCTGAAAGCCTTATTGTCAAGGTCCAATTCCCCGAGAACAAACAAACCGGTATCGTCACCAAGAACTTCATCACATTTAAAATCAAGCTGATCAGGTGGAAAACAGTATTCGATTCTTTTAAGTGATTCCGATTTAATTAACTTTGCAAGAACTGTTTGAAAATTGAAGGGTCTTGTAAAGATTACATCAATGATCTGCAGAATATCATTCTTTTCCTTTTTGATAATAATTACATTTTCTTCTTTCAGATAATACAGATCATTCCTATAAAGATTAAGAATATGCCACATCGTAATGTATTCATAATCTTTCGCACCAAATATTTTAGTTAAAGCAATACGATTCTTTATCAGATTTCGAAGTAATAAATAATCACTTTCAACATCAATGTTTAATTTTCGGGCTGAAAATTCTGGTTTGGGAATGTTTGATGTTGAAATGAATAAACTTTGATCTACATATTTGAATCCGAATTTTGGATAAAATTTAACTGCAGATTCATTAGTAAATAAGAAGATGAAATCTACTTTATCTTTGTATTTTTTAAGAATGTAATCCATCAGATTGCGAGCTAATCCCAGCTCGCGATATTCCGGCAAAGTTCCAATTGCACCCAGTTGAACTGCTTTACGTTTATTGCCATTTATGATAATATCCATATAAGCTGCAGAAATATTGGAAACAATCTTATCGGATTTTATAATAGAAAAAGGATTATATTTTTCCGTCCAAAATCCTTTTGTAGTCCATTCCTTGAAACTGATGCTGGGAAATATTTTTGAAATGAAAATATGAAATTCATTTCTTAGGATTTCATTGTTATGGTAATTTTCGATTATTTCGTATTTCATAGTATTTTAAAAAGATAATCCCTGTGTATACTCGATCTTGTATTTCCTTAAGTTAGTATTCAAATAACAATATTCTCTAATTCTTCCTGCATTGCTTCCAAGAATTTATCCCTTTCTTCTTCACTCCAATACGAGTCTCTGAACGGATCTAGTTCGGCAACTGCATTTACCGGACACAGATGGATATGAGCATGAGCGACAGAAAGACCTTCTACTGCAATTCCAATCCGTTTTGCCCCAGTTACTTTAAGCAATGGTTTAGCTATCATTTTGGCATTTTTCCAGAGTTTCAAATAAATTTCATCTTCCAGATCAAATAAATAGTCTACTTGAACTTTGGGGATGAGAAGGAGATGACCCGGATTTACAAAATGATGTTTTGGAATTACACATATTACGTCTTCATTTTCCCAAACAATACGAGCAGGAACTTCTCTATTGATGATTTGTGTAAATACTGATTCCATAATTAATTCTCCGCATTCAAGCTGAATTTTATCTTACTTCAAAAATAACACAATTCGAATATGGAAATTTTGAACCATCTGTCAAATAATTTGCATTTTGCTAATTAATAATTTAGCTGTTTTCCTCGGATTGTCTTCATCCAGCTCAACAGAAATGATCGTTTGCCCTTCACGCTTAGAAAGACCATAAGAATAGGTTTTGTCGTAGTAGGAAAGAACTATATCGATTGCAGTATGAAAGTCATTTTGTTTTACAGCGTCAAGAGCCTGTTGAGCGGACAAACCTCCCAATCGACGTGAAATGTTTTGGATGGAAGTATTTATGAGTGCTTTATCAAAATCTGTATATTCATTTACTAATCGTTGGATACGAAGTTTTTTACTCATTTCCACTTTAAAAACTTTTGCCGCGCGAATTTGAGTAAAAAGAGGATTTGGAATTCGAGCTTTCCCCACCAGTTGACTTTCGTCTTCCAACCAGATCGGTTTAGTAAGATCAAGTTTAGAAAATACTAAATAAAGATTGTTTTCAAATTGTTCAACTGTGGGCTGCGCAAGTTGCCCCATGGCACCAAACGCTGAGCCTTTGTGGTGAGCAATGCCTTCCAGATCAACGATCTGTTCTCCCAGATTTTCAATCTCTTTTAATACATCGCTTTTACCACTACCGGTCATTCCACCAATAACTATTAATTGGAAAGATTGCTCAAAACTTTGCAGCACAATATTTCGATACGATTTGTAACCGCCTTCCAAAATTTGAACATCGTAACCATCAGCCGCAAATAATCTTGCCATGCTGCCACTGCGCATTCCACCCCGCCAGCAATGTATCATTAATCTTTTATTCGGTATTTTCAGTTTAGCAATTTCATCAAGATAGAAATCAATTTTCTGCGAAACAAAACACATAGCTTCAGCCATCGCCGTATCACGGCTTTCCTGTTTGTATTTTGTACCAACGATTGCCCTTTCTTCATCAGAAAATATCGGAATATTTTTCGCTCCCGGAATATGACCTTTGGTAAATTCAGCTGGTGTTCGTACGTCAATGACAGGGATAGTTTTGGCTTTTTGGAGGAAATCATCGATAGAAATTTGCATAAATACAATGACTTAATTTAGAAATTCAACGGGAATTGAGATCTAACTTGCATGATTCCAATTAGCTTAGAAAGCAATTTGTAATTCTGAGTTTCCCATCTTATTCTACCAGCAACAATAGCTGTATGGACTCCAATTTGTTGGGCAAGTGAAATAATTTTGAGAGTATTGAAATCTGTTAATAATTCATTATCCCAAAAATGTGGAGGAATCAAGGAGTTGCTGGCAAATTGATCAGCTTGTTTTTCCAGATCATCTATATTATTAAAATGTTGTAGGTCATCTACAAAATTATCGTAATCACAATCGCTTAAATGTAAAAACAGATGACCAATTTCATGTAATAAAGTAAACCAGAAATTATCTAACCGATCACGACGAATTGTTAGAATTATAACTGGATTGTTTGTTTTATTCCAAAAGATAGAACCATCAATATGAGTATGTTTCAATTTTGGCTCAATGATTAGATGAATGCCATATGTTTTCAAGAAATTCTGAGCTAGAATAGGACCATTTTCGTACACACTTAAACTCAACAAATTCCTAATGAATTTTTCATCTAAGTATTCAAGTTTGAAATCAACATCTAGTGGTTGTTCAATCGCTTTCAGCAAAGCTTTTGCATGCCAAGCTAACAATGCATAATGATCAGCTTGAGAGCCGCTTCTGATATGCTGCCTAAGTAGAGGTTGAAATTGAAGGTATGAACTTGTGAGTTCAATAAATGGACGCATCAATTCTTCTGCCATTTCTTTTGCTCTATACTTAGAACCTCTAAAATCTGGAAAATAGTTCTTATTGAACAACTCAATTATTGGAAATTTTGTCCATTCTATTTGCGAAAGGTCTTCAGGTAAAACTTTACCCTCACTTCCTAACAAAATTTCAGCTGGAATATTTAAACCTTTGTGCAATTTTCTGATCATTGATAGAGTTAATGGTCTTTTTCCACTTAAGATTTCAGATACTTTACTAGCACTTCCAATGTAAGAAGCAAGCTCTTTTTGAGTAATTCCTTGGTGTTCCATACGAAATTTTATAGCCTCAATAGGATCTGGAAAATCTATTGGATAATGTTGGTCTTCGTAATTTTCGATAAGAAGAGTAAGCAATTCAAATTCATCACCTTTTTTGGAACCAGGTTCTGGATCAATATCTATTAAAGCTTCAGCAAAATGAAGATACTCTTCATATTGTTCTTCACTTTTAATGAGTTTGAACATAACTACCTCCTCTTATTTCGTTTATCATATTTAGCATGAGTACCAAACCAAATAATAAATACTGTCTTCATTTTAAAAAAAACTTTTACTTCCAAACGATATTGACCACCCTTGATATTGAAGATTACTAAATGCTCTTTAATTAAATCTGCTGAATTATAAAGCTTCCTAATGTCGCTAAAATTATTCCAAACTTCTTTATCAAAAATTTTATACCAAACATCAAGTTGAGTCTTAGCATTTGGATATCGCTTTTCATAATCCAATAATCTTTTTCTGGCAATCACATGCATTTCTTACACTCACGAAGACAATTTAATTTGATTTAATTACAAGTCAAATAAAATTTCCCAATTTGGGAATTTTTATACTTTACCAAAATCTTTTCTCGAACTTCCAGTTTGCCATCCGGGGCATCTGGAGCATCTTTGTAAGGTTCGAATTGTAAAAGTTCACAAATTAAAGGATAAACATTGATGTTTTCAAAAGTGTCAATTTTGTAATTGGATTTTAAATTTGGTCCCATTGCATAAAAAATTCCACGCATATTTTGCACAGCAGGATCGTATCCATGTGTACAGGAATAAGCACCGGTTGCTAGAGAATAATGATTTGGAAATGTCTTGGAAGGAAATACAGATTGCATCGATTCAGCTTTTGTACCATTATCACGTATGGCTTTTCGGCGACAAGGGCAAAGCTTGATAGTAGCAGTAATCCAAACAAAACTAATTTTCTTTTCATAATTATTCTCACATAAATATACCCTCTCCAAGAAAATGAAGAGGGTTTATTGCTAATTCTATGTTTAATCTATTCCTTCCAATTCCTCACGCACAAAATCTACCAGTTCCTTAACATAAGGAGCACTGAAATCAAACTTGACTCCGGCTGCTTCATAGAGTTCATTTACAGGAACGGAATAGCCCAGAGCTAAGAAATCTTCATACTTCTTCAGAGCTTCTTCTTTACCAAATTTCTTATAATTACGATATACGGAAAGTGCTCCTAACTGACTCATGCCATATTCTATATAATAGAAAGGAACTTCAAAAATATGTAGTTGGAAAAGCCAGCTGATCTTTCTGATCTCTTCAAATCCACTGTAATCCACACCTGTAGCATAGCGATCTAAAAGAGAAACAAAGAACTCGTCCCGTTCTTCTACTGTATGATCTGGATTCAAATAAATCCAATGTTGGAAGGCATCTACAATCATGCACCAGGGTAGAAAGGAAAGTGCTCCTTTTAGTTGGTCACGTTTGGCTTTTTTGAAATCTGCTTCATCTTTGTAGTACTCATTCCACAGATCCATTGAAATAAATTCCATGCTCATTGAAGCCAGTTCCGCCACTTCACTGGGAGTACCTTTGTAGGCATCTATTGTAATATTATTGGTTGCAAAAGTATGCATGGCATGCCCAGCTTCGTGCAGCAAAGTAACTACGTTTCGGTGCATTCCCACTGCATTCATGAAGATAAATGGAGCTCCGGTTTCTGATAATGGATAATTGTATCCTCCTGGTGCTTTTCCTTTACGATTGTCCAGATCCAAATATTCAGAGTTCTTCATCATGTTCAATCTAATGCCAAATTCCGGTTTTATTGTGTGCAGAATTTTAATTCCTTTATCCACAAATTCATCTATTGTTTCAAATGGCTTCAATACTTTTCCATCCAAGTCTACTGCTGTATCCCATGGTCGCACGCTTTCCAGATCAAGAATCTTTCTTCTCTTTTCTGTTTCTTCGCGCAGGAAGGGCATAACTTCCTTTTCTACAGCATCATGGAATTTCATAATATCTTCGGGTGTATAAGAAAAACGTCCTTTAGCTTGATGCATGAAATCGCGATAATTATCGAAGCCGGTATTCTTAGCAATTTGAATACGAAGTTCTTTCATTTCATCGAACAACTTATTGAATTCTTCCCGCATTTCCATCATTTTAGCCATGCGCAATTTCCACACTTCTTCCCGAACTTTTCGATCGGGATTTTTGAGGAAAGGAGCAAGCTGAGAAAGGGTTTTTTCTTCACCTTTATAAGTAACTGTAAGTTTAGAAAAAGCTTCGCCATACTTATTTGCCAGCTCTTTTTCTTTGATCTGAAGAGGAATATTTTCTTCTCGATATAATTCTATATCATTGGAAATGATCTGATTCAAATGTCCATATTTCTTTTCATCCAATTCTTTACGATAAGGACTATCATAAAATTTCTTGTTAAATTTGAAATCATACGGTTTTGCTTTAGAGATAATTCCACTATAAAATTCATTGAATTTTTCCTGATTTTCCGGTTTATCGGCATAGCGGGTCATGGTGATATAACGCCAGGCCATTTCTTCAGAAAGGATATTGGAAAGCTCTCCTACTTTTTCAAGAAATTCAATCAGATCAGCAGCAGAATTGATTTCTTCGCTGTCCAACCTCTTCATTTCTGTTTCCACGTTTTCCCATTTTGTAATATCAAGATCTTCCGCAAAATATTTTCGCGGTTGTTTTACAATTTTTTCATCTGTGTAATTCATTATATTCTCCTTGTATTTTATTTTCTCTGACCCGATGTTTTTAGCTGGTAATTTTCTGACAAGTAATTTTCAGTTTTCAGATTATCGTATTCTAAAATATAGCATTTACAAGTAATTTGAACTTGACTATCAAACAACATCGGAAATTATTCTTCAGCAAGTGAATTTGGGTAACAATTAGGAAGGAGAGATAAGATATGAAAATTACAGCGATTTACGGAAGTCCTAATAAAACCGGCAATACAGCGACAATAGTTGATGCTATTTTGAAAGGTGCAACAGAAAAAGGACATCAAATTCAGAAATTCTATCTGTGCCATATGAACATTCACAATTGTATGGCTTGTGAAAATGCTGACCAGGCTCACGCAGAAAAATATTGCAACTATGCTGACGATATGACCAAAAAAATAATTCCTGAAATTATAGATAGTGACCTGCTTATAATAAATTCTCCTGTTTATATGGGACACATTACCGGAGCAACTAAGAATTTTTTCGATCGTTGGTACACATTTATAGAAGATGACCATAAAATTAGAATTTTGGATGGAAAGAAATATATAACTGTTGTTACTTCGGGCGCTCCGACAGAGGTATTTATAAATGCTACTGAATATCTTTATCACTGGCTTTCCAAGTTTTTTAAGATGGATAAAGTCACTCAAATCCACGAAGGCAATATGATGACCAGTGATGCCGCTGCTAAGAATGAAGAATTGCTAAAAAAAGCTGAGGAGATTGGAAGAGGAGTGTAAACTAGCTTCTTTTAATATTTCGAAATGTGCAGAATTCCTTATCGAAATATAGACAAAATGGCCTATTTTACTAATTAAGGTTTAGTTATGCTTTTTTTTATATTTCAATTCTGTTTATAATTATAGGATTATTTAGTTTTTTTTCTATCGATGATTCATAGCTAGGTCAAAAGTTAGAAAACTAACAGAAGAAGAATTTGAATATTATCGAGAAGATGAACAAAAAGAAGCCAAGGTTTGGATAATAATCGGTATTGTACTTTTTATAATTTCAATACACAGGTTTTTAGTAATATTCTTGATTAAATTAATTTAGCTATAATATAATTAGAATGATTTTTTAATATTTGTTAATAAAAAAAACTTCATTTCAAAATCAACTTGACGTCTGAGAGTTCAAAATTCAAGAGATATTACAATTATAATTAATTGGAGTTGAGGTGAATTTTCAAGATATAATTTTAAAACTACAGCATTTCTGGGCAGATAAGGGCTGCAATGTTCTGCAACCCTACGATGAAAATATGGGAGCAGGAACTTTTCATCCTGCCACTTTTTTTGGTGCTCTAAGCAAAAAGCCAATTTCGGTAGCTTATGCTCAACCTTGCCGTCGCCCCAAAGATGGACGTTATGGTGAAAACCCAAACCGTATGCAGCACTATTACCAGTTCCAGGTAGTCATAAAACCGTCACCTGATGATATTCAAACCTTATATTTAGAAAGCTTGCAGGCAATCGGTATTCAAACCGAAAAGCACGATATTCGTTTTGTGGAAGACGATTGGGAATCTCCCACTCTCGGTGCCTGGGGTCTTGGCTGGGAAGTATGGTTAGACGGCATGGAAATTTCGCAATTCACCTATTTTCAGCAAGTGGGCGGAATCGAAGTTGCTCCGATAAGCGTGGAATTAACTTACGGCTTAGAACGATTAGCCATGTACATTCAAGATGTGGATGACTTTAAAGATCTACAGTGGAATGATACAACAAAATATGGTGAATTATTTTTCGACAAAGAAGTTGAATATTCAGAATACAATTTCAAGATTGCTGATGTTAAATCTTTGTTTACAGCTTTTAAGGATTATGAAAACCAGGTGGGAAATCTGATTGAAAGCAAGTTGGTATATCCTGCTTATGATTACCTGTTGAAGTGCTCTCATACTTTTAATTTACTGGATGCACGTGGTGTGATCAGTGTAACAGAACGAGCAGCTTACATTCGCAAAATTAGAACCATGGCCAAGAAATGTGCAGTTTTGTATATTGAGAAATACGGAGAATAAATCGGATTTGGAAACTAAACTGATATGCAAGAACTGCGGCCAAGAGTTTACAGGAAATTTCTGTAATCAATGCGGAGAAGAAGTATATAAAAAAAGGATATCTTTCAAGTATATTCTGGTTCACATTCTAGATGCATTTGATTTGGCAGACGGTCTCATTTTCACTATCAAACAACTCTCATTGCGACCGGGAAAAGCTGTTGCTGAATACATCGACGGCAAACGCAAAGATTATTATAATCCCTTAAAATATTATTTACTCATCGTCGCTATTGTTTTCATAATTCGGATAAAATTCAATTTAATAACACCAGAAGTTCCTGCCGGATTTGATCTTTCTGAAAAACAAATATTGTTTTTCAAGCAGTTCTTAGAGTTCTTCTTCAAATATTTCAATTTGATTTTGCTTACAGGAATTCCTTTCATTTCGTTTTTCTCATTTGTTATATTTAAAAAGAGCAAATATAGTTACGCAGAAAATCTCATCTTAAATCTTTACTTAATGGGTCATCATTCATTTATAAATATCTTACTTTCTCCATTTTTACTACTTTTTTCTGCTGGAAATTCTCAAGTGAAGTTTCTACAATTTATTTTTAGCTGGGCTTATCACAGTTGGGCTTTCAAACAATTTTTCCAAATAACAACGCCTAAATCATTTTTCAAAACTCTAATTACTATTTTCCTTGGTTATCTTAGTTGGTTCATAATACTATTAACTTTAATGATGATTTATGTTCGAATCTATCTAACATAAATGGAAAGTTAATGAAAACCTTTGAAAAAGTAACTCCCTTCATCAAGAAGAATGTTTTCAAACTGATCATCGGCATTGTCCTGATCATAGTGATCGATGCTGGTCAGCTCTACACGATCAAAATCATGCAGCAGGCAATTGATAATTTGAATGATAGTGGATTTACCCATAAACTGCTTTTAAATGCTGCCCTGCTGATTATTGGGATCACCATTTTCATTACAATCTTACGTTATTTCTGGCGATTGGCTTTTGTGGGAACCGCCTGGAGCATGGATCGCGATTTGCGCCAAATGTATTATAACCATCTTATGAAACTTTCTGCCAACTTCTATAATAAAGCTAAAACCGGTGACTTAATGGCCTATGCCACCAATGACATGAATGCTGTGCGAATGCTGCTTGCATTCGGTTTTGTGATCGGCGCAGACATAATTGTAATTGCAATTGCATCACTTTTCTTTATGGTAGATATCAGCCTGAGATTAACTTTGCTGGCAATCTTACCGATGCCGTTTTTATCGTTTATAATTATGCATTTTGGTAAAAAAATTCATGTACGATTCCGTCAGGTTCAAAAAACATTTGCGACTATGTCCGGTATTGTTCAAGAGAGCATTTCAGGTATTCGCGTAGTAAAAGCCTTCGTACAAGAAGAAGCTGAACTGGAAAAAATGTCGAAATCAGCTAAGGATTATGTGGATGAGAATATTGGTCTGGTGAAGATCTTTGCTCTTTTCCACCCAGCAATGTTCCTGTTGATAAATGTATGTATGGGAATTGCACTGATCTATGGTGGTCAAGCAGCAATTCTGCATGATATTTCCATCGGAGAATTTGTTGCTTTCTTCCAATACCTGGGTATGCTGGTCTGGCCGATGATAGCGATTGGTTGGATTGTGAATATGTTCCAACGCGGCACAGCTTCTTTAAAAAGATTAAATTCTATCTTTGAAGTTGATCCGGAAATTGTAGATGATAATGCTGATATTAATATCACGGAATTAGCAGGGAAGATCAGCTTCAAGAATCTAAAATTCAAGTATAATGAAGAATCACCCGAAATTTTTGAAGATATTTCTTTTGAGATCGAAGCAGGTAAAACTCTGGCAATTGTAGGCAGAACAGGATGCGGAAAGACAACTGTTATTGATCTACTTTCAAGGGTTTATAATCCACCGCGAGATGCAATTTTTATTGATGATAAAGAGATTTATAGAATCCCGTTGAATACGCTGCGTTCCAACCTGGTAATGGTTCCGCAGGAAATTTTCTTATTTTCCGATACTGTTGCTAATAACATAAGTTTGGGTAAAAATGAAGCAACACGGAAAGAGATCGAAGCTGTAACCAAAAAAGCTCAAGTTTATGATTCGATAATCGAATTTGAAAATGGTTTTGATACTATGGTAGGAGAGCGGGGAATAATTCTTTCCGGTGGTCAAAAACAACGTCTGGCAATTGCTCGAGCACTATTGACCGATCCCAACGTGCTTATTTTGGATGATGCACTTTCGGCAGTAGACACAAAAACTGAAAAAAGCATTTTAGATGATCTGATAGAGATAAGAAAAGTTAAAACTACGATCATTATTTCTCACAGAATTTCCTCGATCCAGCATGCTGATAAAATAATTGTATTAAATGAAGGTAAGATTGAAGAAGAAGGAAATCACGATCAACTTCTAACCGAAAACGGAATTTATGCTGATCTTTACGAGAAGCAGCAAATTGAAGAGAAATTATCTGAATGAGTAAAGTTGATAAGGGCTTAGTAGAAGATCAGATCCAAGGCAAGATCTACGATAAGGTTTTGTTCACAAGACTCATCAAATATCTAAAACCCTACAAGCTTTTGGTAGCAATATCGTTTGTTTTACTTTTACTCATTACAGGAACGAATCTTTTAAGCCCGGTTATTACACAACGTGCTGTTGATAGAGTTATTTTATCTAATAACAATTTGATAATATTTGAAAACAAATTGCAGGCAGATAAATTCTCTGCTGAATATCCCAGAATCAAATTCAAATCTCACAGTTTCGAGGGATCTACCTACCTAATCTTTCCAAATAAAAAGATAAATTTCATTCCTAAACAGAAGATAGAAGAACTGAAAGAATCGAGTAAAATACTTCTAAAAATTGCTGTTTTGAACAATACGGAAGAAGTTCGAAAGATACTTTCCCAAGAGATTTTTGTCGAGATTTCCGATGAAGAAATTGTTATATTGAACTCTACTATTTCGGAAATGAAAGAAGCTGGCAATATCAGTAAAGAAGACATTAGACTTCTGCGGAAAAAAGATTTTGATAAACTCACAATTTATGGAATTCTATTTTTTGTTGTTATTACCCTACAGTTAGTTTTCACCTATTTCCAGGTTTATTTCGTTAATATTGCAGCTCAAAAAGCTATGTACGATCTGCGTCGAGATCTGTTTTATAAATTGGAAAGAATGCCGCTTTCATTTTTTGATAAAAATCCGATCGGCCGCCTGGTAACTCGTGTTACAAACGATATTGGAACATTGAATGAAATGCTCGGAAATGGTCTGATTCAGCTAATCCAGGAGATGTTCGTACTCATTGGAATAATGGTTGCAATGCTTCTGTATGATTGGAAACTGGCCTTGGTTTCATTTGCGATTTTACCAATTACGGCTGTTTTGTTTACGGTATTCATCAATCGCAGCCGTCAGCTTTATAGAGTTGTTCGTAAGAAGTTGGCAAATATAAATGCAACACTTTCAGAAGACATATCCGGCTTTAAGATCATTCAACTTTTCAACCAGTACAAACGTAAAGTAGATGAATTTAGTGAGATTAATGGTGAGTTTTACACAGCCTCTATGAAGATGATGAAACTGTTCGCTTTCTTCCGACCGGCAATTAATTCCACTCGACGTATTGCTGTGGCAATTTTGCTATGGTATGGCGGTGGACAGATTATTCAAGATAAGATCACACTTGGTGTTTTCATGGTTTTCCTCTGGTTTTTGGATCGCTTCTTTGAACCAATCAATCATCTGAGTGAGAAATTTAATATTCTGCAGGCTGCCATGAGCGGTTCGGAAAGAATTTTCGATCTGATGGACAAAGATATCGAGGACTATAGATTAGATAAAACTTTTGATATTTCGAATGATCTGAATGGTGAAATTGAATTCAAGAATGTCTGGCTGCGATATAATGAAAATGGTGATGTTCTAAAAGATATTTCCTTTAATATAAAAGCTGGAGAAAAGGTTGCATTAGTTGGTCACACAGGATCCGGTAAAACTTCTATCATTAGCATTTTATCAGGATTGTATCCTTATCAGAAAGGTGAGATCCTGGTCGATGGAAAAAATGTAAAAGATTACAATTTAAAAGAATTACGCCGTAATATTGGTATCGTTCAACAAGATGTTTTCCTGTTTTCAGGAACTATCAAAGATAATATCGTTCTCAGCGATGAGTCCATTTCTGATGAAGAAATGGAAAAAGTAGCACGTTATGTAAATGTACATAAATTCATCGATAGTCAACCAGGCAAATATATGGAACCTGTAATGGAACGAGGTGCTACTTTCAGTGTTGGCCAACGCCAGCTCATCGCCTTTGCTCGTGTTCTGGCCTACGATCCGGCAATTTTCGTGCTGGATGAAGCAACATCTAATATTGATACAGAAACTGAAATTTTAATTCAGGATGCTCTTCAGAAATTAATGGAAAACAGAACTTCCATTATTATTGCTCATCGACTTTCCACAATTCAGCATGTAGACAGAATAATTGTGCTGCATAAAGGTGAGATCGTGGAAGAAGGAAACCACCAGGAACTGCTAACTAAAGAAGGATTATACTACGATTTATATCGATTACAATATCAATAACTTTCTTGCTTTATTTTAAAAGTAAACATTTCTTTGAAGCAATGATTTCTCTATCAACTAGAAGTGTATAGTAATAAACTCCAGAAGAAACTGGTTTTCCTCGAGAATCGTTTCCATCCCAGACGATAATGTTTACGCTGAAATCCGGTTGAAGTTCTTTTACAATTTGACCTTTAACATTATATATCTTCACATTAACATCTTGATTAATGAATTCTGAAGAAAATGCAAATGTTGTAGTTGGATTAAATGGATTTGGAAAATTCGTTATTTCATTCTTCACAAAAACAGTTGGTATTTCATATGGATTAATATCTGTGAAAGACCAAGTTGAAGAATTTGGTCCCCCATAAGCTCCCATATCATTTGTTATGCTACCCAGCGCAGGAAACAACGCATATCCTGGATTTAGAGGATCTTCAATATCGTTAAATATTAGATCTGGATTACCTGCATCAATGCATGGTGAAGTCGCTGATAGCATCCAATTTGCATCAAGAACGGTATTTGTTAAGCCATTTAATGTTGTCGGATCTACAAATAAAGGATTAACGTCAATATTATCTGTAAACAATGAATCTGGATAGTGGATGTAACCAATCCCACCCAATGATCCTTCATATTCTTGAAGATTGCAGAATCTAATCTCTGGTAAACAATTGCCATCATCCAAATATATTTGATCAGTATAATTTCCTGAAGACGCATGCCAAAAAATTGAGTTTTGGATAATAGGAGAAGCCTCTTCTAAAAATATTGATGCACCTTGATTATAATATACCGCATCGTTCCCCCAGAATACACAATTAGTAATTGGCGGATCTAAATGATAACAGTAAATTGCACCTCCATAGTCACTTAAATTATTAGCAAATACCGTGTTTAATATTGGATTTCTACTATATTTGAAATAAACAGCTCCAAACTCTGAACTATTGCTAATGATTTTGCAATTATTTATTAATGCAAGACTCCCATATGAATAAATTGCAGCTCCTTTTTCAGCTTCATTATTATAGAAAGTACAATTTTCAATGATAGGAGATGCCATTGATAAATAAATACAACCACCTTCATCGGCATAATTATTTATAAAAGTTGAATTTGATATTTTCACTTTCGAGAAGTCTTCAAAATAAAACGCTCCTCCTTTTGTAACCGGTTGACTAGTATGAGGAATTCCTTGTGAATTCTGAAATGAGCAAAACGAAAACAAAGAACTATCTGCATCTTCTGGAGTTTCTTCAAAAATGATAGATTTCCACGGAATGGTATAATATGGTTTGAAATAGATCGAATCATTTTCTGTTCCCTCTGCTATAATATTACCTCTAATGTCAATTGTACAAGATATTGGCAGGAGAATTGTAACACCTTCAGAGATGATCAGAGTAACATCTTCTTCAATAGTAATCGATCCCATAACAGATACAGTATCAACATCCCAAGTTGTATCTTCGTAAATTGAACCAGTTTGTACGAATAATGTATGTATGAAATTCTGTTTTGTCAAAGTTTCTGTTCCAAACTCATTTTCTACTGTAAGTGAAACATCGTACCACCCGATTTCATTATATGTCCAATCAGGATTTTGTTCATTTGAATCCATGATACCATCTTCGTTAAAATCCCATTCCCATGAATCAAGCGTTCCTTCTGATAAGTCCTCGAATTGCACAGGCAATGGAATCCATCCGACATGAGTGTTAGAATCAAATTCTAGAATAAAAGGATAAACCTCAATGCAGTCTTCTATAATAATAGTATCTGTGTTAGTTCCATCCGATACAGTTAAAGATATTGTAAATATTCCAATATCATCATATTCCCACGATGGATTTTGCTCATAAGAATCTGCGATTTCGTCATTATTAAAATCCCATTCCCACGAATCAAGATTTTCAATACTTTCATCTGTGAAACTAACAGTCAATGGAACAACACCATTTTCGAGATCAAAGGAAAAAGAAGCTTGAGGTGCTAAGACGTGTATCAGATTTTCTTTTGTTATCGTATTAGATATAGTTCCATTTGAAACCGTTAAGGAAACGGAATGATAGCCAGCCTGATAATATGTCCAATCAGGATTTTGTTCATTAGAGTCGATAATTCCATCATTATCAAAATCCCATTCCCAACTTGTTACATTACCATAAGAATATTCGGAAAAATTAACTGCAACTGGTGAGAATGATATAGTATCTGAACAACTAAATCGGGCAATAACATCTGGTACAACTACTGAATCTAAAGTATATACATCACAACCCAAGCTTGTTTGAACAAAATATAGATTAATATTACTTTCATTTCTGGTTATTTTATAAGGAACGAATGGTGCTTCCTCTGTTATTGCAAAATCACCTGTTAGCAGATTACGTATTTCAAGGCAATATTCAACCGGATTACCTTTTTCTCCAAAATATAAGATGAAGTTATCTCCCTGAACAGTATTTATCAAAGAAGATGCTCGCATATAAAAGCCAAACTCTCTCAGTTCACTATAAGATGATGTCCATTGTAATGTGTTAGAATTTGGGTCAAAGCTGTTAAATACATCGTAATTCCCATCATTGTCTGAAACAAAAAAATAAAATGGATATTGATTACTAATTGGATCAGAATATTGTTTCAATAATCTAAAACCGGAGGGATAATGATTATAGATATTACCCGACATTCCACTAGAATGATATCCTGATGATGTCCAAATTGTATCTTCCAATGCAGGTGTATAGTAGTTCATTTTCTTTATGCAATATGTTTTATTCCCTGCATAAGACATGTCGTCATAAGAACTGGATGAATGATAACCTGTTGTATAAATATTCATTTCGTCATCAAGAAAGCTTATACTTGAACCGCAATTTTCAAAATTTTCAAGTAAACTAAAACTGGAGCCATTGAATATAAATTTGTATAAGATACTTACATAACTTGAACCACCACTCCACATATCACCCCAACTATAGTGTCTTGATATTCCAAGGAACAAATAAGTATGGGGATTGTATATTTTATCTTTGATGACGTGTGTGCTAAAATCGTAACTTGAAAAACCATTATTATTGTATTCCCCTACCAATATTGAATGTTCATCAACTAGCAATCCAGTTTGCCAGTTGATAGCTTGCAAAGTACAATATTTTGAGATTTGGTTTCCATTAATTTCATTTCGATTAATTACAAAAATCAAATATAAAATATTGTCTATTCGAAGAAAATGAAATTTGTCATAAACATAATTAGCATTTTGAGGATAATCATATACATCTAAAATAGATCCTGTTTGATCATAAATAACCAAACGGAATAATCCATTGCTATCATAAGCTACACAAATTTCATCTAAACCATTATCATCAATATCAAATAAAACTATCTGCTTAATCTCATCTGCTGGATCAAACCTGGGTAAATCATATTGATACTGAAATGAAACGGTGTGTAGAAAACTAATAAATAACATGAAGAAAACAATACTAAAGACTTTCATAAAGCCTCCCCAGATTAGGAAGCAATATAATCTCAATAGTTTTATTGTGTCAAATGTTTATCTTCTTTAATTGCAATAGTATGTCGTTGCTGATTTATGTAAGAAAAAAAAGGGCGGTTAGCAAACCGCCCTTTAAAAGACTAAACCTTATTTCTTCTCTATTGGAATGTCTCTAAATGTCATGCGGAAATCACCAGATTTTTCAGTCCATACTCCAAGATCAAATTTAGATATCGAAGTTGCTTTCTTGTTAATTTTTTTATAGATCATGCTGGCTTTGGTTGGAATGTCATTAACCAATGTGATCTTCACATCACCGTTCGTAGATTTGTTGGCAAAATTGTTTTTGTTAGGGAAGAATTCATTCCCTGCATCATCAATCATCCGGCTTCGATTTTTTCCCCAACCGAGTAAAGAAACTTCACGATCATCACCAGTATTATTGATCATCATATTTATAACGATTTGATCTTCATACATTTCACAGGAAGTAATTTCATAAACAATTTCAAAACGTTCCAAGCTAAGTTTCCCAGGTTCGACAGGTGTTTTCTCAACTGCTGCTTCCATAACTTGAACTTCACCATCTTTACCTAAAGTGTAGCTGAAAAAGCTGTTTTGCTCATCAATAGTAATCTGTTCATTAATTGCTTCAAAACCTTCTTTCTCGATCTGCAACTGATAGGTTCCCGGCGCTGTTTTGAATCTGTTTCTCTGCATTACTTTGTCGCTAAGAATAATTCTATCCGGTTCGGGAGTAACGTTCAAAGTTACTGTAACATCTGGAATTATTTCCAGCTTCACATAATATACTACTCCTTTCTTCAGACCATCTTCCGGCACATCCACAGTAAGTGGAGTAAATTTAGGAGCAGTGAAAGTGATCTGTTTTTCCTTGTGAGTTACAAAGAAATAATTTACAGTTGCTTCAAGCTTTTCTTTTTTATAAACTTTCTGCTTCAGGCTCAGATCAACAGGAACATCAGATTCTATTTTTAATGCAGTGCAATAATCTCTATCCATGTCTTCTACAGAATTTCTTTCAGCATGGAAATCAGCAGGAAGCTTGCGGAATTCGATTAATTTGAATTCATTGGCAAAAACACTTCCGACAACAAATAAAAGAACTATAATTAATATTTTCTTCATTTTTTCCTCCGGTACTTTACAATTTAAACTTCATTCTCAGTATTATTACTTTCTGAAGCTCCCTTCGATTTTCCTGCAATTGCATCGATGATCGCTTTTATACCTTTATAGATCAATTTGAATAATCCTGGTAATAACTTTACGATAAACCACAAAACCTTCACTATCAATTTTAATAACTGTTCTCCTGAATTCATTTAGAAATCCTCCCCATTTTTTATATTAAATAATTTATTAATCTATTTTTCTTTTATGATTTGAATCACTTCTCGCACATAAGCACATTCACATTCTTCGGGGCAAGGTTTCAAGTTGGATTCATGCAAACAATATTCACTACATTTTTCTGTACTAGTTAATCGTTCTGCAAAAATTGGACCTTTGTACATATCACTGAAGGCATTTACCGCGATTGTTATAGTTCCTTTACAAGAATGATTAAAGAGGAAAAAACCTTTTTCCAGGTTTTTGAAATGCACCTGGTACCCAATTATGTCTAGCTCTGGATCATAGATGAAATCACTTCTAGTTTTCCATTCTACTCCACAATTAGGGCAAGTTTTGAAATTTGTCATTTCATACCTCCTCTATTTATTAATGATACTTTTCATTTAAGCAGTTTATTGTCAATTCTCTTGAAAATCCATTCATTTTGTTTATTAATTCCGTCCACATCACCTTCAATTTTTGCAGAAAGCTCATTTTCTTTATTGGAATTGTAAATTATTCTTTGTGGATAATCATATTCTAGATTTTCGAAGACTAGTTTATTGTCAGATGATTCAATCAATTTGAAATGAGTAGCTGGTTTACCACTAGGGCTGGCAGCATAAAATATTTCATTTTTAGTTTGGAATATTCGAAGAAATTCAAAAGCAGTTTTACCTACATTACTTACAGTTCTGTTTAATCCCAGCATTAGGCTTGCTTTTGGTTCCTGCCATAATTCTTCCGTTTCATATTTTTCTGTTTTGCAGAGCCAGTAACCTGCCAGCATATGCAAAGCTTTCAGTTGCATGTTTTTCCCTCTTAACTTTATTTTTCTAAATCTAATATTGAATCTTTAATATTATTCTGTTATTCTACTTGATATTTGGCTTAGGAGTCAGTTTCTCTCCTTCAAAGATCAATGCTATTGTTACAACAGATCCGATATCAGACTTCCAGTTAACATTTTCGTTCCAGGTGATGAAAGGAGCCAGCTCTAGAGTTAACCAATCTCTCCAAACACGTTGCCGAAATTTGATCGAAAAAGTTGTGGATGACCATCTGGCATCGGGTTTTGTAAAATAAAAAGAAGACCAGTGATAACGAAGAATAGCTGATTTTGCCAAAGGTTGTGAAAATGACGATATTAAATTGAACTTGAAACCTTCGCTTAAATCATGGCTCTCCTGCCAGAACGCTTTACAAGTCTCCCTGAATAGATTGCGTTTTCCAATTACTCGATTGAAATTTAATTCTGTACTTGATATCCAACCATCTTTTGTATACCAGAAGACACGTTGAATGTATTTAGTATTCCATTTCTTACTTAAATCTCTTTTAATTGTAAATCGAAAACCTGCAAATAAAGATGGATTCCTTAACCTTATACCGGTACTCTCTTTTATTTGAATATTGTTTCTATCAAATAAAGAATATTGTAATCTGATAGAAGGAATCTTTATAGACTCCTCTGCAGACTCTTCAATATTTTCCTCTCTTGTTTCGTCTATATTCAGATCATCATAACCACTAAAGCTTAGTTTCAGTCTGCGAGATAGATTAGGCAAGGTTAAAGATCCCTTTAAGCGTGTTCGAAATGTCCTTGAAGTTCGTTTAGTAATATTAGTTGACTGAAATAAACTGATCCTTGCATCAGCTTCTTCGGCTGCATAATTAGGATTTTCAAAAAATGAATCGATAAACCGCGAGATTACGCCAACTTGATTTACGACAGCGCGATGAGCTGAATCAACAGATGTATTATTATTTGAGTTTACGATAATATTAGCTTCATCTTGCGTTGGAAAACTATTATTTTCTTCAGCAGACAAAGGTTTCAAAATTATACTAATTAGTGTGAATAATGAAATCAAAATAAATACATTTGAACTAAATAACTGAGAATAAAACGAATATTTCATAATTTAGTTGTTCTCAATTTCCTTATTAACCAGTGGCATCATCATTAATATTGGAATTGTCCCGATAAGATAGATCCCGGCAGTAATGAAAAAGCATCTCTGGAAATTGTTATCTCCAATTAAAAAACCTCCAATAACTGCAGATGCATTCCAAAAAAGACCCCAGGCTATAGTTTCTACAGAATTCCATTTGCCGCGATTACGTTTGGGTATTACATCCATCAAAATAGAACGGCTGAGAGGATGTGCCGCATTCATCAGTGAACCACGCATAATAAAAAGTGGAACCAGAAAAATGAGTGCAGGATAAAAACCAATCGCAATAAGGCAAAGAGTCGAAAGAAATTTAACTATAAACATCATTTCTACTCTTCCTTTTTTGATAGATAATTTTTGAATCATAATTCCAATAATTCCTGTAGAAATAGCCGTGAGTCCCATAATGATCTGCACCGATATTGGCTGCAGCTGGTAGATCGAGCGAAAGAATACCGGAAAAAATTTAATGCTCATTCCCGCTCCCATTCCTACAATAATATCAGAGATCACAAGTAAAATCGGGATTCGTTTTGCACGTTTTGTAAGTTTGTGTTTTTCGCTATTATCGTCTTTATGATATAATGATTCACTTTCATGTCCCATCGAGCGATCATCACGGAATAAAAATAATGTTAAGGTTGAAACCAGAGAAATAATTATCCCAACCAACATTACCGATTTAAGAATAGAAATATCCCACACGTCACCAAGGATTAGGAAAAGGAATACATTCAAAAATGGGCCGGAGGCCATAGCAATTTGTCGAACAAGATGCATCTTGGCATAAATACCTGAACGATTCCCCGAAGGAAGTGAATCTGCTAATATTGATTCGAAGGCCGGTCTGGCTAATCCCTGGAACGCTCCCCACAGTAGCATAGCTACCAGAATCATGAAAATATTGTTGGCAACTGCAAGTGAGATCATGGCAATTATTCCCACAAATGCCGATATCCGCAGCATTATCTGGCGAGGATATTTATCTGCCATAAATCCAGCTGGAAATACGATTGCTGTCATGGCAATACCACTTACACCAGCTGTAATGCCAAGAAGTTCATTGGCAGTAAAACCCATTATTCCTTTAGAGCTTTCGACGAATAATACTACGTACAAACTGAAAATATTTCCCATCCAGATGCCACGGCCAAACGACTGCAAGGCTTCGAACAGGAAGGATAGTTTTACGTTTTTATTCAAATTTTTAGGTATCATATTTTTTCTCGATTGGTTTTCAGGTCATGTAGAAACTTGTCAGCTTGTTTTGGATGACGAAATTCAATGATTTTAATATTGGGAAATTGATTTCCAGAGAATAGTTTCGAATATTCTTTTATTCGCTTTCTATATGTTTTGATCACCCACCACAAAATAGAATCAGAAGAGAAAAAAGCAATCCGAAATGTTTCTCGATTACCGGCAAAGATTGTCTGTTTTAGGAATACTCTGGGAATAGTTCTTTTTAATGCTCGCCAGAAAACTAACGAAAAAGAGTAATTCAACCAGATAATTGTGTCTACTCGATCCCATATCAAATCTCGAACTTTCCTGTAATTTCCATCAATTGTCCAGCTGGGATTTTGAACGGCTTTTGTAACATTTTCCTCAAAATATTCTCGACATGTCCAGTTCGGTCCCCAATGTAATACATCTAGTTCGAAATGCGGAATTTCAAGAATTGACGCAATATCTCGTGCTAAAGTTGTTTTACCAGAGCAACTAGTGCCAACAACAACTACTCTCTTCATTTCTGCAATTCCTTCCATGAATCCACCTGAATTTTGCCTTTGTTATTGTCAATTTGTTAACAATAAACTTGCCTTGAGCAGTTATTATAAAATTGATGAGTACAATAAAATGTGGGAGAAAATTATGCATTCATATTTGAAACCTTTAGTAAAATCATTTAAAAAAGAAGCAAATCGAGTGAATGCTGAACCAATGGCAAAATATATGAAGAATCTTTTTCCATACCTGGGAATAAAAACACCGGTTCGAAAAGAACTATTTAAAGATTTCTTCAAAGAAAATGGTTTACCGGAATTGTCCGATTTAAAACAGATAACTCTGGAATTATGGGATTTGCCGGAACGTGAGTTCCAATACACCGCAATCAGTTTACTCAGAAAATTTGTGAAGAAATGGGATGAAGACTTCATCGATTTATTTGAACAGCTTGTCATCACAAAATCCTGGTGGGACAGTGTGGATGGAATTGCCAGTTGGCTGGTGGGAGAACATTTCAAACGGTTTCCAGAAATCCAAAATAAATATATCGGCAAATGGATGGAAAGTGGCAACATGTGGCTGCAACGTACATGTGTTTTGTTTCAATTGCATTACAAAGAGAAAACAGATGAAATGCTGTTAGGCAGTATAATTATGTCGTTGAATACCAGCAAAGAATTCTTTATTCAGAAAGCTATCGGCTGGGCTTTGCGAGAATATTCTAAAACTGATTCAGAAACTGTAATAACTTTCGTTGAGAACAATGAGCTTGCTCCACTCAGCAAAAGAGAAGCTCTGAAATGGCTGAAGAACCAGCGAAAGATTTAGTAATAAATAATTATAGGGTGGGCAATTGCCCACCCTACTCATACTTAAGCGCTTTCGCTGGATTGGAAATAGCTGTCTTAATAGTTTGATAACTGATAGTAACAGCAGCTATCAAAGTAACAATTAACGAAGAAAGCAGGAAAATCCACCAGCCAATTGTGATGCGGTAAGCAAAACTCTGTAGCCAGGAATTCATGATGAAATATGTTATCGGAATGGCTATGATTATACCAATAATTACAAGTTTTAGAAAATCTTTGGATAGCAGTTTTACAATACTATTCACTGAAGCTCCCAGAACTTTGCGAACACCGATTTCTTTGGTTCTTTGAATTGCACTGAACGATGCCAGAGCAAACAAGCCTAGGCAGGCAATAAAGATAGCCAATCCACTGAATATTCCGAACACCTTTCCAAATTGAATATCTTTAGCATATTGCATATTAAAGTGATCATCCAAAAAGAAATAATCAAAAGGATTTCCCTGAAAGATCTCTTCCCATTTTTGTTTGATCTGTCGAATTGTGCTTTGAACATTACTGGTAGAAACCTTCATTGAGTAAAAACCTTCGCGATGGGTAACAAGTGGAAAAGCTAGAGGAATTATATTAGTTTTCAACGACAACTGATTAAAGTTTTCGATTACACCGGACACACGCATTGTATCTCTGCTGATATATATATATTTACCGATAATATCTTCCGGCTCATTGTAGCCATATCTTTTCACAGCTGCTCTATTTACCAGAGCTTCGCTCATGTCATCAATACCAGGCGTAAAATTCGTTCCAGCCAATAACGGTAATTCATAAGCTTCTATAAAGTCGTGATCAATACCAGCCAGATACATCACCTCTCCATCTTCCTGCTGTTGATCTTCACTGAAGCTTCCCTGTCCCCAGAAAATTTCTACTCCGGGAACATTGGTGGAAACGGTATAAGATTTCACGTCTGCCAAAGCTTTAACTTCTTGTCGGAAGGTTTCTCTGGCAACGGTTCGTAATGAATCACCAGCAAAGACTTCCGGACTTCTCAGTACAAAAGTCTGGTCGATATTGATGCCCAATTCCTGATTCCTGAGATAACTCAATTGATTGAAAACGATGATCGCTCCAGCTATTAGTGCTACAGAAATGGCAAATTGGAAAACAACCAGGAACTTGCGAAGTAAGCTACCTTGTGCACTGCTTGTCCAGGATCCTTTCAGTACCAGAACAGGTTTGTAGGAAGAGAGCACAAAGGCTGGATACAGGCCCGATAAAACTGAACCCACAATAAAAGTTACAACTAGCCAAATCCACATTCCTGAGTTTATCAGATCAGCTGGTGTCATATTCGATCCGGTTAAACTTTTGAAGTATGGAACCGATATTTCCATCATCACAAAAGCCAAAGCTAACGCAATGAGATTAATCAGATATGATTCAATTAGAAATTGTTTAATCAAAGTAGTTTTATTGGCTCCTGATATTTTACGAATTCCCACTTCTCTGGCTCTCTCCATTGCTTTGGAAGTAGAAAGATTTATGTAGTTCACCCAGGCAATTACAAGAATGAACAATGCAATTATAGTTAGAAATTTTACTGCTGTTCCATCACCGTTTTCCGCTGGTTCAGATTCCTGTAAAAGGTCGGAATAAAGATGAATACTTTCAATCGATTGCAATGGAAATTCATATCGAGAATCACGTTTGGCCCACTCTTCACCATTTTCATTTTCCAGCCAGACATCGAATTTTTCATCAAATTCTTTAGGATCGGCTCCATCAGCTAAAAGCACATACGTATTATAATCGTACCAGCCCCAGGCTGTATCCACAGCATCTCCCCAGAATTCCCGAATCGTGGCATGTGATACCAGGAAAGTGAATTTGATATGAGAATTATCCGGCACATCCACGCAAACACCAGAAACTTCAAAATCCATATCACCATTCCAGGTTATGGTTTTACCAATTGGGTCTTCATCACCAAAAAATCTTCTGGCTGTTGATTCTGTGATAACAGTCTTATTCGATCCTTCAAGAGCAGTTTCAGGATCACCTTTTATCAGCGGAAATGACAGCATCTTAATGAAAGATGAGCCAACCACCTGGATATCATCTTCACGAAAACTTTTTTTTCCATAAGCCATGATTCCATCCACAGGAAAAGCTCGGCAGTATTCCAGCACTTCAGGGAAATTATCCTTCATGGCTGGTCCCACTGCCGGCACAGCAGCAGCACATTCCACAATCAATTCACCATGTTTGTAGATATTGAACTGAACTCGATAAATATTCTCATAATTATCATGGAACTTATCGAAGCTGTTTTCATAGCTTACGTATTGCATAATGATGATGCAAACTGCCATACCAATGGCTAATCCCAAGATATTTATAAGTGAGAATCCTTTATGACGAAGGATGTTTCTGAAAGCGATTTTTAAATAATTTTTTAGCATTTTTAATTCCTTTAAACCTTTATTGTCTCACTGAGTAGATACTTGTATCATATCGAAGTGTATATTGAGTAATTTATTCTATCTCTATCCTTCGATACATCCCAAAAGTATTCGGGATACTCAGGATGACAATTTTGCATTAGATTTTTATTCATATTTAAGAGCTTTCACCGGATTGGAATTTGCTGCTTTTATCGTATGATAGCAAACAGTAAAAAAAGCAATTAGTGATACAACAAAGATTGAAACGACAAATATCCATACATCTATCGAAATGCGATAGGCAAAGTTTTGCAGCCAGTTTTTCATAACGAAATATGTAATTGGTATCGCTACAAAATTCGAGATCAACACCAGTTTCATAAAATCTTTTGATAACAATACAACTATTCCTCTTACTTTGCTTCCAAGCACTTTGCGGATACCAATTTCTTTGGTTCTCTGCATTACTGTAAAAGCAGAAAGACCATACAAACCTAAGCAGGCCACAGCAATGGCAATAAATGAAAACAGTGCAAATGACCTGCCAAACTGGTTTTCATCCGTGTATTGTTTATTGTAAAATTCATCGAGGAAAAAGTAATCCAAAGGTTCATCAGGAAATATCTCGTTCCATGATAATTTTATGGATGATAGTGTAGACTCAACATTTCCTTCCTGCAATTTAATGGAAAGGAACTTGTGATTTTCATTTTCATTATGCATATATCCCAGCGGAATAGGATTGGATTTCAAAGACATCTGGTTGTAGCTCTCGATCACTCCAATTACTTCCGCTTCTTCTCCATAAAGATGTACTTTCGTTCCAATAGCTTCTTCAGGATTGGCATATCCAAGAATCTTTGTCCCTTCTGTATTCAAGATTACCTCGAAGTCGTCATTCTGTGAAATTACAAAATTTTCTCCAGCAACAAGATCAATATCGTATGCAGGAATGTAGTCCATATCTATTCCCACAAAATAAAATATCGTAGCCTTATCTGGGGTATCAATCGTTTTCCTTACGTTGGTGGACCAGAGCAGTACATCACCTGGAATATTGCTGGATGCTGTAATACTGTTTATTTCAGGAAGAGATTTCACCTTATCTTTGAAGCGAATCAATTTGTCCCCATATAATGAATCCTGCTTGGCCGGAGCCCAGAGCACTAAAGTATCATTTATACCAAAACCCAGATCCTGTTTTTGTATGAACATCATTTGTTTGTACACAACCACTGTGCCGGAAATAAGAACTACAGAAGCCGTGAATTGAAATATTACTAGCATTTTTCTTAGGATCAAGCTGCTGCTAAATCTTCCCTTGCCACTTTTTAGAACCGAAGAAGGTTTAAAAGAAGAGAGAACAATAGCAGGATACATTGCTGAGATCAAAGCTCCGATGAAGAATGTTAGTATTACACCAATCCAAAATAATGGCTGACTAAAAAGTTGAACATCAACTGGAGTACCGGTAATTTTTTCAAAGATTGGAATTGAGAGAAAAGTAATAATTATAGCGCAGATAGCAGCCAACAGATTTATCAGAACAGATTCAGTAACAAATTGACCGATGAGCTGATTTCGAAATGCACCAACCACCTTTCGAATACCCACTTCTTTGCTTCGGTTGATAGCTTGAGAAGTAGATAAATTCACATAATTGATCCAGGCTATTATCAAAATAAATGCTGCGATTATCAATAAGAAATACACCGAGCGTCCATTACCATTTTCTTCCGGTTCTGCTTCTTCCAGAATATTGGAATAAAGATGGATATCCTTGATCGGTTGCAACAGAAACTCCTGATGACCATTTCTATCAGCAAATTCCTGTATAAATTTCTCCTGCAGCCAGTTATTAGATTTTTCAAAGAATTCATCGGGATTGGTTCCATCCTTCAACTGAATATATGTATTAAAATCATACCAACCCCAAGAAGTGATTGCATTTTCAGTTCTGTCATACATTGTTTTCATAGAAAGCATAATATTGAATTTGATATGAGAATTTACAGGAACATCCTCGAAAACACCAGTAACAACAAAATCGCCATATTCTTCTATCTGAACAGATTTGCCGATGGGTTCTTCATTTCCAAAATATCTTTTGGCTGCAGATTCCGACATTAGTATTTGATTCGATTCATTAAGGGCAGTTTCAGGATCACCTTTCAATATCTTCCAAGAAAACATCGTCAGAAAAGATGGTGTAGCAAGTTGTACTTTTTGCTCTCTAAATACTTTATCTTCATATTTTATAACGGAATTGATATCCATTAATTTGGTAAAATCAATTACTTCCGGAAAATTATCTTTGTAGGCTTGCCCTACTGCAGCAACCGAAGCAGCGCAGGAAAATCTAAGTGAATTATTTTTATAAGCATCGTATTGTAAACGATAGATATTATCTGCATTCTCATGGAAGTTATCGTAGCTTAATTCGAAGATAACATATTGTAGAAGCAGAATGCAGCAGGCCATACCAATGGCCAATCCTAAGATGTTAATTAGTGAGAATCCTTTGTGTCTTTTTAAGTTTCGAAAAGCGATTTTAATATAATTTATAAGCATCTATTTTCCTTTGTTTAATCTTTACTCATATTTAAGTGATTTCACAGGATTTAAATTTGCTGCTCGAATCGAATGGAAGCTTACTGTTATAATTGCGATCAACAAGGCAATAAATCCAGACGCAATAAACAAAACTGGACTGATTTTTGTTCGATAGGCAAAATTCTGCAGCCATCCATTCATTGCATAATATGTAATCGGCCAGGCAATCAAATTGGAGATCAGAACCCATTTGGCAAAATCTTTGGTTAATATGAATACAATAGAACGAACAGATGAGCCCAACACCTTTCTGATACCGATTTCCTTCGTTCGCTGTTCTGTGATGAACGTGGCTAATCCAAATAAACCCAGGCAAGCAATGAAAATCGCCAATCCAGCAAAGGTTGCGATCTTTCCAGCAAAATTCCGTTCATTGAAAAATTGGAAACCAAAAGCTTCCTCAAAAGTGAATGATCTAAAATTACGATCCGGCCAGATTTCGTTATGAATCTCTTCAATTTGCTCTGTGGTTTGTTCAATATTTTCTGCTCTGATCAGCAACAAGTTATTATTGGGAACATAGTGCATTATCATAGGCTCTATCGATTGTTTTGCATCGCCAAAATGAATATCTTTGATAACACCAATAACGTTCAGAGCAACATCTACACCTTCTGCAGGGACATGAATAATATTTTTTCCTTCATGTGAGTCCCAACCCGACATTCTAAAAGCTGTTTCATTCATCAAAACCGAACTCATCGAATCTGAAACTGAACCTTCTCTAAAATTTCTTCCTGTTACGATTTCGATATCCAGAGTTTCAATAAAATCTTCATCCACAAATATTTCATCAGTCATAACGCCAAACTCTCCATCGCGATGATCAAAGAAAACTTCAGCAGTCGGTAAGGTTCGACCAGGCATTTGTCGCACTCGTGATGCACCAATCACCGAAGGAAGATTCAATACTTGTTCCTTGAACAGATCAGATTCCAATGTAATATTTTCATCGAAAGATGGAACAACAACCACGTTTTCTTTGTTGTACCCAAAATCTCTTGATTCCAGATAATTCAACTGACTGATCACGATCATCACACCCAAGATCAGAGCTATGGAAATGGAAAATTGAACAACAACCAGCACACGTCGTAAAATTGCTCCGCCTTTACCGGCTCTAAACTTTCCCTTTAGTGTATTCACAGGTTTAAATGCAGAAATTATGAAAGCGGGATAAAATCCGGAGATCAACCCAATTATAATGGAAATAAAGAGCATACCAAGTAGGAAAAATGGTGATTGAAACACATTGAAATCTAATCGTTTATTCAAGAATTCCTGTAAATGAGGAAGAGATATTTCTATAGCACTGATAGCAAGGATCATAGCAAAAAGTGAGTACAATACGGATTCTATCAGAAATTGAATAGAAAGTTGGTTTCTAGTGGCTCCCACGACTTTTCGCATTCCCACTTCTTTACTTCTTTTGGAAGATCTTGCACTGGAAAGATTTATAAAATTTACCGATGCAACCAGCAGCACTAAAATTGCAATTGCAATTAAACTGTATACAATAGAAGAATCACTTTTAAACTGATTAAAGGCATCATAGCGTAGTTCAGAAGATTTGAGATGCATATCCAATAGCGGCTGCATAATTGGTGTGAACATCACAGTCATACCATTCGCTCGTGCTACATCTATAATTTTGCTTTCCACATCTTGGGGAATTGCATCATCCTTTATTCGAATGTAACCGGTAAGAGTTAGATTCTCCCAGGAATTCCACCACATTGTGTTTAAAGAAACATCCATTGTCATGATAACATCGTACTGCAGATGTGTATTTAATGGATTATTCTCGACCACTCCTGCCACATAACCGTTTTGGATAAAGCTGATGTCCAGAGCTTTACCAATTGGGTTTTCATCTCCAAAAATAGCTTCTGCGGTTTCCTCGGTAAGATAAACTGCATTGGGATCGGAAAGAGGATTTTCCTTTTCTCCGCTTAAAATATTCGGTTGGAAAACACCAAAAAAATCTGAGTCCGTAAGCATTGCTCTGCGGAAAATGGACATGGAATCAGGAACTTCGATATCGGCTCGTTTAATTCGTGCGCCATAGCCACCGATGCGAGTTGCTGCTTCAATTTCCGGTACTTCTTCAGCCAAAATTGAATAAAGTGGTCCAACCGTAACCGCAGAGGTCCAGTCTTTGGAATTATCATTGGAAACAACTCGATATACATTTTCCGGTTCATTAATATGATGATCAAAAGTAAGGTCATCATACACATACAAGTTAATGATAATGCAAACGTAAATCCCCAACGCAAGACCAAATATGTTGATGAAAGAAAACGTTTTGTTTTGACCTATATTTCTTAATGCTACTTTTAAATAATTTTTAAACATACTTCACTCCATTTTTTTTATATAACAGCAATCAGCATTCCAAACCCTAACAGACTATATTTCAAATACTTACATCATAGCAAACAATGCCGAATTGTCCGTATAAGTACTTTTAGTGTACGTAGGCGGACAGGACATCAAGAAGTTACAGGTTCTACTTCCAGCACTTATGAATTTATTTGACATATAATTGTTATAAAACTAGTAGATACACGAGGTGAAAAAATGAACGAAATTATTAACTGGTTATTAGAAGGTGATGTTTCAATTCAATTTCAAACTAAACGAGATTTACTGAAAACTAATAAAAAAGAGTTAAGCGAATTACAGAAACGAATTGAAGTAAAAGGTTGGGGGAAAGCTTTCCTGGAAAAGAGGAATAATGAAACCGGACAATGGGGTAACGGCTGGTATTCACCTAAATGGATTTCCACCCATTACACTTTGCTGGAATTGAAAAGTATCAGTATTCATCCTTCTAATCCACAGTACAAAAAAAGTTCGGAATTATTGTTGGATCAGCTTTGGTTCAATAAAGGTAAAATTCGCAAAGATCGCTGGCAGGACATGTGCGTTGCTGGAATGATCTTGGGAATTTGCTGTTACGCTAAAATAGAATCTTACATAATCGCTGAGATCGTTGATTATATTTTAGAAAAACATTATGCTGATGGTGGCTGGAATTGCATGTGGCAGGTTGGGCATACTCACAGTTCTTTGCATACAACTCTCAGCATTCTTGAAGGAATCAGAGAATTCGAAATTAATGGTTATCAATATCGTCTGGAAGAGTTAAAACAACAGAGAGAAGTTGCTCACGAATTTATTCTTCGACATCATTTATACAAATCTGAAAGAACTGGAGAAGTGATCAGAAGCAGTTTCTCGATGCTATCTTTTCCGGGAAGATGGTATTACAATATTCTACGCTGTTTAGATTATTTTCAGACTATTGATTTTAAGTATGATGATCGAATGCAGGATGCGCTGGATGTTATTCTAAAGAAACAACGTAAAAATGGACACTGGCCGCTTCAACATAAGATTCCTGGATTAGTTCACTTTGACATGGAAAAAGCAGGTAGTGATAGTAGATGGAATACCTTGAGGGCTTTAAGGGTGATGAAGAAGTATGGAAACCATATGGAGTAAACCATGATCAAATCAAAACTCGCAAATCTATTACGTAATATTGCCAGAAATGTTTTATTGATATTGGGCATTTTAGTTTTTATTTTTGCTCTATTTTCTGGTGCAGAAATAGAACCCGGATTGTCCTAAATCATCAATATTAGTCCCACCCTGGATTCTGCTTCTGGGTGTTGTCTGGTTTTTCTGGAAAAGTGAGTTGATCGATGGAATCATTGTTATTTATTTGCAATCTGTGAGACCTTCCTCTTTGGTATCTGGAATGATCTTTTTCTGCCCATTACTTCAACTAATTAGTTAGATTTAGTTAAAAATATTTGACAATAAACTTCTTGCTTGCAGATTCGTTTGTGAACATTTTTAATTTTTTAATTTGAGAAGAGGAATTATAAATAATCGTGGCCTAATAAATGTAAATTAGGATAATCATATAATCATGACTAATAACAAACATTGAGGAAAATTACTGGAAAACATGTTAGCAAAGATAAAAACCAAAAAAAATGAAGTAATCGCAAATAGTTTTCTTATTTTATTGTTCCTTATTTTACCTTTAATTAATTCAACAAAAGTAATTGATCCTGTTTCAAATTTAAGATTATTGGTCTTATGTATTATTGTATTAATTCTCGTTGTTTCGCTTTTCTTGAAATCAAAACGAAATTCATCAATGAAATTTATTAAACATCCATTTTTTAGTATAAATATTCTATATATTTTGTTTTCTGCAATTTCGATAATTAAAGCCTTAAGTTTCGGGGATGCGATATTTGAATTAGTTAAATTATTTTTACTTTTCTCTTTCCTGTTTATAATTACAAATATGTTTGCAAATGACACTAAAATTCGAGAAGTAATTGTTAAACTTATTACGATATCTGCATTAATCTTAATAACAATATATTTTTTTCAGTTAATTAAATTCGATAGTATAAACAATCCATCTACTCTGACAAATAAAAATCTGTTTTCATCTGCACTTTTTTTAATGCTGCCATTTGTTTCTTTCGGAATTATTTTACTACGAAAAACTTGGAGAAGACTTGGTTTAATTTCAATTGGAGGAATTTTAATTTGCATTTTTTTATTACAAACTCGATCTGTTTGGTTAGCTATAATAATTTCTTCAATTACAATATTATTAGTTAGCCTACATTTTCTTAAATCAAAAAAAAGCAGCTTACTATTTGAAACATTAAAGAAAAAAACTACATTTATTTCAATTTTTCTATTATTCTTAATTATCATGTCTTTGCTTATAACTGCACTATTTACAGAAAAATCAGGTAATACCTTGTTAGGAAGAACACATTCCATTCAAGCTCGTTTTTTTTTATGGAAAGCAACGGTAAAGGTTATTCCTTCTAATCTATTTACTGGCGTAGGAATAGGTAATTGGAAAAATTATATATTGTCAGTAGGAAATGAGAATTTCACAGATGATGCATTTACAGAGACCTTTTATCAAAGACCACATAACGATTACTTATGGATATTCTCTGAAATTGGTTTATTTGGTTTTGTTTTATATTTATTGTTATTTGTAAGCATAATATTCTGTATATTTCAATACCTAAAAAAAACATCATCTGAAATAAATTTCTTATTTCTACTATTGATGTTATTCGGAATCATTGGCTATTTAGTAATAGCCTTCTTTAGTTTTCCAAAAGAAAGAATTTTTCATCAAGTATTATTACATATCATTTTCTTTTTTGTATTATCAGCAGATAATGAATCAACAGAAATGAAAAAAAAAGTCTCATATAAATCTGTATTCTTAATTTGTATGGTTATATTCGTTCAGATAACATTCTCTCTTTGGGTGATTTTCAAAAGAATGAATGCCGAAATTCATACTAAACAAGCATTGATGGCAAGAACAAATAAGAATTGGACTGAAGTAATAAATAACATAAATAAAGCATCAACTGTTTATTATGAAATAGACCCTACATCTACTCCATTAATGTGGTACAAAGGTGAAGCTGAATATTTATTGGGTAATATACAAACTGCATTATCAGATTTTATTTTTGCATATAAAATAAGCCCTTATCATTTGCATATTATGAATAATCTTGGAACATGCTATGAGCTCGTTGGAGATCATGAAAGCGCTATTTCAATATATAAAAAAGCTATTATTTTATATCCTAGATTCAATGATACAATTGTTAATTTAGCAATTGTTTATTATAATTTAGAACAATATGAAATGGCTTATAATACAATAATGAGAAGTACAGAAGTAGATACTAATCCAAAAATTAAAAAATATAAAAAAATTATTAAAGAAAAATTCCAAAAGGAGGAATTATGATTACTGTAAAATTATTAAGTATCATTTTACTTGGCTTACTATTTTTTTCAATATTAAATGGCCAGGTGCTTACATCAATAAATCCTGATAACGGAGAGCAGGGAGAATATTTATTTGTGTCGATTACCGGGCAAGATACGAATTTTGATCAGGGAACCGATACTCTAAACAATGTCTGGTTTACTATGGGTAGCTCAAC